>Ga0073906_1001930_pt1 | contig 29722 bp, 25 predicted proteins | sample Inofromicrocosms_FD_65485 | JGI IMG/M metagenome (GOLD analysis project Ga0073906, IMG submission 65485) | Mouse cecum microbial communities from Vienna, Austria - Inoculum for glucosamine and mucus D2O microcosms | ecosystem: Host-associated > Mammals > Digestive system > Large intestine >...
AAAAAAAAAAAAAAAACGAAAATTAGTTAAAATACAGACTGTGGCGTTATATAATTCCATCTAATTCCGTTACGAAATAAATTATTCGTAACTTTGACTTCGCCTTTGACTCTTTTGCCGGACAAAGGTCGAACAAGCGGTTCCGCATTCGACTTATCAGAATATTTACCAATCACTAAAACCATAATAATACCTTAAACAATCCGATGAAAAAAACAGATCTGTTTTTAATCTCTTTGACTCTATTGTCGGCAAACGTCGCTGCCTACGGACAATATGCCGAAATAGAAAATCCGCGGATTTTCAGCGTTGGCCGCCTTGAGGCCCGCACAAACGCCCACCCCTACCCCTCGGAGAAAGCCGCACTTGCCGGCGAACGCGACAAATCACCGTATTTCATGAGCCTGAACGGCACTTGGAAATTCAACTATTCTCCAACTCCCGACTCCCGACCGACAGGTTTCGAGAATCCGGCATACGACATAAGCGGATGGGCCGACATCGTGGTGCCGTCGAACTGGGAGATGCAAGGCTACGGAACCCCGATCTACACCAACACAGAATATCCGTTCCCAGTCAATCCTCCGTATATACCGCATTCCGACAATCCCGTAGGAAGCTACCGGCGTACTTTCACTCTGCCTGAAAACTGGAAAGATCGCGACGTAATCCTGCATTTCGACGGTTCAACAGCAGGAATGTACGTGTGGATAAACGGCAAAAAAGCCGGCTACGTGCAGTCCACCAAAAACCAGGCTGAATTCGACATAAGCAAATATGTCCGTCCGGGTGTCAATACCATAGCATGTGAAGTATACCGATGGACCGACGGGTCATATCTCGAAGACCAGGACTTCTGGCGCCTCTCGGGCATAGACCGCGACGTGTATCTCTACTCTACCGACAGCCGCGGCCGCATAGCCGACTTCTATGCCCGCACGACTCTCGACAACAGCTACCGCAACGGCATGCTTGATCTCGACGTCGACCTTAAAGACGGAAAGGGTATGAAACTTTATGCGGCTGTCTACGATGCCGACGGCCGCAAGGTCTATTCCGCCTCCAAAGCGGCTGCCGAAAAACTGAACTTCAGGCACAAAATCAAGAACGTACGCCGCTGGAGCGCCGAAACGCCCAATCTCTACAGGCTTGTGCTGACACTACGCGACAATGACGGCAATGTAGTCGAAGCGACATCCCACGACATAGGTTTCCGAAGTGTCGAGATTCGCGACGCGCAATTGCTTGTCAACGGACGCCGCATAGAAGTACACGGAGTGAACATGCAGGAGCACCATCCGGTCAAAGGCCATGCCATAGACAGCGCCACCATGCTTGCCGACATCAGGCTGATGAAAGAAAACAATATCAATGCCGTACGTACGAGCCACTATCCACAGCCTCCCTATTGGTACGAACTGTGCGACCGCTACGGAATCTATCTTGTCGACGAAGCCAACATAGAGATGCATGGCCTTGACAACCTGTGGCGCAAAGGAAGCCGCGAACTGCACCCGGGCAACCGTGCCGAATGGGCCGACGCCATGCTCGACCGCACGATTTCAATGGTGGAACGCGACAAGAACCATCCGTCGGTAATAATATGGTCGCTCGGCAACGAAAGCCTCAACGGCGACAACTTCGTGGCCAATTACAAATGGATAAAACAACGCGACTATCGTCCCGTGCAATATGAAAAAGCCGGTACTGCGGAAAATACGGATATAGTATGTCCGATGTATCCTTCCGTAAGCTACATAGCCCGCGTAGAGGCTCTCGAAAACCCGGACCGCCCGTATATATGGTGTGAATACGCACACGCAATGGGCAACTCGACCGGCAGTCTTCAGAGTTTCTTCGACGCAGTGCGCCGCACGCCCCACGTGCAGGGAGGTTTCATCTGGGACTGGGTCGACCAAGGTTTCCGTGTGACCGACGAATTCGGCGTCGGATACTGGAGCTACGGAGGCGACTACAACGCACGCCACTACCCTCACGAAGAGAACTTCTGCATAAACGGCATAGTGGATCCCGACCGCACTCCGCACCCCGCACTCCACGAAGTGAAGAAAGTATATCAGGACATTCTTTTCAGCAGCGCGAATCCGGCCGAAGGGCTTGTAACCGTGACAAACAATTTTATTGAAAAAAAAACAGCCGCTTACGATTTCTTCTGGGAACTGCTTGCCGACGGCATCAGCGCGGCATCAGGAGAATTCAAAGCTGATATTCTTCCGGGTAAGAACAAGACCGTAAAACTTCCGCTTCCCGCCATAGACAAATCGGCCGACTGCCACCTGAACATTTTCGCCCGCACACGCGAGGCCGAAGGGCTGCTTCCGGCAGGCCATGAAGTAGCACGCGAACAGTTCGCTGTCAACGTAGCGCCGTTCAGACAATCCGACTGCTCCGGCGGAAAAAGCCGTCCGGAAGTCAGCGAAACCGACGATCGCTGGACCGTCAGATGCGGCGAAACGGAAATGGTATTCAACCGCAAAGACGGAAGCCTGCGTTCATTCGGCAAAAAAGGCGAAAATCTGCTCTACTATGCTCCCGACGCATCGTTCTGGCGCGCTATGACTGACAACGACAGAGGCGAAAACTTCCACATCAAAGCCAACGTGTGGCGTTGCGCCGCACGCAACAAACAGCTCAAATCAGTAGAAAAAAGCATTACAGACAGCACTGTGGTGATACGCAGCAGCTACCGCATAAACGACGCACCTTCCGACTGGATTGTGACCTACACGGCACGTCCCGACGGCGAGCTGCTGATAGACATAGACTGGACCGCCGACAGTCCGTCGCTGCCGGAACTGCCCCGATTCGGAATGCTTTTCACCCTGCCGAAAAAATACTGCAATTTCCGCTGGTACGGACGCGGACCGTGGGAAAACTATTCGGACCGCAACACGTCTTCTTTCATTGGTATACACTCAGGCAATGTGGCCGACATGCGTTTCCGCTATATCCGCCCTCAGGAAAGCGGCAACCACACTGATGTCCGCTGGGCCGAACTGACCGATGCCGACGGTCGCGGACTTCTTGTAAGAGGCTTGCAGCCGCTCGAAGTATCGGCACTCGACGTAAGTTGCGACGACCTCGATCCGGGCGTCAACAAACTGCGCCAGCACGACAACGACATAGCTCCCGACCGCAAGCGTATCTACCTCAATGTCGACCTCAGACAGCGCGGCGTAGGCGGCGATGATTCATGGGGACAGAAGCCGCACGAGCCATATCGTCTGACGGCGCCTTCCTACTCATATTCATTCACAATAAAACCCATAGGTCAATAAAACGGCTCAAACGCAGCGTTAAGGATAATTTTTCGTAAATTTGCATGGCGTCCGCAGTAAACGGGCGCCATGCAACAATCGAATCACATGAGTTCAGACTCCAGAAGAATAGCAAAAAACTCCGCAGTGCTCTACGCGCGCATGCTGCTGTCGATGGCAGTGTCGCTCTATACCTCGAGGGTAGTGCTTGAAGTACTCGGAGTCGATGACTACGGTCTGTATAGCGTCACAGGCGGAGTCGTGGCAATGTTCGCGTTCATCAACGGTTCGATGAGCGGCGCTACCTCCCGTTTTCTCACCTACGAGATGGGACTCGGAAACGCCGAACGCCTGCGCGACACGTTCAATTCGGCTCTGCTTGTCCACATAGGTGTAGCCGCAATCATTCTTGTCTTCGCCGAAACAATAGGTCTATGGTTCCTTAACTGCAAGCTCAGCATCCCCGAGGAATCGATGACAGCGGCAAACTGGGTGTATCAGTTCTCGATAGTAGCGTCGCTTGTGACAATCACACAGGTTCCATACAACGCCTGTATAATCGCCCACGAGAACATGAACGTCTATGCCTATATAGAAATCGCCAACGTGCTTATGAAACTCGGCATAGTCTACCTTTTGGTTGTGATAGGCGGCAACAAGCTGATCATCTACGGCATACTTGTCCTTGTTGTAAACATAATCGTGGCGTCGCTCTACCGCATATATTGCCTTCGCAAATTCAGCGAAAGCCACTTCCGATACGTATTCGACAAAAGCATACTGAAACCTATGCTCAGCTTTTCAGGCTGGGACCTCTACGGCAACATGTGCGTGACGGCACGCACACAGGGAATCGTGATGCTCATAAACGTCTTTTTCGGCGTTGCCGTGAATGCCGCGGCATCGATAGCCACAACTGTATTCTCTACCCTGTCGTCGTTCGCCTCGAACATAATAATGGCTTTCCGGCCTCAGATAATCAAACAATATGCCGCAGGAGAATCCGAGGAGTTCAACAAGCTTTTAATGAACTGTATAAAATTCTCCGGAACCCTATTCCTCATACTTGCCGCACCGCTGATTGCCGAGGCCGGCTATATATTGAATTTATGGCTCAAAAATCCTCCGGAATATTCAGTAAGCTTCTGCAGCATCTGCCTGGCGGCCACTTTCGTCATCGTGCTTAACTACTCGATTGCCATAGGCATTCACGCCACAGGCAAGGTCAAGGCGATAAGCGTGATTTCCGGTACATTCTATCTGCTTATGCTGCCTGCGGCATGGATAATGCTACGGCATGACATGGCTCCTCAGGTTGTATTTTACGCCATGACTGTTTCAAACATAATCATCTATATATCCAATATTATCATTCTCAAACGGCAGGCTCCGGTTTTCGATGCGTGGCATGCCTCAAGAATAAGCATCGCGACAGCTCTTATATTCGGCGCCGCTACTGCCGTCGCCATGATTCCGTCGGCGTTTATGGATACCGGTTTTCTGCGGCTTCTGATTTCAATATCTTTTTCGACAACACTTACAGGGCTGCTATTCTGGTTCTTCATGCTTGACGGGACTTCACGCAAGGTAATGAAAGCCTCTATAAAAAAGAAGCTGAAAGCGCACAAATAGAACGAAGCCGACTAACATCAGGCAAACAAATGGACTATAATGATTGTCTTATACATATAACATGATCTCTTATGAAGATACGACGCCTTATAAAGTGTCTGACGGCACTGCTGATTATCGCCGGACTTTCATCCTGCGGCACCATACGTACCCATGGAGGTATCGAACACGAGTACGAATATAATTTCGACGGCCATCACCACCACCACAAGCCTAAGAAACATCACAAAAAACACCATAAACACAAGAAACACCATCACGGACACCATCACTGCGACTGAAAACAGCGTGGGAGAATAATATATAAATGGCGGCGTGTCTTGCTACAGGACACGCCGCCATTAAAATCATATTGACCCGACTCAGGAACCGAATGTCACGTTAAAGCCCAGATTGATAGCTGCCGTGGCATGGCCGACGGGAACGAACTGAGGCGTAACCTTGAAGAACTGATGGTCGGAACCAATAAAGAAGTTGATTCCCTTGGGGTGGAAGTTCAGCATCCAGCCAAACGACGAACCATAGGTTGAGGCTCCGTAACTTACGGTAGCATCGAACCACTTGACAGGCTTTACGTTGGCGGAGAAACGACCTTCGGTCCACGACGAACATCCTGCGATATACTGTGTGAACAGGAAGCCGGCTGTAAGATTGCGATAGAAAGGCATGCAATATTCCGCACCGAGATTGATTGTGGCATGAAGCATCTGATTATGTTTGCCTCCCTCTTCGATACGGTGGAAGTTGATCATGTCCTCAACGCCGTCGACCATATCATCGATCTGCTGACTCAGTTTCTTTTCTTCATAATCGTCCTGGTCCTCCATTATAGCCACATCCTTGAAACCCTCAAATGTCCAGGGTTCCGCGGAGGTACGCCCTTTGATGTTGTTGTTCCAGCCCATAAAACCTAAATCAAGAACCGCAGCGCTGAGAGTAAGGTCGGGGAGCAGCTTATAGGTGGCGCCAAGATCCACTGCCATACCGAAGCCGGATAGCCCGAAATTGTTATATTTGATATTATCCCACTCTATCAGGTCGGCTTCGGCGGGAGTATCATATTCCGCATCTATCTCCTGCTTTGTCGGAATACTGAGTCCGGAACCGGCAGCAGCGTTAAGCTCGCCTTCGGCATCGATAGACCACTGCGAGTTTGATAGACGGACATCCATCCGGTTGATTTTTGCATTGACATTACCTACTCCCAGCAGAAATTTCAGTTTGGCACCGATATTTAGTTTTTCGTTGATTGCTCGAGAGTGTCCAAGCTCGATTTCAGCCATCGCCGAAGCATTGGCCTGCAGATTTTCAAAAGAATATCGTGTATCCGGACCTGTCTGCCCGAGTTTCATGAATTCAAAAAGCTCTTTCGGTATGACAACCCCTACTTCGGTACGCACACCGGCTGAAATGGTATTGAAACCTCCGAATGCCTTGAATCCGGTGGAGAGCAATGTTAAATTGAGGTTGGCGTTGACATGGTTGTACTTGCCGAGTTTTCCGAGGAATTCATCGGCGCTGACACTCGGACTCATGAACGTTGTGAGATCATAGCCCGGCACTGTGCTTTTATAAAGGAATGTATTGACACCGACATTGGACTGTAGTCCTACGCCTATATTGGCGAGTACGGGTATGGAAAAATAGTTCCGCTCGCCTCCGAGTGCAGGATTGAGTTCATGACGGTAGCTGTAGCCGTCGAGAAAATAAGCGGTGCGAGATGCCTGCTGCGCATTGGCGGAAAAGACAGCCGATACAACCGCCATACCGATGAAATATGCTTTGATGTGTTTCATTTTTCAAGAAGATGAGATGTGATATTGCGGTTTATAAGTCGTTCAGGTCTATAGTCACGCCACCGTTCACGGATAGTTTTATTTCCTCGAATCGCAGCGACTGTGCCGAATTCAGGACAGCACCTGCCGATTCGGAATCTGAAACGGCCGTGAATTTATAACGTATGCCGTCGAGTCCGTCGAGATTCTTACCGGTGGATTTTATTGAAATCACCAGATTGCTACGCGAAGGTGCATCCAGCGAGCCTCCGCCAACAGTTCCGTCGACAGTCGCCGTGACAGATGTCATCACATTGCCGTCGCGGTCAAGAGCCTCCACGTCAGGAGTCAATGTAAGAGGAATTGTGCTGACTGCCACAACAGTCACTTTCACTTCATTGAAATTATATTTTTCAAGGTCCGTGTCCCAGTCCTGCTCTGTATCGTCATAAGTAAAACTCAATTCAGGGCCAAATGCCAGAGGAATAATCGCCTCGTAGTCGTTTGTAAATGAATAAGCATCGGAACGTCCGAGTGTGATGGTTGCCGGCGTCTGAACAGCTTTGACATTCACATCCGAAATCGTGATGTAATCAGGTATTGAACTTATAAGGGATGTAAGATTAGACACGATTATGTTCTGTACGTCTTCTTCAACTACAGCTTTCTGGGATAAGCAGATACGGGTGCATCCATTTGCCGCCACGACAATTTCTTCGGTTGCGGGAGCACCGATAAGCACCGGTTCGGCAAGCGGCTCGGGATTTCCATTGTCAAAAGCCTCAAGACGGGCGGCAAGAGTCACTGCCAGAGGTGAATCGTTGGAAATGTTAAGATAAAAACGCGGATTGTCGATATCAAGGTTATTTCCGTCGTTCTGCAGGAAATCGGGAATATCGGTTATCTCGAAGGTAGTAGGATCGACATTGATCACGGGATCGAATGTGCCGGTAACCGACATAAGGGTTGCACTGAGAACCTCGGTCTTTGTAACCATGTCAAGCACTACAGTCGACATCGCAGGAAATTCCGAAGCCATGATCGACACATTGCCCATAGAATGGATCTGAGTGTTCATACGGAAATGCCCTACTTCATAAAGACCTTGTCCATCAGGTAATTTCGTAAAATCGACATTGACAATACGGATATGCGCCATAAGAGGCTTGTTATGCTCGATTCCTACCTGTTTTGTGAAACGAATTTTATGATTGTCGAAAACTTCAAGATATGATGCTGTCTGAGAATCAGCGATCTCAAGAGTCCAGGCTTCACTGAATTCCGCTTCGTAGCCTTTTTCGATATAACATGTTCCCCGGAAGTCGGCGGTACTTAGCGCATTTACCTCATATCCGACGGTAAATACTATATCTATATTGCTCTGAGCTGCCTGAAGGGTCTTTATTTCATCAGTCACATCGTCGTCGGATATGTCAATGTCATTGACCGTAGGCTGAGTCATCGTCACCTGAATACGTTCAACATTTCCGGAATTGAAAAAAGGAGGGAGTTCGGTTTCGCTCTGGTTACGACCCATATTTTTGATTTCGACACGAGCGATATTGAAATTATAATTCGATTCTTCACCGTCCTGCACTAGCACATAGTCACCCTTGCGGATTCCGGAACCGTACTGATTGTCGTACTCCGCTTCCTTTATTGAACTTCCCTCGTCTAAATCAAGAACTTTCGAGAGCCTCAACTCACTCGTACTACTCGCAGGCAAAGTCAATTCTTCACCTCCGAAACTGATGGTTTTGTCAATTCCTTTCGTCAGATCATAGTCATGATCCACGCACGACGAAACAATCGACAGCATTGTCGTGCAAACAGATATGACTGCCGCACTACCGACTGTAATTTTCATAATTCTTGTTGTGTGTATCTTTTTTTATGTTTTCCAAGAAATGTTTTTCCGTGTCTTTCTATAGATCGACTGCAAAATTAGCTTATTTTTGCCATAATTACAAATTATTTCATCAACGCATCATAAATCAATATTTTAGCGCTTCGTTCCACATTTCATCCTGAAAAAAACATATTCCACTACACCACGCAGAAGAAGATATATATCGAATGCAAGCCAGAGCGCATTGTTCTTCAAAACAGCGGTAAGGCTGAAAAAGACAACAAAAAACACAAGCGACGCAACAATCATCGCCGCAAGCATGGCACGCGTACGTGTAAGACCTATAAAAACGCCATCGAACACAAATGCCATGAATCCGCACAACGGCACAGCCACAGCCCACGGCAGATATTCCAAAGCCACATCCACCACATCACGGCTGTCGGCAAGAAGCGAAAGAATGCCCTTGCCTCCGATTGCGAATACAAGCGAGAATGTCAAAGCGCAGAGCAACCCGAGCCGCAACAATGAAGCTACAAGTGTCTGAAGACCGTCCACATCGCCCCGGCCCGAGTATTTACCGCCAAGAGCCTCTCCGGCAAATGCTATGCCGTCCATAAAAAAAGAGGTCAGCATGAAGAGCTGAAGGAGTAATGCGTTCGCTGCAAGAATTCCGGTTCCCTGAATGGCACCGGCATGCGTGAACCATAATGTGACTCCAACCAGACAGACCGTACGAAGAAAAATATCAGTATTGACACGAAAAAAACGAACCAAAGCCTCTGTATCGAAGACCTCCCGCCAATTGAATTTCACAAAAGTATAGCGCTTTAACATGATAAAGACGCCCAAAAGCAATCCCGACCACTGGCCTGCAAGCGTGGCTACTGCAATACCCTCTATTCCCATGCCGAAACGAAACACAAGCAAGGGACTCAGAAGTATATTCACCACATTCGTAAGGACGGCCATCCACATAGGCGCACGGGAATTCTGCATCCCAATAAACCATCCGGACAGCACATAGCCAAGCATAACGGCAGGCGCGCCGAATATACATACATCAAAATAAATCCTTGCCAGTGCTCCGACCGCAGAATCCGGTTTCAGGAATTCGAGCAAAACATCGGCAATGAAACGACCTGCAAGCATCAACACGGCTCCTGCTCCAGCGGCAAGCACGACCGAACGCAGAAGTGTCAGCGTGATCCGACGCCTGTCTGATGCCCCGAATGCCTGAGCCGTCAGACCGCCGGTGCCCATGCGCAGGAAATTGAACATCCAGTACAGCAGGTTGAACATGGTTCCGCCGACGGCTATGGCGGCAATAAAAACGGCCTCGCCGATGCGGCCTGCGACTGCAATGTCGACCAGACCAAGCACCGGCGTGGTAATATTTGAAACAATAGCCGGAATGGCTATCGCCGCTATCTCGCGACCATGTCGCATTATTCAGTCAGTCAGGATTTTTTCACACGACATGAATAAAGGTACATCCCGACAATCAGCGCAGCATACATAATCAGGCCACGGATCTGCGGACCGAATTCGCCACCGTTTGTGGGAACATCGACACCGCAAAGGATTGTTATTGCGGCAAATACTCCGAAAAGGGCACCTCCGGCAATCAGACCTGAGGCAATCAAAGTGCCGCGGTCGCTGCGTGCTTTTGCAAGCTCCTTGTCCTTTGTGCTACGTCCTACGAACCACGATACAAGGCCGCCTACAAGCATAGGCGTATTAAGCGACAGTGGCAGGAACATGCCCAGACAGAATGCCAGCGCAGGCACTCCGAGCCAGTTGAGGATCAATGCAAGTATCGCGCCTGTTATATATAATGTCCATGGAGTGGATCCGCCCATCATCATGGGTTCGATAACTTTTGCCATGGCATTGGCCTGGGGAGCGGCGAGCGCGGTATCTCCGGTGAAACCGTAGACATTGTTCAACATCAGGATCACGGCTCCGACAGTGGCGGCCGACACAAGAGTTCCGAGGAATTTCCAGCTTTCCTGTTTTTTAGGAGTGGATCCGAGCCAATAGCCGATTTTAAGGTCGGTCACAAATCCGCCGGCCATTGAAAGAGCCGTGCATACGACACCGCCAAGTACCATGGAGGCCACTATGCCTGAGGTGCCGTTAAGCCCGATAGCGACAAACACACCGGATGCAATTATAAGAGTCATAAGTGTCATGCCGCTCACCGGATTGCTGCCTACTATGGCAATGGCATTCGCTGCGACGGTCGTGAACAGGAATGCTATCACAGTCACTACGATCCAGGCCACAAGAGCCTGCCATAACGTATGTATCACTCCAAAATAGAAGAAAGCCAGCACACTCAGCAGTGCGACAAATATGAAATAAATGACATATTTCATGGAAATATCAGTCTGCCAACGCACTTGTGCCTTGTTGCCTGCGGCCCCTCGCAGTTCACGCGATGCCAGTCCGACAGCCTGGGCGATTATAGGCCATGACTTGACAATTCCTATGATACCTGCCATCGCTATACCGCCGATGCCAATCATACGGGCATAATCGCGGAAAATCGCTGCGGGTTCCATAGCAGCGATTTCAGCCGACCCATAGGTTCCCATCAGGGGAATTATGAACCACCATACAAAAATAGAACCGGCGAATATGACAAAAGCATATCGTAGTCCGACAATATATCCAAGACCCAGCACTGCGGCACCGGTGTTGCACGATGCCACGAATTTGGTTTTTGCTGCAAGAGTCTGGCCCCATGAATAGGCAGTGGTGCTTATCGTTTCCGTCCACCAACCGAAAGTCCCTATTATGTAATCGTAGATGCCTCCGAACAGCGAGGCCATGACCAGAGTTTTGGCCTGACTGCCTCCCGAGGATTTCTTTGCGGCGTTTCCGCTTATAAGCACCTGTGTGGTTGCCGTTGCTTCGGGGAAAGGATATTTCCCGTGCATGTCCTTCACGAAATATTTACGGAAAGGGATGAAGAACAATATACCGAGTACTCCGCCAAAAAGCGAACTGAGGAATATTTCGAGGAAATTTACAGTTATCTCAGGATACGAAGCCTGCAGAATATAAAGTGCGGGAAGAGTGAATATGGCACCGGCCACAATCACACCGGAACATGCGCCTATCGACTGTATTATGACGTTCTGTCCCAGCGGATTTTCTTTTTTCAGCGCATTGGAAAGCCCTACTGCTATGATAGCGATAGGTATGGCCGCTTCAAAAACCTGTCCGACCTTAAGCCCGAGGTAGGCTGCGGCGGCACTGAACACTATAGCCAGCAAAAGCCCCATGCCTACGGAATACGGAGTGACTTCAGAATACTCCCGCGCAGGGTGCATGACCGGACGATACTCTTCGTCCTTTCCGAGCTGCGTAAAGGCATTCGATGGAAGCTCGACGGGATCGACGTCCGACGCCCCGAGATTCATGTCTTTGTCTTGTTTCATTATATTATCGTTTTATGATTATTTTGCGGGAATCTTCAGGCGCTGGCCGATTGTTATCTTATCATTTTTCAGACCGTTCGCCTTTTTTATAGCAGCAATGCTTACCCCGTAGCGTGCGGAAATCTTGCCGAGGTTCTCTCCTTTCTTCACTTTATGCACCCGTGGCGAAGGTTTTGGCTTAGGTTGTTCCTTAGCCTTGGAGCTTTTAAGCTGAGCTTTTTCCACCACTTTTTCCTCAGGCATCTGTTTTGCGACCTCAGTCGAATCATTGGCGCGGGCAAAGGCCGATGCCACCTCAGCGTTGCGGCTTGCAGGCGCTACACTGTCGACGTTCAGAGAGTCGGATGGCACTGCAACACTATTAGCCGCAATCGAATCGGACGCTTGTATCTGCGTACCCTGTAAAGAGTCGGCTGAAACAGTATCGACGGTTTCAACCTGTTTCGGACGCTCTATGTAGCGGCGTTGATAAGTCTGTATCTTAAGACGGCGGCCTGCCTTGACGTTCTTGCCAATTTTATTTGTCTTGCGGATAGAAGCGACTGTTACTCCATATTTTTTAGCGATTTTCGACAGATTCTCACCTCGACGAACGGTGTGATATTTCGTAACAAGTTCATCGACATATTCGCCACGTGAATCCGAACCGTTGAGTGCTCCCGTAGCCGGTTCCACTACCCTGCGTCGCGCATATTGAGAGGCATTATAATTCAGGATAGAATCTTCGTTCGCAACATAGGCATAGGTCTGGAGCGAAGGCAGAGTCAATGAGTAAGGACGTATATCGCCAGGTATTAAATCTTTACGATACTGAGGATTGAGAACACGCAATTCGCCCATCGGTATTCCGAGCACATCTGAAATCTGCTGGAAATGTACACGGCGGCTTACATGAACCGTATCGGTCAGTATGGGATTGCGTGCAACGACAGGACGGATATTGTGATGCTGGTAATAATTCATTATATAATTCGCCGCAATGAAAGCCGGCACATATCCACGAGTTTCGGCCGGCAGATACGGGTATATATCCCAGAAATCATGTTTTCCTCCACCGGCACGGCGCAGAGCTTTGTTGACGTTGCCCGGACCGCAGTTGTAGGCCGCGATTGCAAGCGACCAGTCGCCGTACGTACCATAAAGTTGCTTGAGATAACGCGCTGCAGCGTCCGACGAAGCATAGGGGTCGCGTCGCTGGTCGACAAGGGAATTCACCTCAAGCCCCATGCCCTTGGCGGTCGGACTCATGAACTGCCATAGTCCTACGGCTCCGGCCCGTGACACCGCCTGCGGTTCAAGAGCGGATTCGATTACGGGAAGATAACGCAGTTCGCGAGGCATCTCATAGCGGTCGAGAGCCGCCTCGAAGATAGGCATATAGTAAAGGCCGAGAGCCAGCATATTTTCTACCAGCTGCTTTCGGCGGTTGGCATAAAACAGAATAGAGCTGCGCACGACAGAGTTGAGCGGCATTTCTATCTCGGTCGGGAGCGCCGCAAGACGTTCAAGCAGTTCTTCGTCGCTGACCTCCACACCATCGCGGCTGTCGGCCTCACGGTCAAGTTCGACATATTTCTGTATATACCAGTTCTCAAGCATTTTCTGAGTGTCGGCCTCAAAACTTTCCGGCAGAATCAACGCAGGCTGCGCCGATTCCTCCGACAACTGCAGCACGGTTGTCTGCGCCATTGTACCGGGAGCGGCAATTGCCGATGCTCCCGCCAATAAAATCACAGCTATCCGACGATTTATATTTTTCATCACTGATATGTCACTCATCTGCGAAGTTCCTTAGATTTTCGTTGTCATGTTAAAAATTTATTGCCCAGTTCAGTCCGACTGCCGGACGCATGCCGCGTGTTTCGTAGAACACTGCCGGCTGCACATCCATTGACAGTTCGGGAGTGATATCGAAATGCGAGAGCGACGCATCCACATAAGCGTCGACCATCGCCAGCAGATATACTCCCACCATCGCTATTATGCACAGGTCGCGGTTGCGCCTGAAATAATTCTTTCTCGATTGCATGATATTTGTCAGCCACGTGCGATCAAGGGTCGATTCATCGGTATTGGGCGGAAAAAAATTCATATAGGAGTTTGTAGTCGGATCCGTATCCATCAAATCGCGGTAGGCACGGGTATAGTCGTTTAGCATACCGTTGTTCCACGAAGTGGCATAACCCAGACCAAGGTATCCGCCTATGACTATTGGGAGTTTCCAGTATCGGCGGTTGTAGATCTGCCCGAGTCCCGGAAAAAGAGCCGAAAGCCACACAGCACGCGTAGGATCGGGGTTGAATGTAACTTCACGCTCTTCCCAGACGTCGTAGGCTGAAGGCTCCGGTTCATCCGTGGAAAAAAACACTGTATCCCCGACTATGGAATCGGACCGCATTATCATGTCGACATTAAGCGGAGCGGCGATACTGTCAAGAGCTGCCGCACCGAGTTTAACGGGCTTGCGGTCGCGAGCCAAGGATGCCACCGGAAACAGCACCGCCACCAATACGGCAATAGCCAGAGCAGTCATGCCCCGGCTACGACATACATTATACGGCATTCCGAACCTCACTCGGCCGCCTCCTGCTGTTTAAGAGAATCGAACAGGGTTATAAGACGCTCAAGCTCACTTTCATCCTTAAACGGGAATGTGATACGTCCTTTTCCGCTGCGGTCGCAAGTAAACTGCACAGGGGTACGGAAAACAGCCGACAGATGGCGTTTCAGCACGTCGAAATCCGACGATGTGTTAGCGGCTTTCTGCTTTGCAGGTTTCGCGGCAGGCACTTCTCCGTTCTGATAGGCCTTTGCAAGCTCCTCGACACGTCGCACCGACAGTCCGTCGCGCAGAATCTCGTTATAAAGTCTGAGCTGTAGCGCAGGATCTGTAATCGAAAGCAAAGCACGCGCATGACCCATATCGACACGCTTGTCGCGCAAGCCGAGCTGGACTTCGGCCGGAAGTTTCAAAAGGCGCAGGAAGTTGGCCACAGTAGCGCGTTTTTTGCCTATGCGCTCGCTAAGGCGTTCCTGCGTAAGCTGATACTGATCTATAAGTTTCTTGAATGTCAAGGCTATCTCTATCGCATTCAAGTCCTCGCGCTGTATGTTCTCGATGAGAGCCATCTCGGTCAGTTCGGCATCGTTGGCCGTACGTATATAGGCCGGAACCGAATGCAACCCGGCCATAAACGCGGCACGGTAGCGACGCTCCCCGGCTATGATCTGATAGCTGTCGGGACCCGTTTTGCGCAACGACAGCGGCTGTATGATGCCGAGCTGTCGTATTGAGTCGGCCAGTTCACCGAGCGCCTCTTCGTCGAAAGTGCGACGAGGCTGATCGGGATTTACGTTTATATTCTCAAGTGCTATATCGTTTATAGCCGACGAACCGCGTGCAGGCACATCGTCCATCGAAATGAGCGAGTCAAGGCCACGGCCGAGGGCATTGCGTTTGGGTAGTGACATGTTTTCTGCTGAATAATGTTATGAAGCCGACGGCGCCGATACCTGACGGGATGTTCCCTGCATCCGGCGGTGTTTTTTTATTATTTCCTTGGCAAGAAGAGTATGGCTTGTGGCTCCCCGGCTCTCGGCATCGTAGAGCAATGCCGGAAGGCCGTGACTCGGCGCTTCGCTGAGGCGTATGTTACGCGGAATGACGGTATTGAACACCATGTCGGCGAAATGCCCCTTGAGTTCTTCGTAAATCTGATTGGCCAGACGCAAGCGGGCGTCGTACATCGTCAGCAGGAACCCTTCGATTTCGAGCGTAGGATTAAGGCGAGATTTGATTATGCGGATCGTGTTCAGGAGCTTGCTTATGCCCTCAAGTGCGAAATATTCAGCCTGCACGGGAATTATGACGGAATTGGCGGCAGTCAGAGCATTGACCGTGATAAGCCCCAGCGACGGCGAACAATCGATGATGATATAGTCGTAGCGGTCACGCAAAGGCTCCAGAAGCCGCGCAAGCACATGCTCGCGATCCGGCTTGGATATAAGCTCTATTTCGGCACCCGCGAGATCGATGCGGGAACCGACCAGATCAAGTCCGGGCATACATGTAGCCACCTGAGAACCGTCGAGAGGATAGCCGTCAACCATACATTCGTAAATCGACGATGTCATAGTGCGGGGGTCGATACCGTAGCCGGAAGTGGCGTTGGCCTGCGGATCGGCATCAATAATCAGGACTTTCTTGCCTTCGGCGGCAAGCGAAGCCGACAGGTTGATGGTGGTTGTCGTCTTGCCGACGCCCCCTTTCTGATTGGCTATTGCGATTATTTTTCCCATGAGGTGAGTTGATGAGGTTTTGTTTGACATGCAAAGTAAGCAATTTTTCACGGTATGGCAAGCGGATGTTCCACGAAAAAAAGCTTAATTGTTGATAACTCGGAAAAATGTTCAAAACTATCACTAACTTTGTAGTCTGAAAAATGTTTTAACATAAATAACTTTCAAAGACCACTCCGCCCTTATGGATACTACCACCCGACCTCTTATAATGATAATCAACGATGACAGCGTAGAAGCGCCAGGAATCCATCATCTCGCTGAATGCGTGGCTGATGTGGCCGATGTTTATATTGTCGCCCCACGTAATCCCCATTCAGGACAATCGGCGGCTCTGACTGTCGGAGCACCCCTTCGCATAGCAGAACTTGCCGGACGCGACGGGCTGCGCGTGTTCACCGTCAACGGAACGCCCGTCGACTGCGTAAAGCTCGGTCTGCACGCTATTGTTCCACGCCGTCCCGACCTTGTGCTTTCCGGAATCAACCACGGTTCAAATTCGGGAACCGCCATAACTTATTCAGGCACCATGGGCGCCGTGCTCGAAGCCTGCATGGTAGGCATTCCGGCAGTCGGGTTCTCGCTGCTCCATCATTCCATGAAAGCGGACTTCACTCTGTCCACACAATGGGTACGCCGTATAATCCTCGACGTTCTCGAAAAAGGCTTGCCTGAGGGTATATGCCTGAATGTCAACATTCCTGCCAAAGTCGCACCTGAAGGAATACGTGTATGCCGTGCTGCCAAAGGCCACTGGAGCGAAGAGTACAAACGCTATCTCGACCCGTCGGGAAATCCCTTCTACTGGCTTACCGGACGTTTCGTCAACGGAGAACCTGAAGCCGACGACACAGACGAATACTGGCTCAACCGGCGCTATATCAGCGTAGTACCTGTCACTCCCGACCAAAGCTATACACCTGCCGTCAAAGAGATGTCGCAACGTTTCAATTCCTGAACACCGAGTCCCCTCCAGTCCGTCTGCCTTACATTATTCATGCTACGGTCGTGATCATGCAGGTTTTACAAATATTTTCATTATATTTGTATTTGAAAAACAATCATTAATAAATGGAAGTAATAAGCCTGCACGGGACTGACGACCGCCTTTACGAACTCGTATCGCGCCTGGTCATGAACCCCGAGATTCTGCGGCAAAACAACAACTATCCTTTCAAGACAAGCAACGGGCACACATGGTACCTGTGCATGGACAACGGATGTGTTGCAGGATTCATGCCTGTCCTTACAAAAGGCCGGGGATTATATATAGACAATTACTATATATCAGGAGATAAGCCTGAAATACTGGATTTACTGACCGAAGCCATCCTGGCCTCAACCGACAAGACTGTCACCGTACTCTCCCATAAGCGCCACTCCGAACTATTCCGCAGCCACGGTTTTATTTCGGGTACTGTATTCGCCTTGTATGACAAAATGAGTTGTCTTCGCACGAAAGGAGCGGTTGAAAAATGATACGCCGCCTGAATGTATATGAAGCGGTGCAGGAAAGACTAAAGTTGATTTTTGATAACTTCGACTATGTGTACGTATCTTTTTCCGGAGGTAAGGACAGCGGCGCGCTCCTGAATCTTTGTGTCGAATATATAAGAAAGAATCTTCCGGGGCGTAAACTCGGCGTACTGCATCTGGACTACGAGGCCCAGTACAGCCATACAACCGAATATGTCGCAAAAAGACTTTCCGAAGACAGCGATATTCTTGAAGTATTCCATTGCTGCGTACCTTTCAAAGTCGCCACATGCACTTCCATGTTCCAGTCCTACTGGCGCCCGTGGGAAGATTCAAAAAAAGATATATGGGTAAGAGAAATGCCCGACGGCTGTTATACGGCCGACGATTTCGATTTTTTCGACGACGGACTGTGGGACTATGATTTCCAGCGCTTGTTCGCCAAATGGATGCGCAAACGCAAACAATGCCGTCGCGTGTGCTGTCTGGTCGGCATACGCACACAGGAGAGCTTCAACCGTTGGCGCACCATCCACAGCGACAAAAACTACCGTCACTTCGGTTCCCTTAAATGGACGCACTGCATCGATAGCCACATCGTGAACGCATACCCCCTCTACGACTGGAAAACATCGGATATATGGACCGCCCATGGACGATTCAACTGGTCGTACAACAGACTTTATGATCTCTATTATCAGGCGGGAATACCTATCGGACGCCAGCGTGTCGCAAGCCCTTTCATCTCTCAGGCTTTATCGACTCTGGCTGTGTATAAAGCGATCGATCCGGACACATGGGGGCGGCTTATAAGCCGTGTGAACGGAGTAAATTTCGCCGGTCTGTACGGCAATACTCTTGCCATGGGATGGAAATCCATAAAATGTCCTGACGGTTTTTCATGGAAAGAGTATATGGAATTCCTGTTGCAGACTCTACCGGAGGAAACCAGAAATAATTACCTTGACAAACTCCGGGTAAGCATCCGCTTCTGGCGCGAACGCGGAGGATGCCTCAGCAACAACACAATAAGCAAGCTCCGCGAACTCGGCATTCCGATTTCCATAGGTTCAAAATCAGTCTACCACACCGACAAACGCCCGGTCAGGATGGAGTATCTCGACGATATCGACATTCAGGAATTCCGTGAGATTCCGACCTACAAACGCATGTGCATCTGCATACTCAAAAACGACCACAGCTGCAAATACATGGGGTTCGCTCTTACCAAACGGGAACGGGAAATAAAAGACATGATAACAAAAAAATACAAACCCTTTCAGAATGGAGAAATATAAAAGTCCTGTATATAATGTGATAGCCGTTCCGGTCGAGAAAGTCGTGGCAAACAATTATAATCCCAATGTCGTGGCGCCTCCCGAAATGAAACTGCTCGAACTTTCGATCTGGGAGGACGGTTATACCATGCCTTGCGTGTGTTATTATCTGAAAGAATCCGACCGCTACGAGATTGTCGACGGTTTTCACAGATATATGGTAATGAAAAGCTCAGCGCGCATCTACGAGCGGGAACATGGACTCCTCCCCGTCACAGTAATAGACAAGGATCTCTCCAACAGAATGAGTTCTACAATACGTCACAACCGCGCACGAGGAATCCACAGTGTGGAACTTATGAGCAATATAGTGGCGGAACTGACACGCGCCGGCATGTCGGACAGCTGGATTATGCGAAACATCGGAATGGACAAAGACGAACTGCTGCGGCTGAAACAGATCAGCGGCCTGGCCGAACTCTTCGCCAACAAAGACTTCAGCATGTCCGACGACTGGAAAGAATAGCTTTAGCTATCGAAAAAACAGCGTCAACGTTCGATGAGTTCGTCGGGGGCGAAGGAGCGTATGGCGGGAGTGCCTATTATTTCGTCCCACAGCATAGGGGATATTCCACCGCCGGGACGTTTGACTTCAAGATTTTCTTCTGTAAGGATTTCACCTTTGGCTATTGCACGCGCAGCAACGATGCTACGGCGCGCGACTTCGATATTGGACCGTTCGGCGTCGGCCGCTATTTTTATGCCGTCGCCGAGAGCGACGTCGATGCGCCGTATTTCCTGTACCATACGGCGCAGCTCGTCGTATTCGAGCGACGCGCGGTGGTCAGGTCCCGGAAGACTGCGCGACATTGTGAAGTGTTTCTCGATCACACAGGCACCATGCCCTACGGCTGCCAAAGGAACAGCGATTCCGACCGTATGGTCGCTGTAACCTACTCCACCGCAGCCAAGGGTGGCAAGAGCGTCCATCGCTCTGAGATTGACAGCTTCGTAGGGGGTCGGATACTGGGTGGTGCAATGCAGAAGTATTACGTCCGTACGCTGAACTCCGCCTTTTTCAAGAATACCGACAGCACGGCCGACTTCGTCGAGTGTCGACATTCCGGTCGAGAGTATAATTCTGCGGCCGGGACATGCGATCCGTCGCAGATAAGGCAGATTTGTCACTTCACCCGACGGAATCTTCCAATAATCCATATCGAACGCTTCAAGGCATTCTATGGATGGTCGGTCGAATGGTGTGCTCATGAATCCTATATTCACATCGTCGCATATACGTTTCAGCTCCGCATAAGCTGAAAGAGGGAGATGGATGGCCTTGCACATCTCAAGCTGGCTCTGCGCCTCGCCTGTCGTTTCTTTCTGGTATTCGGCTTTAGGCGCATACGCCGATATGACAAGTTCGGGTACCGCTGTCTGAAACTTTACATAGTCGGCACCGGCTTCTTTAGCCGCATAGATCAGACGGCGCGCCATGTTTATGTCGCCGTTGTGGTTCACGCCGGCTTCAGCTATTATTATCGTGTGATGACTCATAAGATTCTGTTATCGGGATAGAACACTGTTTCGGCCGGATAGCGGGAAATCTCCACACCGGCGAGAGCGGAAAGCGATGAAAGCTTTTCGCCAAGGGCTTCTCCTATGATCAGCGACGGTATATCGGCTCCGGCATGTACCGAGCAAACGCATCCTCCTCCGAGGCGCGGATTGATTTCCATAAGCAAAAGGCGACCGCCATCGTCAAGGTCGCGCATGAACTGTACTGTCACAGCACCACGCAGACCTGTGGATGCAAGCACACGGCGCGTAAGAGCGTCGATTTCATGATCGCTGACCGTGACTGTACGCATGGCCTCGCCGCCACTCACTTCAACCCGACGACGCGCGCTCAGCGCCAACACCTCTCCCGAACGTACACTTACATAACAGTCAACGGAATATTCTTCCCTACGATCAATGCGTTCCTGAATAAGATATTCATCGGCACGTGGAAGAATATCGTCAAGCGCTTCCACCGAGCTTATGTGTACTATACCTTTCGAGGCCGATCCACGTCGCGGCTTCGCGATAAGACGAAGGCACGGCTCTCCGGGGACATAGGTTTTCGGCACAGGCAGTTCCAGACGTTCAAACAATGCAGCTGCACGCACTTTGTCAAACATTTCGTCGGCGGTGGCGGCATCCGCCGCAGGCACGAACACGGAACCGGGATAACGTCGGGCATATTCGCAGGCCACTGCCACAGCTCCGTCGACGAAAGGTACTATTATATCAACCGCTTCCGACTCGACTATGTCGTGGAGATCGTCGAATACGGCAGGATCGTTCCAACGCTTGCCTATGACTATGTCGGCAAGGCATGCCAAGGGAACATGCCTGTCCATCTCATAGCTGATGATGCGGCATGAACAGGCTCTCGCGGCAGCCGCATCCATAAACATACGCGCCATAGATACCCTTTTGGCTCCTCCGAGAAAAAGCAGGGTCAGTTTTTGCCTCGAATCAGCAATATCCATAATCAACGGTTATAAATATCTGTTTTATATTTAGCCAGATTTTCCGGACACGAAAACCATTCTATGGTTTTACGCAGCCCATCGGCCAAAGTATGCCGCGGACGCCAGTCTGTCAGACTGCAAATCAGAGAATTGTCACCGCAAAGACGGTTGACTTCGCTCGATGCCGGACGCAGTCGCTGAGGGTCGACAACATATCGGACGTCGCGTCCCATCAGTCCGGCTATAAGTTCCAATGTTTCAGCCATGGAAACTTCCGTCCCTGTGGCTATGTTTATGTCGCGGCCTTCTATTCCTTCCGCCTCGGCCAGAGCTATGAATCCGGCTGCCGTATCCTCGACATAATTGAAATCACGCGTAGGAGTCAGGTCACCGACTTTTATCTCGTCAATACCCGCGGCAATCTGGGTAATGATTGTCGGAATAATGGCCCGCGCGCTCTGGCGTGGACCGTAGGTGTTGAACGGACGTGCCGTAACTACCGGCAGCCCGAAAGCATGATAGAAACTCTGCGCTATTGCATCGGCACCTGTTTTTGTAGCAGAATACGGCGACTGCGGCTGACGCGGATGGCTTTCAGGTATCGGCACCTGACGAGCCGTTCCATAGACCTCGCTTGTCGATGTCACCACAATGCGGCGTACACCGGCATCGCGTGCGGCCTGGCACATGTTTAGCGTTCCGCGTATATTGGTATCGACATAGCTGTCGGGAGCCACATAACTGTATGGAATCGCGATAAGTGCCGCAAGATGGAAAATCACTGCACATCCGCGGGCAATCTCACGGCACAAATCCGGATCGCGGACGTCGCCGCAGACTACTTCAAGTCGGGGCGAACGCACATCATCGAGCCAGCCCCAGCTGTTAAACGAATTATACTGCGCAAGAGCACGCACACGGTAGCCACGTGCAAGAAGTGCTTCCGTAAGATGAGAGCCGATGAAGCCGTCGGCTCCGGTTACAAGTACAAGATCCTTGTTTTTTTCCATAAAAGCTACCAGGTCTTTTTAAGTTCATATACGATACGGCGTCCGGCATCGTCGGTCCATTCGAGGCGCATCTGCCGGGGACTTCGTTCGGCGAAACGCAGGGCTACCACGGAATTCGGCGGAAACATCAGAACTTCCGGCGCAGCATAAGGGGGCAGGCCGCCTTCACCATCACCTTCACTATGAGTAAAGTCAAGGTACAGCAAGCCATCTTCGTCCTGCCACGAACCCCAGCTGTCAAGGCTATCGTGATGGTCAGTTGTAATTGTAATACATATAAGATGATTCTGGAAACTCCAGAACAAACGTTCATGGGGAAGTTCGGGATTCGGCTCTCCGTCGACAGTCATCGATTCCATATACCATGTCCCGAAAAAGTCGCCTATATCCCCGTTGTTCATCCTGCACGATGGCAACAACGACAATATAAGCGCACAGAGCGCAACGGTCAGGGATATACCTGTATTCTTCATTTCTTACTGTTTTTGCTGATTTTGAAATCGGCCGAATACGAAACGCCTAACAACGCGCCGAAATTATCGCCGCGCAGCTTTCCCGCATCGAATGCGAGCTGACAACGAAGAGAAAGACCTCGAACAAGCGAAGATGGAGTCCACACCGCTTCTACAAGCGCCGAGGTATTGTGTAAAGCCCGTGCGACAGGCACACGTCCCATTCCCCAGGCACGCTGATGGCTGAACTTTACCATATAATCCCAGTCGCTTCCAAATGCGCCGTTGAAGGCAAGATGCATTCCTTGCGTGCGATTATGCGCAAAAGCCATGAATCCGTCAGTATTATAAGCAGGCGACATTATGAAAGGCGTACCTATGGCCATTCCGTAGTTGGAATACGGTCCATAAAAAGTATTATTATAATAGTTGTCACCGCCGGATGCGTCAAGGTCAAGCGATGTGCCGGGGCGGTCGGCAGGTGCCCAGTGTAACGGACCGCTGTGATTGCGGTAGTCGAGATATTCAACCACTATTTTCTGCAACAGACCTCGGCGACCGAAATCGTAGGACAGTCCCCACATACCGTCCCATCCGTTACGCCTACCTATTCCGGAACCATCCTCCCACGGCCATTCAAAATAGAAGCAGAGTTCCGAGGCATTGCGGAAACGATAGCGGGCATTGAAATCCCACGAGCCGAGCGAGTTGCCTTTGTGAAAACCTTCGCCGCTGCCTTCGTGAGGGAAGAACATATCGAAAATATCGCGGATATGAAATCCACGGTCATCGCGACGGATAATATTGCCTTTGTCATAATAGACTGAATTCCCACCGAAAACCCCGGCAGCCTGCATACCCAACGTCACCGAGAGAGGCTCGGAGGGTTTAGTGCGGAAATAACAGTATTTGTAAGTATAGCATAGATCGCGGGAAATCAGAAAATTGTAAAAATTATAATGATTCTCCTTGTAATGGTTGTCCATCATGCGTCCATACATTATCTCGCCGTTGATCTGCACCCAGCCGCGGGTAAAAGGAATATCCTGAAAATCCACGAATCCGGCACTGATTCCGGGTATAGGTGCGGCATTATTGCTGCGTGTGAAATCACCGGCCGAGAAACGGTCGTCGACAATCCACGAATGCGACTCTTTCATACCGGCTCTAAGATACACTCCACGGAATTTCACCTCGGCATAAAGCCGGTGAAGCATCAACGGAGCCTGACGCCGCCCGATATCAGACCATGTTGATGTCGCGGCATCATAGCGTTCATAGCCTGCCGCATTGCTGATTCCCGCAAGCGCTTCTATTCCGGCACCCCAACTGAAACGTTTGTCAAGACGCATCTTTTTCTCAGCATAAGCATCGAGCCATACACCGGAACCGTTGACAATACGACCGCCGTTCCAGGAACCTATCATATACGGCGCCAGACTGCCGGTCGAGGCATTGGCCGTCAGCGAGGCGCCCCACTCTATCCTCTCCGGAGGCAACTCCTGAGCGGAAATGCCAAAACAGGCTATGCAGAGCGACAGACAGCCGGATATTGATTTCAAAAAGGGTTTTACAACAATCATTCAGAGTTCGTAGAATTTGGAGAATACTTTTATCGTGGCGTCGTGGTCGGCCACAGAAGCCGTTTCCCTGACAGAGTGCATTGCCCATAGCGGAGCACCCATGTCGACACCCCTCATAGGCAGTTGTGAAGTAAGGATATTGCCAAGCGTAGAGCCGCCGGCGACATCGCTGTGGTTTACGAAATACTGGCAGGGAACACCTGCAAACTCACAAATATTGGAAAAGACAGCCGCACTCTCGGCATCGGTCATGTATTTGCAATTAGCATTTATCTTAACGCACGGACCGCCGCCGAGAACTGGATGATTTGTCGGATCGTGTTTTTCCGGATAATTCGGATGAACGCCATGGGCATTGTCAGCTGAAATCATGAACGATGACGCCACCGCCCGCATAAAGTCCTCCTCCGAGCCGCCTTTCGCCAGAACTATGCGACGGAATATATGTTCAAGCACAGGAGAACCGGCACCCTGTTTTGTGCCGGAACCGGTTTCCTCGTTGTCGAATACAGCCATAACACGGGTGGCTTCCGAAGCGACGGATGCCTTTTCGCAAATAGAATGCAAGGAAGCGTGCACCATGCTCAGATCGTCAAGGCGACCTGAACAGATAAATTCCCCGTTAACACCTGTGAGCGCAGCAGGAGTAGTGTCGTAAAGCGACAGATCATAGTCGATTATTTCATCCTCCCGCACGCCAAGTTCTCCGGCAACGAGGCCACGCAAAAATCCTGAGGCATCCTGTCCGTCGGCCAGACGAGTCAGCACCGGCAGCATGTCTTTTTGCTTCGACAACTTATTGCCTTCATTAACCTGACGGTTGAAATGTATGGCCAGATGTGGAATCGTCATCAAAGGACGTTTAACATGGATAAGCACTCGCCTTGGATTAAGAGGGTCATCGCCACGCAGAAGCACACGTCCCGCTAAAGAAAGCGGGCGGTCAAACCATGTATAAAGTATGGGACCGCCGTAAACCTCCGTGTTGAGCTTAACTATACCGCCGTCACATACAATCTCCGGTTCAGGTTTGATACGGAAACAAGGTGAATCACTATGAGAAGCTATGATATGGAAAGGAGCCGCGGCGTCGCCTTCGCCGACAACAAATGCGAACAGCGCCGAATCGTTGACTGTGACATAACGGCGGTCGCCGGCGGAAAGCGTCCATGGCTCACGCATCGACAGGGCTTTGAAGCCTGCGGCTTCAAGACGGCCGGCAGCAGTATGCACTGCCAGAAAATTGACAGGCGAAGAATCAAGAAAAGAACACAAATCGGATGCGGAGGTCATTTCGGGATAAATTAACGGTTAGAAAACAGAAGAGAGATTAAAAATTATCGGAAAGCAATTCCGAACGCTGGTAAAGACTGTTGAGTATGCGCAATACATTGCAAAGCGTTTCGCTCCAATAATCGCGGAAACGGATTTTCATATCGGAAAGCAACTCCGGAAGCATCTCGGCCGGCAGCTCTTTCGCCGTATCCACAAAATCATACGCGCTCTGGTATATGTCGGCCAGACATTCCGAAACGGAAGAAGCTATAGGCGTATCGGAATAGCGCATATCCTCGACATTGGTTTCGAGAAATGTATCGTGGCTACCCATAATGGCCGCTATGTTATCACGGACTATCGTATAGGCATTTTCATCAAGCACTTCATTCACGCTATCGCTACTGTCGGCATCGCGGTAATCCGAAATATCATCGCCGGACATTCCGAGATCGAAAGCCGTCATATACAGCCTCGGCAACATATAGAGCATAGACCGGCAGAAATCATCGGAATCCGTCGTTTCATCGGCAAGAGATTCAAGTGTCACACAATAGCGGTGGCACAAGGCTATGAACGAAATAGAATTAGCATCAAGTTTTTCTTCTTCCATTTTATGATTACTTGTCATCGGTCTTACGGTAAAGTTTATTATCACATATATACTTATAGACACCGGCAGGCAGAAAATAGCTCATATCACGCCCCCGGGCTATCGAATCGCGCACGAAAGTACTTGACAGGTTTACTATAGGAGCGTCCACAACCTCAAGGCCGTCGACATGGCGTGTTTCGACAGGATAACCGTGACGAAGGTACACTATCACACCGAACTCGTCAAGAATACGCTGACTTTCACGCCATCGGTCGAATATACGCCAGTTGTCGCTGCCAATCACAAGTTTGAAACGCAGATCGGGATAACGGTCCCTCAGCACCTCGAGTGTGTTGATGGTATATGACGGACGCGGCATTGAAAGCTCGATATCGCATATATCGAGTAGCGGAGCAGCTTTTGCCGCAATGGTAAGCATCGCCAGACGTTTCAGGTCGGGCAGAAGAGCATCTCCATCCTTAAGCGGACTCCTCGGAGAAAGCGACAGCCATACGCGGTCGACATACCCCCACTGAGCAAGATATGAAGCAAGCATCATGTGACCGATATGAACCGGATTGAACGATCCGCCAAGAAGTCCTATTACCGGTTTTCTATCCTCTTGTTCCATAAGCATACGTTATTTACAGATTCAGAGCGATACGAAACCGTCGACAAGGTTGCGTGTCTGACGTACTGCTTCGTCAAGTTCGTCATTGACAACCACTCTGTCAAACATCGGCGAACGCGAAAGTTCGTACTCCGCTCTGTCGATACGCTGGTCAATGACATCGGGAGTTTCCGTTCCACGAGCCTCAAGCCTGCGACGGAGTTCATCGACACTCGGCGGACGTACAAAAATAGTCAACGCTCGATCACCATATATTTTTTTAACACCAAGTGCTCCGTTGACATCGATATCAAGAAGCACATTATGGCCTTCTCCTATGATACGGTCGACCTCGCTACGCAAAGTGCCGTAAAAACGGCCAGGATATACTTCCTCATATTCAAGAAATTCGCCCTCGACAATAGCATCTCTGAATGCCTCTTCAGTCATAAAATAATAGTTCACGCCCTCTTTTTCTCCCGGTCGCGGCTCACGAGTTGTGGCCGATATGGAGAACCGTAAATCAAGTTCAGAGGCATTTTCCTCGTCAAACAAAGCCTTTATAATAGTAGACTTTCCACAACCTGACGGGGCTGCTATGACAATAATTTTTCCGTTTTTCATAAATTCAAGGCATAAATTACACAATACTTTATCTATGGGAAGGACGAAGAAGATCGTTAACCGTCTTGACCGGATTGAAAGTAGTGGCCGGCACTTCGACAAATACCGTATTCCATCTGCTCATGGCGCCGTTCCAGAGTCCGGGCAACTCCAATGCGCGTAGATCGCGTCCGTCAAACGACTTTTCGGATATGAAACCTGTTTCATGGTCGACATAATCCGGCAGATTGAAGTGCGAGCCGTCATGGCGCGTAAGGCAACAAACGAGGTCAACCGGATTGAAATGCGTAGCCTTTGCCATCATCTCTACATTTTCAGCCCGAGAAAGATCAATCTGCGTAGATTCCAGAATCTGTGGCGCAACCGTATATCCATCGGAAGAATAAGCATTGTACGGACCTCCTCCGGGTTCTCCGTCGTTGCGTACCATACCACATACACGAAGCGGTCGGTCCAACAGTTCAAGCAACACAAGCCGACGTTCCTCGCAGGGCAGGTCTTCCAACCCTACATAACGAGTGTACAATACTTCGGATAGGAAAGATGCTGCGGCATCCACACGTGCAGCAGCGACACCGGGAACGCTCAATTCTTTGATAAAATCCAGAACTGTGTCACGGACAAGCATAAGCAAACCACCAATCACCTGTTTATATCGTACAGTATCGGCGCGATGACTGTCGGCCACCACATTATCTATATTTTTTATAAATACGACCTCAGAATTGAGATCATTGAGATTTTCTATAAGCGCACCATGACCTCCGGGACGGAAAACAAGACGTCCGTTATTATCACGGAAAAGTTCATTATCGGGAGTTACAGCTATGGTATCGGTTGAGGCTTTCTGTTCCGACAGGCTTATCTCATAGCTGACACCGAATTTCTTTTCCATTGCCGGCACAGCTTCCTTGAGCTTATCCTCAAAAAGTTTTCTGTGGTCAGCCGATACGGTAAAATGAAGTTTCACCTTACCGCCTTTTGAAGCCGCTGTCTGGGCGCCTTCGGCAAGTTGCTCTTCAAGCGATGTGCGGGTGCTTCCGTCGGCATAACGGTGAAACGTCAGCATAGCCTTGGGGAGAGCGCCATAGTTCATTCCATCGGGCAGAATTATGGCTGATATAAGGTCTTTGATGCGACCTGAGTCCACAAGCGACTCCACATCAGCACCATACAAGCGCATGACCGTAGCCTGTAGTTGTTCATAAAAAGCTATTTCAGAAATATGTTCTACAAGTTCGGCCACGGGCGAACCGGGTTTAGGCAATTCTTCGCTACCGTTGACAAAAGCAAACAGGGCCTTGAACATGCGCGATGCCGCCCCCGAGGCAGGAACAAATTTGAGTACATCGCCGCCATCAGCCAGAAAACGGTTCCAACGGTCGGTACATTCCGCTTCGCGCACATGGTCAAGTTTCATGATGCCATGGCCTACAGAGGCCGGAGAATCTATTTTCAGATACGGAAAACCGGTACGAAAACGCTCGAGCTGGTTTTCTACGATTGCTATGCTTATATTCCTTCCCTTGAGTTGTGTCAGATCTTCGGATGAAAATTCAGTCATTTCTGTAAATAAATATAATGGTTATTCCGTTTACGGATTGATACGTTTTATCAGATTATATGCGGGAACGATTCCATACTCTCCGGCCTTGCTAAGATCCGCTACACCGAGAGCCTTTCGTCCGGCACGCAGATGAAGATAGCCACGGTTGTAGTATGCCTCTCCCATGTCAGGCTTGAGTTCTATGGCTTTAGTGAAGCAATCAATCGCAGCATTGAATTCTTCTGCATCGATAAGATAATTGCCTTTGTTGTACCATGCCACTGCTGTGCGTGGAGATAGCTCTATAACCTTGTCGAGATCGGCCACAGCATCGTCGAGAACTTTACGACGCAATCCGGCTCGCGTCAGCGCATCGTTTTCAGGAGAAAGCGATGGATTCAGTGTCATTTCACGGAAATTGCCGTAACGCGCCTGTGCACGGATAAGATAGGGCAAAGCCTGATCCGGAGTCA
>Ga0073906_1001943_pt1 | contig 29566 bp, 27 predicted proteins | sample Inofromicrocosms_FD_65485 | JGI IMG/M metagenome (GOLD analysis project Ga0073906, IMG submission 65485) | Mouse cecum microbial communities from Vienna, Austria - Inoculum for glucosamine and mucus D2O microcosms | ecosystem: Host-associated > Mammals > Digestive system > Large intestine >...
GCGATGGCTGGTTCCTGTTTTCCATTTCCCATTCGGATTTCACTCCTTTCGTTATATGATGTCTATCAGTATAGCAGGAATGGATGGGAAATGCACTACGCCATCTTTTGAGGCGCTTACATATATAAATTGACATTTTGATGCATTTCCATATAATATAGATTTAGAAGATAATAAGTAAAAAAAATGGGAAGCCTTGTAAACAAGGGCTTCCCAGTACATAAATAGGGATGGAAACAGTACCCACAGTGTATGCGAACCCATTTTTCCATGATTCCATTCATTCTCCAAATAGCTATAGGTTGTTTGAGTTGCTCTGGTATTTCTGGATGATCTTCTGGTCAAGATCTTTGACAGATACTTTAGCAGCCTTACAGTTTTTATGATACCGCCGCTTTCTCTAACGTTTTCATATGTACGGTAAAATATTCACCGCCATGCCCGCCGACGCGTATCTCGTCTTTATCAGCCAGCAGATATTCCTCTTTCGCCGGAATCCGCTGCTCATTTACCCAAGTCTGGTTAAAGCTTGAAACATCTGACAACATACAGCCCTTTTCGGTAATCCTGAGAATGGCATGCGTTCTGCTGATATGCTTCTCACTCAGCACGCCGCCTGACCAGGCATGGCTGCGGCCCAAAATAAATGTATCGGTCTGCAGATATTGAGATTCTTTTGTTGCCTTTGACTGCAGCCAGACAAGCAACTTATGCTCCCTGAAAAAATCTGCGGATTCACCAAAAGCAATAACAAGTGTTTCATTTGCGATCTTAATCTCACCGAACGTCCCAATCTCACACCTGCCTCCTTTATCCAAACGCTTTCCGTTTACCCATGTATGGTTCGCAGACTCATTGTCAACAATATAATATTGCTTATCCTCCGAGATAATATCAATATGATGTCTTCCTATCGCGTGATTTTCTGGAAAATAAATGTCACATCTATTTGGATCGCGGCCAACCCTGCTCACCGGGCAGCTTCCTTCAAAAAATCTGCCGCTGGAACATTGGATTACAAACGGCGCAGGCGCATATTGGCTGAGACCTCCAAAATCCTGGCTTGATTCCTGTTCCTGTCCCTTGTCAACAGATAAAACAGTCTCATCCTGTACAGATGGCTCCATCTGGTTTCTGCACTCTCCCAACTTTATCAAACTGGCGGAATAAAGTTTTTCGAAAAAAAGGCTTTCCGAATCATAACGGTATTTTTCAATATATTGGGTATTGGCAAGCTGGAGACGCATCCCCATCGACATTGGAAAATCCTCCAGTTTTATGACGAGCAGCGGTTTCTGATTGTTGATCGCAAATGTAAGCTCGTTTTTACAATTATGTGATTCCGAAAATTTCTGAGAGAGAGCTGCCACGCATAGGGTACAGCCGTCCAGCATCCTGCCGATTCTTTCCGGCCACTCCTCTCCCGGACGCAGCCCATCGTCGTACCATATCCGGTATCCGTCATCAATCATCTGCTCAATGATTGGATATATTCGTTCGCCATCTTCGTGACAGTAACTGAAAAATATATATGGTTCATTTGGTTCATTTCCATCATAGGGTCTGACATTACATTTCATAATCGTACTCCTGTTCTTTATCCTGACCCGGACAAGCCAAAACGCGCAAGGTTTGGTTATTAAACACCGATGTCCAGTAATTCTGAAAATCCAGTTTTTTCAAATTCTCCGTAAATATGCTCGGGTAATCTTATAAGCTTAAGTTCAGCGTCTTTTTTTTCTATTTCCTGCTGGATACTCAGAAGCGCCCGCATAAAAGAAAAAGACATATAGCTCACTGCTGAAAAATCCAAAATAAGATTCATCCCGATTGATACAAACGCCAGCATCTCATCCGAAAAATCATGAACATAAACCGACTTAAGCCGACCTCCAAGGAATGCCTTCATGTACGTTTCCCCGACTGTTTCCTGTATCCAGAAATCTTTCTGATCTCCTTCATAAATGACGATCGTATCGCCTTCGATTTTCTTGATATAAGACATTGTTCTGCCTTCCCCCTTATTCCGCCATCTGCCGGCCGGCCATCTGGTAAAACAATCCTTTCTTATCCATCAACGTCTCATAATCCCCCTCTTCTAGCAGGCTTCCATCGTTGATCACAAGGATACGGTCGCAGTTCTTGATCGTACTGAGCCTGTGCGCAATCACAATGCGGGTGATATGCATCTGTTCCAGGCTTACACAGACCATTGCCTGTGTAAGATTATCCAGAGCACTTGTCGCTTCGTCAAAAAGGAGGAGCGAGGGCTGATTAAAAATTGCCCGGGCAATCAGGATGCGCTGCCGCTGCCCGCCGGAAATCGTGCTACTTGATTCATTCACGATCGTGTGAATCCCCATCGGCATGTTCTCAATGTCCTCCTTTAATCCCACAGCTTCAATTACTTTATTGACATCCGACAGGCTTGCATGGGAATTCGTGATCGTAATATTTTCAAAAATACTGCCTGAGATCAGCCTGCCGTTCTGCAGCACAACGCCTATCCTTTTACGAAGCTCTTTCTTATTCAGAGATTTCAGATCATGGTTGTCATAGCATACCCGCCCGCTCTTTGGGGTTTCAAATCCCAGAAGCAGTTTAAACAAAGTTGACTTTCCACATCCGGAAGGCCCTACGATCCCGACATATTCCCCCGGCTTAATATCAAGCGACAGGTTTTTCAGCACCTCTGCACCGTTAGTCTGATAAGAAAACGTAACATTTTCCAATGTAATACTACCTGTTATTTTTTCCGGAATACTTTTGTCCTCATCATATTCGGGGACTGTTGAAAATACAAGCTGCAATCGTTCATATTCCGGCTTCAGGCCATAGATCTCCACACCGGCCCGAACCGATTGGAATAACGCAAACGAGAGATAGCCAAAGGCCGAATTAAATGCGATAAAACTTCCCACGGATAGTTCCATATTTTTCTTGATGAGCATCCAGTACAGAACCATAGAGAAAATGGAACCTGCCGTACCGTTTAATATGGAAATGATACCGGACAATCTCGTTTTTTTTATGTCTTCCGCCTGTTTTCGTGAAAATGGCATCAGATACTCATAAATAGAGCGTTCCTCCATCCCTGCCATCCGCACTTTATCAATTCCTCTTAAATATTGATAAAGCCGGGCTGCCGCCTTCCCGTCATACTTCTCTATCTTTCTTTCATAACGGACCACGCGCAATGAGATCAGCCAGATTACCACCGCAAATGCCAAAACCATAAATAGCGCAGTAAACGCTAAACCTGCAGAATATGTCAGCATACGGATAAAAAATACCAGGGAAAACAACGTTGAAAAACCGGCCGCCACAACCGACTGCGCGGCTTTGTTCGCAATACTCCCGGCAGACATAACCCTGCGCGCCAGATCCGCACTGTCATAACCTCCGAAAAAACTTTCCGGAAGATGGAGTACGCGATGGTATACCGCATTCTGCATATCATAGCCGGCCTTACAGGCTATACGATGACCCATCAGATTCCCAGGCAGCATAAAAAGCAGGCTGCCTGCCATAAGGAACACGGCTGCGATACAAAACTGAATAAGGAAAGTATAATTCCCCAACGGGATATATCTATCATAAACCTTTTGATAAAGGGTTGGGATTAAAGTCCCGGTCAACGCACCGGCCATACCGAGAAGCAGCACTGAAAGAATATCCCTTCCCTGGACACTTCCCATCCCGAACCAGAATAGTTCCTTTAATCCCAGGCTTTTTGCAGGCAATGTCCTGCCCACGCCAAAAGCCTTTGGTTCCATCTTTTCCGCGGCCTGTTTTGTAAGCCTTTCGCTCTTGCCGGTCTGCCCATAGAAAATGTAGTACCGTCCCTTTTCTTTTGGCACGCAGGCAACGGGCTGTCCTTCCATTGTCCCGACCAGCACACCGCAGTCATCTTGAAACCAGTTCGGCTCCAAAACAATTTCACGGCAGATCATATTGGATGCGCCGATCATATCTGGAATCGCAATATCCTTTCCATAAATCGCGCGAAGTTTCTCCCACGGAGCAATTTTCTGCCTGCATGCCTTACAGGCCCAGGCAGCAGTTCTGTAGAGGCTGTTTTCTGATTCTAATGCAATATCTTCTTTTCCTTGAAATACTCTGGCTATTACATCATAAGAGGCCGCATGGAAGGAGGGGGCATTTTGCCGGACACGTCTGATGAAAACCTCATCCTTCAAACTCTCACGTTCATAGAAATTTACAAGGCTGGACTCATAGCCTTCCTCGTCAAAGCTTGTAATGGATGTCTCTTTTAAAAATCGTTTCTTCAAGATCTTTGTGCTGCATCCCGGCATGATCTCCAGCTTCAGGGTTCCTGCTTTTGAGAGAACCGCAAATTTCCAATTCTGATAATTGACGTCTGTGTAACAAAGAGACGGAATCATTTTCCCTTGTTCGACTGTCCTCAGCAGCACCTTCCGTCCGGGCTGTGCCTTTTTCCAGGGGACAATATATACAAGCGCAGTTCCAGATAACACCCGCATGGAATCCGCTTCTGATTCTGTATAGAACGCTTCTGTGCTGGAAAGCATTATGATCTGGCTCTCTGTTTTCAAAACAAGCAACCCCCTTATAACATTTTACACATTCTGAATGAATGTACGGTAAAAGCCGCTTTCGCCCATAAGACTTTGATGGGTTCCCCTTTGGATGATCTTACCGTCCCGCATCACAAGAATCTGATTGCAGTCCCGGAACGCGCTTAGCCGGTGCGCAATGATGATACAGGTGCAGCCCCTCATACGGATATGATCCAGGATTTCTTTTTCAACGATCGGATCCAGCGCGCTCGTTGCTTCATCCATCACAAGGATCGTGGGCCTGGTCGTCAGGGCACGGGCAATCTCCAGCCTCTGGCGCTGCCCTCCTGACAGATTGGACGCATTTTCCGAAAGGACAAAATCATATCCGTCCGGCTGCTGGATGATGAAATCGTGAATACAGGCGTCCTTTGCAGCAGCGACCATATCTTCTTCCAGAACAGCCGGATTCCACATGGTCAGGTTATCTCGTATGGTTCCAGAAAAAAGCGTGATGTTCTGGCTGACTGTCGCAATGCTCGCATTCAATATCTGCCGCGGGATATCAGGAAGCCGCATACCGTCCAACAGCACATCCCCCTCCCAGGGAGCATACAGTCCGCTGACTACTTTAGACACCGTGGATTTCCCACAGCCCGACGGCCCCACAAAAGCAATGGATTCGCCGCAGCCAAGTTTGAAGCTAAACTTTTCAATAAGAGGCGGCTTCAGGCTGCTGTAGCCAAATGCAATATTACAAATCTCCACATTGCCGGAGAGCTTGTTATAAACCTGCAGATCCTCTGAGCCAGAATCGTACATAACATCCTGAGGATATTTTTCGATATCCTCTATACGGCCCATGTATGATTTTAAGGTCTGGATACTTCGTGTAAAGCCAACAAGAGAATGAATGGGTTCCTTAAAAGAATCAAAGAGTGAACTGAAAGCTGCCAGCATGCCGATCGTAACCTGTCCATTGATGACAAGTATCCCGCCGACAAAGAGCAGCAATACATCCGTGACTTTGTCAACCGCTTCCAAAACCGTGTCTACAATCCGCTGAAAACGATTCATCTGTTGTTCCATATTCGAATGCTTTGCCTGAACGCCAAGTAATCTGGAGCAGTATTCCTGCTCCGCCCCGGAAGACTTGATACTGTCTGTGATTGAGAGACCTGCACAGGCCGCTCCATAAAGCATGCCTTCGTATATCTGCATTTTGACCGCTGCACTTTCGATGCATTTATTCCCCAGGCAGATTATCAGAAGGCAAAGAATTACATTTGCCAGACAGATCACTGACAACAGCGGACTATATTTGATCAAAACAACCAGATAAAACACCGCCGCAAAAATGTTTACGGTCGTTTCCGCAAGGCTGCCTGTAAAGAAATCCATTATGGCAGCATTATTGTTCATCCTCTCCACCAGATCTCCGGCATACCGCTGGTCATAAAAATTCATTGGCAGACAGAACAAGTGCCGCAAAAAACCATGCCCGGACAGAAGAATGAGCTTGCTTTTCAATTTTTGAAGCAGCAGGCTACGATAATAACCCAGTCCTATTTTCAATACCACGCAGGCACCCATAAATATAAGAAGTTTTGTCAGCCATTCTGTATAGCCGCTGTTGAGAATGTCATCAATAAAGATTTTTGTAAACAGTGGCAGAAGCAGGCCCGGAAACATCAGCAAAAGACCAATATAAAAAAGTTTAAAAAGGACGCCATACTGATCCTGCAGCCTTGACCAAACAAATGAACCAAGTGTATGTACTTGTTTCTCCTTTATAAAATCCTCTGCAGGGGTAAAGGTCAGCACGACTCCTGTAAAACATTCATCCAGTTCCTCTTCCGTAAGTTTTCGCCTGCCAACTGCCGGGTCATTGACATATGGCACATTTCCCTTAAAACCTTCAAATACTACAAAATGATTAAAATTCCAATGGATGATACAGGGTGTCTGCACTTCCTTCAAATAAGAAACCTCCTTGCGATAACCATGACACTCGAACCCCTGTTGCTTTGCCGCGCGCATAATATTAGCCGCGTTACAGCCGTCCCGGGAAACACCGGTTTCGATGCGTATCTGCTCAAGAGGCATATATTTTCCATAGTATAAAAAAACCATCGCAAGAGAGGCTGCCCCGCATTCTGTGGCTTCCATTTGATAAACGACCGGGGTTTTTTTATAATTTCCCATGTTCAATCACCCCATATAGTCTGGCTCTCTGAAAATAACATTTTGATCGGTGAAATCTCTTCCATTATAATTTTAACTGATACGAGAGAACCGTTCGTCACATTGAGTTCTTTCCCCTTCTTGTTTGACCAGGCATATCCACTGGCGGATTCCTCTGAAAGAGATAATTCACATGTTACGGCAGCAACCGCGCCGGAACTTGTAAAAAAAGAAGACAGGTTATTATCTTCACCCAGGACATAATTCATTCCTTTGTTCGAAGCGGCATACTCATCAATATTGATGACCCTGGCCTTCATATGGCCATATCTCTGGCTGTCTGCAGAATTCAGATACACATAGGCAGGCATGCCGCGGGAAATTTTTTTCACATCTGCCACGTTCACATAGCAGACGACCACCTGCCGCGATGCCGCTTCCGGAGAGACATACAGGATAGGAAAACCCTGGCCGACCATATCCCCGGCCGAAATGTCTACTGAAGAAGCCGTACCGGTCTGATCTGATCTGATCGTGTAAGCGGAACCATCACTCCCTTCTATCAAAGCGACCTCATCTCCCGGATGGATTTCATCACCGACAGATACATAAACCGAATCTACTTTTCCGGCATTTTCAGTATAAACCGCATTCGTATTGACAGGGGAGGCTATGATCCCGTTTGTTGTCATCGCTACAGGAATTCTTCCCACAACAGACCATATGACCGTTACCGCGATGATCAGCGTCACACCGCCCAGGGAAAGCCAGGAAAGAGGGGATGTTACTTTTAATGCTTTGTCCAGCTGCTCAGGAGACGCCATCCTTTCCAATGCTGATTTTCTGTATAATTCTGCCATTGCAAACACTCCTGACCGACTATAGATAGTAACTCCGCAGGGGTCCTCTCAGTTTCTTGAGAGCCCGTGACAAGTCCATTCTGACATTTGCCGCTGACATTCCGAGCATTCCGGCAATCTCACTTGAATTTTTTCCCTGGAAATAATTCAAAATAACGATCGTTCTTTGCCGTTCCGGCAGCGTAAGCAGTGCGTCAGCGATGGCATCACGCAGTTCCTGCAGGTAATATGCCTGCTCAATGTCAGAGCCACCCGGCAAGTCGATTTCTTCAATGTCATCGTTTGTTTTTTTATCACGCATATAGTTTTTCCACCTGCTGTTGACAATGACATAAAGCCATGTGACCGGAGATGATTTTTTTTGGTCATAATGCCCCAGATTCTTGTAGAAGTAAGTAAACGCGTCACTGGCGATGTCCTCAACATCATCCGGATTTGAAATCTTTTTTTTCAGCCAGGAGCAAACCTTTGGATAATTTTCCCGATAAAACGCATCAAAGTCTGTAACCTCATCCCCAGATATCTTCTTACCAAAAGAACTCTCACCTGCCATGTATTTCATCCCCTCCTAATCGAAATTCAAATTCTTCATCCGCAAGCTTTAAGATATCGCCGCCATTGATCTCTACTTCATACTTTGAAGGCAACGCCCTGTTATTAAGATAACTTTTATTTTTGGAGCCCAGGTCAAATATGAAATAATGATCATCCTTACAGATAATATCCGCATGGCTCCTGCTGACTGCATGATTATTGAGTACCGCATAATCTACACTCGCTTCTTCCCTCCCCAGGCGGAATGTTTTTTTCGTAATATGGATCGTCTCCCCGGTAGAAATCCGGTATAGCACAGGCGTATAGTCAGCCTTTTCCTGTACCTCTTCCATAAAAACTGTACCCTCTTCGTCCTCGTCAAGAATCACTGTTTCCTCATATTCTTCGTCTATTCCATTATTTACTGTTTTATAGATCATTCCTCGTCTGTTCTTTTCCTTCTTGCAAATATTACATAACTACAGCCGGAAATCAGCGCAGCCATGGTTCCAAACATAATTGGAGAAGTATCGCCAGTTTTCGGCGCCGCGCCGTTTCCAGCAGATGCGTTCCGACTGGTTTGGTCTGTCCCACTTGCAGAGTTGGATGCATTTTCAGAATTTGAAGTGTTTTCCATAATATTCAGTATGGAATCAACAGAACCATATGTATACTTCAAAGTAACCGTATGCGCTCCTACTGAAAGCGTATCCAGATATTCCGGCATAAGCGTCAGTACGGTCGACCCCTCCTTTACCGTATAATGGGTGTTTTCCAAAAGCACACTATCTACATATACACTACGGAATCGTAAGTACTCACCGTTACATGTAATTGTTACTTCTGCGCCGCTCCCTTTTATGTAGTCGTGCTCTGTCCGTTCCTCAATAATCCTGAGAGCAGGATATGCATCAGAATAATCCTGTGAGCTGGAACTGTACGCCTCATCTATCCTGTCTGGAGAGAGAAATACATTATTTGACCCATCTCCCAATATGGTATCCTCACTCCACGAGCTATCCTTAGCTGCCATTACTGTAGTGGAAAGCAGGGCAGTCATTGCAGCTATGGCCGCCACATCTGTCAAAATCCTTTTTAGTTTCCTTGTTTTCTTCATTTTCTTTTCCCCTTCGTTCTTTTTCATTTGATATTTAGTTTTTGCTTATGTACTAACTACTACTACTAACCATCCACTTCATCTAATTCTTTCCAGGCGAGTGATGCCAGTTCATCAAGTTCGTATATATGAGTTTTACGCATATTTCCGGTTGGATAGTCAAAAATCAATTCATCACCAATGATATCGCATAGACAGGGAAGTTCTGCAAGTTTTTCACATTTTTCATTCATCATGATCCCATAGAAATCTCTGTCAGATGTATAATATTGCGCGATAATAAAATCTCCAGCCTGCGTCACATAGGTCAGGTAAGCGTCTTCTGACAGTTCGCCGACTTTTTTTCCTGATTCCTTTTCATAGGCTGCCGCCGTTCCATGAATCGGGACCTCTATCCGCAGGTTGTCCGTAAAAAATTCCTCATACAATGATTCGTCCGGTTTTCCCCTTTTTTCCTCATCCAGCGGTAAGCCATCTTCTGCACTGTATCTGTATACTGTCCCGTCCTTATATATCACTTCAAGAACATCCCCGTCTTCCCCTCTGACATATTGCTGGTCATATATCTGATCAGGATTTGGAACTGAGACCTCTGCAAGCAGCCTTCCTTCAGAATCATATAGCCGAAACTCCTTCTTTGAAAAAAGCATGACCGTCTTCTCATCAGATCCGACTCTGGACTCTATATGTTCATATGACGGATCATACGCGAAGATTTCGGTATCCGAATGATTTTCATACTTCATAATGTTGATTATCGGACTGTCAAATCTTCCCGCCAGAGCAGTATCTCCAGCTATCTGAACCAAATCGCTGCGATGCCCCTTCTCATACTCCGTAAGCAGCCGCGCATCCTCATCGAAAAACAAAAGCCCCACATCCGATGACACCAATGTATGCCTGCCGTTCCGTGCGAAAAAAGCAATATTAGCGGACGTATCCGCCAGCGGGGTCTGTTCACCGGTCTCCGGATTGAGGCAGACCAGGATATTATCTGATTTTAGATAAATCCCATTTTCATCCGTTTGCATACCGCAATGAAAATCTGTCTCAGCGCCCTGTGACTTAAAATGATCCTTGCAGTCTACTGTCGCAAATAAGGATTTCGAGGATTTTTTACTGGTTGCCGCAAACGCAAAATAATTTTCATAGAATCCTCCCTCATACTGCGTATATCCGGAATCTTTGTCCAAAATCGTGTGGACCTTTGAGGGATCTTTCAACTCAAAAAGCCGCAGAGAACCATCCCCAAAACTGGCTCCCAATAATGTCCCATCGGCATTTAATTCAAACACATTTTCTCTGCCGTTCGCAAAATGATCATTAATTGAATTTCTTTGGCCTTTCCCATTAAAATCCACCCTGGACTTCACCCTGCCATCGGAAGCGTCATAGATTGTCGCAAAGGCTTCATCTCTGTAAACTGCCGCCACCGTACTCCCATCCTGCGATATACATACCGCGGTAGCCGGACTGCCGCTCCACAGTTCCTCATTCTTCACAATATCGTATGCCTGAATCCCATCAGAACCGGCAAAAATAATCGTATGATCATCTAAATACTCTGCCTCGGACAATGCAGATTCGTGCGTAGGCAATGCGGCAATGATCTCTGCGGTATCCGTATCGAAAACCTCCATGACGCCTGAACAGATACAGGCCGCCGTCCTGCCATCAGGCGCGGCCGCCATATAGAGTGGTTCTGAGGACAACTCCACTGTCTTATACTCTTTAAACCCATCCGACAGGTCATACACTCCCAGAGCATTTGTAAGAGCCAGCCGCGCTTCTGGCAATGCGGACGGCGTAAACAGGCCGCTTTTTTGCGGCAACGCGGAAAGAGCATAATCCAGCGCTGAAACAGTATCTCCATCAGATAATGCATTCTGGGAATACTCTGCAAGCTTCAGCCAGTTTTCCGTAACCTGCATTCTTCTGAGCCCGATGAATACAGAAGAAATCCCGCACACAAAAAAAACACTGCATGAAACAGCTGCGATAAGATTATTCCGTCTGCTTTTCTTTACACGGACATCATTTTCCCGCAGATGTGTAAATGCGTACAGCATCTCTTCCGCAGTCTGAAAGCGCAGATCTGGATTTGGATTCATTGCTTTTGTTACAATATCTACAATCTGGGGACTGAATTCCTCTCTGGAAAGAGGAAGCACATCCAACGCATACTTTGCGGGCTTTACTCCGCTCATAAGGTGATAGATCGTTGCCCCGGCGCTATAGATATCTGAACGTATATCTGGAATTACTGATTTTTTTAAGGAAGAGCCTGACTGCTCACCCGCCAGAGTCATTGTAAGGGTCATGGTCTCCTGGCTGTCCAACAGGGAGGTTTCCCTGGCTAACGTCTGTGTTTCGTTTCCGGACGAAAAATCAAGACCATAATACTCCGGGGACGCATACCCTTCGCTGTGGCCGATAATACTCTCTTCACCAAGCGCCAGCGCAATATTGAAGTCGATCAGATAAATATCATCCTCCTGTGTGCGCATAAGATTTGCGGGCTTAATATCACTGTGCACATAGCCTTTCGGAGGGTCTCCATGGATGGGGCTGTGAAGATAGCACAGTGCTTCTAAAAACTGTATTGCCCACTTAATCACCTGTGCCTGTGAAAATCTCTTCTCACGCCGCAAAGCTTTATCAAGGCTTTCGCCCTTCACAAAATCCATTACGGTATAGACACTTCCCTCTTCTATGAAAAAATCATATACCTGGGGAATATGCGGATGATTCAGATCCTTCAGAATGTCAACTTCCCGCCTCAGCCGTCTGGGATCAATCGTAATCTTCCTTTTATCCTTCTTTAAAACGACCTTTTTCTCCAAACGCAGATGGTTTGCCAAATATACGCTTCCCCCGCCGCCGGAGCCTAATTTTTCAAGTAACTCGTATGTTGCAGCAATTACTTCCGACATTATGCATCTCCCGTTATTAAAGCCTGATCCATCTACAGCAATTCCGAATCTCTATTGCTTTTTCTGCAATCTATTTTTCCATATTCTTCATCCAACCTGATACTCAGGCGGGCCCATCTCACACAGGCGATTATGTAATAGACGGCTGCCGCCACCGCGGAACCTATGGCGGCAATCATGCCGCCATAAAACAAAATTTCATCTGTCAGCCATTCCATAGTCTGAATTCTCCTATAAACGTTAAGAATGCTCTTGTCTGTTTCAAGAATCAGACTTTTTGAAACGGCTGGTTTATAATGTTTACATACATAAAAAGATTATAAAATCAGATATAAGAACTGTATTTTAGAAGTGTTTCTTATTGTCTACTATTTGTTACAAAATTTTTCTCTGATGTGAGGATTGGTCTAAGGAACTGCCGCAAATTAGTTCCCTGAGAGCGAAAAATAACGATAGCCGCTCTAACGCATAGGCTATCGCTATTTTTACTCTATGAAATTCAATTCACCCGATCCCATTTATTCCCATAGGAGTCTTGTAAGATTCCCTGATTTGCGTCATAATTAAAATTCAAATTATATCCGCTCTCCATAACTCCTGTCACATCATATTCTATCCAATCTCTTAGCTGAATCGTATTTCCTTCTATAAATTGGAATGTATATGCTGTCACTCCAGCTGGAACCGTGACAGTGTCATCTGGAATAATCTGATATTTGATCACCTCCCCTTCCCCAGAAGCACTACCGAATGTCATATATGTTGCCATGCTTTCCGACTCAATATCCAACGTACCTCTGAATCCACCTGCTGAAGCCGCATAACTATAAGACCCAACAGGAATCCCCGTGTTTGCCGCCGGCTGCCCTGCTGTCTGTTCTTCCGGCATCCGCTCTCCTTCCGCCTGCTCTTCTGTTACTTCAATCGCGGTAATTTGATACAGGCCATCCGCATTCGGTTTTAATGTCACTTTTCTGTTCTCTGTCTGTTTGGGCAGACCCTTACTTTCCATATCGAAGGTTATGTAATCATATGTATAGTAAATTTCCATTTCCTCTTCTGTATAACTGGCGGACGTGATTACTGCGTTTGATGTTTTACTTATCGTTGCCGCTGCGAATGAAACTACATCGCCTTGCACATGGACATTGTTTTCAGATAAAATATTGTTCTCTTCTGTCAACTGATAATCTGTAAAGGATCGGAAGATACGGTTCACATCGGAGAGGGAATATTGACATCCCCAATTTGCGTCCGTACCATAAGTCTCAATGATCGGTTCGCTTACTTTATGTTCTGAAGCCTGACAAAGTGTATTTAATATAAACAAATAGTCCTGGTTCTGGAATCCTTGTTCCGGTATTTCATCCGGGCCATATGCCAGAACGAACTGCAGCTCATTTTTTGTAAGGTTGCCCGCAATCAGCGTTTCATACTCTACGTCCTGTACTTCCTTTACCGTTTCAGCCGAAGCCTCTTCCGGCTCTTTTTCCTCCGGTTCTTCCTCAATCACTTTTGGATCGGCTTCTGATTCAACTGCGTTTTCTTGATCCCGCGTCTGGTCTGCCTGGGATGTCCCACAAGCGGCAATTCCACTGGTAAGGCAAAGGATGATCATGCTTATCATTATTTTTCTTGATACTGTATAATTCATATCGTACCTCTCATCTTTCTATTCCAGATTTTATTCTGTCTACAGGGTTGTCAGATACTTTTCTCGCTGCCGCGACCAGTTCCAATTCATCTTCAAACAATTCATCATTTTCGTATTGGGCTGTGGAAGCTTCGATTAATTCAGACAGCCTGTCTGAGGGGGAGAATGCCTTATTCATACAATCAGTAAATTCGAGAAGTTTTTCTACCTTTATCTTCATAATTACCACCTTTCTTTTTTGTGTGATATGGTTCTGTTTTCATGTTTCTATAATCTTATACACACAAAGAAAGAAAGTGCAACCGAATATTTGCATGGAAAAAAAGATTCCGAAACACCAGTGTTTCAGAATCTTTTTTATATCTGTTTTATTCCTTCTGCGAATATCCATGTGCCTCTTCGAGCATCATATCCTTCACCTTCATCAGCCGGATCTGGGTACTTCTCTCGTTCTCATCCAGCTTCATGGTAATATACTTGATATTCGTCTCCGTTTCCGGGATGATGACATGTTCCAGCGCGTTTACACGCCTTCTTGTCTTTTCAATCTCCGCCGCCATTAGCTGGCAAGCTTTTTCGCATTCCGCGAGACGGATCATGTCCGGCAGGATGTCTGCCAGGGATTTGACCGCCCCGTCCAGGTCGCTGGAGGTAAATGCGAAACCATAGGAGTAGATGTCATTCTCATCTGCTGTCCTTGTTTTATACTCAAATGTCGGGATGTTTACACTCATGACATTCTGTTCCCCTGCCGCAAGGTTGATCTCCTGCTTGGGGGCCATCAATGCCGTCTTGAGGGCAGCCTCCGACATACCGGCTTTGGCGATTACGAAATTCTTGTTCGCGGAAAGGATTCCCGCTTCCACCCGTTTGCGTACTTCCATGTTTTCGCGTACCAGGTCAAGATACTGGCGCATCAGTTCATCACGCTTGTCTTTTAAGAGCTTGTGACCGCGGATTGCAGTGATCCGTTTCTTTTTCAGACGCGTCAGCTCCATACGGGTAGGATTCACCTGTTTTGCTGCCAAATGTAATCACCTCTCCTTCTTGATTCTTGCTTACTGCCTTATGCTCTGTACAAATTTCTGCGGATGCGCGCGCATGATATTTCAAATATCGGCGGCCTGACTCAGCGCAGTCGGCAATCACAGATTGCATTATATTTACACAAAGCAACCGGGGGGTTAACCCTGATAGTATTTATCCAGGAACTTGTCGTCGATACGCTTCAACTCGGTTCTCGGCAGCATGGAGAGTAATTTCCATCCGATATCCAGTGTCTCCTGGATATCTCTGTCAGCATTGTATCCCTGGGATACATATTCTGCTTCAAACGCGTCTGCAAACTTCGCGTAGAGCAGGTCGATCTCTGTCAGCGCAGCCTCACCCAGGATAACCATCAGTTCCTTGGCATCCTTTCCGCGGGCATACGCGGAGAACAACTGGTTCATGGTATTGGCATGGTCCGCACGGGTCTTGCCTTCACCGATACCTTTGTCCTTCAAACGGGACAGGGACGGCAGTACGTCAATCGGCGGAGCGATACCCTTCCGGTAAAGGTCACGGCTCAGGATGATCTGTCCCTCCGTGATATAACCTGTCAGGTCAGGGATCGGATGGGTCTTGTCATCCTCGGGCATGGTCAGGATCGGGATCATGGTGATACTTCCCTTCTTTCCTGTCTGACGTCCGGCTCTCTCATACATGGTTGCCAGGTCGGTGTACATATATCCCGGATAACCACGGCGTCCCGGTACTTCCTTACGTGCCGCGGAGACCTCACGCAGGGCGTCCGCGTAGTTGGTGATATCCGTCAGGATAACCAGAACGTGCATATCCTTCTCAAATGCCAGATATTCCGCAGCGGTCAGCGCCATCTTCGGCGTTGCGATACGCTCGATGGCCGGGTCATTTGCCAGGTTGATAAAGAGGACGGTACGGTCAATGGCACCTGTCTCCTTAAAACTCTCGATAAAGAAGTTGGACTCCTCGAAGGTAATACCCAACGCAGCAAATACAACGGCAAAGTTTTCATCTGTTCCCAGAACCTTCGCCTGTCTTGCGATCTGCGCCGCCAGGTTGGCATGGGGCAGACCGGAAGCCGAGAAGATCGGCAGCTTCTGTCCGCGGACCAGTGTGTTCAGTCCGTCGATGGCGGAAACACCGGTCTGGATAAACTCCTCCGGATAGCTTCTTGCCGCCGGATTCATGGGCAGACCGTTGATGTCCATGCGGGCATCCGGCAGGATCGCCGGGCCGTCGTCAATGGGATTGCCAAGGCCGTCAAAGACACGTCCCAGCATATCCTCAGATACGCCCAGCTCCATGCTCCGTCCCAGGAAACGGACCTTGCTGTTGGACAGGTTGATACCTGTGGAGCTCTCAAACAACTGTACCAGTGCATCACTTCCGTTGATCTCCAGTACCTTGCACCGGCGGGTTTCCCCGCTTGCAAGCTCGATCTCTCCCAGTTCATCGTAGGTGACATTCTCTACGCCGCGCACCAGCATCAGCGGGCCTGCAACTTCCTGTATAGTTCTATACTCTTTCGGCATTTAGAATTCCTCCTTTCCCAATGAATTGGAAACCTCAACATGAAGTTCTTTGTTTACTTTGTCATATTCTACATCCAGACTGTCTTCTGTCACATATTTGAAACGTCCGATCTGCTCCCGCACCGGAAGGTCTACCAGCTTCTGCAGCGGCGCGCCCTGGCCCAGTGCCTCGACAGACAGGTCATAGTACGCGAGAACCAGATTCATCATCATATGCTGCTTCTTCAGAGAGGTGTAAGTATCTACCTCGTGGAAGGAGTTCTGATGCAGGAAGTCCTCACGGATGGAGCGGGCTGCTTCCATCTTCAGGCGGTCGCCTGCAGACAGTGCGTCCATACCTACCATCTTTACGATCTCTTCCAGCTCTGCTTCTTCCTGGAGCAGGGACATCATCTTCTGGCGGTTTTCTACCCAGTCTTCCGCAACCTGCGTATTGAACCAGTCTCTCATATTGTCTACATACAGCGAATAGCTGGTCAGCCAGTTGATCGCCGGGAAATGTCTCTTATATGCCAGCGCGGAATCCAGTCCCCAGAACACCTTGACGATACGCAGTGTCGCCTGGGATACAGGCTCGGAAATATCACCGCCCGGAGGAGATACGGCGCCGATTACAGACAGGGCGCCTTCGCGTCCTTCTTTTCCAAGGGAAACCACGTGTCCCGCACGCTCATAGAACTGTGCCAGACGGCTTCCCAGGTATGCCGGGTAACCTTCCTCACCAGGCATCTCTTCCAGACGTCCGGACATCTCACGGAGCGCCTCCGCCCAACGGGATGTGGAGTCTGCCATCAATGCTACGGAATATCCCATGTCACGGAAATACTCGGCAATGGTGATACCTGTGTAAATGGATGCCTCACGGGCAGCCACAGGCATATCGGACGTATTCGCGATCAGAACGGTTCTTTCCATCAGGGACTGGCCCGTCTTCGGGTCCTTCAGTTCCGGGAACTCGTTCAGAACGTCGGTCATCTCATTTCCACGTTCTCCGCATCCGATGTAAACTACGATGTCGGCTTCCGCCCACTTCGCGAGCTGATGCTGGATGACTGTCTTACCGCTTCCGAAAGGTCCCGGTACCGCAGCCACACCGCCCTTTGCGATGGGGAAGAAGGTATCTACAACACGCTGTCCTGTTACCAGCGGCATCTCCGGCGGAAGCTTTTTCTGGTAAGGTCTTCCGCGGCGGACCGGCCACTTCTGCATCATGGTCAGTTCTTTGTCGCCCTGTGCAGTCTCTACAACCGCTACCACGTCTTCTACCGTAAATTCTCCTGCTTTGATCTCTTTGATCTTTCCGGTAGTTCCAACCGGAACCATGATCTTCTGCTCTACAACGATGGTCTCCTGTACGGTACCGATCACATCGCCCGGCTCCACTTCATCCCCAACCTTAACGGTAGGAACAAAGTTCCATTTCAGGTCACGCTTCAGGGAGGGCACTTCCACACCACGCTTCAGATTGTTCCCCGAAACCTTCATAATATCATCCAGCGGCCTCTGGATTCCGTCATAAATGCTGGTGATCAGGCCAGGTCCCAATTCTACGGCCATAGGAACTTCCATAGACTCTACCGGCTCTCCCGGTCCCAGTCCGGACGTCTCCTCATATACCTGAATGGAAGCCTCATCTCCATGCATTTCAATGATTTCGCCAATCAGTCTCTGGTTGCTGACACGAACCACGTCAAACATATTCGCGTCGCGCATACCCGATGCAATAACAAGCGGGCCTGCGACTTTTTTAATTACGCCTCTGCTCATTTGACGAATTACCTCCAATTTCTTTATTCTTCAGAAAACAGAATATCTGATCCGACAGCCTGCTCCACCGTCTTCTTGACGCCTTCCACACCTGCCCCGGTATTCCCGGACACGCCCGGAATCTGAATGATCGCCGGCGTGGTCTGCTCCTGATATTCCGCTATTTCATCTTTAATTTCTGCCGCCACGGCTTCTGTAATATAGATGATTCCATATTTTCCGCCTGCAAGCTGGCGCAGCTTATCCCTGGCTTCTTCGGTGGTCTTTACCGGACAGATGCTAAGACCCAGCGTCGCGAAACCATAGATACTGTCGTAATCGCCGATAACTGCAATCTTATACATACATCTCCCTTACCCTTTCCCGAATCGCCTCATCCGGAAATTCATTCTGCTTTCCGGTCAGGATGATCCGAACTGTCTTGATCTCATTCTCCCTGGCAAGCTGATACGCCACCAGAGGCCCTACTGAAAACGCGTTGTACTTCTGGGGACGGATGGTTTCCATCATCCGGTTGTCGCACCAGCGTTCAAATGCGGACGGAGACTCCTCCAGAGCCTGCGCGCCTTCCGCATAGGCCGTTCCGGACAGGTATTCTCCGATTGCCTCCGGCCCGGACAGAGCCGCCTTGGCAAGCTGATCCGCGCTGACGCTTTCGCATTCCGCCAGGGCACGCTTCATGAAGTCCAGAGACTTCCCAGTCTTCTGGCATCGCACCGCAATCTTGATATCCGCAATGGCAACCGTAGACTCCGCATAATTGCGGATGATCTCGTCCTTCGCGCTCATGCCTGCCTCATAGATGGCTTCGAGCGCCGCCCGGTCTACGATCACGTCGCAGAGCTGGCCGTCCCGTGTATGAAGAAGCGTATCATATGCCTCCTGCGCCACGGCAGCCATGTTGTCCGGAAGACGGCCGAACTCCTTATTCTCCACGATCTCCAGCATCTCCCTTCCGGGGATCGCGCAGTCGTCGTAGAAAATATTCTCCGTCTGAACCTCGGTGCACACTTCCTTGATCGCCGCTTTCAGATTATGGTAGATCTTTGAATAAGAAAGCACGTCGAATACGGACAGATCCGGAGCTATTTCCCGGATCACTTCCCAGGTCTTCTCTTCCTCCCGCTTCAGCATTGCAGAGGCGTCAAGACCGGTCTCATGGTCTCCCCAGCCCTTTTCGCTCAACAGTTCCAGGCACTGCTTTTCACTCTGACAGTTCACAAGCTGGTCAATTACAGAATCCGTCAGCAGGGATGCTTCCAACGAACGTATACGCGCAACCGCGTAAGTATATTCTAAATCATTCAAAATATTCCCTCCTGTGTTATACGAAAAACCTGCCTTAGGCAGACTTTTTCGTATACTATGGTATACAGCTATGCGTAATCCCCGCATAGCTATATTCTATATAAATAACACCTCATGAACTTTATCGGACAAATAATCTCTCTTTGCGTCAAACATTGCCCGGATCGTACAATTCTCTTCCACACCGCCGTATACCAGGATAAAGCCGCCATCCATCTCTTTTGCTTCCGCGGACAGCTTCAGGCTTCCGCCCTTTTTCTGAGCGGCCTTTTCCATCTCGGCTTCAAATCCCTTCGGCATACGCTTCAGATCCTTCGCATTGAAAGAGATGATGCCGTCCCCAGGCTGGGCATATTTTTCGAGCATCCTTGTGATCATCCCGAAATATGCCGCGTCGTCCTGTGCGCACACCTTCTCATATGCGTTCTGGAGCACCTCCGCGATCACTTCCTGCTTTGCCTGGAGGATTGCCTGCTTCCGCTGCATCTCGCCGGATGACTTCACCCGATCCGCGTAAACCGCAACCGCCTCCTGAGATTTTGCCTGCAGCCTTGAAACCTCTGCTTCCGCCTCTGCCTTTGCTTCGCTGAGCATCCGCTCCGCTTTCTCATTGGCTTCCGCAAGCTTCACTTCTGCTGAGTGGTTCGCTTCATCCAGGATCTGACTTTTTATCTTGTCTAATCCACTCATCTATCACACCTCATACTTATCATTTTTTTCTTTCCGCCCGCGCAGCTTCCGGAAAATCCCCTTCCCGGCATGCCGCTGCGGAAGATCAAGCCGAATTATACCTGGATTCCGCTGACTGCCAGAATGGAGATCAGAAGTGCCAGGATCGCATAAGTCTCAACCATAGCCGGGAACAGCATTGCCTTACCGAACTGATCCGGTTTCTTTGCAACGATACCGATGGAAGCTGCCGCTGTCTTGCCCTGAGATTTTCCGGAGATCAGACCTACGATTCCGATCGGAAGGCATGCTGCCAAGATCAGAAGACCTGTGGACGGAGAAATCTCAACCGCGCCGCCGCCGATGATACCGATCTTGGACAGGGTGATGAATCCAACCAGCAGACCGTAGATACCCTGTGTACCGGGCAGAAGCTGCATGATAAGTACCTTAGCGAATTTGCTCGGATCCTCCGATACAACACCGGATGCTGCCTGACCTGCAATACCAACTCCCAAAGCTGAACCCGCACCTGCAAGAAATACCGCACATGCCGCACCTAAAAGCGCATAAACAATTCCTAAACTTTCTAAAATCATTTCCTAGTCCTCCTTAATATCTGCATATTTTGTATTTTCTTTAAATGGATTGAACATTCTTCCGCCGCCCTCGTAGAACTTACCGAAAAATTCTACATACTGCAGACGGTTTGTGTGAACATACGCGCCCAGCAGGTTGATCGCCAGGTTCAGTGTATGTCCCACGATAAACACAACGATGAATAAAATCACGCCGAAGATGCCGTTGCCGGCCATGCTTCCCATCTGGTTGACAACCTGCGCGATAACGCCTGTTGCAAGTCCCAGGGCAAGAAGCCTGGAATAGGACAGCACGTCGCTGAGCCATCCTGTCACATTGTATAGATCATATGCGCCGAGCGCAATCCTGAGTCCGAAGTTCTTGTTCTCTCTGCCTGACATCAGCAGGATACCAACCACTCCGATGATCGCGAACGCTTTGCCCAGAAAGTTGACAAATTCCGGGAATACGATCTTCGCCCCTGCGACGGAAGCAAAAATGTCTGTCGGCAGGAACATGATGATCAGTCCGATCAGGAACAGGAACCAGAGCACAACATCACAGAAGAAATCCAGATATCTGTTGTCCTTGATGCACATATACCCTTTGATCCCCAACCCGGTAAACAGATGGATCAGACCGAACAGCATGGAGTAGATCAACAGCTTCATCGGGTCGTTCAGCGGAATGAACCAAAGAGCCGGTATCTCCACCTGATTGCCAAAGAATGTCCTGGACACCACATTCACCACATCTCCGAAGTAGCCTCCGAACATGACGCCCCAGAACAGTGTGGACAACCCGCACCAGAAAAACAGCTTCAGTGACTTTTTCATACCTGCTTCCATCCTCGGGAACTTCTTAAGCGCCGCGCCGCACGCAATGGATACGATTGCTCCATATGCCGCGTCGGACAGCATCAAACCAAATAAAAATACATAGAATACGGACATAATCGCCGTAGGATCGACCTCTCCCTTTGCCGGGAGGCCGTAGGATTCCAGAATCCCTTCTGCACTCTCTGAAAACGAATTATTCTGAAGAAGCACCGGAGCTTCCTCGTCCTCTTTCAGTTTTTCCACATCGACTACACAGTCATACCTGCCTTCCAGCGCGCTTTTCAGCTTATCCGTATATTTTTCCGGCACATAACCGCTGATAAAAAATGTACGCTCTGACTGGGGCAGAGTTCCCAGCACCTCATACTTGTCTGCGCGGACGCGGTAATAGTCTGCAAGAAGCTTTAAGCTTTCCCGGCTGACTCCCAGGCCGGCCAGCTGCTGCTCGATCTCTTCGATCTTAAGCTCCCGGCTGTTGATCTCTGACTCCATCTCTGACCTTGCCGCGGCAGGTACCTGCTGCAGGATCTGAGACGGCCTTGCAAACCCTCTGCCGCGGAGCGCTTCTTCCACCTGACGCGCTTCCTCTCTCAAACAGAACACCGTCAGGTAAGTCCCTTCCTGACCCGCGGAGACGATATGCGCTTCATACCCCTGGGCCTCCGGCGCCTTCTCCGCGATCGCAGAATAAATCTGCTCCAGACTGCATTCTCCCGGCATGGTTCCGAGAAGCATCTCCGTATGCGTTGTCCCCTCATAGTCCATGGGGACTTCCAGCGGAAGCCATGGTTTCAGGCTTTCAATACTGTTCTCCAGCTTCAGGATCTCGGACTTCTGCTCTGCCCGCTCACGGTCCAGTGACTGGATCTGGTTCGCTGTCCGAAGCAGGGTTTCTTTGTCTCCGATGATCTGTTGGTATCTCTTCTGATCTACCAGTTCTTTCCCGGCGAGAGAAGACAGCATGGATTTTTTCTCCGGTGCGTATATCTGAAGAATATCCAGCGCACGGTCAACAGAGGCTGCTGCTTTTTCAAAGCTGCTTCTGGCATTCGCCGTATCCATCCGCCGGAAATCTTCATCTTCCTCCAGGAATTGGCTGACCTCCATGACGCCCATGCTCTGCAGCTTTTCCAGAATCGCTTTCCGGTTCTTCTTCAATGCGCAGATACTGATTCGCTGCATCTGCAATACCGCCATAATCGAATCCCTCCTTTTTCTTTCCTATTTTTTTGACTTTTCCAGGCGGCCTGTAATCCCTCCTTGAAAAATCATGCTTGATATCATCCGCAGTCACGGATCATATCTGACAGAAATGTCCGACACTTCGCACAAGACCATCTTCCAAGCGCAATTTGTTCACAACAATATGAAAGCCACCAATCCCCCCGGAATTGATGACGCTGTGCGTATCTGCGTACTTGAAAAATATCCCTGCTCCGTGCTGGATGGACACCCTCTGTCTCAAATCAGTTCCGATACCACAAGATTCACCGCCGCTTCGTGCTTCTGCTGGGCAAGCTCCTTGAGCGCCGCCACTTCCTTTCGAATCTCGGACATCGCTGAATCCAAATCCTGTGTACCTTTTTCTTTTGCCTTTTCCATATCGGACTGAGCCTTCTGCTTCATGTTCTGAATCTGTTCTGACTTCATTGCCTCTGCTTTTTTTGCTGCTTCATCCAGAATCTCTCTATACTTGGACTCAGCCTCTCTGACCACTGCTTCTGCCTTCGCTTCGGTCTCTTTAATTGCCTGAATTGTGTTCTCGACCATACCTGACTCACCTTCTTTCTAAGTACACATTTTATATCATACCACAATTCTTGGGATATAGTCTACAATTTTTTCATATTTTTCCAACTATCGTGCAATAATTCTGTTTTCATTTGAACAAACTGCCTAACCCGGACAAGCCGGAACCAAAATTTTGCCAAAATGCGCAAGATTTCGTTGTTAAGCGCCTAAAACACCGTCACTGTCTATCCTATTCACAGTTTCCTGAACTATGCGTAAAATATGTCCGGGCGGCGCGGCTGCCCGGACTTTTTTACGTCTCCCAGTCCAGACGGTGAAGCTGCCCCCGCGTCTCCATTCCGGCAAACCGGTTCTGCCGCAGCGCCTCGTACAGGATGACCGCGGCGGAATTGCCCAGGTTCAGGGAACGGATCCCCCCGATCATGGGAATCCGAACGCAGTCCTCACGGTGACGGGCCAGGATCTCTTCCGGAATCCCGGCGCTTTCTTTTCCAAACATGATATAGCAGTCCGGCTCGTACCGGATCTCCGTATACATCTTTTCCGCTTTTGTGGTCGCCATATAAACCCTGGCCTCCGGATTTTTTTCCAGGAAATCTTCATAGTTAATGTAAGTAATGACATCCAGATCCTTCCAGTAATCCATCCCGGCACGGCGAAGCGACTTTTCATCCAGCCGGAAGCCCAGGGGCTCGATCAGGTGGAGACGGCTTCCCGTCGCCGCGCATGTTCTTCCGATATTTCCGGTATTGGCCGGGATCTCCGGTTCCAGCAATACGATATTCAGCATTTCTTTCCCTCGCTTTATATTCAGATCCCTTCCTGCTCATTGCGGAGTCTCTGGATGAAATGTCCCAGCCTTCCCAGTGCCACCTTCAGGTCTTCCAGGGAATATGCATAGGATATCCTTAAAAATCCTTCCCCGCAATCTCCGAAGGCGCTTCCGGGCACCACGGCCACCCGCTCTTCCTTTAGAAGCCTTGTTGCAAATTCGTCGGAGGACATCTGAAACTCCTCGATACTCGGGAACACATAAAATGCCCCGTAAGGCTCAAAGCATTCCAGTCCCATCCTGGCGAACTCATGCATCAGAAACCGCCTTCTCTGATTATATGCCTTGCGCATCTCCTCCACTTCCTCTTCGCAGCCGCGCAGTCCTTCCACAGCCGCGTACTGGCTGTTGGTGGGCGCGCACATGATCGCGAACTGGTGGAGCTTAATCATCTGCTTCAGGATAGCCTCCGGACCGCAGCAGTATCCGAGACGCCACCCGGTCATTGCGAAGCCTTTGGAAAATCCGTTGATTACGATCGTCCTTTCCCGCATTCCGGGCAGGCTGGCGATGGAGACATGATCTCCCTTGTAGCTGAGCTCTGAATAGATCTCATCGGAAAGGACATAAAGATCGTGCTCTTTGACAAATTCCGCTACCGGCTCCAGGTCTTCCTTTGTCATAATGGAACCGGTCGGATTGTTCGGAAACGGCATCACCAGGATCTTCGTCCGGCCGGTGATCTTTTTTTCCATGTCCTCCACAGTCAGCTTAAATTCGTTTTCATTTTTCAGCTCCACGATCACGGGAACCCCGTCCGCCATGATGGTGCAGGGTACATAGGACACATAGGAGGGTTGGGGAATCAGCACCTCATCACCCGGATCCAGCATGCACCGCAGCGCCACATCGATAGCTTCGCTGCCGCCCACCGTCACCATAGTCTCTTTTTTGGGGTCATAGGATACGTGGATCTTCCGGTCCAGGTAACGGCAGATCTCGTCCCGCAACTCCTGCAGCCCGGCGTTGGAGGTGTAAAAAGTCCTCCCTCTTTCCAGAGAAAAGATGCCTTCCTCCCGAATCCTCCAGGGCGTATCAAAATCCGGTTCCCCGACACCCAGGGAAATGACGTCGTCCATCTCGCTTGCGATGTCGAAAAACTTCCGGATTCCGGACGGCCTGACCTGCGTAATTTTTTTTGCGATAGGGTTTCTCATTATGGAGTCACCACCATCCTTTCGGATTCCGTCTTAGGCACCATGATCGTCCCGAAGTCTTTATATTTTTTCAGGATGAAATAGGTTGCGGTGCTGATCACGGAATCAATGGGAGCCAGCTTTTCGGATACGAAGCGGGACACCTCTTTGAGCGTCTTGCCTTCCAGAGTCACCAGCAGGTCGTAACCGCCGGAGATCAGGTATACCGCATGTACCTCCGGGTAGTTGTAGACGCGCTCCGCGATCCGGTCAAAGCCCTGGTTCCTCTGGGGGGTCACACGCACCTCGATCAGCGCGGTCACCTTCTCTGTGCCGGTCTTATCCCAGTCGATCAGCGTATGGTATCCGCAGATCACTTTTTCCTTCTCCATCTCCGCAACTTCATTTGCCACTACGGCTTCCTCCAGCCCCAGCAGCACGGACAGCTCTTTTAAATCAATCCGGCTGTTCCTCTCCATATTTTTTAAAATTTCATTTCTCAATGTCAAACGATTTTCCATAGCGTTCCCTTCCAACTATAATTTTTCATATTGCTCTGTTCAGATCAACGGCATATAAATTGTACTTCCCTGCTGCCGTTCCATTGCATGCCCGATACCAAAGCGCATTCTGTCATAGCCATTTTTTTATTACGATAAACGTTCCGCCCACCACCGCATCAATTCATCCGGGGCCGGACGGTCCAGAAATCTGCTCTCTTCTCCGCTTGTGACCACCCGCGCATTCCCTGCAGTAGTGACCCCAAGCACACTGGCTCGCGCGCCGCCCTCACTGAGAGCCTGCGCAAGCCGTTCCCCGTGTTCTGTGATCATCAGGACACTTCCCGCGGAAGTCATCTGATAGGGGTTCAAATGATAGTATTCGCATAGCTCCACCGTCTCCTGGCGGATACTCATTTTTTTCAGATCCACGTTCAGGCCCACGCCTGCCGCTTCTGCCAGTTCCCAAAGCGTCCCCAGGATGCCGCCGCTTCCGATCTGCTGCATGGCCGTCACGCTGCCGGATGCCATACGGATGGCCTCAAATCGGAAGAGCTCACTGTCCAATTCCCGCATCTGACGCAGGAAGGCAGGAGAAAAACGTCTGCCCAGCTCTTCCAGGCATTCATCCAGGATCCGCAGCATCCCTTCCAGGCCGATATAACCGCACAGCACGATGTCCTGCCGGGGCATCGTATCTACCAGACGCAGCAGCTTCGCTTCCTCTGCCTGCCCCAGGGCCGTCACCTGGATCAGCACCTGCCGGACTGCCGGGCTGACCTCCGCCTGCATGCCTGCAATGGGAATGTGAAATTTCCGGCAAAGCCGATCCATCTGCCGGATCATTTCCTGCAGCAATGCTTCCTCCGCATTTTCCGGAAGTGTGATCGAGACTGAGATTCCCATCGGCACGCCGCCTCTGGCAGCAATGTCATTGACTGCTTTCGCGGCGGCATAGGTTCCAAGGGACGGAGCCTGCCCGAAAACGGAGGCGGAAGCGGTCAGCGGGATCCCTTCCGAAGACCCGCTCATTGCCGTACACGCCTCGGCCTTGGAGGGCTTCAGAAGGAAATCTGCTTCCCAATCGCTGTTCAATTGTCTTTGTACGGACCGGTTCCATACGGTCTGCGAAAGCTTTCCTGGCTTCATGTTCTCCTCCTGATCTCCTTGCTGAATCTCTTTACTGTGTGCCGTCTGTATTCTCTGTGCCGGCCGAGCCGTATAGGATCTCATTCATGGTATTCATGATCGTTTCTTCATTCTGGGTCATAATGGCGCTGTTCATCCTGTCTGTATCAGCCGGGTCATCTGAGAGAACGCCTACGCCGTAGGTCTCCGGCACCGCCATATACTGGCTGTAATTGATCACGTCCCGGCTGACCTCCTGACCATTTTCCGTAACCACCTTCCAGAGCTGGGCCGTGATCTCCGGATGGGCATAGCTCTGAATCGCATAATATCCGATATAGTTTTCCGTTGCTACAAAACGAGTCCCATCCGTATCTTCACTCTCTGTACTATCGCTGATGAATGTCAGAGTACGGTCCGGACTTCTGGTTTCCTTTCCATATATATTGAAGGTCAGATTTCCTTCCGCGAGCACAGCCTGGATGTAGATCGGGGAATCCAGATTATTTTTAAAAACCAGATCCAGCAGGTCATCCGCAATAGCCGCGTCCTTGGACGCTTCCACATAGGACACGAGCATGGAATGAGGATAACGCTCCACGATCTCCAGCTCCGCGAACAGCAGCGCATTATAAAGAGTAGAGGACACCTGGCAGATACCGCCGCCCATCGTCTGCACCACCGTATTGCTCTCATAGGAATCCGCCTCGGCATAACCGTTTTCAATGGTATAGGGCTCCATAGCCTCATTGGCCGACTGTTCCTCCCCCGGACGCAGCAGGATTCCGTTCAGATGATTTGCCCCGGATTCCACGTTTTTCGTCCGGCCTTCCCCGCTCTCTCCATAATATGTAGTGTAGCTTCCCAAAATATCTGTCAGTCCGGCCAGGTCTTCCTCGGTGACAGGAGCATCTTTTTTTTCTATGACCGCCTGAACATTGCCCGGTTTTCCGTCCCAGTCGTCATTTAAAAATCGGGTCAGGTTCTCAATCGTCTGTTCCGTATCCAGGACTTCTCCCTCATGCGACTCAGTCACCTGAATCCCTTCCGGCGCCTGCACGATCGCGGCATTTACCGGAGTTTCTAAAAATGCCTGTGAACGCGTGGAAAGAACCTTGGACGCCTCACGCTCTCCCAGTTCATATTCCAGCGGAATGCGATGCCGCAGTTTTTTCTTCTCCGCTTTTTTGATCAGCTTGTAGGACTGCGTCGTATTTCCCGTCTTGCCAAACTCCACGGCATCGTCCACAGCAGTCTCAAGCTTTGGCGAGGAAAGCCCCAGTTCTTTCAGGGAAGCTTCGAATTCTTCCCCTTCGGAAATCCTTAATGTAACCATCACCGCGCCGCAGTCTGCCACTTCTTTTTGTACTGCTTCCAGCGCTTCCTTGCGGCTCATCCCGGATACATCCGTGTGGCCCACAGAAACGCCGGAAAGGATCTTGCCGTCATCGTGCTTTTTTACGTAGCCGCGCAGAACCGACTGGGTCCCGGCAAACACCACCGCCGCACAGATCAGGACGAATCCCATCAGGCACAGGTCGCGCAATGTCTGACGCCGGATCCGCCTGCGTCTTCTGCGCCGTTTCCTCTTTGTAGTCATCTTTTTTCAATCACCTTTTTCGGTTATACCAGGTAGGGAATTATCATCGTTGCTACCATTGCGACAATCAAAAGTAATATCAAAACTGCCGCGATCTTGCGGAATTTTTTATTATAAAAATTCATGTTCTCGACTCCTGTTTTAAAGCTGTGCCAGAAGGCATCCCATGACGGCCGGTAAGCCGTTTTATTCGGTATCCTTCTTGCTGTTCTGAATAGATACATAAGATTTTAGCATTTTACAGGCCCTTTTTCAACCATTTCGTAAAAGTTCATGTTCATTGTACACGATAGCCCGAAATCCTGTTTTTGTCGATATTACAAAAATTTCCGGCTGTGCGGTTAGAAATTTTTGTTTTCCGCCGCCGAATGCATTGACATTTCCGCAAAAACCATGTAAAATTAAGACTCGTGCAGCCGGGGTGTTAGCGGTACCTTGTACCTGCAATCCGCTATAGCAGGGGTGATATTACGCTGAGGGTGCTGATCTGCAAAGCTGCCCTTGGTAAGTGGCGATGAAGATCCGGGTCTCATGCGACGGGAATCTGTGAACCGTGTCAGGTCGGGAACGAAGCAGCACTAAGCAGAACCTTCCGGGTGTTGTGAGGGTGCCTGGGTCGAGTTAACTGCCAAGGTAACGTTTGTGGAGATGCATTCGAAGCGTAATGCACGTAAAAATATGAATCGCTTATTGGAAAAGCTGCCTTGTAACGGTCAGCTTTTCTTTTTTGCCTTCTGCCGCTCCCGCAGCTCCCGGAAGAACTGCTTCATCATCTCGCTGCATTCCTCGCCCAGCACTCCGATCGTCAGGTCCGCCTGATGGTTAAATTCCTTCATGTCCAAGAGGTTCAAAATAGAACCTGCACAGCCGGCCTTGGGGTTCATGCATCCCACGACGACCCGCGGGATCCGCGCCTGCACAATGGCCCCGGAGCACATCTGACAGGGTTCTAAGGTGACGTACATGGTACATTCCTCCAGCCGCCAGTCCTCCATTTTTCTGCATGCCTTTCGAATGGCAGTGAGTTCTGCATGGGCCAATGTATTTTTATCCACGGTACGGCGGTTATAGCCTCTGC
>Ga0073906_1001947_pt1 | contig 29551 bp, 19 predicted proteins | sample Inofromicrocosms_FD_65485 | JGI IMG/M metagenome (GOLD analysis project Ga0073906, IMG submission 65485) | Mouse cecum microbial communities from Vienna, Austria - Inoculum for glucosamine and mucus D2O microcosms | ecosystem: Host-associated > Mammals > Digestive system > Large intestine >...
CCACCGTGGGAAACGCATACGGCAGGTCAAAAATCTCACACTGGGATACGAAATTGGCCAGGACGGAGGTGGAAGCCATCGTCATGGTAACGTTGTTGCTGCGCACATTTTCCACGTTGTCCATCTCGCCGCCCATGATGCCGTTGGCGTAGATCTCCACTTTCATGCGGCCCCCGCTCTTCTCCTCGATCTCCTCCTTGAACTGGGCCAGGGCCACGTTCTCAGGGCTGTCGTCAAAGAGAACATTGGTCACCGTGATGACCATCCCCTCTCCGGCGGGCTGGGCGCCGCTTCCAGCGGTGTTTTCGCTTTGGCTCTGGTCTGCGCCGCCCTGGGCCGTACCGTTGCCGGCCGGCTTCTGTCCGCTGCCGCAGGATGTGAGAACCAGCAGCAGGACTGCCGCCATCATAAAACTTACGATCCTTTTCATTTTTGTTTTTCCCCTTTCAGTTTTTTCAGCACACGCTTCCCACCGTATATGCATGGGCCCTTTCAGACCCGCGGCTGCAGGGTCTGCCCGATCTCCAGGATCCCCTGCCGGAGCGTGTCCACCACCCGGTCGATCTCCTGCTCCGTGATGATAAAGGGCGGCGCGATCTGCAGCGCATCCCCCAGGATGCCGTCCGCCGCCCCCAGCACGCCGCCGGTAATGACGATTCCCCGCTGGAAGCAGTAGGCGGCCAGCTGCGCGCTGAAGTTAAAGCCGTTGGCAAAGGGCCGCTTGTCCGCCTTGTCCTCCACAAATTCCAGGCCAAGCATCAGGCCGAGCCCCCGGGCCTGTCCCACATAGGGCAGCTCCTCCAGCTCCTTCAGCTTTTTCAGGAACACAGCGCCCATCTGCGCCGAGCGCTCCACCAGGCGGTTGTCCTGCAGATATTGCAGCACCGCGCTGGCTGTGGCGCACATGAGGGGGTTGCCCGAGTAAGTAAAGCTGTGGGTGAGCACGCCGCTGCCCGCCTCCAGCGCCTGGACGATCTTCCGGTGGACCAGCACGCCGCCCGCCGCCGTATAGCCGCTGCCCATCCCCTTGGCCACCGCCATCAGGTCCGGGACCACGCCGAAGTGGTCGACGGCGAAATTGCGCCCTGTGCGGCCAAAGCCGCAGATGACCTCGTCCACCGCCAGCAGCACGTTGTATTTGTCGCAGATTTCCCGGATCTTTTGGAAATACTCCCTGGGCGGGACCACCGCCGCGGAGGTGGTGCCGACGACCGGCTCCAGAACAAATACGGACACCGTCTCCGGCCCCTCGTACCGGATGGCGCGCTCCAGCTCGCAGGCGCACGCCAGGCCGCAGCCGGGGTATTCCTTCTGGTAGGGGCAGCGGTAGCAGTTGCAGGCCGGGATATGTGTATTGCCAAAGAGGTAGGGGCCGTACTTGGCCCGCCAGGAGGGGCGTCCGCCGATGGCCAGGGTGGCCATTGTGTTCCCGTGATAGCTCTGCCAGCGGGAAATCACCTTGTGCTTCCCGGCGTTTCCGCACTCCAGGTGGTACTGTCTGGCAATTTTTATCACCGATTCCATGGCCTCGGAGCCGCCGGAACACAAAAACACCTTCTCCATGCCCTCCGGCGCCATGCCGATGACCTGATCCGCCAGCCGCGCCCGGCTCTCGCTGGTAAAGGTCCCGCCATACACATAGGCGCATCGGGCGGCCTGGTCGCTGATGGCGTCCAGCACCTCCTGGACGCCGTGGCCAATATTGACCACCGCTATGCCCGCGGCGCAGTCCAGGTACTCCCGCCCCTCCGTGTCATAGAGGTACATGCCCTTCGCCCGTGCGATGACCGGCAGCTGCTTGTGGGCGTCTGTGTACAAAATGTGTGTGTCATTCATAGCTTCATCATCCCCTCTTCCTTGTTTCTTTTATCCCTTTCCCCCGCCCCGGTCACGGCTGCGCGCAGCGCAGGATCGCGCTCTGGGCCGAGGGGAAAAAGCCGATCATAGGCTCGGCCTTCCCTGACAGGCCGATGGCTGTGTCCATTGCCTCCCCCATGGTTGTGCAGGGGTGCATCTGCAGGTCCAGGATGTCCTGCCGGGCCACCGTGTCGCTGCAGACCACGATTTTCACGCCCTTCTCCAGGATGTCGATGGTCGGCAGGGTGTGGTCCATCTGGATGCGGTAGTTCTCCCAGGCGTACCGGCGGGCGGCCTGCAGGTCGCTCTGGAACCGCCGCAGCGGCTCGACATAGTCCAGGGAGTTCATCCCCTCCGGGAAAGCGCCGTAAAAGAGCACCACGGAGTCCGGCTCCAGCAGGTGGCTCAGGGCAAATAGGGACTTGACGCCCTGGTACATATCGCAGTTGAGAGGCGCGCCGGGTGTGGTGACCAGCACATCCGCCCTGCGGGGCACTTCTACGCTGCAAAACCGCCGCAGATACGCTACGGACGCCATATGGGAGCTCTCCAGTCCGCCGGCAAAGACGCCCGCCGGCTCACCGGACCGGCCCGCAACAAAGTTCACGCTGAAGTCCACGCCGAACAGTTTCGCTGTTTCCAGCATGTCCAGATGGATCGGGTTGTGCTCCAGGCTGCCGGCCCCGGTCCCTTGGGCGAAGATCATTTCCGGGCGGTGGTTCACCAGGATCGTCTCCTCCGAGGCCACGCCCGGCAAAATGGACTTGCGCCCGCCGGAAAAGCCCGCCATCTCATGGAGCTCGGTTTTCCCCACGGTGACCTTCACGTCGCACTGCTGGGCTTTTTTGTTCACCTTTACCGGCGTACCAAAGGAGGTCCTGCCCAAATCGATGAGCTTTTCCGGGGTGTAGGGATCGTGGTTTTCTATGCGGATCCCCCGGTCATAGAGGGCCTCGCCCAGAAAAGAGCGCATCTCCGCCTCCGTGGCGTCCCGGTGTACGCCCAGGGCGACGAAGAACGTGATGCCGTCCTCCGACACGCCGCCGGCCTTCAGCTCGTCCACCAGATGCCCCGCCACCTTTGCCGTCGGCACGCTGCGGGTGGCGTCGGAGACGATCACCGCCGCTGTCCGGGCGTTTTTCCGGGCGGCGATCTGCCGCAGCGGCGGCCCCTCCACCGGGTTCAGCACAGCCTCCAGGAATTTGCCCTCGTCGGTGATGGGATCGGGCTTCGCCGCCTGATACAGCCCGGCGCACCAGGCCTGGGGAATGCGGATCTCGCGGCCCTCCTCATGATCCAGATAAACCGCCTCGCCCCCCTCCCGCCGCAGCTCATAGGTACAGCGCCGTTCCTGCATGTACTCACTCCTTTCTCACGAATGCAGTCATGAAATTCCGAAAAATGCGTTTTCTATTGAATTTGCGCCAACTGTCTGTGAAATATGTATTATCATAATCAAACATATCTCCACTGTCAATTTGGCCTGTGTAGCAAAACGAAACATTTTCCCGGTTTTTCTGGGAAACCGTCTCCCCCTGTCCGGCGCGGGAGGCGGTTTCCCGCCGCTATTTCAATTTCCGCCAGAGGGTGCTGCGGCTGATCCCCAGCCGTTTCGCCGCCGCGCTCTGGTTCATCCCCTCCTCGGCCAGGATCTGCTGGATAATATCCCGTTCTATTTCATCCAGCGTCTTGTGGAGGTCCAGCCCCGGACTCCGCTCCGGCTCCTTTGCGTGCCGCAGGGGACGCTGCTCCTGCAGGGCTCGGTCGATCTCCTCCGGCGCGATCAGGTAGGAGCCCGCGTCCCGGACCGAGGCGGAGAGCACCTGCTCCAGCTGCACCAGGTTCAGCGGCCACCCGTAGTCCTTCAGGATCTCCAGCGCCTCGGGCTGAATGCCGCCCACCGATTTGTTGTGTTCGATATTGAACTGGTTGATCAGCAGGCTCACCAGGACCGGGATCTCCTCCCGCCACTCCCGCAGGGGCGGGAGCGGCAGGAGGATCTGGCACAGCTGCTTGTAGAGCGGGAGATAGAACCGTTCCTGCATCACCAGCTCCTGCAGGTCCACGGTGGACGAGCAGATGATGTGGTTGCGCTTATAGAGCAGCGTATCCTCAATGTAGGTGCTCAGCAGCTCCTGGATGCTGGGGGCCAGGCGGTGGACGTTTTCAAAAAAGACCGTGCAGCCCTGTCCGTTGACGGGGCTGTTGATATTGGACGCAAACCGGGTCCACTGCCGCTCCTGCAGGACCTCGCAGGACACCCGCAGGAACAGCCCGTTGCGCCGGGGCCCCCGGCAGTGGAGGCTGCGGGCCAGGGCTGTCTTCTGCATGCCGGGCTCCCCCACGATGGCCACAGCGCCGCTGCCCTGTATCCCCTTTTCCATGACAGCCGCCCCCAGCCGGGAGCGCAGGGCGGAGAGGAGGATCTGCCTGCCCGGCGGCAGCTCCTCCGGGCGGTCCACCGCCACGCCGGGCACGATGGAGGCGGCCTTGTGGGAGGAGCGGACGAAGAAGCAGCAGTACTGGTTCCCGTCCGCCTGCAGCAGCTGGCCCGTGATCTCCAGCAGCTGGCGGTTGTTCTGGCGGTAGAGATGCATCTCCCCCTGCTCCTGGAGGTGGGGGATGCATTTTTGGAGCGTGGCCATCAGCAGCTCCTGGTCCATCAGCTTGGACTGGTGGTTGGCCTGGATCTGGTTCCCGCTCCGGTCAAAGACGACAATACCGGTCTGGATGCAGTCCACGATGGCCTGATAGAGCTTGTAGAAGGTCTGATCGCGGACCATGCTCCTGCACAGCGCCGCCGCCGACTCGATCGCCGCCGTCACGCTCTCCCGGGACGAGGTGATCAGGATGCTCAAAAGCCCCGCCTCCTCCGCCGCCTGCACGGCGATCACATCGCCCAGGATCAGGCGGATCCCCTGGTCCCGCAGCTCCTCCACGGACTGGCGGACGCGGCGGGCGGTGATCTCCCGGATCAGGGGCCTGTCGCACTGCAGCACGTCGCACAGGCTGCTGGCGATGTGGACGATGCTGCCGTAGCCCACCACGGCAAAGGGCTCAGCGCAGCTCTCCGCCAGCTTCAGGGCCCGCAGCATGTCCAGGATCGATATCTCAATTTCGATGACCGGGATGTCCACATGCTTGCGCAGGACGCCGGCCGTCCCGCCGCGGGAGATGATCGCGTCAAACTTCTGCTGGGGAAAGGCGGCCACGTATTCGATGGCCCGGTCCAGATTGCCCGTAAACCGATCCAGCCGGATCTCGGGGTACTCCGAGGCCACCATGGCGACCAGATTCTGCAGCTCCTCATAGGGAGCAACGGAAAGAATACGGATGTTTTTGATAGGCCCTCCCCCCTCTCCCGCATGGGTTCAACGTTGGTTTTTCCTATTATGATGTGCAGGATGGGGGATGTCAACGCATGAAAATGTTGCAAATCGAAACACTTTTTATGCCGGGCCGCGCTTGCAGTTTCAATTTGCATCTGCAAAAATAGACGTGTCAAGAGTTCATAAAGATTTATGGGAGGTCATGGCTGATGAGAAAACGCATAGCAATTACCATGGGCGACGCGGCCGGCATCGGCGCGGAGATCACGGTGAAGGCCCTGTCCGACGCCGCCGTATACGACAGGGCCGTGCCGGTGGTCTACGGCGACCGGGCCCCGCTGGAGGACGCCCTCTCCTTTTGCCGGCTGGGCCATCTCAGGCTGAAGGAGATCCACAGCTGGGAGGAGGCCTCGGGCCAATACGGCGCGATCGAGTTTTTTGACGCCGGGCTGCTGCGGGCCGGCGGCTGGACGTACAAGCGGAACCAGGCGGGCTCCGGCGGCGCGTCGTTCCAGTACGTTGTTTCCGCCATCCGCGACGCTGTGGAGGGGCGCTGCAGCGCCGTGGTCACCGGCCCGATCAGCAAGGAGGCCATCCATATGGCCGGGCACAACTACTCGGGCCACACGGAGATCTTCGCCGCCTATACCCATACGGACAAGTACGCCATGCTGCTCTCCGGCGGCGGACTGCGGGTCATCCACGCCACCACCCACGTATCCATGGAGGAGGCCTGCAGGCGCATCACGGCGGAGCGGGAGCTGGAGGTGATCCGCCTGGCCCACCGGGGGATGCGGCTGCTGGGCTGTGAACGGCCCCGGATCGCCGTGGCGGGCTTTAACGCCCACTGCTCGGAAAACGGCCTGTTCGGCAGCCAGGAGGCGGAGGCCATCGCCCCCGCCGTCCACCAGGCCCAGGCGGAGGGCATCCTGGCCGAGGGCCCGGTCCCGGCTGACACCGTATTCTGCAAGGCCCTGGGCGGGATGTACGACATCGTGGTGGCCCAGTACCACGATCAGGGCCATATCCCCATCAAGCTCCAGGGGTTCCGGCTGGACCCCGGTACCAACACCTATTCCTCCATGAGCGGCATCAACTGCACCGTCGGGCTGCCCATCATCCGCACGTCGGTGGATCACGGGACGGCCTACGGCAAGGCCGGCGAGGGCCGCGCCAACGAGGAGAGCATGCGGGATGCCATCGACGCCGCCATCCTGATGGCGGACAATCTGGAGAGCGGCGTCTGACACAGGGGGCTGCGGACAGGAGGAGACTGTGAAAGTAATTGTGATTGCAGACGATTTTACGGGAGCCCTGGATACGGCCTCCCAGTTCTCCAAAATTGGCATACCGACCGTCGCCTATCCCTCCGCCAGAAAGGAGCTGCCCCAGGTGGACGGCGGCGTCTGCGTAGTCGTGGTCAATTCGGAGAGCCGCCACCTCCAGCCGTCGGAAGCCTACGCCCGGGTGTACGCGCTGAGCCGCTGGGCCATGGGCCAGCGGGCCTCGATCCTGTACAAAAAAACGGACTCCGCCCTGCGGGGCAATGTGGGCAGCGAGCTGCAGGCCATGGCGGACGCCTGCGGGCGCTCCGCTCCCATCTACTTTCTGCCGGGCTACCCGCGCAGCGCCCGCACCACCGTCGGCGGCGTCCAGTATTACGACGGCATCCCCATCGCCCAGAGCGTCTTCGGTCGGGACCCCCTTGAGCCCGTGGCCCACTCGGACGTGCGGAAGATCCTCGCATCGCAGACCTCCATGTCCAGCCGGGTGGTGGCGCGGGGCGGCGCGTTTCCCCAGGGCGGCGGCCAGGCCGGCATCTACATCTGCGACAGCCAGGAGGACGCCGACATCCAGAGCGTCTGCCGCCGCCTGCCCGCCGCCTGCCCGGAGTCCCCCCTGCTCCTGGCCGGATGCGCCGGATTTGCGGAGCATGTGGCCAAGGAGCTGCTGCTGGCGCTGTCCCGCGGCGGGGCCGGCCAGCCGCCGCCCGCGCCGGACAGCCTGCTGATCGTCTCAGGCAGTCTCAACGACATCACAGCGGAGCAGCTGCGCTACGGCAAGGAGCGGGGGATCCCCGCCTTCCAGCTCCACGAGGACGCGGAGCTGGCGCCGGGCTATGTGGGCTCCCCCGCCTGCCGGAGTTTTTCGGAGCAGGTGCGGCGGACGCTGCGGGAGGGCCGGGTGGCCATTCTGGAGACCGCCGGCGTGGGCGGGCGGCGGGAGGCCATCCCCAAGGAGCAATTTGTCAATATCAGCGAGAGCATCGCCATGCTGGTGCAATACATATTGACCGGCGAGGAAAACTACGCGGTGGCGGTGTTCGGCGGCGACACGCTGCAGGCGATCATTGACCGGCTGTTCCCCTTCGGCATTGTGCCCCAGGGGGAGGTGGAGGTGGGCGTACCGGCGGCCTGCGCCATGAGCCACAGCCGCAAAAACCATGTGATCATCAGCAAATCCGGCGGACTGGGACAGCGGGACGTGATCGTCAAGATCATGCGGTTCCTGCACATCACCCGCCGGGATTGAAACCCTTTCAAAAGAACACAAGGAGGAAACACACAATGGAAAAAACAATGCGCGGACTTGTCAAGCAGACCCCTTCCCAGGGCGCGGTCCTGCGGACGGACCTGCCAATTCCCCAGCCGGCGGACAACGAGGTGCTGGTCAAAGTCCGCACAGCGGCGATCTGCGGAACCGATCAGCACATATACACCTGGAATGCGTGGGCCCAGGAGCGCATCCCCATCCCCATGGTGTTCGGGCACGAATTCTCCGGGGACATCGTGGCCCTTGGCGCCGGCGTCACCGGTTTTCGGACCGGCGACCGGGTGGCGGCGGAGACGCACATCCCCTGCAACAGCTGCTGCCAGTGCCGGACGGGAAACCAGCACAACTGCGAAAACATGCGGATCATCGGCGTCCATGTCCCCGGCGGGTTCTCCGACTATGCCGTGGTCCCGGCGGACTGCGTGTGGAAGCTGGACAGCGCCGTCTCCTACCGTCACGGGGCCATGCTGGAGCCTATGGGCGTCGCGGTCCACGGCGTGATGTCGGGGGAGGTCAATTTGAAGTCCGTGGTCATTCTGGGCTGCGGCCCCATCGGTGTAATGGCTGTCGGCGCGGCTGCCACCGCCGGCGCGTCCAAGGTGTTCGCTGTGGATATATTTGACGAAAAGCTGGAGATGGCCAAAAAATTAGGAGCCGATGTGTGCATCAACTCCAAAAACGAGAATTTTATTGACGTGGTTCTGCAGGCCACCGATGGCCAGGGCGCGGACGTGATCATTGACTATACCGGCGCCGCCGGCCTGATCGAGTCGGCCTTCCGGGCTCTGAAGAAGGGCGGCAGATTTACGCTCGTAGGCCTTCCCAGCCAAAAACTGTCCCTGGACCTGACCAATGCCGTCATCTATAAAGAGGCGCGCATCAACGGCTGCACCGGACGGCTGATGTACGAAACCTGGTTCCAGTGTACGGAGATCCTGAAAAAAGGCAAGTTTACGATGGATGACGTGATTGGCGGCGTTTACAGGCTGGAGGATTACGAAAAGGCCTTTGCCGATATCGCGGCGGGGCGTCCCGGAAAGATGCTCTTTGAGTTGGAGCCATAAGACGTCATCCGGCTGCCCCTGGCGAAGAGCAAGCCCCTGGAATTTCCAGGGGCTTGCATGGCGAAGCTGCCAGTTCTCGCTGCGGGCTGTCCATGTTGCATCACCTCGATTCATGTATATGCTTTCTGGCACAAAAACTGCCACAGGTATATACCGCTTCATAGCGAATATGCGGTGCTACCCATAATGTCAGATACCCGGACAAGCCCTTGCGCTGCAAGGCTTTCCGGGCATCGTTTACATTAAGCGCGGCGCTATACATAGCTGCGCGAAATTCCATAATCAGCAGCCAGTTCCCTCTGTGTACGGGGCATCTTCCCATTCAGCCCATAGCGCTGCCGAATAATATCCGCCTCCCGCTCAGTCAAGCACTGCTCGACCAGTTGGCGGATCCGTATATGGCTCTCCTTCATATCCAGATCATCCAACATGGTGTCTTCTACGCCTACCACGTCCAATAGAGAGAGGTCATTGCCGTCTTTGTCCGTTTCCAGCGTCTCCGATAGGGAGACCTCGCCCTGCAGTTTCTTCTGACTGCGAAAGAACATTAGAACCTCATTTGCTATCCTCACACAGTGGCCCGTCAGGATCATCCGAGCCATCGTCCAGGGACGGGAAGTCGATACCGTCCCCGCCGGGGTCCTCGTCGCCAAAGAGGTAGATGTGGACCTTCTCCCCGTCCCACACGATGTCCTTCACGATCACCCGCAGGGCGATCCGCTTCTGCTCCACCGTCATGTCATCCACTGTACTGGCAAAGGACTTGAGCGTATCCCGCAGAATCTCAAAGGACTGGGCCTGGAGGTCCTGCTCCTGAACGATTTGCTCCAGCTCCCGGATGTTCTCCTGGATGCTCCTGTCCCGCTCCGACCGCTGGTTGATGCCGTCCAGGATGCTCTGCTCTCCGGGAGTGCCGGCCATCTTTGCCAGGGAATTCACCAGGGCATTGATCTCCTTCTGGTTCTCCCGCTGGGCTTTTCTGAGCCGCTCCAGGTCCGCTGTGAGCTGGCCGCTCTCGTCCGCAAAGGCTTTCTTCCCCGCAGCCAGACGCCGGGTAAGCTCACTCTTGTCCTCCGACAGCTTCTTGATCTCAAAGCAGACCGCCCGGTCAAGCTGGTTACCGTTGATGTCTTTATTATCGCATTTATGGCGGCGGCTTTTTTCTTTCAGTTCGCAGAGATAACGGAATTGCCGCTCTCCATCTGCCGTAGTGCGGTTGGTGACCTTGGGCCGCATACAGTGCCCGCAGCGGCAGTGCAGCAGGCCGGACAGCAGGGCCTCGTTGGTCTGCCCTGCCCGCCAGCGGTAGCTCTTGCTTCTATTCTCGTCCAGCAGCCCCTGGACGGCGATCCAGTCCTCGCCGGAAATGATTCCCTCATGCTCCCCCACAGACACCACCCACTCCTCCATGGGCTTCTTGCGGGTGGTGCTGCCCTTGGTCTGCTCGGTGCGGTTGTAGGCCATGATGCCGTGGGTGCCGTCAAAGGCGCTCTGGTCGGAGAAGGGCCGGACTTCATTGGCGATCAGGTACTGATACATGGCCTCGTCCGCCCTGGCATAGACCGGGTTCATGATGATCTCCCGGATGGCAAACCGTGAGAAGGGCTTTCCCTTTCGGGTCTTGTAATCTTGGTTGAGTAAGTACGTCTCCAGCTTGGTCAGGGACTTCACCTCTAAAAACTTGGAGAAGATCATCTGCACCAGCTGGGCCTCCTCTGGGATCAGCTTCAAGTGGAAGGTCTTGCGTTTTTTTCCATCCACCTTGCAGTACTCGGTGCCCTCCGACTCGTAGCCAAGAGGAGTGTTTCCGCCCAGCCAGCGGCCGGTCTTGGCCAGCTCCTGGAGGTTGTCCCGGATGCGGTCGGCGATCGTCTCCCGCTCCATCTGGGTCAGGGCGGCCACAAAGGTGAACATGAGCCGGCCGGTGGGGGTGGTCAGGTCGAAATTCTCCTTGATGGAGATGAAGGCCACCCCGTAGTGCTCCAGCTCCTCCACGAACTCGAAGCAGTCCTTGGTGTTGCGGGTGAGCCGGTCCAGGCGGTAACAGACGATGGTCTGGATCTTGCCGCTGTGCACGTCCTTCATCATCCGCTGGAAGTTGGGCCGCTTCGTGCTGCCGCCGGAGAAGCCCTCGTCCTCGTAGACCAGGGCGCCGTCCGCCTGCTCCTGCCCAAAGCAGCGGGAGATATACTGGCGGCACATCTCAATCTGGTTCTCGATGCTCTCGCCCTTGCCGGTGAATTTGGATTTTCGGGAATAGATCGCAAAGACCTGCTGTTCCTTTTCTGTTCGCATGATCGTATCTCCCTGTACTGACTGACAAACTATTTTAGCCTGAAGTAGCAGGTCTTTTTCCCGCTGCCTTCCCGTTTCAACTCTCCGGACGCGACCAGCTTGCGCAGGCCGCCCTCAATGGAGCTCACACTGAGCGAGGGACACAGCTCCCGGATGTCCTGTTTCGTAAATCGCCCAATCTTGCTGAGGGTCGCCCGCCTTACCATTTCAGCGACGGGCAGCTTTGTTTCCACCAGGGCAAAGCGCTCCTCGAAATCCTTATAGGCCGCAAGGATCGTCCCCAGGAGATACTTGATAAAGGGGACAACATCTTCTGTACCCGTATGCCAGCCGTCCTGTGACCTTGCCAGAGCGTCATAGTAGAGGTCTTTATCCTTGGCGATCTTCGCCTCCAACGAGATATATTTGCCTACATAGAAGCCGTTCCGATACAAGAGCAGCGTCGTGAGCAGCCGGCTCATTCTGCCGTTGCCGTCGTTAAAGGGATGGATACACAAAAAATCGTGAATAAAGACAGAGATCGCGATCAATGGTTCCAGTTCCATGTTGCCAATGACCCGATTGTATTCCTCGCAGATCTTATCCAATGCTTCAGGTGTCTCAAATGGTGCAAGAGGCGTAAACAGGATCTCTGTATGACCATCGGGGTAGGTCGCGCTGATATAGTTCTGCACATTCTTCGTTTGTCCAGCCATTGGATTGTTCATGTGGCTGTATAGCATCTTGTGGAGCTGCAAGATGTAATTCCGTGTAATGGGGATCACATCGAAGCTCTCATGGATCACATTCAGAACGTCACGGTATCCCGCGATCTCCTGCTCGTCACGGTTCCTGGGCGTAGTCTTTTCCTCGACAAGCTGCTTGATACGGGTATTGGTGGTAACGATCCCTTCAATAGCGTTGGAGGCTTCCGTACTTTGTATCTTGGCGATCTCCACCAGTTTTTCCAGCTCATCCGGGCGCTGCTTCAGGTACAGCTCCTGCTTTCCTGCTTCCTTGTATATGGCGGCGATCAAGCCCAGGATATCGGAATCCCACTTTTGCTCCTTGATGGCGGAATAATTAAAAACCTTCATGGCCTCACCTCCAGCTCATTTCCCTTAAATAGTATCTCAAAATAAGGGGAATGTCAAGGTGCTGAGGGGAGTTTATTTTGTCAAAGAAAGTTGGGGATCGTCTTATTTTTCATGCTCTCTTGATTTCACCGGCAAATTGCGGTATAATTCAAACTGAAAAGTATTATGATTTGCAAAGTAACTTTTCAATAGGAGGCCGCTATGGAGATCAGGCGTGACCGCTATCTCAACCGAATCATTTCCTATATGTGGGACGGCCAGGTGAAGGTGATCACCGGGATACGCCGGTGTGGGAAGTCCTACCTGCTGCGCATCCTCTTTAAGCGCTATCTGCTGGATCAGGGTGTCAAGGAGGATCACATCCTCTCCTTTGAGCTCGATCTGGCCCGGGATATTGCCTTCCGGGATCCCCTCGTGCTGGCGAAGCATGTCCGGGAGATCGTGGAAAACACCGGGGAGCAGTACTATCTTTTTGTGGATGAGATCCAAATGTCGGATGAAATTCCGAATCCCTACAACAAGGACGGCAAAAGGATCACCTTCTATGACGCGCTGAACGATTTGAAATCGCTCCCCAATCTGGATATTTACGTCACCGGCAGCAACTCCAGGATGCTGTCCAGCGATATTCTGACAGAATTCCGGGGCCGAATCGACGAGATCCGCGTGCATCCCCTCAGCTTCGCGGAATATTATGCGGCGGTGGGCGGCGACAAGTACGATGCATTTGACAGTTTTGCCTTCTTCGGCGGGATGCCCTTCGTTCTTTCCAGGCCCGATGATGCCTCTAAGATGGAGTATTTGCAGTCTCTTGTCTCGGAGGTCTATCTGAAGGACATCGTGGAGCGCAAGAGGATCAAGAGGCCGGACGTGCTATCCTCGATCCTGGATCTGCTGTGTTCCTCCATCGGCTCCCTTACCAATCCCACCAATGTTGCCAACAGCCTGAACTCCAGGCAAAAGCGGAGCGGAGGAAATACGGTGGCCAACAATACAGTCAGGAGCTACATGGACCACCTGGAGGACGCCTACCTGTTCCGGGAGTGCCGGAGGTTCGATGTGAAGGGGAAGGATTATTATGATTTCCCCAGCAAGTACTACTGTGAGGATCTGGGGCTGCGCAACGCCCGCATCGGCTTCCGCCAGCAGGAAATGACCCATATTATGGAAAATATCATCTATAACGAGCTGATCATCCGTGGCTGCGTGGTGGATATCGGCATCGTCTATTCCAGTGAAAAGGACAGCAAGGGCCGGTCGGTACAGACTGCCAGGGAGATCGATTTTGTGGCGGCACGTGGGGGAAAGAAAACCTATCTCCAATCCGCTTTTGCGCTGCCGGACGAGAAGAAGGCGGAAACGGAGAACAAGCCCTTCCTGCTGACTGGAGATTCTTTTCCGAAAATCATTGTGCGGCACGATATACGCAAGCGCTGGTACGACGATAAAGGTGATGAGCGCCACGTCATTGGTCACCAGCATACTGGAGAAGAAACAGAGCAGGACAAGGATCAGCACCAGCTGCCATGCCTTACGCACCTTGCCCAAAAGCGCCTGGGCGACACACCGGAACACGCCGCTCTTTTGCATGCCCTTTACGCTCATCGTTCTGGGAATGATCGGGCCGGAGGCAAAAGGACAGCTGGCGGTTCCTGTTGTAGTCCTGCAGACCATCGCCGCCAATCTGGGCAGTATGCTGACGCCTATCGGCAACCCGCAGAATCTGTATGCTTGCCCTGCTGACGGTGGCCAGAGTGGTTCCATACGGTGTGACCCTGGTCGCAACCATCGTGGCCCTGCTGGTGATGGACAAAAGCATCTTCGGTCGGGTGGATTACAGCCTGCTGCTGACCTTCGTCGGATTCTTCATCTTCATTGGTAATATCGGGAGGCTTCCGGCCTTTTCCCGGATGCTGCAACAGGTCGTCTCCGGGCATGAAGTCCTGGCCGGCGTTGCCGCCAGCCAGGTGATCAGTAATGTTCCGGCTGCGCTGCTGCTGTCTGGGTTTACGGAGGACCTGTCCGCGCTGATCATTGGCGTCAACCTGGGTGGGCTGGGAACGCTGATCGCGTCCATGGCAAGCCTGATCTCCTATAAACTCATCGCGCGGGAGGAAAGCCAGGTCAAAGGGGCGTATTTTCGGTATTTTGCGGTGGCGAATGTCTGCTTTCTGGCGATACTGTTGGTGTTCACGCTGACTGAGATCTGACTGCAGGGAAAATCCATTGACTTCCTTGAACTTTGGGAGTAAAATAAAATTTAGCATGTTGTGACCTTTCATACATATTTTTTAGGGGGCATAGTTGATGGCTGGATCCAACTACTCCTATGAGAGCGAGTTTTACAGTTGGCTAAGCGATCGCATCAAACCCGCTCAACTTTCAAGTGTATATGAAGCTTTTGCGCAGGTCAATAAGTTTTGCTTGCTGAGAAAGGTCCTTACTCGTCCCCTATTTGAAACCGATGATATTAATGTGCTAAAAGCAATACAACAAACGATTGATTATAACAAAATATTCAGATTTACCCATAGACGATATCTGAGCGAGATGTCGGCGGGCATCCGTCAGTATATTGAGTACATTAAGACACACAGGAAAGAGGAAACCGTACCGCTGGATACGACAGGGAAAGTGTTGCCGCCGCAAGAAGCAAAACCAGTTTCCATGGATCCGCTGATTAGTCTTATCCTCGATGCGCAGATCGAATTTATCGATCATCGAGACAAGGGCGGTGCGTTATGGATTCTTGGTGCGGAAAACAATAAGTCTTTCGTAAATAAGTGTGCACAAAGAGGAATCGTTTTCCGTTTTAAACCAGAAGGATCACGGGCAACTGGCGGTACAGCAGCATGGTGGACAAAGTATGGAACAGAGAAAACTCCTGCGAAAGAAACTGACATAAAATCTTCTGAGCCAGTAAACACAGATCACTCCTCAGAGGTGTTGCTGCCTTTTCGTTTCAATTTTCAGGTTCAGGAGCAACCTGTCGATGCGAACGGCGAAAAAATACAGCCGGTTTCGCATAATCACGATACTGAGGTAGTCGAGCTACTTCGTGACAGCATCTTTGATCCACTTTGTGAAGCTCTGGCCGAAGAGCACGTCTACACAATCGAGGATTTGAAAAAAATAAGGCTTTGGCCATTTATGAACCAGCACAACCTATACACCATCGCAACAAGGCAGATCGTTTTAACGAGGGTGCGGGAATTGCTGAGTCCAGTAATGCAGGTCGAAGACGGCCGGCTCTTTCGGTTGCACTGCGGTGATGCAATCTACGAAGGCGAAACTGCGTCAATAGCGTTTTTGAGATATTGTGAAAACTTGGCACACAGATTTCCTTTAAAAATTCGTACCCTCCTTGGAAAAAATGCACCGGGTTCGTCGCTCGTTGCATTGCATCAGACAAACATACAGGGGAATCCGCTCAAAATGGAAAATCCTACAGCGTATATTCAAGAGGATTTAACTTCGGAGGACATTCTTCTTTTGGCTGCGTGGCTCGGGAAAGCTTGCGGTTGCCTGTCAAACGATATCAAAATCGAAGGGCAGGAGTTGTCAACGATGGCGCCAGAGACTCTGTCGCAAAAGCAGAGTGATACCGCTCCCCCACTCCAAAAGTTATCCGCACCCGCTCGCGAGAATAAGTGTTCAGCTATGGATCAGCTGATGATCAATAAAATGGAATCTGCTGTTATGCAATCAGATATGACGGGGCTCGACTTTGATGAACTACGCGATATTTTGCGTGAGACGATGACGGAAACCAAGCGATTGGTAGCTCTTGCGAAACACATTGTGGAAATCAAGGGGAGACTTTATCATGAGGACGCCCTGATCGACTGGACAGAAGGTGCAGATCAGCTGGAGAGCATTATGGACAAGCTGATGCAGAAAAATAATGGATATATTTCTGCGGCACAGTTGTACGAGTATGCCCACGCCGATATGAATATGTTTCTCAATGATAACGATATCAATGATGTACGTTCTGTTTATGATATTGCGCAGCATCTATTCGAGAAAAATGCCTATCACGGAAAGCGGTATGCATTCACTGGGAAATCCCATATCGCCACATCTTCCGATGTTTCAACAAACTTTGATGTGTGCTGTAAATATGCAGAAGACCAGGGCGGTTTCTTTGCGCTCTCTGATCTGAAAGAATATCTCACCAGCGTTGGGATCAAAACCGGTAATTTGCGTGCCCAGTTGAAATTATATGACAAACCATGCTTTTTGTACTATGAAGCAGGTGTTCTGGTTTTGGCCAAAATCCTTCAGATCGATGAGAAATGGCTAGACATGGTTCGCGCAGCTTTGGATAAGTTGTTCTCCGATGTGGGTGATCATATCATTCTGCGTGAGATCCGGCCATTTTGGTTTGAACAACTCCCGGCTCTTCCCAATGGCCGTCCATGGACCCCGCTCATGCTTCAGAGTGTGCTGCGTTTCTATAGCGAAGAATTAGGGGCACGGACGATTATTGCAATGGAATACCAAAGTCTTGAAACGCTGCATACGATGCTAGTGCGGTCAGACAGCCCTATTCGGAACTTCGGCGATGTTGTGATCTCCTACATAGTCGAAAACGAGATCGATCAACGTTCTTTTGAGGCTGAAGAGTTGCGGAAGATCTTGGTTGAGTCTGGAATAATCCAAGGCAATGAGCTGATCTGGAATATGGCAAAAGCTTTGGGAAACGATGAGCGCTTTGCATGGAATATAGATGGCAATCATGTGACGATAAGGGTGTAGATTATGTCAAGTTCAGCATTTACGCGAGATGAGGTCATCCTGGCTCTGGATGTTCTATATTCATCAGAAATGCAGCGTGTGTCGGCAGACTCTGAGGAGATCGCTGACCTTAGTGCGCTGCTAAACCGGTTGCCGATCCATCCAATAGAGAATCGACGTGTTGACTTTAGAACGGGGACGGGCATTACTGCGCAACTTAACAGATTTCGTCGTTCTCTTTTCTCTGGTATAAATAAGGATAATGTAGGGCCCCTATTTTTCAAAGTTAATTTTGAGTTTGAGAACCGTATCGAGGAACTCCACAAAATTGCGAAGGCCATTCGCAGAAACGAGCCGTACTATTCGTTACGGTTCGGCAGTCGGTCAGAGGATATTGGATTTCCTGAAGGAGTCCTTCTCGGCCATCTGCATCGAACGATTGAAGTGCAGGCCGCAGCAAGACTTTGTTTTGCGGATCACTGTGAGATATGTAGCCTGAAACCGGAGATATGTTATCTCCCTTGCGAGGGACTGCTGCAGCCACATCTTATTGTTCCTCCTGTAGAATTGAATGGCAAGACGAAGTACAGCCCCCAAAGCTTCATTACTGTGTGCCCTACTTGTCATGCGGCTTTGCACCGCATCCGTCCGTGGCGTACAGGAGAGGACTGCAGAACGATTCTACGCTGACTGGAGACACAAGACATGTATGGATATGAATGGACGGACGAATACGGTATATTCCGTCTAACAATTGACGCAAAGATACAGAAGGAGATTCGTCCTGTTTTTCATGAAGAACTTGATTTCTTCGGGATGGATCAGTTTTGGGACTACCCCAAAGACACGGATGCTCCGCTGCTGTGGGCCGAAGGCGTTCGGCGCTATATTTTGAATGGAACCTGTGTCGCTGAAGCGATAGGCGGTGGGTTTTACAGCAAGCCAACGGTGAAGAGGCTGACTGAGAAGCGGCTACAATTACAGCCTATAAATATTGATAGGCTCTATAAAACGAACCGTAGCCTATTGATCAATCTGGAGCAGAAGGCAATCCAGTTTATACAGGATAGCCACGCTCATTACTCAAAACAGGGATTTGCATTCATCTGTGCGTTTTCAGGCGGAAAGGACTCTCTCGTGTTGCTAAATCTGGTTGCAAAGGCACTGGCACCGAGCGAATTTTACGTTGTTTTTAGCAATACAGGAATGGAGCTTTCGAGCACATTGGATGCCGTTGAAAAGGCAAAGCAACATTGGCCGCAGTTACGGTTTGAAGAAGCAAAATGTCATATGACACCTACAGAAAGCTGGGATGAATTTGGCCCACCAGGACGTAGAATGCGGTGGTGTTGCGCAGTTCACAAATCCATTCCAACTATCTTGAAACTTCGAGAAATAACAGAGAACTACAATGCTAAGGCGGTAGTCTTTGATGGTGTGCGTGCCGAAGAAAGTACTCGAAGGTCAAAGTATAATGAAGTTAGTGAGGGCGCGAAAAATATAAGTCAAGTAAATATTAGCCCGATTCATAAATGGGGAACCGCAGAGTTATACTGTCATTTGTTATCTGCACACATCCTGCTAAATGATGCATACAGGCTCGGACTTTTTAGAGTAGGATGCATGGTTTGCCCTCTTTCTTCAGACTGGTGGAATGGTATAGCAAATCACTATTATGGCAATGAGATGAAGCCGTTACTTAATAGAGTTGAGCGTTATGCAAAAAGCACCAAGCACGCATCCGAAGTGCAAAAGTATATTGAAAGTGGGGGATGGACAGCGCGGATGGGCGGGCGTGGTCTATCCAATGGTGGTAATCGAATTGCAGAGCAAATAAAAGATAATACAATTGTATTCACAATTAGTCAACCAACGCAGGAATGGTTATCCTGTGCACCTGTTTTAGGAGCTATTACAGAATACGTGGAACGGACAGGGGTAGGAACGCAAAAAATAGACGGCATTAATTGTATCTTTCGTATTCGCAAGAGTCCTGATACGCTGATAGTATCATATGGGCCATTTTCAAAGATGGATCGATTTATAATCAGCCATTTACGAGGGGTAGCATATAAAGTTGGCTATTGTAAAGGGTGCAAAGACTGTATGGTTCAGTGCCCAACGGGTGCCTTTACAATCCAGCCAGATGGTCAGATTCTAATTCGCGAGTCACTTTGCTGTCACTGTTTCAATTGCTTGTCATTTTCCGAAAAAAGCTGCATACTTGCAAAGTCTCTATGTGTAACCGGAGGAGGAACCAATATGGATATGAAGGGAATGAACCCTTATCAACATTTCGGCCTAAGGCAAGCATGGCTGGAGCACTTCATGAACGAAGGAAAAGAATGCTTTTCGAAAAAAGTATTGGGCACGCGTCAATATGACGGGCTCAAGGCTTGGCTAAAAGAGAGCGGCCTCATTACCGTAAATAAGGACAAATCTATTTCGGAAACGGATTTATTTTCCAAACTAAGGCCTTTAGGACCATATAATCCCCTCGTATGGGCAATCATTTGGGCAAATTTAACGTACAACTCTGTCATTTCAAAGTGGTATTGTTTGAATGCAGAACCAGGCGCGACCTATGAAAAAGCAGATTTGGTTATTATGATTGGGGAGAACTACTCAAAGTCGAACAGAGAAAATGCTATCACAGCACTTGCAGAGACTTTGCGGCAATCGCCTATTGGTTCTGCACTAAAGCAAGGCTTACCAATTGAACTGACCAAAAATACATTTTCCTACTATCGTGAAGGCTGGGATTACCCTCACGCTGTTGCGCTTCTCTATGCGCTGTATCTTTATGCCGAACGGACTGGCCGCCGTACATTTTCATTTACTGAACTTGCAAATGCACATAACAACCCGGATGCAAAAGGAATGTCCCCTCATGATATTTACGGGATCGACGTAAATGCGTTTCGCGACCAGGTTCAGGGCCTTGCGATTACCTATCCCAGATACATCCACGTTTCCTTTGTTGCGAATATCGATAATATCATTCTTGAAGACTTTTCGAGCACCGATATCCTTGATCTTGCTACCAATGATTGAAAAAGGAGACAATCACTATGTCAAACAAAAAATACAGTGATTTTATAGAAATCAGCCCAACTTTTGAATCGGTCGTCGATATTGATGCGGATACCCGGAATGCCAACCTTTGGCGTGAGTATATTGTCGGCGAAGATATGGAAAAAGTGATGGAAGTGCTTTGTCAGTCTATCAACAAAGAGGAACCTGACAGCCGTCGATCTTTCTGGATCGAGGGCACCTATGGTACAGGCAAGAGCTACGCTGCCATTCTGATTAAGCATCTGATGGAAGAAAAGCCCGATGTAGTCGGAGACTTTCTGGCGAAAAATAGCCGTCTGGTAGCTTACCGCAATCGTTTCATGAAGGTTCGCTCCCAGGAAAAGGGGGACTACCTTGTCATCTGGAAGACCGGTTGCACAGGCATCCGTGACGGCAATGCAATGCTGATGGAGGCCGAAAAAGCGGTTCGGGAGGCATTAGCGGCTAAATTCGGCGATAAGGCTAATTATGCGGATGCGTCTTTGCAAGATGCGGTAAAGCAGCAGATCCACAACCCGGTTCATAACTGGGACTATATTCTTGAAACTACTGTTTTGGGAGATGACTACACCAGCCAGGAGGAACTTGCCCAGAAAATTGAGGAGGGCGATCTTTTAGCCTTGCAGCGGACTGCCGCCGTCATCCGCCAATTCAATTGGGGCTTGGTCGACAGCTTAGATACGTTCAAAAAGTGGATTACTGCGATCATTGAGAGCAATGGCCTGTCCAGATCCGGCATTTTCTTTATTTGGGATGAGTTTACGGAATATGTTGCCAACAGCGACGATCAGACGATCTTGCAGCAGCTTTCCGAATTCTGTAAAGTGCAGCCCTTTTTTATGCTGTTTATTGTACATCGGACCAGTGAGATGGTCGAGCGCATTACACCAGAGCGGTATCAACTGATAACACACCGTTTCCATCATGTGGAATTCCATATCAGCACAGATGCCGCGTTTGATCTGATCGCAGGCTCTATCAATGTCCGCAACAATATGGGCGGGCATTGGGAAGAGGAACGCCGACCTGTGATCAAGAACATTACGCCATCCCTCGCTGATATGTCCGGCCTGAACGACAAAATCAGTGAGCAGATCGAGGACCTGTGCCCGATGCACCCAATGACGATTAAACTGCTGTCTCGCGTGGCAGAAAACTATGCCGCATCCCAGCGCACGATGTTCCGATTCATGAAAGATCAGTCCACCGCTGACCAGGGGTTTGTTGGCTATATCAACAAATACGGCCCGGAAGATCAGGCGTGCTGGTTGACACCTGAATGGCTCTGGGATTACTTCTTCACTCGCGAAAGCGACTTCTCGGATAAGGACACCAAGGCGGCAGAGTACATTCGGCACTATGAGGAGAGCCGCCATCTGGTCGAAAATGATGAAAACGCGCATCGTGTTTTTAAGACGGCCATGCTTCTGTTGGCGCTGATGTCCTCCACAAGGGGAATTTATAGCGGCAGACGGGCTCGAGACGGTATTTCCGCCACGCAAGAGTGTTTGGAAACTTGTCTTGCCGGCGTCATGAGCAAGGAACAGATCAAAGATCTGCTGGAGACCATGGTTGATAGTAGAATCTTGGTCCTCGACGAAGATTCTCACGGCAATGTTCGAATTCAACTGCCATTCAAGGGCACGGGGCAGGATGAGTTCGCAAGTCGGTACGAAAAGAACGAGGGGAAGTACAGCAGATATATGATGTTTTCTAAGGATGGTGCATTCGCACAGGAATTTGAAAAGCAGGCGTGGGATCCAAATGAGGCGACTTTGCGCCGTATGAAGATTGCTGTTTGCTGTGCTGAAACAAAATCGATTGACGCACGCTTGAATGAGATCACAAAAGAATTAGAGAAGTTCCCCTATAAGCTTGGCTTGTTGATTGTCGCAGTACAGAGTGATGCACAGGCAGTTTCCATTCAGTCCAATCTGCAAACGAAGGCAGTGAAAGCAGATGAGCCCCGCCTGACGATTGCCCTTGTAAAGACGCCTTTGACTGATGAAATCCGCAAAAAATGGCTGACGGCAATTACCAAGCAAGAGCTTGCCAGCGATTCGGGTCAGACTGGATCAGCAAACCAATACAAGGCGGAAGCAGCTATCGTTGTAAGCTCTTGGGTCGGCGGCGCTGTGAGCGGCGGGAAGATCGTTGCCTACAATGCCAATAACGTCTTTAGCAACATCTACGGAATGGTGCATCTTCGCAATACAATTCGGAAAAATGTGCAGGATGTGATCTTTGAGTATGCGCCAGAAAATATTGTCGTAACGAATACGGCATATAAATCCTGTAATGATGGTGCGCCGACGGCTGGGATTACACGAAAGAGCAATAACAGCCAGCTGAGCAATGTTCTCAACGCGCTCAAGCAAGCAAGTGTGCTGGACCTTACTACCATTGACGAGATGGCCGGGGCGGGCGGTGGCAAACCCGCTGAGTGTGTTGCCGCTCTTGCACAGCTTGTGCGTAAAGAGATGGAATCCGGTCAGAAAGTAAATTTGAGCGACCTGTGGGAGCGCCTCCAAAAGCCTCCTTATGGGTATTATAATACCATTGCCTGCGGCGTGCTGCTGGGTTATGTGTTTTCCTGTTATAAAGACACCAAGTACACGTGGACGGACAGTGTCCAGTCTCCCCATGTTTTAGCAGAGGCTACACTGAATAAAATGGTTGGTACCATGTGCGCCGGGAAAATGACCACCGACTATTTGTCTGCCGGGTCTATTACTTGGCAGAATTTCAGCGAATATCTTGGCAAGATTTTCGGGCTTACTGAAGCGCAGCTGGCAGAGCAGGTGACCGGCTATCATAATGTCCGCGAGGCTGTCACAATGAGCGGTGCACCTTTCTGGGTACTGAAGCATTTACCGGAGAGCATCTGGCCCAGTGCAGATCTCCAGACTACTGCGGAAAAAGTAATTGACAATATTCAGACCTTTATTGCCCAAGAGGGTGACATCGAAGGCGCGATGAGCAATGTCCTGCAACTTATGCAAGGCCGTGGGAAGATTCGCGTAGTACTTGCCAAAGTATTCCAGGATAAGAATGCAATGGCTGCAGCGTTCCGCACATTCTTGTTTGAGGCATCCCCTGCCCTGAAAGACATTGCGGAAAGGCTTTCTATTCAGCCAGAAGAGTTGAATGACAAGCTGCACTCTGTTATGCAGGGAGCCATATACACCTGGACTGAGGACCAGGTAAAAGAAAAACTTGCGGATGTTACCGAGGATTACAAGTATATTGAGGCCATCGGAAAGGTTCAAGGAACAATCTATCACAGTATTGAAGCTGTGGGAAAAGACTTAGCCAATCAATTTAAGTTCTTGCGGATCTCGTTGTCGGCCATTGAGCAACTGAATAAGCCCTGGTATCCAGCACTTAAAATTCTGCATCGCGTTTCTGAATCCGGAAATGCCCACCTGGAAGCAAGTGACAGGGAACAGGAGATTTCTACCCTTGAACAGTATGGAGTCTTTGCAAAAGATTGCCTGGTTGACGGGAAGCCTATCCTTGCAGATATTTTAACAGCGCGGAATATTGACTTCACAACTGAGGAACTTGCGTCCGTTTATGATGGCCTAAAACACCTTAACTGTGAAGCAACACTGACCCAGTTTAACAAAGAGCTTGATAGCCAGATCAATAAGGTCAGTTATGCCCGAAACAAGGTCATCCTGAAAGAGACCTGGCATTCTATCTCCGGGAAAGACAGCGTCAAGGGTTGGTGTAAGGATTACAAAGTGCCCCTGCTCTGGATTGTTCCCAAGGAAAGTCAGGGTGCATTCCGCACATTGATTGATGTGCAGAAGAACAATTATTCCCACAATACCGCCGTGGTCTCTGCTATTAATACACTGAAGAGCATGGATGTCGCGTTCTTGACGAACCAGCAGAAGGTGGAAGAGGCGTTCCTCAAATTGATTGGCCCCGAGTTTCAAAAACTGTGGAATGAGGTTCGTGAAGAAGTAATAGCAGAAGCAAAGCAGCAGATTGGCAATGATATGAGTGACTGGAACGTCGCGGATTTGACAACACTTCAGAAGATCCTCAAAAAGAAACAGCAGGAAAAAGCCAAAAAGGAAAAGCTTGCCGGGGCAAAGAGCGCTGTACGTTCCATGAATGAAAACAAGCTGCGTGATCGCGTTGAACGGTTTTTGGATGCTCACCCCGAATTTTGTGATGACCTCACAGCGTGAGGAAAGGAGGCGGCTATACATGACGATTCAACGAGTTGTTGCGGCGTTGCAGGAGGAACGGCAAAAGCGGCTTGCTTCGCGCTTTCCTTGCCGTGCAATTATGGTGAAAAACATCGAAAAATACTGTCAGCTGCTTTCTGAGCTGAAAAAGATCAGTGACATTCGCATCGTAAAATCAAACGAGTTGTTTTCCAGTGCCGATGTTATGCCGAAGTATGAAAATTTGAAGGATGCCTCCTATCAAAATGAATGGGTGATCCTTACTGGCGTGAGTGAATATATGCGCTTGTTCTCAAGGAAAGAGGCAACAGATAGGAGGTTTTCTTCTCTCTGGAGTTATCAGGCTCCAGCAAGCAGCACGGGTAGGATTATCATTCCCCTTTGGGGATGCGAAGCACAGTGGTTCGATACCGCATTGAATCTGAATGGCGATCCTCGCCAACAGGATTTTTATTATGATTGCTCGGACAGTTCTGACAAAGATCAAGAAATGGATCTGCTTGTGCTATCAGGAATGTTTGAACAGCAAGTTGGAAAAATGGAAACCATGCAGGGGTACCTATCAGTTGGCTTGCAGGAATGGTTTGAATATTGGGAGAATCCCTTACCAAACACTACCAGTTTTGTCCTCCTCACTAAGCGAAGCAAGAGCATTGCGGCAACCGGTGGAAAAATTTCTGTTCATGTGATAAATGATACGATATCGTTCATTCGAGAGAATCTTCCCGGTGGTCGTGTACTAAACAGTGAAAATTGCACGAATGAGATGCAAAATATTCTGTTCGAATATGCCCTTAAGCGAGTTGCGATTGACAGTGCATTACTGGAGATCCTGAACATAACCATATTTTCTGGCGTAGATATCATGAGCACATGGAGTGCGCGTTCCATCAGCTACCGGCAATTCGTTGCATTATGGTTTCAACTGCATCCGGACGACAGCTATTTGAAGCATTGCTTTGCCGTTTCCAAAACAATTGACGAAATTCCCTTCCTGGTCGGACATGAGATATTCAAACTGCGCACGACTAAGCCTGATTGGACGGCTGAGTATAAGCAATTGGCATCTGTTATGAAGTTAACACCGGACGAAAGCTTTTTCCGAGAAATAGATGCCATTCCCGAATATGAAACCAGACTTGATTTTATTGCCAATCTAACGCAGGAAACGCGTATCTACCTGCTGCACATGGTTGGTCAGTGGTTGAAAAAAGATCCTACACAAGCTATTGCCAGTAAAAAATTGGGAGAAGTATACCCGGAGCTGTCAGCGTACTTAAGTCAGAATACGGATCTTCTGACTGATGATATTGGGAACTATATGGCACGCTACAAGGCATATAAGCTCGAAAATACCTTGCCCGATGATGAAGAGCTCTATTTTAGTGGGGTGCAAACAGGTTCTTATGACTATCGCTATTCTGTCCTTTCTGACTTTATTGATAGTGATACGATTGTGCTATGGATCGATGCACTTGGGGTTGAATGGATTCCCTTGCTTCAATGGAGTATCCACTGCACCTGCGATGTCACGGTGAAGAAAGTTTCTATTGTTCAGGCTACATTGCCAACAGAAACCTGTTATAACGATCAGTGGAAAAATATAGATGCTCCATATAAGAAACTTGATAAGCTGGACAAGCTGGCCCACAAGGGCGTAATTGATGACCCGGACTACTATTCCTGTATTGAACAGCAACTTGCCTTTGTTGCTAGCATTGGCAAACAGGTTTCTGCTTTAGTGGAGCATCATCATCGCGTAATTATTACTGGTGATCACGGATCAAGTCGGCTTGCTGCCCGTTTCTTTCATTCCCGTGATGGCATTGTACCCCCCAAGGGAGCCACCGTCTATAGCCATGGTAGGTATTGTGAACTTGGCACCGAAAGCTCTCCAGACGTGCCTAATACCACCCTCACAAAGGGGTCAGATGAAAAGCGCTATATCTGTTTTTCAAATTATGACCACTTCCGGCAGCCCGGTTTTGCTGCTGGAGCAGACGATGACAACGCCATTTATGGCGAAGTCCATGGCGGAGCAACCCCGGAAGAAATGCTGGTTCCCGTAATTGTGGTAGACAGCAAGCGAGAAGTCCCCTTAACAGCTTCCTGGGTCAAGGATTCTGTAAAAATATCCATGAGGAAAGCAATACTCGAAATCAAGTTTAGCAGAGCGATATCACAGCTTATTGTCAAAGTGGGTGGTATTTTAGGTGAGGTCGCAAGTCTGGAGAATGGGAAAAGATGGCGAATCGTTCTTAAAAACGTAAAGGAAGACACATACTCTGCCGAAGTCTATGCGGATAGTCATGTTGTTGTTATGCCTAAACTCACTATAATTCCCGCTCTCGGCAGCGGGGATGGTGATTTGCCATGAAGAAAAAATTTTGTTGCGAATGCAAAAAAGCCTTAACAAAGGATGAGGTTGCCCTTTCTAAGAAGTTAATTGATATTGATACAGAGGAGTTCTATTGTTTGCCCTGCATGGCAGCCTATTTTGGTTGCGACGAGGCAGATTTGTATGTAAAAATTAAAGAGTTTAAGGAACAAGGTTGTACACTTTTCCTATAAGGAGAGCAGCTTATGTTGGAAGACAAAGTACGGGAAGTATTTGCCGATATGGTCGTACTAAAAGATCCTCAGCGCAGTGAGTACTTCTCAAACCTCAGTATGCCTTCGTATATGAGAGATTGGCTTGTAATGAAATTCTCGGACGAAGATGGCGCGATTGATTATGATAGCGTCCGGAGGTATATCAAGAGATACATTCCGGGGAAAGATGATTTTGAGCAGTATAAATTTCAAATGGTTAACGGAGAAACCGTTCAGTTTTTAGCGCGCGTAAGGGTCAACGTGGATGTCAAAACAGGAAAAACGAAATTTGAATTGCCGGACTTTGGCGGTGTTAAAGGAGGTGCCTCTGGGAATGTTGCAAACAGCGTGGTTGAAAAATGGCAGGCAACACTTCTTCACGAAAGTGAGAATTGGGGTATCTTAAATTTGGTGTGGACTATGGAGGGAACACCGTCTAGGCCTAAAGGTACTATTACTATGGTAGATTATAGACCTTTTTGCCCGTATTCTATTGATCTTGACTTTTATAGAGAAGCCAGAAAAGAGTTTGACATTCACGAATGGATCGATGTTGTTCTTACAGCTGTGGACTACAACCCAGAGGGATATGTAGATGAATATGGTAAGGTCAGTGAAGAGAAAAAACTCTTCTTCCTCCGCAGGCTCCTTCCTTTTGTAGAAAAAAGAGTAAATCTGATTGAACTTGCACCAAAGGGTACTGGGAAAAGCTACGTCTTTGAGAAAATCAGCAAGCGTGGTTGGTTGATTAGCGGTGGTACGGTATCAAGAGCTTCTCTTATCTATGATAATGCAAAAAAAATAGGCGGTCTTTTAACACGATTTGATTATGTCGGATTTGATGAGGTGCAGTCCATTACTTTTGAACAGCCTGGCCAAATACAGCAGGCTTTGAAGCATTACATGGAATTCGGAGAAATTAAGGGGTTCGATGCTGCGCTAACCGCAGAAGCTGGCGTTATTGTGCTTGGTAATATCAATGCGGAGCGTTTCGATACAAGTCAAAATATGGTGGAGCATATAAGCGAAGTTTTTGGCGAATCCGCAACATTGGATAGGTTCCATGGCTTTATTCCTGGATGGGAAATTCCACGTATGACGGCAGGAATGATTGCACATGGGTGGGCTATAAATACAGAGTATTTTGCTGAGGTTTTGCATGAGCTACGCAATGATCTGAGCTATGCTGCTATTGTAGACGAAATGATTCAATATAAGTCCACTGCGGATAAACGTGATTTAACTGCAATTAAACGACTTTGCACCGCGTTTTTGAAATTATTGTTCCCTAACGTTCAGTCCCGCGATGATATCACACGCGAGTATTTTGAACATTATTGTCTGAAACCAGCTACAGAAATGCGTGCGATCATAAAAAAACAGCTCTGTATTATCGATCCCAGAGAATTTAATGTTCCAGGGAAAAATGAGATTCCCGAAGTAATTTATAGAGCGTAAGGTAGTAATGCTATGATTTATGCAGATAACGCAGCCACAACAAAACTGGATATAGATGCGTTTGAATCCATGCGTCCTTATTTACTAGAACTGTATGCCAACGCATCACAACCATACTCTTTTTCCAGAGCAGCCAAAGAAGCTATAAAACATTCTCGAGAAGTTATTGCTACCTGCATCAATTCCAGGCCAGAGGAAATATACTTTACTTCTGGAGGTACCGAGAGTGATAACTGGGCTATTAAGGGTAGTACATCCTATGGTGATCACTGCGCGTTGATAACATCGGAATTCGAGCATCACGCTGTACTCAACTCCTGCAAAAAGATTGAGGAGTTGGGGTATCCAGTCGTATATCTCCATCCGACAAAAGAAGGCTTTGTTATGCCAGAACTATTGGAGCGATTCATCACAGATAAGACAAAGCTTGTTTCTATAATGATGGTCAACAATGAAATTGGCACGATCCAACCAATAAAAGACTTATGTATGATAGCCCACAGCCATGGAGCTTTTTTTCATACGGATGCTGTTCAGGCACTAGGGCACATCACAGTAGACGTAAAAGAACTTGATATAGATATGCTCTCCTGCTCGGCCCATAAGTTTAATGGCCCCAAGGGAATTGGATTTCTCTATATTAAGTCGGGAACTCCATTATATAGCTATATGGACGGTGGTGGGCAAGAAGCTAGTATGCGGGCTGGTACAGAGAACATTGCATCAATCGTTGGCATGGCAGTTGCTTTAAAGAAAAATGTTGATAGAATGGCAGATTCTCAAAAACGGCTTAAAGCATTGGAAAAGATGCTACTTGATCGTCTGAATGATGCTTCTATCCAGTATATCCGAAATGGCAAGGAGCCACAGGTACCAGGAAATCTTAGCCTATCATTCCCATGTACCAACGGTGAATTGCTTCTTCATCGGTTGGATCTCTTGGGAATCATGGTTTCAACTGGTTCAGCCTGTGATAGCAAGAATACCCAGATTTCGCATGTGTTACAAGCCATCGAGGCTGATGAACAGTACGCAGTAGGCACAATTCGAATATCACTAGGATACGATAATCAGCCTGATGAAGTAATCCGTATCGCTGACGCACTAATTAAGATTTTATGCAAGACTTGCTAAATCTGCCAATAGTTATCAAGAACAAAAGGCCAAAAATCTGGAAAAGTTGATTCTACGAAAAAAATCCCCGGTTGCATAGTGTTGGTAGATTAAGGGTAAAAGTTCCTATTTGCAGCGTGTCTATTCCGAAAACGCAGCAATCTGGGATTTTGGAAAGCCAAATTCAGTAAAATGTC
>Ga0073906_1001960_pt1 | contig 29356 bp, 40 predicted proteins | sample Inofromicrocosms_FD_65485 | JGI IMG/M metagenome (GOLD analysis project Ga0073906, IMG submission 65485) | Mouse cecum microbial communities from Vienna, Austria - Inoculum for glucosamine and mucus D2O microcosms | ecosystem: Host-associated > Mammals > Digestive system > Large intestine >...
CTTCTCCAGCCGCGTCAGGTCCGCGCAGGGCTCCGTGCATTTGTCCGGCATGTCGTTCACCTCCTGATTTGTTCGGATTTTCCGGCGTAGATATAGGTTTTCGCTTTGTCTGACGGCAAAGAAATATTCGGCAATGCGGTCCCAATAACAGCGGTGAGCTTCGGGTATGCCGCCGGTACCGCTCCGCCGTCGCACAGCAGCCATTCCGCCGCCGGTAAGGGATGATTCAGCGCGACTTGCAGCTCCCCGACAACCGGGTAAATCCCCTTCTCAATCAGGATGGAATCGATCCGGCTGATGGCGTCATCGCCTTTTTGCAAAATGCGCTCGCTCTCCGACATGAGCCACGCCGCTTTTTCGTCAATGCCCTCTGTGAGATATTTATAGATGTACAGCACGTGCCCGGACGCCTCTGCCAACGGGATCACACGACCACACAAATCGCTGTTGTCCCGGACATCCTCAATGTCATACGGGGAAAGCGTGGTAGCCCCACGGCGGACGTGGATAAAATAGAGAATCAGGCAATATTCCCGGCTGTTGCGGACAATCACCGGGTCAGATTTGATTGCATCCGGCTCCACGTCCTCCAGAACGGCCAGCTCGACGCGGCGCTCCTGATAGTCCACACGAACCGCCAGGGCGTCATAGCGGTCTTTTGTGTTGCTGGAGGGGCTGATTGTCCTGCCGGATTTGCCGTTGCTCTTCAGAAATTTCCCGATAGCAACAGCGTACCCTGTGGACACATTCAGGTCAAAGCCGCCCGGTGTAACGCTGAAACCGGAACCGAATTTGCAGATGCCGTCCCCGAAAACCGCCTGTACCGCCTCACAGAATTCCGCAGACGTGTATTCCCGGCTCTCTTCGCCCAGACAGATACCATAGTTCAGCGCCACGGTCACCCCTCCTTTGCCTTGATGTAGGCGGGGATGCCGGAGGATTCCAGGTCCGGCAGGGACGCGCCATTGAGCGGGTCAAACCCCTCCGGAACTTTTATGGCCCCGACGTTGACGCGGTAACTTGAGTTTTGCCATATGACATACAGGACGCGATCTGTCTCACTGTACGCAAACATTACCGTGCGGGAAGGCCCTGATAATTCATGTATCGCGCCGAATGCTTCACGGGTACTGACAAACGCATATTGTTTGGGGTCGTCCGGCCTGCGAGTAAAAACGATCCCCTTGTTGGTCAGCAGAGCATACAAATCGCAGTCAGCCATATAGAGCTTATCTTTTACAGCTCGCGAAGAAGAGATATTTTCTCCCCAGTCTCCAAAGTCGTCAGTCAGGTTTTTCCATATCAAATCCATGCTGTATCTGTCCACTGCCACAGATTCATTTTTGGTAATAGAAAAAACCAAATAATTATCGCTTATTACCGGACTAAAGAGCTGCTTGAAGTTCGGTTCATGAGTTCCGGTAGGTACCACGATTTTTCCGATGCGTTGTTTTTCATCGCCTTTGATGGTATATGCCGTCAAGTCCGACACCATTAAACCGCCTTTTTCCGGGTCCATCGGCGTTCCGTCTGCCAGACTGCTGTCCCTCCCGGAATAGAGAGAGCTGATTACGGGTTGGTTTATTCCGCCGGTCCAATTTTTCGTATCGATTTCATGCAAAACAAACTGTCCGTTTCCGGAAAGATTGACCCACACAAGGCACCGCTTCAGCGTCGTGTTTCCTGTGACCGACGTCGTTGCGGGAATATAATTCGAAGACCATATCCCTATTTCCAGAGCGGCATAAGGGACAGAATTGTACACAACGACTGGCCGGTAATCAAACTTTCTTTCCTGTGAATCGACTGTTGACAGGCCGTATGTTGAAAACTTTTCCGGCGGTGTTCCCGTTATCGTTTTTTCGACAAAAGTAATCGTGTTTTGATCGACAGAAAAATTTCCGGAACAGAAATAGGTCATCTCCAGTTTGCAGCCGGTTACGGCGTCATACTCGCCAAAGATTTCCTTTCTGCACGTCCTGCTATCAATCAAATAGACAATATTTTGGCTTCCAACTTTTGCAATAGACAGCGTATTCCAAAGATATACATAGGAATTCTGCGGAAATACCGCGTCAATTCCTTTTACGCTTCCATCTTCGAGTGAAATTCTGTAGATCTTCTTTTCGTCTTTGCAAAACGTCCAGAAATACCCCTCAAAGAATCCGCCCAATTGTACATCGCTGCTTGGAACAAACGTAGACAGCAGCTTCTGGTCATACAGCCCGCCCTTGACGCCGCGCAGTACCTGCACCAATTCCGGATACTCCGTCTCTGAAACAAATGAGCCGTCGCATTTCAGCCACTTTTCGCCCACGTTGGGATTTGCGCTGAACTTGATGCCCCCCACTGGCAGCGGCTCCATTTTGATGGCCTCCGCCTCGACTTCGGCAATCTTCTTGTCGATTTTCTTTTCCTGCGCCGCCATGTCGGACTCGATCTGTTTCAGCCGCGCCTCCGCCTCATTGTCGATGTAGTTGATAGCATACTCGATTTTTTCGGACAGCGCCCCCGGCGCGTCAATCACGCCGCAGATGCCGGTGCGATAGCGGGTATCCTCTGCCGTGCCGTCTGCCGCATTGACGATGGCCAGAATCAGGCAATCCGGGTAGCTTTCTGCAACCGGCATAGCCAGAACGTCAATCAGCCGTTTGCCCAAATCCAGGTGGGCGGCAATGGCGAACGGCCCGCCGCCGGTCAGCTCCACGGAGTAGTCCGCGTCATTTTTGAGCCAATAGCCCTGAATGAACAGATACCCCGGCGACACCACCGCCGCACCGCCCTCCAGCCTGACCTTGAAGCTGTCCGGATTCTTGCGGATGCACACGCCGGAACCTATCATCTGGTCAAAGTATTCCGTAAACTCGTCCGCGCCGTATTCCCGGTCATAGGCGTCGGCTTCCGGGTCATAATAGGAGTCAAAAAATCCGTCAAACAGGGCCATATCATTTCCCCGCCTTTCTTCTCAGGATGTCGTGCAAGGTGGGCTGACCGTAGCCCAGCGTCAAGGTAAGCCCCTCCTCCGTGCCGCTGACGGACCGCTGCACCCCCTGCACTACGGCGTTGACCGACACGCCCAGATTTTCGTCTGTCGCCGTGATGGTATCGCCCAGTTGATAGTCAACGCCATAGGCGTACGTGGGGTCCAGCTCCCGCACCTGCACAGAAAACGACTGCACCAGCTGACATTCCGCCAGCTTCTGTTTCCCCCGCGCGTTCAGGACGGCTATGTACTCCTCCGGCGTGAGCGGGTTGTCAGGGTCGCTGTCCGATTGCAGGTCGCGGGCGTCTATCCAGATTTCCCGGCGCTGGAGGCCGGTGGGTGATACTTTCTCTGCCATTTCTGCCTCCTTTACACCGCAGGCCCGGCAATGAATATATTGTAGGAACTTGTGGACGTGTTGCTGTTGCCGTAGAACACACCGCCGACAACGTCGTACATCCCAATCGCGCCGGACGGGTCGATGCAGGGAACAAAATCCAAAACCAGATTGCCGTTGGTGTCCCACATTTTTACGCTATAAACCTTCGTTGTCTTTGCCTGGCTTTCGTCGCTGACGCTGCTCTGCAGGCCAAACAGCCTGTTATTTGCCGTTCTCCACATTGTGCCGACGCTCTTTGACTTAACTTCCCCGTTCGTTGTGACCGTCTTGGCAACGCTGTCCAACTCGATTTCATAGACCGCGTTGGCAGTATAGTCGGTCAGATTGGAAAAGGCGGTGCCGCTTCCGTGCCGATAGCGAACTTTGCCGATGGTCAGGGCGATGCCGTACCGGCTAATGGAGCTTCCGGACCCTGTGCTGTATCCATATACCGCATAAACCGTCGTGCCAGATGCGGCGGAGGTCTGGCCGCTGGAAAACTTTATGGCAAATTTGGTCGCAGAGGACTTTGCGGGCATCTGGATATACGGCATACGGCTTGTCATGCCGCTGGTACCGTTCTGCACATATTCCACTTCCGTATAACCGGCGGGCAGCCGCCCGGCTGGTATGGCCGCGAAAACTGCCGTCAGCGTCCTGTTGCCGTTCGCCGTAAAGGTGTAGCTCGCGCTGGTACTAACCGTTGTTCCGTTCTCCTTCCAAGCGGTAAAGCTGTAGCCGTCTGCAGCCGACGCCGTCACAGTAACGGACGCGCCCTCCTGGTATGTGCCGCCGCCTGTGGCCGTCCCGCCGCCAGCGGGGTCAACTGCCACAGAAACGACATAAACAGGGACTACCACCACAAATACGGCAGTCAGCGAACGATCGCCGGTGACTGTAAAGGTATACGACGCGCTGCTGCTGACTATAGAGCCATTCTCCCGCCAGCCAACAAACTCGTGGCCGTTGGACGGAGATGCCGTCACCGTTATTGTGCTGCCGTCCTCCGCGCTGCCTCCGCCGGATGCAGTTCCGCCGCCCTCCGGTTCGACCGACAGGGTGATGGTGTGCATAACCGGTTCCGGGGGAGTTGGCGGCTTTGGAGCAGGTTCGATCGGCTCCTCCACGGTAATCACCACCCGGTCATCTCCCTCCCCTTCCCCGGCGACATAGGCAACATTCCGGTAATCGCCGCTGTCATAGGAGTATTCAGAGGAAAGCACGTCATCCAGCTCTGTGCTGTAAAAAACCGGCTCATTGACATCCTGACCCACAGACCGGTTTACGCCGGGATTTGTCCAAAACTCCATCTGCGGCACCGCCGGATTGAACCGAACGCCAAAGGCCACCTGATACGCCTCTCCCAGCTCCTCCAGGGCCTCCAACAGAGAGCCGCCGGTCTTCTGGACGCGGATAGACACGCCGCCTGCTGGCGCATCGGCCAGCACAAGGCCGGGGATTTTACGGGCTTCTATGTTGCCCCTGGTGGGATGCACGCAGCAATCATCCACCAGCCGCCGCATAATTTCCGGAACAGTGCCGCTCATGTTGTACCGGCCATACAGGACATGCCAGTCAAGAATTCCGGTCAGCGTACGGCCCTTCACGGAGATGTACGGACCCGTTTCGTCGGATTCCTGGTTGATGTACTCGATAATTCCGGCGGTGCTGCCCTCAATCCAGATGATGTTGTCTGGCGCCAGCAGTTCACGGGATTCATCGGTTATCAGGGATTCAACGGAGAATGATCCGGCAGAAAAAGCCTTTTCCTCCCAAATCACAGACCGCTGAATCTCCAGCAGGCCAACCAGCTCCAGCGACGGGGTATAGACTTCCATTTTCAGGTCCATCACTCCACCTCCAGATACAGCGGCGTGTAGTAGATGGTGACATCCATGTTGCCCCGCTGGTTCAAATCGTCGCACTCCACGGCCATCATGTTCGTGCCCGGCACCAGCTGAATCCAGCTGGTTTGGACGTTCCTGTTCTTGATGAGGTTTACAGCCGTGCCGCTGCTCTGCCACAGCTTCATGTACTTGCTGCCCGGCAGGGTGGATATCTCCAGGATTTCTCCCCGTCGGAACGTCCGGTCGATGCCGATAAATTTGTCCGTCGTCAGGTTCTTGAACCGGGGATTTCGGACCTCCGCCGTGAATTCCGCCCGGATGATGACACCGGCAGAGAATCCGCCCTTGTTGTCCACCTCCACGGTGTATGCCTTGCCCACCACAGCGAAAACTACCGGCTTCACCCGCCCGAAGTTTTGCGGGAACCGAAACATCTTTTTGGTCTGGTCCATCGAAACAACGGTGTCGCTGATGTCGGAAAACAGTGGGAACGGACACGTGGCCTGGATGAGGAACCGGCGCACTTTCTCGTTGTTCTTCTTGTATTCCGGGCTGTAGGCAATGGAGATGTCTGGCCGGAAATTGATTTTCTTGCCCTTGTACTCCAGCGTGTAGTCCTCAACCGGGGAGATAAAGGCGTTGAGAAAGTCGCAGCGTTCCTGCAGCTGCCCGTCCCCGTCCACCACCCAGCCGGTGATGGACAGGGGGCGGGTACCGATGGTAGTGTCAACGATGTGCTTGCCCACCTGCCGGTAATAGCTGTATGTCTGGTGCTGGCCCTCCACCCGGCCCCAGTCCACGGGGCCCAGCCAGTAGTTCCAGTATTCGCCCTGCTTCATGTACACGCTGCCGCGCCCGGAGAGAGAGGTGATTTTGATTTCGTCTATCATGGGCGGGCCTCCTTATACATAGCCGATGGCCATACGCTGTGTGGTCTTTTTCCACTCGCGGGCGGCGGTGATCGCGTCCACGGCTTTTGGGCTGTTGATGGTGACATAGGTGTTGCCGCCATATGCGGGCTGCTGTGCGTTCCCGGCAGAATACCCGGTATCAGCGCCGTAGGACGGCCTGGTGGCATTTAGGCCAACATTGACGGTACCGAAGTCCATGCCGCGCTCGATCTGCCGCTTGATGCCGCTGTACTCATCGTCCCAGCCCTCCGCAAGGCCCAGGGCCATGTTTTCGCCGATTCCGGCAAAGACTTTGGACGGGGAGTGGATGCCCAGCTTTTCCTTGACGCTGTTGATAATGCCGCTGATTTTATTGCTCATGAAGGTCGTGAAGCTCTCCCATGCGCCCAGTACGCCGTCTTTGATGCCGTCTACGATGTGCTTGCCGATGTCCTTGAAGTCTTTCCAAATGTCCTTGAAAACACCGACAATGTCTTCGTAAATGCCCTTGAAAAACTCTGTTGCGCCGTCCCATGCTTCCTTTATGGCGTTCCACGCCTCTTTCAGCGCGTCTCGAACGGCGTTTGCCGCCTCACTGCCGGCTTCTTTGATGTTGCTCCAGATGTCGCCAAAGAAGTCGATCGCCGCATCCCAGGCAGTCTGAACTGCATCCCAGGCGGCCTGGAAGGTCTCGCCCAGAAACGCTGTGACGGCCTCGAAAACCTCATAGATGCCGTCCGCGACGCCGGAGAAGAAATCCACAGCGGCCTCCCACACGCCCTGCACCACGTCCCATGCAGCCTCGAAGAAACCGCCCAGCACGTCGGCCACGTCTGCAAATACCTCTTGGATGCTCTCCCATACGCCGGAGAAAAACTCCGCAGCCGCCTCCCAGATGCCCTGCACAGCTTCAAGCGCGGCCTGGAAGAACCCGCCCAGTACCTCTGCGACAGGCTCAAAAACGGCCTGTATTCCTTCCCACACGCCCTGGAAAAACTCGCCGACAGAGGTCCACACAGCCTGCACAGCTTCAGCGGCGGCGGTAAAGAATCCGCCAAGCACCTCAGCGGCAACGGAGAAGACGGTCACAACGCCCTCCCAAACGCCCTGAAAGAATTCCACGACAGCCTGCCATCCCAGCTGCACAGCCTCAGCAGCAGCGCCGAATACCTCGCCGAAGAATTCCGCCACGCCCTGGAAGACGTCCATAATGCCCTGCCAGACCTCAGAAAAGAACTCAGCGATTCCGTTCCACTTTTCTTTGACCCATTCGACGATTTCGCCCATCTTTTCGCTGAGCCACTCGCCGAACAAACCAATAATCTCTTTCAGGCTCTCCCAAAGCTCAGAGAAGAACTCGCCTATGCCGTTCCATGCTTCCATGAAAAACTCGACAATACCGGCAACCGTTTCGCTCAGCCATTCGCCGAAACCTATGATGATTTCCTTGAAGCCTTCCCACAAGCCGGAGAAAAACTCCTTCACGCCCTCCCATGCGCCCTGGAACCACTCAGCAAAGGCGGCAATGACCTCTTTGAATCCCTCCCAGAGCCCGATGAAGAACTCCCGGAATTCCTCACAATTTGTCCACAGAAGGGCAATAACGGCGATAACAGCCACAATGGCCGCTGCTACCGGATTAGCGGCAATCAGCCCCCACAGGGCCTGTATGCCGCCCATCAGCTTACTGCCGATGCCCATGATGGTGTTCAGGCCGCCGCTAACCAAATCGACTATGCTGCCGATTGTCTTGCCGATGCTGGTAACAACGTCAATGGCCTTGACTATGTACGGGACAATGGTTGCGGCAACCACCGCCAGAGCCGGAAGGGAACCGGATATGCCCTCTACCAGAGAGGCAATGATTTGCCCGCCAGCCTCCAGGATTAGCGGCATGTTCTCAATGATTGCGCCCACAAGGGCGTCCAGCAGGGCAACAGCGCCTTCGATGATGTCGGGGGCGTTCTCGCGGAGGGAAATAGCCATGTTTTTGATAGCAAAATCTGCCCATTTTGCAATTTCTTCTTTGTGTTCTGTGATTCCACGCCCTATACCGCCAAGAATGTCTATTCCAATCTCGAAAAGCGCACTGTGATATTGGAAGAAGGCCGCAGCAATCAACGGAACAAACTCCCCGATATTTTGAGAGATTATCCATCCCGCATCTCTAAACCCCTCAAAAATTATGGTAACAATATCAAGCCCAAAGTCGGCCAATTCTGTGGAATTTGAAGATAGCCATGTTCCAAACCCATCGGTAATCGTGTATAAGACTTCAAACAGAGAATCGGCGATACTATCTTTTGCTCCAAGAATCCCATCCGCCAACGCCGTCACAAACTGCAAACTCACACTCGCAAATTCCGGCGCTTTCTGTGCCAGCATAGTCACGCCCTCGGTGACGATGCCGGACAGGGCGGACATGAAGCCGGATACGCCGCCGCCCTGGAAGCCGGACAGCAGCTCCGCCATCGCCTTTTGGCCGAATTGGACAAATTCGCGCAGGGTGGGTGTCAATGCGTCGGATATGGCGATTTGCAGGGACTCCAGAGCGCTTTCAAAGTATTTCATATCGCCCGCAAGATTGTCCATCATGGTAGCCGCCATCTGTGCAGCGGCACCGTCGCACTCATAGATGGCTTGTGTCAGTTTTTCGTAGTCCTCTGGGGCGGCAGACACAATGGCTAACAACCCGGACATAGATTCCTGACCAGCTAACATAGCGGCGTATTTTGCTTTTTCGGCTCCTTCTGCCCCATAAGCAAGGCCAATCAGTCTCTCTACTTCCGCATCATAGGCTTTTTGCTTAATTTCCCCGCTTTCAAGTTTTCCGTTCAAATCGGACAATCTATCGCTGAATTCACCTTGCGGAATCATTAACTCTCCAAATCCAGAACGGAGGTCGTCCATGATTTCTTTGAAGGATTTCATATTCCCTTCGCCGTCGTCCAGGCTTATCCCAAGTTCTTCCATTGCAACAATAGATTGCTTTGTTGGCTTTGCAAGTCTTGTGAGCATTCCGCGAAGCGTAGTACCGGCTTGAGATGCCTTTATGCCGCTGTTAGCCATCAAGCCGATTGCCAAAGCGGTATCTTCCGCCGTGTAACCAAGAGCGCCAGCAACAGGCGCTGCATATTTAAATGTTTCACCCATCATGCTGACATTGGTATTCGCATTGCTAGAAGCTGCGGCTAAAATATCAGCAAAATGCCCACTGTCACCAGCAGACAAACCAAACGCCGTCAGTGCATCGGTGACAATATCAGACGTAGACGCTAAATCTTCTCCAGATGCAGCAGCAAGGTCCATAATCCCTTTGATGCCGCCCAGCATGTCATCCGTTTTCCAACCAGCCATCGCCATGTATGTAAGTGCATCTGCGGCTTCTGACGCGCTGAACTGAGTTGTTGCACCCATTTCAAGCGCCTTTTTGCGGAGCTCACTGAACTCTGCGCTTGCTATAGATGTCTGGTCATGAAGCTCGTCTGTTGTCCAGCCAACGGTTGCAGCAACCTTCGACATAGTGCTATCAAAGCTCATGCCGGACTTCACCGCCGCCGTGCCGAACCCGCCAACAGCGGTAGCGGCGGCGGCAAAGCCTGCCAGTCCCTTTTTAATGGCGCCCGCCGCCGTCTGCCCCACGCCCTCCACGGCCTTGAACCCGTCCACCGCGGGGGACAGCAGGTCTTTCATGTTGGAGCCGACTTTGCTCAGGTTGTCCGAAAACGACTTGAATTTGGTGCTGGCGGAGTTAAGCCCACGGTCGAACTCGTCCAGATTGATACGTATGCTAGCCACCAATTCCATTAAGTCCACGTCAGCTCACCCCCCCAAGTCCTTTTTTGATGTGGTCAATGATTTCTTCCGCCGTACGGGTATCCTCCGGCGGTTTAGGCTTGTCTTTGTCGGCCCAGCGGAGCGACATTGCCTTGCCGTGCTTGCCGCCCGTAAAACTTGCGGCAGGAATGGCCGTGTTTTCTGCTATAGCTTGCAGCGTATCGGTTACGTAGACTTCAAATGACAGCCGGTCAATGTCCCGCTTGATGACCGCCGGGAGCAGGGCCAGAATGGCCCTTACTCCAACGCGGGGGATTCCGCAGAGGGCGCAGAGGGTTCGTTCTGCCCCTGCCGCGCGGACGATCTGAAAAAAGAAAGCAGGTCCTCATCCCGGAACGCCTCCCGCACCTGCCGAATGGTGTCCCGGACGGGCTGTGCGCGGATTTCGTCAACAGGCTTTTCGTTCAGCACAGACAGGATTCCGTATACGTCCGCCCGATGATTTTTGAGCAGCAGCGGCAGCACCTCGACAACACGGTCAGCAATTATCATGTACTGGCCGTAGAGGCTCGTATTGTCAAGGTCTGCCCGGACAACCTTGCTGACAGAATCAACAATGTTTTTGTCGGACGTAATGCTGTAGATGTGCGGCGTCAGCTCACACAGCACGTCCAGGGCGCGGTCGGTGGTCAGTTCAGACAGTTTCATTAAGCGGCCTCCGTCCCTTCGTCTTCGGCAGGACCGGTGCTGTAAAAGACCATCGGCATGGTATCCTGGTCATTGATGGACACGTGGCCGGTCAGCTCGACAGCAACCTGCCCCTTGCCCGCCTTTGTGGTCTGGAGAGAGAATCCGGCGGTAGACAGTGCGTTTTTCAGCTGGATAGCCGCATAGCCGCCGTTGGCCATATCGCCCACCCACCAGATGTCTGTGAAATCTGTCTGCTTCAGGTCGCGCCTGGGGACGATTGCGCCGGTAGTGGCATTGATGTCCGCCGCGCCCAGGGCCATCCGAATGAGCTCCGGGGACATGCCCAGCGATGTGAACGCCATTTTGCACTCCCAGCCGTCCAGATGCTTCAGCTCTTTCATATTGGTGGGGCAATTGTCCACATCCTCTCCCAGGTCGGAGTATGTAGGGACGCACGTGGGGTTGATGCCGCCGGTGGTGGCACAGATGATGTCTTCGTCCTTTGGCGCATCGCCGGTTTCAGGGTTAAACGTCTTGAGAAGAACCCCGGCGTCCATTTGCAGTCCAGGGAATGTATTCGAAGGAATAACAGTGAATTTTCCCATTTTGCACTTCCTTTCTTAATTTTCTGTCAGATATTCAGCCGCGACATTAATGTAACGGCGTTTAATGTTTTTATCAGTGTCATCACTCAGCGACTGGCACCACGGGGTTCCGCGCTTGAGCCAGATGTACCCGCCATCGCAGGGCAGCAGCTTTCCGCCCATGCCAATTACCTCGGACAGCTCCCTGGCCTTTGCATTGGGCGGGCCCTCCTGTGTGGTGAAGTACCACAGGTTGACGGTGCCGCTTACTTCTCCTCCATCAAAGGCGTCTATCGGAAAATCGTAGACAAGATACGGGAAAACCGCATCATTAGGGACAGAGGTAGACGGATAGGCCGCAATATCAAAGCCGCCGAAAAACCGCTTGAGGGCCGCTTCTTTGGTCATGTCGGCAGCCTCGTTTCAATCACGTCCGCTTTCATGACTTGGATGCCAGCAGGACCGGGGGCCGAAACGGGCTTGGACTGCACCAGATAGACCGCCGTTTCATCGCCCACCCGGCGCAGGTAGGTTCCCAGCTTCACCGGCGTCCCTACGGGGAACAGGGCGTTCTGGATGACCTCGATTTTCTGAGCCTGGGCAATCATCTTTTGTGTCTGCGTGGGGTCATCCAGGGCCATTTCTACGGTGGCCCCCGGCGTCCAGCCGGTCACCCAGCCGCCCTCGGGGTCATCCACGGTGGTTTCGTTCATGATGGTGTACTTTTTGTAGAAGGAATCCAAAAGGCTCATTCTGCGACCCTCCTGTTATTTCACTACCACACTGATTACGCTGTCCATGTTGTAGATGCCAACCCAGCCACCGTTCTTTTTGACGATGAACACTTTTCCGTCGTAGGAGTAGTCATCCCATTCGCCCTTGTCTGCCTCCCACACGGCGGAGTGACCACTTTTGAAAGCGATTTCGATTGTGTTGTATTTTTTCATGCTCAAAACTCCTTTAGTTTTCTGTACGGGTTCATCCGCGCCCGGAACGCCGCCTGCCAGCCACCGGAACCGGCGATATCACCAGCGCCGCTTGCCTTGCTATACGAATAGCCGCCAAAGCTCTCGCTGGTGTACGGACTATCAATGACCGCCCCGTACTTCTCTTGCCATGCGGCAATCTCCCCGGCCAGCTCCACTACGGCTTTCGGGATAGCCAGCGCCCAGACGGACCCGTCAAAAGTTTCGTCCGGCAGGTACTCCATCGCCGGGCCGTATTGGTGCAGGCCGTCGCTGAACACGCTGCCGCAGATGCGGAAATACTGGCCGTCCCGGAGGAATGGCAGCGTGATGCTGCCGTCCTCTATGGTGAAAGTGCCGGTATGGATACCGCCCGGAACGATGAACCAGTTTTTTGTTTCCTTCAAAACTGCTTCCAGCATCACGCCGCCTCCTTCCTTACTTGCTGGCGGTCTTGGCAGGAGCGGCGGAGGGTTCTACGCTTGCGCCGGAGCCGCCGCCGATGGTGCCCTTGACAACGCCCTCTGCGTACTCAACCAGAATCTGAATGCCGCTCATGACAAGGCTCTCGATCTGGGCGCGTTCCTCGTTGCGGTAGCCGCTGTTGATGCCAATCAGACCCAGTTCGTCGGCGGTCAGGCCAAACGCATTGGCTACATCGCCGTTCATGGTCAGGTAGTACATGATGAAGTTCTCCTTCGCCGTCGCCACGAAGGTACCCTGCGTGATGCGGGAAGAGATAATCACCGTGCCCAGGCCAAGGAAGTCCTCGATGTAGTTCATCCCGAAGGCGGTCTGCGTGGTGATGTTGGCGTTCGCCAGATAGGTGGACACATCCAGCGGGTTCAGGAAATAGACAGGCTGTGTAGTGTCGTCCTCAAACTTCACCTGGAGCTGGCCCCACGCGGCGGCAAGTGCGGCCTGAAGGCCGTCCCCGGTCACAGTGGTAGAGCTGGCGATCGTGCCGTTCATGAAATCAAACAGGCTTTTCCGGACGCCCACCTGGACATCCCGCAGCAGCGCCGCGTCTGTGTCGCGGACGGCGGCGTTGTAGCCGGACTTCTTGATGGCCTCAGCGCTGGCGGCCTTGCGCCACTTATTTAGATTGATTTCGCCGATCGGTGTCTTGGTGGTCTCGTACTGGCTCAGGGGGATGATCTCACCCTCAGCCACCTTGCCGTCCTGAAGCTCGCCGGTGGTGGTGTAGTAGTACAGGGTGGTTCCCTCCATCATAGGGATGCGCCGGGCGACGCCCAGCACCTCCAGCAGCTTAGCAAGGCTGTTGTGCTGGAACTGCCGGACAAAGTCCACCTCGCGGACCCTTTTCATCTGCTCTTGCGTAATGAGATTGGTTTCAGCCGTTGTGTTTACGGTAGCCATTGTTTACTCCTTTCATTTGATACCGTAAAGTTCCAGATTCTGCGCCATTGCGGCCTGTCTGGCTCTGGTATCCTTGATTTTGTCGATTTCCTCGACGGTCATTGTGGGGCCGCCGACGTTTCCGGCGTTGACAGGAGGATTCGGCGTCACAGCGCCTTTGACCTCCGTTGTCTCGATGAAATCGGCCCACTCATCCTTGATGGATTTCAGCCGGTCCTTCGCGTCGGCGATCTCTCCCTTGTCGTTGAGCTCCACGCCGTCCACGTTGCTGCATTTCAGAACCGTTTCAATGCGCTTGTCGCTGACCCCCGCCTGTTTCAGGAGCGCCCGGTACGCGGTTTCCTTCGCGCTGCGGCTCTCCTTTTTGGCCTGTTCGGCCTTATAGGTCTCAAAATCCTCTTTGATGGCCTCGTACTTCACCTTGTAGCTGTCTTTCTTCGCAGCCTCCAGTTCCGCCTGTGCCGCCTCCAACTGCTTCTGGATTTCCGGCAGCTTGTTCGCATCGGCCTGTGCGGCATCAAGGCTGGTTCTCAGCCCGTCGATGGTCTCCGTGTGGGCTTCGATAATCTGATCCGCCTTGTCACCGTCGATTTCCAATGCTTTGAGAAATTTTCTTGTCAGTGCCATGTTCGTTCTCCTTTTCTTTGGCCCCGGTTCTTTGGGGGCGAACGTTGTATAAAAACCGCTTTCGCGGGTTTTACCAAAAGAAAAAGAGGCCAACCAACTACAAATCGTAGCTAGTTGACCCCTTTCGGTCGTTACATCGGAACGCTTACCGATGCCAAACGGTATTTAGTTTTCTTCTTGCCGTCTCAGATAATCGCTGATCTGGTTCCAAAACTCAATTCCATATCCTACATCAACGGTAAATTCCTCTCCGTTCGGCGCTATCCAATAGCTGTCTCCACCTTTGATATTTTTGACAAAATCGTCGATATATTTGAGTACACTTAATATTTCTTCTCTTCCTGGTTTTTTCGCATCCATTACAAATCACCTCAAAAAAGTATACCATTTTATTGAAGCGTAGTAAAGATTTTTTCATTTCCAGCGGACCGTTTGCCGCTGTGTTCGTCATTCAGTTGTTGCTGAGTATTTCCCGCAGCCGGGACACAGCCTTTTCGTTGTACCTCCAGGCCGGGACCTGCTTTGCGCTGTAGCGGGACTTGTCCCAGACCTCCACGCCGTATTCCGGCGTTTTCAGGCGGTGCTCGTTGGCGATGCGCCCGATTTTATTCCCGCTGACCCCCAGCATCCGCCCCACCTCCTCGGCGGTGTATGTACGCTCCTGCACCTCCGGCAGGGGGAGCGCCTCCCGGCCCGCCATCGCGGCGCTGGCGTAGTGGGCGCAAATCTGCTTGTATTCCGGGACCGGGTTCAGCTCCGCCAGCTTCCTCCACTCGGCGGCAAGCCGGGCGCGGCTGTTGTTCAGCTTCGCCTCGGCCAGCGCGGCCTTTGCGGCCTCCCGGCGCTGCTCCGGCGTGGAGCGGAAATAGACGTTGACCAGCTGCCGCTGAACTGCCCAGGCAAGATCGTCCGTGAAAGATTTTACCAGCATCAGGTAGCCGGACTCGGTCATAAGCACCAGCCCACTAGGAGCAATGATTCCAAACTCATTTGCGGCTTCGGACGGATTTCGTACGAAGTAATCAGTCCCTTCGATCATGTGCTTTTTGTTGCTGTGAAAAGTCCTGCGGGCCGTACCATCTGGCCTCTCATGCACCGTGTCGATTTCCTTGAGGGTAACAACCCTCTGCCCCTGGTACTCCTTCACCAGGATTTCAGTCTCGTTGATGGTAACCTTCAATTTTTTGCTCATTTTTATAGCTCCCTTTCAGCTTTCGGACGGACCTTTCACCGCCCGGATTTTACAATGACCCTCTTGACGCGGGAGATTTTCACCGTCCCGTTTGGCCCCGGACCTACCTCCGCCCGGTCGCCTTTGGCGATAATGGCGTTGATGAGGGGGAGGTCGTCCACGGTAGCGGCGGGGACGGGTTTGGCAGTCTTCTCACCCACCGAACGTCACCGCCCCGCCGTAAAACTTCACATCCTCCAGATTGACGCCGGTGAAGGAGTGGGTGACATGCTTCTCTCTGTCGTAAATGGAGAGATTATAGTTCCAACTGTCGCTCTGTTGCGTCGGCATCCCAATAATAGAAATGCGCAATGTCACATCTACAGAGGTACGCTCCAACTTCACCAGTCCCCCGGTGAATCCTTTGTAGGTTACTTGCATGGTGGTCTCCTTTTTATTCTCTAAAGCGTATTGACTTGGAAAGGCGCGGCCAGCGCGTTTCCAGGGCCGACCTCTCTCACACAAATTTTTCAAGCAGATCATTCACAATCCAGCAAACATCGTCAACCGCCATCGGGCCAATCGGTTCTTTTTTATCTTCTTCCTCGTAATGGTCCAGCGATTGTACGCATTTTTTCTCATCCATCTCTCAATTCCCTCTCAATAATCCCCTTATACTGCTGCACATGGTCCGCCACCGCCGGTTTCAAATACGGCTGCGCCCGCTGACCGTTCGTCAGGTGCCAGTTGCCATGAGCGTCCTGGTATACCCACGGCGTTTGACGGCCTCCGGGGTAGTAGATACCTGTCCCCAGCTCCACGTACACGGCGTACTCGCTGTTGCTTCCTATCCTGCACAGAAGTTCGGAAATATCGACTTGGTGCGTGATGCTGTTTCGAAGGTTGCCAGTATCAACATGGCACAGATTTTTTGCATACCCTTCCGCCGTCAAGCCGCATTCTTCCAGCGCCCGCGCACATGCGGCCTGTATCGCCTCTCTGGTAAGGGCGGTGTTGTCAGTCAGGTCGATATGGATAGTCATCGTAATTTACAGTATCCGCACCACCGTAGAACGGGCAATTCGGGTGCGGCAAACGGACGAATCCACCCTTGCTCTTATCGTACACAGACGGCCAACAATCACTGTCCCCAGTCAGAAAACACAGCGGTTCATCATCCATGGATATATCAAACGGGCAACCATCACACTGCGGAAACCCCCATTTTTCCGGGAACCGAAAATCGTTCGGAAACTCAAAAATAACCGTTTTTTTCATTTTTTGCTACTCCGTTTCCAAATATTTCTTGCATACAGGCATATGACCGCAAGAAATTTCTCTTTTTGTGTCCGGTGAACCGTACACAAGGCCAATAATTCCATCCGGCATAAAGTGCTCGCACGTCAAACAGCACTCTTTCAGTTTTATTTCAATTTTATCCTTCATTTTTGTAAATACCCCTCTCCACGTTTATGGTTCTCCCACTGGGCAAACGTCATGTTGGGCAGTACGCCCCATCTGTCCCGCCGCAGGGCGTCGCCTGTATCAACGCCCTCTACGTCTGCAATAAGCGTACATCTACAGTTATATACGTTGGAAGGCACAGCAGACGGGTCGCCCGGATACATGATTTCTCCCAACTCCGACTGAAACGGCCTCTCAATGGGCTGTGTCTGCCCGTCAAGCAGCTGGTGCGCATGCCGCGTCCGGTTGTCCAGCGTGGACAGCCATTGCTTTTTCAGGTGTATTCCCATTTGCTCTGCCTGAAAGTAGCTGTCCAGCCGCCCGGCGTTCTGTGCGCCGGTCACGGCGGTACGGGCCGCACGAATGGCGCTGTTGCGGTTCATGTCGGGGATCTTCTTCTGGAGCCGGTCGGCAAGGTGTTTGATGCTCTCACCCTGCAAAATGCCGCTGGTGATTTGCGCTGTAATCTGCCGCTTCCCGTATGCCAAGTCGATGCCACGATTCACGGCGCGTTTTGGCGGGTAGTACGGCATGATGTCCGGCTGCTCCACAATCAGGCGGCGGACGGCCTGCTCATCCCAGAGGTTGAATCCTACATCCGCGCCCACCTGGTTTTCGATGGTGTAGGCGGCATAGTTGCGGTTCAGGCTGTATATCCCCGGCGACTGGTCATTTATGTAGGCGGCGACGACGGTATTTGCGCCGGTTATCCGCTCCGCGACCCGGTCCCGCAGGGCCTCGAAGCGTTTGCCGCGCCCTATCTGCGCAAGCCGCCACTGCTTATAGTCCTCAGGGGTGTACTCCATGCCGTTGACGATGGTGCCAATCAGGGCCTTTTGCTCTGCGTCCCGCTTGGCAAAGGAGGCGAAGTAGGAGTCGATTTTCTTTTGCAGCTCGTCATCGGCCTTTTTGTATTCGGCGGCAATGCGCCGTTCCAGCTTGGAGAGTTCTTCGTCTGTCCACATGTGGGCCTCGTCAGGCTTCATGTTTCGCAATATCCTTATATTCTGGTGTTCCATGACATAATTGCTTTATCAATAGCCTCTTTTGCGCATTGAGCCGCGTGCTTCCCGGTGGTTGTGAATGGTTTAAACGCCCTTCCTCGACAGCCGCATTTTTGGCAAACTGCCGCAAATTGTGGCTTCCCTGTTTTGACTTGCTTTACATCTTCTATTTTCGCAAGTGCTCCACAAAACGGACATACTCTAAGACATTCATTCATTTCCATAAAAGCACCCTCTTCCTTGTTGTAGGTGATGCGCTTTTCAAGGGCGGCAAGTTCACGGTCGGTGCGGGCGTGGGCGGGGTCAGGCTTGCGTTTCATTATCGCTCAAATCCATTTTAGCTCCGCAATGTGGGCAGTAGTTGAAACTGTATGCTCCGCAAGTAAATCCGCACTCTGAGCACCCGCTCAACATAGAGCCGGGAATACCGTTATCAACCCACTGCCCATGCACCACCGGGGCAACGTCGGCACCAGGCATTTTGCCTATGGAGATTTCCGTCTCACACAAATCACGGTACAGCGAAACGCCGGATTTCTTATAATTGCTCTCATCTCTGTTTGCGCGATTTTCAACGTCTATCAGGGCGTTTATAACCGCCGCTTTCTTGATATATTCATCCATCATTACTCACCCCTTATAATCGCCAACGCTTCCTCCCGCGTCACGCCGATGGAGGTCGTCAGAATCCGCACGGCCTGTCCTTCGGTGATATCGCCGCTTTTCAGGCCCTTAATCACCGTGATAAGACTGGAGGTCTGGGAGCCGTTCAGCGTCTTGCCAACGGCCTCCTCTGCGGCATCTATGGCCTCATCTGTGGTCGGCGTGTCCGTGGCGGTGTCTGCGATGTCATTGGCGTTGCCGTCGAACTTGCCCAAATCGTCCGCCGCCATCTGCTTTAGAATGTCCTCCGCCATGTCAGCGTCTCCCAGGATGGTCAGCAGTTTACGGGTCAAATATTCCTGTGTCACATACGGCGCAGCCATCAAAACAGACTGAATTTCTTCTGATTTGTTGATAATCTGGTTCCTTGTGTATGTAGGCTCTCCGTCAATGCCAGCCAAAGCAAGAATACCGGAAATAAACTCCGTCACTTGCCGCTCAAACTTGTCCGTTTTCAGGTCAAGCGGCACATAGCTGGCCTTGATTGCCGTTGCTGTCTGATTTCCAGCCGTAACAGCAGATGCATCAAATGACTGAAAGTCCTGATACAGCTTCTTTTCCAGCATATCAATCGCCGTTTGTGTCCCGACATAAGGCGCTTCAATGGTGTGCGGTTCGGCGTGTGCACCGTCTGTGGCATCATCCATAAACGCAACATGTGACTTTCTCACAGCATCCAAGAACTTTTCCGCGTCCACATAGTCCATGCCGCCGCAGTTGGTCAGCACCCAATAGATGATGTTGCCCTCATCGACATTGTTGACCATATTGGAGCAGCACAAATCCAGCGCATCAATCGTGCTGCGTCTGCCAACCAGTTCAGATTTGCAATGCCGGTCGTTTTTCAGCGGCACGATCGGAAAAGACGGATAGTTTTCGCCGTGGTAAATTTTATCCTTGTCGGCATCTGCCTTCGAACCAGTCACACGCAATACATAGGGCCGCTTTGGATGCAGGACCTCCATGTCACGCCCTTTGTCCTGCATATATTCTGTGTAGCCATCGCTTTCGTACAGAGTATACCGCATTGGCTTATCTGCCGACAGCTGCCAAAACCGGACACCGGCCCGCAATGCGCCGTTTTCTTCATCATAGAGCGGCGCAAACTCCGTCACTTCAAAAATCTCAACGTGGTCCAGGTTCCAGAATCCAAAGGAAACGCCGCCGATCATGGCATACTCCGCCGCGCGGCTCACCTGCCGGTCGAAATCGCTCCCCAGCCTCCTTTTGCCTGTTCCATCAGGAAATGTAACGCCGTTTCCAAGCAAATAGCTATTTGCCTGATCCACCACAAATCCAAAAAACCGGCTTGCGATTTTGTGGTTGGCGGTATACATATCCCGATGCGCCCTGCCCTGCATGTCATAGAGCATTTTTTCGTACTTGTTGATAGTCGGGTTCTCGCCGTCATAGTATTTCTGGGCGGCAACGGCTATTTCGTAGATGTCGCTGCTGCGGTGCTGGTTCACCGCCGAACGGATAAAGTCCATGCGACGGCGTTCGTCCTGGCCACAAGATAGCAGGTCTTGGTATGTGATGTTCAATTCGGTGGCTCACCTCCTGTCATTTACAGCATGACTACTTTATGCCACTTGCTGCCACTTGCTGCCCGTTTTTGTAAAATGGAGATATCGGAAAATTCCACGTTCAAAATCCGCTTCGCGCCGTGCCGCGGGTTTCTGGCATTTGGGGCATACGATAGAATAGTCCAGCCCAGCGGATTGCATACCGCCTTTCCCGCTTCCACTTCTACGTCCCATATTCTTCCCTCCAACACTCCGAACTGCGGCGGTTATTGCAGCGGGTCTTTACTGCCCGCGCCTCTTCCAAATAGTTTCGGTCGCATAGCGCGTTGCATCTATGTGGTGGTTGTTCGCGTCCGGATACCCGCTGATAATTTCCCCGTCCTTCGTCCGCTCATACTCATACTCGGTAAATTCCTTGTACGTATCCGGACACCGAACTGGGTCAATCACGATCTTCACCAACGATTGCAGCCACTTCATGGAGTAGTCCACGCTGCCAGGGCCTTTCACGGCCCCGTAACATTTCAGGCCAAACTTGAGATAGTCCGCCACGCTCTTGGGTTCCGCGCTGTCGGCGGTGATTCTATCCTCTCTGGTCAGCTTGCGGTCCTTCAACAGCATATCCGCCGTTTCGCGGTTGCCCTTTTTGTAGGCAGTCAGCTCATCGAATATATACAGCGTCCTCCGTGCAGCGTCGTAATGCATCCGGTTGAACGCCCACGGGTCAGGGTAGTAACCCCAGTCCAGGCCATTGAGAACGCGGTCAAATGCCCCAATCTGCTGTTCTGTGATTGTTTCAGCAACCACATTCTCAAACACCATGCCACCGTTACCATTGGGAATACCCAGATATTCATGTTCGTAGGCGGTTGGGTTGATTTCTTTTTGATACTCTGCTTCGTCCAGAAACGTCCTTCCCAGCCATTCAGCAGGCACGGACCTGTAATCAGAGCTGTGGACAAGGCGCGTCTCTTTGGGCGTTTCAAAGCTCTGGTTGGCCCAGTTGTTTTTCGCCTTTGGCGGGTTGAAGCTCTTGAAAATATAGGCTTCGTCTCCGCCACGGATTACAGACTGCTGCACATTGCGGCACTCATCATCGCCAGAAAACTGATCCAGCTCTTCAAACCACAGGATGCCAATGTACCCAAACGGTGCTTTTACTGATTTGAGCTTTTTCGGCTCATCGGTTCCCCGGAAAAATATCTTTTGCCCTGTCGGCGTGTATGTAATCTCCAGCGGAGACTTTGTGCTATCAAATTCATCGTCCAGGCCCAGCGCCGTGATTGCCCACTGGATTTGTGCCTGTACGGAATCGCGCAGCGTGTTCGCCACTTTCCGGCAGCACAGCGCGTGGATATGCGGATTGTTTTTTATCCGCTCCACAATTTTTAGCGAGATGAAAGAGGACTTTGTGGAGCCGCGCCCGCCCTTCAAGACATATTCCGTGTGGGCCTTTTGGGAAATATCGCGGTTGAGATCAACAAATTCTTTCGCCAGCAGGACACCCGGAATCTTGAATTCATCCTCTTCCTGTGCGGCGTTCTTTTTGGCGTTTTCTGCTGCTGTATGGCGTTTCATCAGGCTGTCGCCAGCTTTGAGCCGGTCGGCGATGGAAGCGTCAATGCCAAACTGGTCTTTTACCTTGCCGCGCATGACATCGGAGTAGAAAGCCACAACCTCGTCGGCGCTGGCAATGCGGTTTTTCTCCAATTCTGACATGCGTTCAGCTATATAGGCTGAAATGGCAGGTTTTGCTAGGTTTTCTGTTGCAATCACCCGCGCTGTCTTTTCGCTGTATCCAGCCTTCCTAGCGGCTTCTGTTGCATTGCCGGTCTCAATATAAAAATCAGCAAACGCCTTTTGCTTTGGTGTCAGCTTCACATCATCCACCACCGTACATTTCCGCCAGAGCCTTTACGACTTCCGCCTGCTGGTACGTCTCCAGAAGGGTGACGTTTTTCATTTTCCCGTTATGTGTCTGTTTTTCCTGCAACACGTATTTCGTCACCATCCTTCCGGCTTTTTCTGAAAAATGCTGCTTCTGGTTGATTTTGATATAGATTCCTTTCTGGCAGAGGGCGGTTTGCAGCTTGTACATGGTTTGTCTTAGATTCACGGCCCATCGCCACCACCTCTCAGTCAAAATCTGCTCTCTTTCCATCGTTACAAGATATATATAACGTAGTTATATATATCTGTAACGTATGGAAAGTAACCATTGGTGCCGTAAGCAGGGGCCTACACTGCACACCGCGCAAGCGGTATTGTCGTGCATCCCGGCATATGTCTGGCACTATCGCAGTACCCGCGCGCTAATTTCATTGCTAGCAGTAACAGTCCCTACCGCATTTTTGCAACAAGCGAGCGATAGGCGCTGGTACAGGCCCCGGCTCATGCACCGGCGGTCTGCATATATTGCAAAAATGGCCCCAACACCCCAACAGCGTATTCACTCAAATCCAGCTGTATAATACGGCAGCTCCAGGCCGTTTCGCTCGTTAAGCTGGCTTCCCCTGATTTTCGGCTCAGGGCAGCTCAGGTTTTCGCTGCATGTCATCGGGGTCAGGATGACAGTTCGCAGCAAGGAACAGCAGATCAGCAAACCGTAGATCATCATCAACATTTTTCTGCTGCACCTCCTATTCTTAGCGTTGTGCGGGCGGGGATTTTCACCCCGCATGGTTGGCGTTGCGGTCCACATTCATGTACGTTTCATGCGTCCCAACCTTGCCGTCGAGCGTCTACCTATTCAGCCACCGCACATTTTGTTTGCCCCACCGCCCCTACATCAGTACCCCACGTAGGAACGCAGGGCTTCGGAGGCGGCAGGGCGATCCGCTTAGATTGTCACGCCATCAGTCAGCTACGTGTCATTCGGAATTTCACTGTCCTACGGCAGTTTTCAGCGGATAGTTTGCTTCTTGGTTTCTTGACGTACGGATGGTTCGCCGCACGACTTGGGCGGATTTGCCATCTCCGCAAAGGCTTCAGCATTGCCCTCATAGCCCAATGTACCGCAGGGCTGGCGGGTACTCTATCGGGTACTTCGGGTTGTCCTTTCCCGAACTTCCCAGCAGAGCTGAACGGTTGTTATCCAGTGACAACTTGGACCGGCTTCACGGTTGGATTGGACTTCTCCAGCGTAGCGCCGCTTTCCGGGCTCGAACCGGACCGCCTCTGCCTTAGCTAGCTCGGCATTGCCTACATGGTTGCCCACGCGCTGCTCCCTGTGAGCTACAGCGGCATATTCCCCACGGCCAGGGCGACGGCCCCTCTACCGCCGCCCGCCGTAGGTGAAAGGAGAAAATCAACCGAAACGAAAAAGGAGATGTAAGTGCGATCATGCCTTACATCTCCTATGGTAGCATAAAAGTATGGTCCAAAACGGCCAACTTTTACTCTATTAATCCGCTGCAGTTGAAACTTTTGGCGGTCTCTAGGACGAAAGCGTGTAGCCATCTTCTGGCCGTTCGTTCTCCACATGGTATCGCTAACGCCGCCCCCTCCAGAGTGTGTGTCCCCTTCCATAGAACCAGCTCAATCACCTTCAAGCGGGCCTGCCCATTCGCCATCCGCCCTGTAATCGCAACAGCCGCTTCGACAGCTTTTTTCTCGTTTTGATTTACCTCATCAGGATACCGCCGGATAATGTCCTTGACATACCCCCACCAGCCATACCGCGGTCTGCTCATGTATTCGTCGCCTCCTCCGGTATCCACCCGCTGCAGTGCCTGAACGCCACTGCCTTGCGCCGCGCGTACATGATGCAGTCCACATTGTCGCAGGTGTCGCAATTCTGCGGAACGCCTTTCTTGGCCGGCCTATACGATGGCGGCAGCCTGTCCTTCGCGCTAATCCATTCCATCACGTCTTCACCCCCGTTCCTTTGCAGCGTGGGCAGGGCCAGTCCTCCATCTGCCCAGCGGCATCCATGCGCCGGGTGGTTCCGCTGCCGCCGCAGGCCGGGCACAAAATATCCTTCACCGCGTCGTTGATCTGAGAAATGGCCCGGTCAATATTCTTGATTTCCACGTCATACTCTTGGATCTGGCGGTCCGCGTCCTCCTGCGCCTTACGCTTCAGCTCCGCATAGTGCGCTTTTTTTCTTGATAGCGCCATTACGATGTTGTTATTCATTCTGGTGTGTCCTCCTTCCCGGCCTCCTCCAGCCTGCGGCGGTAGGCAAGCCACCCTGTCCCGTAATCCTCGAACATTGCAACATACAGGCGATTTGATGCTGACTCATCTTCAACATCAACCAGCATCCAAAATGGCCTGAATTCGCCATCTACCCGAACAGCCCACACCGGATCCCCGTCCATCTCCCGCAGCTCGTCCAGGGTGAGGGGGGCGTTGGGCGGCGGTGTGATGCTTTGGGCGTTTGCAATAGCAGCTTGAACCCAATCTTTATACATGACGCTTTCAGGCCATTCGCTAATTTCTTTATGCAAAGCATTCGCATCAATCAGCCTCATCGTTTCCTCCCTCCCCAGGAATGTTGTTAAATCCGAACGCTTTTGTCGCTGCTCTCCAAGTATGTTTCAGCTCAATGATTTCTTCCGGCGTCAGGCCGGTGTCCTCGTAGGCGGCGAGTCTGGCGTATACCTTTGGCACAATACAGCCGCCCATGCACCCGCCCAAGTCATGGAAACCGCGAGTGCAGAAATGGTCCTGACCACACATCTCACATGGGTCAAGATTCCTCCAGCATTTTTCAGTCAGTCGTTCCATCGTTTCCTCCAATCCTCCTCTCCAGCTCTGCAAACTTCATAAAGCACCCCCAAAATGTACCTGATTTCTTCCCGCTGTGATGTCCAAACAGCGGCTTTTGCCCGATTGCTCTCCAGACTTTTTCAGCAGGAATGTCATACTCCGACCACTTGAAAATCAGCACGCCATCCGGTTTCAGGACTCGCATACATTCCAAGAATCCATCATGTAACATCTGTGGCCAATTATCATCCAATTTCCCATATTTCTTGACCAGCCACGATGTTTCTTTTGCACCTGTCAAATGGGGCGGGTCGAACACGACCAGGGAAAAAGAATCATCAGGGAATGGAAGGGCGGTAAAGTCGCATAGAACATCAGGGTCAATATTCAGCGAGCAGTTCCCTGCATTCTTCCAGAGACCGCGATATTCCTCCCGCCGCTGGTCACAATACACTGCAGCAGGATGGTGCTTATTAAACCAGATTGTACGGGCACCGCAAGTAACGTCCAATGAACCACCAATGACCACATCCACGGCGGGCAGTGCGTACCCGTTCAGTTTCGTGATGTCTCCTAAATGCTCCACCTAAATCACCTCCTACTCAAAAAGGCTGGTCTGCTCTTCCTCTGGCGCGTCCGTCTCTACCGTTCGCATCTGACACAGGGCATCAATCCTATCCGCACCCAGCAGCTTTTCAGCCCGCCGTCTCTGTATTCCGTCCAGTCCTTCCCATCCGCATTGAAGAATCAGCCGTTCCATTTTCTTTATCCTGCTTTCTTTCCCGGCTTTTCTCCGTGCCTGCTTCTGCTCCTTCGCAGCCTTTAATTTGTCCGCTTCATGTACTACTTCAATTCCATTCGCAACGTCCCGCAAATCCTGTAAGATGTCCCGCTGCTCCCGTCTCTCAATTCGCACATTCTCAATGGAATAGTGGAACTCAAAATAGTCGTAGCCCGGCCATTTCCGGTGCATTTTTGTGAAGTATTCCTGCCGCTGGTCATCCGGCGTTTTTTTAGGTCGGTCTATAGTCGCTTCGTCGTGTACCGGATTGAACTCTGCCTGCCGAACTTTCAGCCATATTTCTGCGTCTGTTCTCGCGATAGGCTTTTCAAACACTTTCACGCCTTTTGTTACTTCTACCCGCTTTTCTTCCAGGAATCCTATTCTCGTTATCCATGTCCGCCGAATGTCGTAAAACACGTTGACCTTGCTCAAATCCCGCTGCTGTTTGCGAATCAAGCAGACATGATTTTCACATCCGTAGTCTATACAAGCTGCCACATCGTAATGGACCTCCTGCAAGCCGCCCTGGAATCCGTTGTTCCCAACAACACAGGCGCAGTAGTGGCCGCGTTCAATATTCATGTACTGCCTGTTCTCTCTTTGCCGCTTCCGCCGTTCATCTTCCGCCTTTTCTACGCTTTGCTGGTAATCATATTCCTGCTCCGTCTGGTGGCACGGGCATTCTGCCACGGGGAACCCCGCAGGGATAAACTGGCAGTCTCTTTTCTCGTATGGACATTTCAGAAGCGGGTTATCATTTTCCGGGCAGTACCAAACTCCCTGATATGCCGCTTCCTCGCAGGCCAGCCCCCGGCCCACGTCGCTTTCCCCTTGAATCAGCAGGCCGCAAGGCGTCTCCCAGGTAAAGCCCAACATGGTTTCCCATTTGTACCCAAGGTTTTGAAAGTCGCTCCAATAGACGGTATCTGGATGGTTTTCTCTGGTATATCCTTCTGCATACAGCCTTTTGGTCAGAGCGTTCAGCTCATTGATAATCAAATACCTGGACATGGCAGTAACCCAAAATGTTCTTGCATGACGTTCCGTAGCTCTTCCACAGTTAGCCCGTATTCCTTCGCAATACACCCTTCACACACGATGGCTTTATAACCTAAAGCGCGGGATATACGTTTCTCCCAGCTATTGGTCCGCTCCGCGCCGCATACCGGACATGGAATTTCATCGTACCAACGAATCAATCTTTCGTTTGAGTAGTCCGCCACAATCTCACCCCTTCCAAAACTTGTGCAATAGGTGGTTTCTCCACGCTTCCCCGTATGGCATCCATCCGCACACGAATCCCCACCACCATTCCACCGTGTCGCCTTGCGCCTTGTGCCAGGCGGACAGCTTCATCAGCGGCAGGTTCGGGAAATTGTGTCCATCCACATCAATCAGACCGATGATCATATCTCTCCCCAGCAATCAAACAAAGATTCCTGCCCCATCTCGGCGGCCTCTACGGCCTCCATGTCCACCAGCATTTCGTTTTTTGCCCGCTGGCAGAACTTTTTTGATATTTCAAACCCATAACTATGCCGCCCCAGCTCATACGCCGCCCGCAGCGTCGAACCGCTCCCGGCGCACGGGTCGATGACCACATCGCCTGGGTCTGTAAAAATCTCAATCAGCCGCTTCAGAAGCCTCACTGGCTTCTGTGTATCATGAATTTTAGGGATGTTCGCCCCGTCCCGCTCCCAGGGAAACCAGTTGAAAATCATCTGCCCATCGTTGCGGAATTTGGGCAGCTTGTCCCGGTAAAGCAGCAGGCCGTATTCCGTGGCCCCCACCACCCGCATGTTCGCTTTGAGCACCTGGGGAGAATAGTTCTTGATGAAAACAAGCGGGATGTGGTGTTTGAATCCATGCCTCTCAGCATATTGCACTACCGTTTGCAGCTGCTGGAACGAACAGAATACCAACATCGCTGGAGCCTGTCCGCGTTCTTTTGGCTCCTTTCTCAATAGGCGGTTGCAAAAATGGAAGTATTCCGCAATGTTGAAATTGATGTCCGTGTTGAAGAAGGTTTTGCCTGCCTTGCTGCTCTCGCCGTTGCGCCGGTCGCCGTCCTTCCACCAGAGCGGAGAGCTACCGTAGGCATCCGTACCGATGTTGTAGGGGATGTCGGCAATTACCAGCTGAGCCTTTTGAATGGGATACTTTTTCCAGTTCTGGAAATTGTCGTTGTAAAGCTCGCACTTGACCTGTTTTCCGTCCATTTACGCCCACTCTTCTCCTTTCATCGGCTCCACCTTATCCGCCGGAACCCGGACGGTACACTTCCCGTTCGCATCCAGCAGCACAGCGGATAATTGATGCTCGCCGCGATTGTCATACCAGGAAATGTACTCCGTGACACGCCGGTATGTAATTCCGTTATAGACCACGGGGCAACGGCTGCGCATGGCGGTGTCAATTTGTTGGCTGGTCATAGGGCCGTACCTCCACCAGAATCTCTTTGCCCTCCCAGAATTCGTGGGACACTTTCTTTACCCACTTCCGTCTGTCGTCATGAATGATGTATCCCTTCATGGCGTCCAGGAACGCCTTGCCCATGACGGAGTGATTGTCCGCATCCAGTCCGTCATTCCAGTAAAAGCGGACCTCCACTGGCTCCCGGAAAATCTCCTGCTTCACTCTGGCCCGCCGCATGGACAGAAACGCCATCTGGTGTAGCTCTTCCGCGTCCCGTCTGCGGACCTGCGGATGCTTCCCGGCGTAGTAGGCGTTGAGGCCGAACCGGCGGCAAAACGCGCTTTTCCCCTGCTTGGTGTCCGGGTAGGGGATGGTAAACCGAATCACCCGAACACCTCCCGCGCCAACCGCAGCTTGTCTTTCCGCTTTTCCTGCCGTCTTGATGGACCGTCAAAGTATACCGGCACACACATCTCCAACACGCGGTCATAGATTCTGGCATATCGCAGGTTCTTGGGATTCTCCAGCTCTTTCAGGGTCAAATTGGTTGTCACAATTGCCGGCATCCCGCTCTTGTACCGCTCATCGACAACCAGCTGCACAATCTCCAAAGCGTAGTCGCTTTCCCGCTCCACGCCCAGATCGTCAATGACCAGCAGTTGGAAGTGCTTCATCTGGTCCGCAATCTCAGCCTTGTCCCATCCAGAGTTGAGGATCTTCGGGAAGCTGGTCATCAGTACCGGCGCTCCGCGGTCAATCACAGCGTTGGCGATACATGCGGCAGCGTAGGTCTTTCCGACACCCACATCCCCCCAGAAAAGCAGCCCTGCGTTGTTCGCAAGCATCTCCGGCCACCGCTCCGCATAGGCGCGGCAGCGGGCAATATTGCGGCTTTCCTCTGCTGCGGCGAAGGTGTACCGGTGCATCGCCCGGTCCTGAATCCCCTGCACCCGCAGGTTCAATGCGTTTAGCATCCGCTCCCGCAGAGCCTGTTTTTCTTTTTCCCGCTCAATGGCCTTTTTCTCGCAGAGGCATATGCTTCCAACCACCATCTGGCCGTCGCCAAAGTCAACGCGGCACTCTTTGGACATCCCGCATTTGCCGCAGTAGAGCAGGCCGTCACGCTTGAAATCGCCTGGATTTTCTCTTGCGGTCGACTTCCGCGCCAATTCGCTGATTACGTTTGTCAAATCGCTCACAGACTCCGATCTCCTCCGTCTCCTGGATCGTAGGACCAGGGTTTTTTATCTGTCTGCTTTGGTTTCTGCTGTTTCTCCTCCCGCATCTGCCACATGACGAATTTCTGCTGCCAGTTAAAGACCGGCTTCCCCTCGCTGTCCCGCCAATCTGCGGCGGCATAGTAGTCAAAAAACGGCTTCGCTAAATCGGGGCAACCTCGCAGCTTCGCCACCTCCAACACTTGCTCAAAAGTGGGACCTTTCTTTTTACCCCCTTTAGGGGGTTTTTCTTTGGGGGGAGGGGATAGTACGGGGG
>Ga0073906_1001963_pt1 | contig 29281 bp, 25 predicted proteins | sample Inofromicrocosms_FD_65485 | JGI IMG/M metagenome (GOLD analysis project Ga0073906, IMG submission 65485) | Mouse cecum microbial communities from Vienna, Austria - Inoculum for glucosamine and mucus D2O microcosms | ecosystem: Host-associated > Mammals > Digestive system > Large intestine >...
GTATTTGTGGACACGCCCGCAATTGTACGAAACCTGCATGCATGTGTGGGTGTTCGCCAATTGCTAGAAATGGGAGCACGCTCCCATGAAACCTCGCACGTGAGTGCGAGGTAGTTCATTTTGAGCATCAAGGCGGTCAAGAGCTTCCTGAGCAGTTCGCAAACGAAATGCACCTAAGATATTCGGGAAGGCACTTTTAAAGGTCTGTTAAAATACCAACACCAACTCTGTAGGGTATGACAGTGGAGGAATTGAGAAGTTGGAGGTTATCTTCTCGATCAGTGCAGAAACCAAGCGAAACAGCTCAGAACTGGTAATTCCGAGCCGCCTTATAAGGATGAGATCATGTCCACAAATAAATCTCATGTCTCTAGTATAAAGCGGATAGCAAGAATAGTCATTAAATTGATTTTCACTCTGCTGTTATTGCGTTGCTGCTAGGTACTTAGGTAAAGAACCCCGAGGCGAAAGTCAAGGGGTTAAAGTGTTTTCTGACCGAATAGAGGCCGTCGGAAATCTCCCGTAATGAATCCGCCCCGGAGAGTTGGCAAAAAAGCATTGCGATAAATTGGCTCCACGTCGTAAGCCCCTTGACCCTTTGTCGGATTGACAGTGAGTAACCAAGTTTTGAAACTCAATTTTCCCGCCCATGAGCTAGACAAGTTGGGACATAGATATCGTTGTTCTCCGCATGCTGGTGCTCCGTTTGTTTATTTGGCAAAAATCAACTTTATCTGATCGCCAGCATGTTCGCATCCGGGTTATCTCAATTGTGAAAGTTTATTTTGGACACTAGTGCTTCAAGATATATTTATTGGACGACGTTTACGCTACTCAAGTGGCTGGACAAGCAGTCAATGCAAAGCTTAATTGACTGGTTCGACTGCATAGAGTTAACCAACCTAAAAATTGAGGGAATGTCCGATATACAAAGAAGCGGTGATACAAAGCGCGATCGGTTGTTCTTTAGATTGCTGGGAATATCCGGCTTCGAAGAAAAACCGCAGAACTAACTAAAAGCTATCGTGGTCTAAATTTCTGAAGTGACCTTTAGATGACTTTTAGGTTAGTAAGTAATAAATACTTCTAAGTGAAAGGTGCCCTGGAGTTACTTCCAGGGCCGATTATTTTTTGATTGCGAAAAGCTGCCAGTGAGAGATAAAAAAACGTGCAACTTGTTCGATTGATATTGGGACAATGCAGATTTTTCTCTTCCCAAAATATTTTAATAGACGGACAAGGAAGAGTTATTTCACTTCTGGCATGACCTGATTGAAATTTGCATGACACTCGGTACAGTATGACCGTGATGTCTCGTGGCCTTTATGGCATCGGCTGCACTCGAGCTTTCCTTGGTGACTTTCGTGCGGATTGGCCTTTTTGTCTGATCTAGTCTTTTTCGCTAAGTCCTCATAGCTGCCGTGACACGATAGACATATTTCATTGGATACTTGTGCCCCTTCGACAGGAATACCGTCTGTATGACAAGAACTGCAGGAATTTCTGTTTCTTAGATGGAGCCTCGAGGTCGTCCCGGAAAATGTGTCAAAGAGCTCTTCGTATAATTCAAAATCGTCTTCTTTAATCGTATTTTGATTCGAGTTGGAATTCGCTGCAAGAAGATTGACCTTTCCATTCTTGTTTTCATGACAAGTCGTACAGGGAACTTTTTTTAAGTGTCCTTTGTGTAAGATATAAAAGATCGATTTGCCGTTTCCGCTGTGGCAGCTTGAACAGGAAGAAGCGTTGAGAGAAGAAAAATCCAGATGATTTTTGATTTGAATGGGCTGAGTGGGATGGCACTGACTACAGGGTGTCTGAGCAAAAACCGTAAGCGGCAAAATAAAAGGAAGGAGAAATACAAATCTTCTCATGGGATAACTCCGGCGCCAAATCAATAGATTTGGCGCGTGTTCTATTAGTTATTAGTCTTTGGATGCGTTTTCACCGGCAATTTTGCCAATAGTGAAGATTTCAGCGACAGCATTGCCGCCGACGCGGTTCGTTCCGTGAACGCCGCCGGTCACTTCGCCTGCAGCATAAAGGCCGGGAATCGGTTTTCCGTGCCTATCCATAACCTGTGCGCGAGGGTTGATAGCTAAGCCGCCCATTGTATGGTGAACGGCCATAGTCAGTCTGCCTGCATAGAACGGTCCCTTTTCAATCTTGTGAATCAGCATCTTCGGATTGCGTCCGAAGGGATCCTTCTTTTCATCGACGGCCTTATTGTATGTGTCAACGGCTTTCTTTAAGTTTTCCGCAGGAATTTGCAGTTTGGCGGCCAATTCATCTAACGTATCCGCTTTAACCGCATCACCGATCTCAAATGCACCATTAAATGCTTTGGTTGCGCCTTTATTCATTGCAGCATAACCGTCTGCATCCCGAATACCGAATACCACCTTGGTAGGGGAGCCAAGAATTGCATCAGCGATCACATCTCTTCGATTGTCTTCAGCAACAAATCTGTCTCCGTTCTTATTAACAAAGATGACGCTTTCAACCGGACTGACCATGCCAATAAAACGGCCGGTAGTAGCGCCGCCCGGAAGCAGCTGAATATAATCCATACCAACAACTTCGGCTCCGATATCCTGAGCAGGAGAAATCAAGTCGCCTGTAGCGCCCTTATGGTTGGTCGTCGGAAGATCATAAAGTCTCGGATCATGAAGTGCTCGTGCCTGCGGATTTGCGCTGAAGCCGCCGGACGCGATAACAATACCCTTGACAGCACGCAAGAACTGAGTTTTTCCTCTTTTAGTAAGAACCTCAACACCAATGACTCTGCCGGTTAGGTTCCCTTCGCGAATGAGACGAACGACTTTTGTATTGAGCAAAATAGGAACATTAAGTTCCTTGCATTTGTTTTCAAGTGCTTCGATGTATCCCAGTCCGAAAGGTTTATTTGAGCTGTGGGCTCTCGGGTGAAGACCACCGTAAACCTGATAGACGCCTGGAAGGAAAACAACTCCGCAGTCCTTCAGCCATTGCAGCGCTTCCGGGGCCCGCTTGGTAAATTCTTTTACAAGCTCGGGATTGCCGCGATAGTCGCCCGCTTTCAGCGTTTGCTCAGCGTGCAGTTCAACGCTGTCTTTAATGCCTTCCTTCTCCTGTTCAACAGGATCAACCGCATTGAAAGCTCCGCCGGTAATGCGCGTATTCCCGCCAATGATATCCATCTTTTCAATGACGACTGTAGAGGCTTTGTTTTGAGCGGCGGCTACTGCTGCGGATAATCCGGCGCCGCCGGAACCAACAACGATGACGTCATAAGTCTTTGACCAGTCAAATTTATCTTTTCCTTCAGCGTGTGTGACGAGCGGTGCAACAGTCAATGCCATTGAGGCAAGAGAGCCTGTCAGAAAAGTACGGCGTTTTGTAGAAATTGTCATTTGCTGCTCCTGAGAGTGAGTTTATCGAGAACGGTTTCAGTTTATGAATTGAGCGGCATTCTGAAAATTGTGAGCTCGCACTACGTAGAACACGAAATTGACGGTCTGCTATTCCTTCCACATAATAACCGAGGAGCGTTCTGACATAAATAAAATGCCTCATCACTTCAGATTCCTCGGTATATCTTTTGCATGCCTGATGTTTGGCAGCGTCTCTCTCGCTTATGAAACCGTCAGAACACCTCTAATTATCGCAGTTCAAAAAGAAGGTTCCAATAGTATTCATTCTCTTGTTGCGAATACCTTCCAAAGACTGTCGATAATTAACCGAAATCGCATCCCGGAGCTTCGCTATTTTTCCGTTAAAGAGCTTCAGAATCCGGATGTGCTAAATGGTGCGCACTATATGATTTGTAGCGCTACGGTGTATGCAGCACTGGAAAAATACAGCGGTTTAAAAGCCGTGGCAGCTGTAAAACCAAGCGCGGCAATTAGTTCAGACCATGCAGCTTCCACTGCAATAGTTGTGAAAGCCGATAGCGTTCATAAAATCAATACATTGAAAGAGCTGGAAAATAAAGTCATTGGTATTTCAGAAGATGCATCGCCTGACATAAAAATTCACGTACTAAATGAATTGAGAATGCAGGGGTTCCCGAGTAAACGATTTGTGAAACTGAAAACGATTCCGGCTTCTTATGAGGATTTGCTTGATGAATTCCATTCAGGAGAAATCCACGCTGCTGCAGTGGATCCGATCCTGTTTACACGTCTTCCAGAAAAAATTAAACAAGAGTTTAAACTTCTAGAACCTCGGATTAAAGACGATTATGCTCTTGGTCACACAACAATCACTTATCCGGGGTGGATATTTGCCGCAACGCTAAATACTGGAAGAAATGAAAATGAAAGAATTGAAGCATTTCTGAAAAGCCTTCCTCCTGTTGACGGTATGGGCTGGGCGTCGGAAGGGGACTACAGAAAAATGCACCAAATACTTTCATTCCTCGATGAACCGTTTTACAAAAGCTTCAGAAAGAAAAGCTTTAATGAACTCGTCAATGAGAATATTGTTTGGGTAGCGGCAATTGCCGCAGTTCTTTTATGCTGGATTGCTCTTACGATTTTCTCTAACCTTCTAATCAAAAGAAGAACAAAAGAACTTTTTGAGGCTAACGAGAAGCGATTTAGAGCTGAAGAACACTTTCACAGCTTGGAAAAAGCTTCAATTGTTGGCCAAATGTCTAATATCGTTGCTCATGAATTGAGACAGCCGTTAGCTGCAATTTCAAATTATTCATTGGCGATACGGAGAAGATTGTCAAAAGGAAATCTTGACGAAGAGGCGCTCTCCTTTGCTATATCAAGGCTGATTAAAGAGAGCGGCCGCGCATCGGACATAATTGAACATGTTCAGCGTTATGCGAAAGGCAAGCCCTCGGACCGCATTAAATTCAATGTCAGTGATTTGCTCGCGGCTATCTGCAATGACTATGTTAATTCTCAAAGACAACCTATTGTGCACTATGAAGGGGAGGCGGATATCTCTTTTATCGGAGATCCTTTGGAAATTGAGCTTCTTTCGAGAAATTTAATCAAAAACGCGCTTGAGGCCACTTCTACACTTCATGTTCCGGAAGTACTGGTTAGGGCAGAGAAAGTATCAAATGCACTCAAGATTATTGTTTCTGATAACGGTCCTACATTTGACGACTCAGAACTTGAAAATTTAAAAGAGCCGCTTAGATCTACAAAGATCAGCGGATTAGGACTCGGTCTTTCAATTGTGAAGAGAATTTCAGAAAGGTACGGAGGACATGTTGACTTCATTAAGAACAAACCATCCGGACTTTCAGTCGCAGTCTTACTCCACAGCAATGCATGAGGAATGAACATGGAAGTAAAGAATTCATTTGCCGTCGTGAGAATAGTAGATGACGATGTCGGAGTAAGAGACTCTTATAAATTCCTTGTTGAGAGTGATGGCTGGTTTGTTCGTACGTATGCCAGTGCAGAAGATTTTTTGGCTCATGATGATCCTTCTGTTCCAGGATGTGTTGTCCTGGATGTAAGGATGCCGGGATTGTCAGGGTTGGAGCTGCAGGCAAAATTAAGCGGCCTTGTCCATAAAATTCCCGTTATATTTATTAGCGCGCACGCTGATATCGAAATGGTAGTGAAAGCTATGCAAAAAGGTGCATTGGATTTCCTCCCGAAACCTATAAAAGACGAGAGCCTATTGTCATCAATCGAAAAAGCGGTAGTGATTGACCGAGAAAGAAGACGGCGCAGTACTGAAAAATCAGAAATCCTCGGAAGTTGGAACGCCCTAAGCCCGCGTGAGCAGGAAACGGCAGTGCTGATCGCGGAAGGACTCTTAAATAAGCAAATCGCAGACAAATTAAACATAACCGAGAGGACCGTACAGGTTCACAGAGCTCATGTGTTTTCGAAATTCGGTGTGAGAAATGCTGTTCAATTCGCCCAGAAACTAATGATTATGAATAGTTCTGAAAATGTCTAATTTAGATTTAATTATCGTTGGTGCAGGCATGGCCGGTCTCTGTGCGGCAAGAACCGCTGTTGAATTGGGTTTAAATGTGCTTGTACTGGAGAAAGGTATACAAGCAGGCGGAACGACAGGTCTGTCTGACGGAATTTTCAATTCATGCGATCCGGCTAGGCAATTTCCAATTGATGTACATGACTCACCCGAGAAGCATTTCCTAGATATTCTTGAGTACGGACATGGAAAAGGTCATCCCGAACTGATAAAAAAATATACATATGGTGCAACTGAAGCCTTGAATTGGCTTGAACATATCGGATTTAAGTTTGAGCGGGGTGTGACTCAGGAGCCGGGAACATTGTACCCGCGCAGTCATAAACCAATTTATGGGAACGGGGAAAGTTATATAAATTTTTTGCTTTCACATCTTAATTCATTATCATGCACTATCTCATACGGCAGCAACGTTGTAGGGTTTAAAAAAGACGATTCTCAGCCGTTATCGGTTGTTTTTGAGCGTGGAAAAAACACCATTGAATTAACTCCAAGGTTTGGCGTTATCCTTTGCGCAGGTGGTTTCTGCGCTTCTAATCGTTTGGTCTCGACTAACTTTAATTTACTATCAGGTTCCGAGTATCTGGGAAGCCCTTTATGTGACGGCGGAGTATTGACCTCAGCCATGGATATCGGGGCAGAGTCAGTTCACATGAGCTATTTTGAATTAAGTGTAGGAGATTCTGCGATTGAACAGTTGCTCTTAAACCCGGCAGAATTTATTTTAGTTAACGCTGAAGGAAGGCGTTTTTGTCGGGAAGATTTAGAGTTTTCTTCACTTTGCGAAGCAGTTCTTCGCCAGTCCGGACACTGTGCATCTATTCTTTATTTTGGTTCGGGAAATGACTCTGCTAATAGGCCTCAGAAAATTGAGGACAGATTTTCAAATGCACTGGCTCAATACAGAAAAGCTTGTGAAATCAAATCTGATGAAGCCTTTGGGAAGAATCCGTTCTATTTAAAAAAAGTAGGGTATGTCACAAAAACTGCAGTTCTTGCACCGAAGATTATGGCTTCCCTTGGCGGTTTGAATGTTAATGAGTTCGCCAATGTATTGGATAGAAACCGTCAGCCTATTAAAGGATTATTCGCAGCCGGTGAAATCGTCGGAGGCATCTTTGGCGAGGCCTGTTCTTTTGGCGACAACTTAGCCTCTGCGGCGGTGTTTGCGCGTGTTGCGGTGAGAGAGGCATTAAAGATATAAAAAGGAACCCCTAAAGTTCGGCTTAGGAGTTTTTCCTTGATCCAGATATGGTGGTTGCCGGTAGGTTATACCGTAGTGATTTCTCTGCCAAAGTGTACCGGTTGCTGTTCTGTAAAATCTGCGCCTAATGATTCGAGCCACTCTACACTTCATGGCTTTATCGAACAATGTTATGAGGTAGGGATTCTCGAGATTGTCGTCATCATATTGGAAGCAATGAAAATTACAGTTTTGCTAAAAGCTTCAGTTGCTCTGGAGTGAGAATGTGCAAATGAAAAAAATCAAGCTGTTCCAAGTCAGATACATGTAAGACTTGGGCTTCGTCAATAAATATTGGTTTTGTCGGAAGTAAATACTCAGATAACTTATCACTGAGCCTTCCTCTTTCTCTTGCATCTGACATAAGTTTTCGGTATAGGTTTAATTGGAGTGAAACTTCCCCGATCGACAACAAAGCGGAGTTATATTTCAAGACCTCATTGTCGAAATCTCCGAAGGCCGTTTTAAAAAGGAAAGGGTTTGAATTCTATCACTGGCTTTCGCAGTGGGAAGATAAGGAAATACCGGAAAATCTTCAGGGACGAAACCCTCATCACTGAAAAGCAGACAAAGCTCCAATAAATAGTTTTCGTGGTTTAAAACAAAGGAGTTAAGCTTTACTCCTGTCCTATCAAGTAATTTGCAGATTTGGGCCACGCCGGAAACATCAAAAAAGCACTTCTTAAACACCACATTTAAAGTCCTCTCCAACTGATTCTCGGCTTCCGATATGCTGTTAGTTAGAAATCTAAGGTTATCATATGTATCTTGCTGATCAATTACAAGGAATGTCGAACTTTCGAAATACTCTGAAGGTTGTTGAGTCATTGTTATTATTTGTTCAGTTGAATGAGAAGCTTTACAAAGGCGCCCATGGCTGTGCAGGCCTGGTTGGTAAAGACATCATCGAAATTTGAACATTTGGCTAGTGCACGCTCCATCGCTTTAAATACCTCATCTTCCGTAAACTTTTTCCGACAGTCCTTTTCGTAGTTTGGCAAGTGAACCTTGAGTCTCTGAGTGCATTTTTCGCGTTTCGGGCGTCCGCTGACGATAACGCTTGATGTTTGGACGCGTAAACTGATTTTTACTCAAGGGGCTCAAGAAGTACTAAAAGCCGTCCGCATATATTGTCCGGAAGAAGAATTCCAACTTTTGGAGGAACAAATACCTCATTACTACAAGCAGGTTCAAGATGAGACTGCCCTATCAGTTGGGAAAAATAATTTGGAAGCAGCCGAGAGACGGCGCAAAGTAATACGCGATCGAATAGTGAGGTTGTTGCAGCCAAAGGGGATAAAGGCAAATGATGAGTTAGCGGATTTCCTCACCTTAGATTGCGGCAGCTTTGAACATTGGATAAGCCGGAGAAAGCTAGAAGAATTTGGATTTAAGTTTTCTCATGAGACCACCTTTTCTAGAGGCAATACGGCTAAACCAATCATTCTTTTCCTAGATAATCAAGGGAAACATAACAAGAAATTAGCACCTCAATACGAGAAAGTTGCAACAGTCACATCCTTGTAATTAATAAAAACACCCCTATCGATTCTAAGCTATTGAAAGAATGCAGTGATTTACTTTTTTGGCTAAATCGAGATTTTTTTGGGGATAAAAATTTAACCGTCTTACTCGATTCCTTTGGGGGAGCGAACCTAATGCTTTTGCTTTGACAGAAGTTTTAAAAGATTTTTTCCCTGATTATCAAGTTGTTGTTACTCAGGACGCCAGAAGTTCTGCCACTTTGTTTTGCATCTGCTCACCGAAAGTGCTCTACCGGAAAAATTCTCTTTTTGGCTGTTTTGGGGCTTCTGTTTCCGACTATAACCGTCCTGGAGCGCATATTTCAGAAAGCTTTATTCGTGAAGGAGTAAGGAAAGTTAATTTCGAGGAAATGCGAGCACAGATTATTTAAAGCGATTCACCCAATTCAAATTGCTCAGGTGATGAGGGCCGGCTCTCTGGCGCGTGAATTAGTGTTAGAAGTAAATAAAATTACGCCGAGAGCACTGGATTTTTTTACTCGAGAAAACTTCCCACATAACTATCCCTTAACGGCTGAAGAAATAGTCGAATTACCCCCGTTAAAAAATTTTGAAGAAGTGTCATCCGAATTAGAAGAGATGCTGCGAGGAATAACCGGAGAAAATGAATATTAATCTGCCCTAGAGAACATTAAACAGATTGGTGCTAGACAATATGGTTTAAAAAACTGCGCCAACATGGGCCTGATAGAGAACAAAACTTGTAATCTGTCTCAATCTAGATAAAAAAGAGCCGGCTCTGTGCATTTGAGTCGGCTCTCTGCTAGATAACTATTTATTTGGATTCAGCTGCGACTTTTCCTGCCTGCCGGCCGAATGTGAAAATGTCAGCTATAGCGTTTCCGCCTAAACGATTGGCACCATGGATACCGCCTGTGACTTCGCCTGCGGCATAAAGACCGGGCAGAGGTTTACCATTGTGGTCAAGGACCTGAGTTTGAGTGTTGATCCTCAGTCCTCCCATGGTGTGGTGGACTGTCGGCACTTTCTTAACGGCATACCAAGGACCTTCTGTCATCGGACGGTCCTCTTTATTGTTCGCAACAAAACCGTATTTGTCCTTCTCAACTTTCCCGGTCGCAACCTTGTTGTACTCGTCCACAGAAGCTTTAAGTTTTGCAGCATCCATACCGGTCTTCTTGGCTAGTTCATCAAGAGTGTTGGCTTCAACAACTGCTCCTAATGACGCCATATCCGCAATAGTGGCTCCGTTTCTATCTACCCAGTCGCGAGCAGGATATCTCACATGATTAACAACTAACCAGTAAGTAGAGTGGGGCTGTGCAAAAATGGCCTTGCATAAAGTGTCTCGAGCCGCACCTTCATTGACAAATCTGTCTCCCAGCTCGTTAACAAAAAGTCTATTGCGGCCGGAAGTACGGATGTGTTCCATTAAACCGGTTCCGGGTGTTCCGCACGGATGAAGCTGAATATCGGACATGCCGATGACATCGGCGCCGGCTTTCTGACCGAGCGCGATACCGTCACCTTGTGCGGATTTCTGTATTGTTGATGCGCCGATTCCTTTACCGAGATCAACTTCTTTCCATACACCGGTGTTAACTTTACGTCGTAATTCAACGTTAGCGCCGAAACCGCCTGTTGCTAAAACTACACCTTTTGAGGCGAGTACGGTAATTTTGCGTCCGTGGTTATTTGCTACTACGCCTGTAATCCTCCCGCCTTTGTCCTGGATTAGACTTTTAACATCAGCATCGGTGATGATTGTTGCGTCATCTTTATGCTCAGCAAGGAATTTTTCTAAAGCACGGATATAGTGGTTGCCGGCGGGCGTTGTACCGTAGTGACTTCTCTGCCAAAGTGCCCCGGTTGCAGTCCCGATTTTGTCTTTAAAATCAGCGCCTAATGATTCAAGCCACTCAACCGACTTCATGGCGTTGTCTGTCAGATAATGCACAAGTTCAGGATTTCCGACATTGTGGCCGCCTTTCATCGTCTGTTCGTAGAATTTGTTCACGGAGTCTTCAATTCCCATGGCGCCCTGACGTTTCGGATCAACAGCATTGAAGGCGCCGCCGGAAACATTGGTGGATCCGCCGAGATAGCCAAGTTTCTCTAAAACAACAACTTTTGCCCCGTTCTGAACAGCTGATACGGCAGCAGCAAGTCCGGCGCCACCGCCACCGACGATAACAATCTGTGTCTTGAGTGTTTCATCGTTTGTCGGATAGACATCGACCTTTTTATTAAATTCGGATTTGTCAGCACCGGCCTGTGTCAGACAGTCCCTAACGCCTTTCTTGATAGCAAAGGAAGATAGAGTTGCGCCGGTTACGTTATCAACGTTGACCGATTGCGTATCTTTAATGTGTTTTGCAAGTCTGTTTAAAGCTAGCTTGCCAACACCAATAGTTTCAAGATTCTTTGAGACATCGATATTCTCAATCTTGTTATTAGCAATAGTAACTTTTACTGTGAGCGGAGCGTTGTGACCGTTAACAGTGGAAGTGTAGGTGCCGTCTTTCAGAGCGGCGGAAGCAGGAGCCATTGCAAATGATAATGCTGCAGCTAAAGGGAGTAGGATGAAGGACTTCATAAGTTTTCTCCTTGTTAATCTTTCTTTAGTCTATGAAACAGGGTACCTAAGTATTGGGTACTTAAGTACAATCAGCTCGTACACTACAGAAAAGAAAAACTTTAGCTCCCATGTGTAAAAGGATTTGTTTAGTTCTTGCAGGTGTCTTATTGACCGGTAGCCTGTGTTCAGCGCAGCCTGTCATACGTGTCGGCATGACTGAAGGCGGTCATGAAAAGAATCACAGCAGGATTTTTGAAGAGACGAGACAATCCTTAATAGATAGATTTGGCAAAGATCTGGTTTCTTTTGAGCTAATTCATGTCAATGAATTAGTGAGCAAGATACTTTCTGGAGAGGTTAATTTTTTTGTTTCAACAACGGGATTGTCCAGAAGGCTTCAGGCGGAAGGCGCCCGTGATTTAGCAACCATAACGTCAACTCGATTTCCAGATCCTAATCATTCGTTCGGTTCAATCTTTATCACAAGAAAAGATTCCGGAATTGCTGAACTTGCGGATATGAAAGGGCGGGTTCTTGTGAGTAGCCGTCCTATGGGTTTCTACGGTTACGTTGTCCCGATCGGAGAGATCGCAGGACACGGCTATGATCCGAAGGATTTTTTCTCAAAAGAGATATTTCTGGACAGCGGAAGTCACAATGTCTTGATTGCATTATCAAACGGCACTGGTGATGTAGCGACGGTGCCAAGCTGCTTTCTTGAAGATAATTATCCTGAGAATCATCCGTTCAGAACAGAACTGAAGGTGATCAATGTCCTTGAAGAAAAGCCTTGCGTTCGATCAACAAATGCTTATCCTAATTGGTCATTTTCATCTTCACCTAACACGCCCCATGAATTATCTCGAGAGGTTCTTCGCGTTCTTTTGTCGATGCCTCGAGATTCATACGGTTATCGCTGGAGTGTTGCAACGGATTTTTCCGGGACGGACCGGTTATATCAGGATTTGAAGACCGGAATGTACACAATCCTTAATGAATGGACATTTTCTAATTTTTTGAAGGAATACAAACACTGGGTTCTTCCGCTCGCGATTGTACTGATGTGCTTAGCCGGATACAGCGGACTTTTAAATTTCTTAGTTCGGAAGCGAACGAATCAACTAACCCGTTCGATAAAAAAGCAACAGCTGCTGCATAAACGATCTAGAGATTCTGAAGCTAAGTATGAGTCACTTCAAAAATTAGGCATCATTGGACAAATGAGTTCAATGATTGCACATGAACTGAGGCAGCCGCTTTCAAGTCTCAAAATCTATGCACAGACACTTCAAAGGAAATTCGAAAAAGGAGAGTTCCACGAGGATCAGTCCATTGATGTATTGCGCAAGATTCTTTCTCAGGCAGAAAGAGCTGAAACCATTGTTCAGAGCGTAAGAAATTATGCTCGCAGCAAAAGAAGCGATAAGCAGGAGATTTCTCTAACAAGGGTCTGTGAGAACGCGGTCAGCGTATTTAAACAGAGCGGGCGATTTAGCGGCACATTAAAAGTAAGAATTTCTGGAGATATGCGCTTATATGCAAATCCAATGGAGCTTGAATTGGCAATATTGAATATCTTGAGGAATGCAGCAGATTCTCTCATTTCTTCGAAGAATCAGGACCCAAAAATCGAGTTAATTGTTCAGCGGATTAATGACACCGCGATTCTTAAAGTAACGGACAATGGACCCTTAGTGTCTGAAAAAGAACTAGAAGACATGACGGTCCCATTAAACAGCAGCAAATTGAACGGGTTAGGCATCGGTTTATCTCTCGTCAGAACCATTATGGAAAATCACGGCGGAAATTTTGATATTGAGCCGCTCAAGTACGGCGGAGTTTGTGCGACATTAACCTTAAAAATCATGGAAGATCAAAATGCCTGATAAAGAAATTATTTGTATCGTTGATGACGACGCAGATCACTGTGATGCCTTAGGCTTTCTACTGGATAACGAAGGTTATGAAGTTCAGACATACTCCAGCGCAAATGACTTCTTAACAGTTGACCATTTGAGGTGTGACTGTCTGATTCTTGATTACAAAATGCCTGGAATTAACGGAATGGAACTTTTGGAGCTGTTAAAGATTAAGGGATTTACGTCTCCGATAATTTTTCTAACTGCTCACGCCGATCTGGATATGGCGATAAAAATTTTCAAAGACGGAGCGAATGATCTAATTCAGAAACCTGCGGATTCCGACAAACTCTTGAAGGCCGTTGGAGATGCGATTGAAAAGTTCAAAATAGTCCACATGCATATCACCGGAGAAAGCGGTGAAGCCGCCGAAAAGTTAGCCTCATTAACGAATAGAGAGCGACAGGTTATTGATCTTGTTTCGATGGGGTTGATGAACTGCCAGGTTGCTTCAAGATTAAATTTGAGTGAGCGGACGGTAGAGACACATAGAGCAAACGCTTATAGAAAATTAGGCATCTCAAATTTTGCACAACTGCGCAAAGTACTGCTCTTATCCGGACAGGTTTGAGATGCATGTTCCTTAACTTTTGAGTGACTTTTTATTTTAAAAGTTAAAAAGGTGAGACACGTTACCAAGTCAAACAGAATGAGGTTCCCAAGATATGAGAAATTGGACGAGGGTCTATACTAAACTCTTCATCTCCCCTTCAGGCATCTGTTAAAAACCCGACTTTAGGAGAATCTCGTAAATAAAAAAACTCATCCCTTGTGTTACTTAGGTTGAGGCAGTTTAAGAATTATTTTTGCGTCATAATAAATCCATCCTCTTTAGAGTCGGCACAGCGCAGTTAAAGTCCGGGAACTTTGTCTTTAGACTTCTAGCAAGCTCATGTAAGGAACAGAACCTATTTGGCATTTTTAATCCGCAAACTTCTAAGATCTCCGGTGTCTTCGATGTTTTTAGCTTCCCGCTTTTAATCATTTCTACAAGCTCAGAAGTGCTTTGCCGCTCAAGACCTTTTCTGAGATTGCAGCATTGCTCCACAGTTGCAAAGACTGACCTTTCTTCACTTTGCAGTAGTGGGGCAACGTTTGCCTCCCGAAGACAAGTGGAAATTTCCTCAGCTGTCACGTGCACGGAACTTTTTTCAGCGCGATTTTGTATAAGCCGAACAGAGATAAGCGCAAGGTAAACCAGCAGACAATGCGCAATGATGTGCTTTGAGTTAAACACATACATCGGGCGCAGACCGAGATTGGACTTCATAACCCTGAAGCAGTCCTCAATGCAGTTAAGACGATGATACATACCGGCGATTTCGGTATCTTTGAGGATCGGATTTTTTTCAGAGACCACTCCGTCTTTGTCTGCTTGTATCGGCGATTCCTTATACACAACGGCAGCATAACCGCATAGAGCCAGTTTATTTTGCAAGACCTTTTCATCAATTCCGAGAATTGGCTGATCCTTGCCGTTTTCTGTTTTTGCCAAACAGGCCCAACCGGTTTTTCTCGGTCCGGTTTTGACTCCCGCCTGTTTCTTCGCAAGAACGATTCCCTGCCAGAATTTTAAGATGGCCTGATCACGCTTTTGTCGTTTTTTGTTAAACGTAAAGACTAATGTGCAGTTGATTTTTGAACCGCTCCCACCCGATTTCTCCCAATCGGAGACCACTTGATAAAGATTGTCATCGGGAGCCTCACTGTTTAGCGGCTGATAACGTGATCGGTCCAGCATCTTTGGGTTAGCGTTTCACCGAGCTTGGTGACTTTTTGGGCCATCAGAAAGCCGAGATTGTTCCCGTTCAGCATCTTTAAATTTTCAACTGATTTCAGGAAACGACACATTGAGAATACCGTTCGAACCGTTGAGAGAAATCACCTATTAAAGACGGAATCTGATACTGCTAGCGTTGCTTATCATTTATGCGCCTAAAAAATAACCTGCTGATCTGTCATCTGTGTCAGCAGGTTTTCCAAAAGGGAGTATGTTGGATTTAGCGGCTCAAACTGAGGTTTTTTAGCGTGGGGCTTCCAAAGAGAAGTAATGTTTTAACCGTTGGAACAGGTCCTATTGTTTCGAAGGTTCCTCTGTTCGAGCGCTTTCTTTCTGAGCCTCGTCCTCTAATTTTGAAATGCGGAAAAGGTAACCGTGGTTGATTCGCAGATTAAATATCTCCGGCTGCCCTGCCTGTAATTCGATTTCGCGTAAGAAACCAGTTTCCTGCGGTTTCTCTTTCATGCAGTATTTACCTTTTTCCTCTTCCATTTTTTTGCGATCTTCGTCATTAGCCGGAATAGGCGCGTAGGTAAGACGCAAATTGTGTTTGCCGGGTTCAAGGTTTAAAGTCAGAGTTTCATCGGGCAGAAAAATGACGGATAACTTGTCATCAATCCAAAGTGCCATATCGCAGATGCCGGTTACATACCTGGATTCGAATGTGACCGGAACATTCTCTCTAGCAGAAGTTGTTGGGATAAAGATTCGCTCGTTCGCGACAGCGGTGAGTTCCGTCTTGTCTTGAGCTTCATCAGCAAACGAAAGACCGGCATTTAATGCGGCTGCACAAAGCAGGACCGTTTGAATAAAGAATGATGTCTTATTCATGCTTGATAGTTCTCCTCTCGGTTATTAGCCGAGAGGAGATAGAAGTGTTTGGAATCTAAGGTTAGAAAACGTATCTCATGCCGATGTCAGCACGGTAATCCTGCTGAATCTTGGCTCCGAAGGACCGCTTGATCTGCGCAAAGCCGTACGTATCCTTATTGAAGTTATAAGTACCGCCGACAGAGATTTCGCCCCATGTGTCTTTCATGGAAACGGAGTTCTTGTTTCTTGCGCCGTTATCAAGGGTATAAGTCGCTTTGTATTTCGATGTAAATTCTCTGAGCACATCGAGTTTCACAAAAGCGCTTCCTTCTTTTGCTTCGCGTCCTAAGGAGATGCCGGCTCTGCCGATTGTGCTGGGTGTGCCTTTGACGTGAACATTAATACGGGTATCGGTACGATATTTCGCGTCTTTAATGTAACCATAGGTCAGCTGAAGCTGAGGATCGACATACCAGGTCTCGGATAACGGGATCTTGTGTCCTGCTTCAATACTTGCCTGCAGGGCGTTGGTGTGGTATTTGCCTTTGGAAATGTAGCGATTAAGTTTACTAATCGCGGTGAAGTCGTTGCTCAAGCGGCTGCCTTTGAGAATTAAGTCAAGGTAGGCACCATTGTCAAACTTCTTCACGGCGTATGCCGACAGGCTGCCGATCCAGTTCTTTCCGCTTCCGTCATTGGAATAATCACTGCTGCCGCGGGTATAGCCCAACGCCGCGCCGAATATCCACTTGCCGTTATTTTCTTTATCGGCGACGTGATCGAAACCAATCTGGAATCCGTGATATCTGTTCTTGAAGTAAGTATTGCCGCTGTCATAAGTATTCTTACCGCCAAGAACTCGAACCCAGGCACCTTCTAAATCGGTTCGATCGCGGATTTCTCCCATGCGCTGGTATAGTGTTTCGTTTTCTTGTCTCCACAAGAAGTAGTTTGTCATAGAGATCGAACTTAAAGCATCCATAGTCGAGGTAGAACCCTCTCCCGGGACAATAAACCCGGTATTCGGATCAACGGTAGGATTATGTACTTCGTGGTCGATAACTGGATTGTTAACGCCGGGGTTGTCTTCTCCGGGTACAGGGTCTTTATCACAGGGTTTATCGCACTTATCGTCACAATCAGTGAAATTAACAGTTAAACGATTCTCCGTTGAATTGTCGCCGGTTTCGTACAGCTGCAAAGGATCATATTTGACGTAGGGATCAATTTTTTTATCTGTAATAGGAGCTTCCACAATACCAAAGACCTGTCCCATGTACTTCAGACCGTTTGGAGAAGTAGAAGAAGTTGATCCGGAGCCCTCTGCATTATTATCCGGATCAGCACCAGTATTCGTTTCGGGATACAGTTCTTCAACCCGAGGATTGCCGTCAACCAGGGAGTCGGTAATGTTGTTTGGATTGCCTACTGCACGTATGTCCTCAAAGTAATAAGGCGCTACGTATGTTGCTTCCGGAGTGACTAACCCCTCAGGGATAGAAAGTTCGACATAACCGGCGATTTTCCTGTTTGAAGGTAAAATCTCATATTTTTGATTGAGATTAAATGGATTGTGAAGGTTGTCTTCGTTTGCGGCAATCCAGCCGGTGGTTTTGAGCCAATGTTCTTTCTCATAGCGATGTTTTGCGTCAGGGTAGAGAATTAATACGCTGACATCGCGTGATTCATCTTTCCAATGATTCTCTGTCTGTTTGAGAAGATGCTCTTCAATTTCTTTTTCACTTAACGGTTTGCCGTTGAGATAGGCTTCAATTGTATATCCTTTTGATAGATAATCTTTGTACGAAGCAAGGGTAAGTGCATCTCCGTCCTTAATCTTCTGCCACTCTCCTGAGGTTACCGTTTGGCCGTCTCCTTTTTCAATGCCTACGTACTTCCAATCAGCTCCTTCCGGGGTGTAATGTTCAAATTTATCTTCAACTCGTTTGCCAACATAGATGCCAACAGCTTTTCCTTCGCTGTCGAGTCGAAGTACAGGATAAAAGTTCTCTTCTTTAATCTTTAGTCCGGCTTCAGAGCTGCCATATCTGTTTTCAAAGTAACCGTCCGCTGGAGCAATGTTTTGGCGCGATTCCTCATCTCCGATAACGACGTTGTTCGCAGCTTCTCTCATCAGCTGAAGCGCGTTCAGGCCGGTGTTAAGATAAGTTAAGAGTACAGGGTTGTCTGTTCCTGAGTAGCCGTTAGAGCCGCCAAGTGTATCCGGAAGGTTGTTTGTGTCTACAGTGACTGTCAGATTTAAACGAGTCGGATCACCGCTTGACTGCTTCTGAACGTTATTCAGAATGATCCCGTTCGTATTAACTTTAAGAACATCTTTTTCAACAGTTGCTCCGGTTTCGGCGTCTTCATACGACTGCTTCTGCCAATTTGTCCCGAAGTAGAGCGTTGAATTTCCACTAAACGCACCTTTATCGTTAATATAGGATTTGCGCCCTAATCTGACTTTGTAGCCGCTGCTTAGAGGATCTAACTTATCTCCGAATGAAAGGGATGTGCGGGGAGATGCATCCGCATATTTTCCTCGCAAGATTTGAATATTGACGTCTGGGCCCAAGGTCAGGGTATCTGAGTTGGGGAGGGCGGTTGTATTAAAAGTCAGATCTGCTGAAAGAGCTTTCTCATGTTTGTCGTTGGCTACAACAATATTTCCGTTGCGCAGATCAAAGCTACCCCTCATATGAGTCGCGGTATCAAAGGTCAGAAATCCGCCGCCTACAGGTGATATATAAATAGATCGTGAAACAGGTCCTGTAGCATCGATCCAAACCGGCTGGTCAGGATTTTTAGCTTCTATAGTGGAAACTCCGCCTATATTATAAATACCGAGTGATCCGGCTGTAGTGCTTGCATTCACAGTACGGACACCGTTGGTTATGCCGACATATTGTGTGCCGATATGATGCACCTGACTATCCTCAGATTTCAGATTAGAGCATTCTCCGCCATCGCCGGTGCAAGCGCCATTATCGCTATAGTTGTAAATGCCGATGGAATGAGAGCCTGTAAGTCCGGTTGCGTTATTTATATCGATCGTATCAACTTCACGGATGACTTGAGGACCGCAGTCAGCCGTTTCAGAAGCGCTTCCGTTGGCAATACCGTAATTTGTTGCGTAGATAGTTCCTATTTTTTGAATGTACTGATTACTTCCGTAAACATTTGCCACACCGGCGCCAAATCGGTTGTCTTCTTCGCCGATTTGATTGATCGGCATATAAATTTGTTGGTCTCCAAGCCAGCCAAAACCCGGAGCTCTATTTGAGATAGCAACTCCGCGCTCGGTTGAGTAAGCACTGGACGTTCTCGTAGTATTCATGATCATTTTATCAATTTGACCGCCGGCTTCTTCTTGAGAAACTCCCAGTATTTGTACACCGCCGTTGTTGCTAATTAAGGCTCCCGGCTGAAAAGCTCCAACACCGAGACCAAATTGAACAATGGCGGCACGTCCGCTAATGTCAGCTTTAAGAGTTTTGAAATTTCCGGTAATTCTTTGAGTTACAGCACTGGCTACAGCGTCCGGATCCGTTGCACTGACAAGCTTGTCATAGGAAACGACGAAAACTCTGCCGGTTTGAGAGGAGAGCAGGTCAGCGTCAGGGATATCGATGGTTTGTTTGTTGACTGTTGCAAAGAATATTCCTGCACCGCCCATAGCAGAGATGGTGAGTGAGTTTTTGGTACTTTGAATCTCCTGAGCAGTAGTTGCAGATGAAAACACCGGATTTTTTATTGTATTCATCCCCACAGTAATAGTGGACTGAAGATCATCGGTTATCGTGTAGGAAGAGTCTTTGTAAGCGGTAGTCCCTAGGTTACCGTCTGTGGGAAGGTCTGCTGAATATGATACCCCCCCCCAATGCATACGAAAGCGCTTGACAGAACAGCAATCAAACTTGTTTCAGTAACTTTCCTAAGTTTGTTTGTGGGACGCACAGAAGTGAATTGGCTTGAGTGGATTTGAGATGGCAAGGCACAAAAAGCCAAGCATCTTTTAGGCAAAGATTTGCTAAGCATTATTTCCTCAATTTTTGATGTGAATAATTTTTTTTAGACTATTACTTATGTTTCATAGTGTTGAGTAGTATTTTTACTTAAAGGTATGTACTAGTATTTGTTCGGTATTAAAGACTATGCTGCTGTGGAAGAGTTTTATTTAAATATTTTTTTTAATTAAATCAAATAAAAATGATATTTATTTTTTAATAAAATATGAATGATAATTTGTTCGTTTTTTGATATGAATTTTAATTTGGTTCTGTTATAAGAGAAGGCATAATGATTATTTTTGTTTTTTTACAACAGATTGTCGATGAGTTATTCTCTATTTTTTAAAATTTGACAATAAATATTTGTACTTCGAAAGGAGGGGAAAATATAGCTATCATAATTTTTTATGTAAGTTGTTATGCAAAGAATGCCTTTACAAGCTGGACTTCTTATCAACACCTAGTACATGTTTAATTGCTTCGATCTCTTTATTTTATGTTTGTTATTGTCTTAGGTTATGTCTAATCATTAAATATGCATCGTTTTAAATTAATAGGTTAAGTAAGTCAAAAATCTTCCTACGTCTTACATTTTTCTAATAGGATTTCTGTGGCAAAGGTATTGGGGTGTTCTGTTCAATTTAATCAAGAATTCGCTGTGAAAGTATGCCAATAGAAATGACGACTCTTGTTTTTAGAAAATCGGTTGAGATACTTTTGTCAAACTGATCCGTAAGACTCTGTACCTCAGCATGGTTATTTTTTTATCTGAAGAATAGTGTAGGAGGAGGCACACAGAGATAAGGACATCGCTGCAAAAGGAAGTAAAAATGAGCGATAGTCAATGTGCGGCCTCAGCATTTGCCAAAGATTATTTTTAATAAGACGACAAGATGTTTTAGAAGACTGTCAAGAGAGTTCAGTGCAGCGTATCAAACACAAAGACGCGTTTGTATCTATTAAAAGAGCCCGGGCGTTGCCCGGGCTGATGTCGAAATAAGTTATTTCACATACTTAGCAGCGTTTTCACCTGCGATACGGCCGTAAGTTAACCCGATAATTGCTGCAAAGCCGACTTCATTGGCGAAAGCTTCGTGACCGGAGGCTGCACCCGCAGCATATAAGCCCGGAATAACATGACCTTTAGTGTTGATTGCTTCGGCCTTGTTATTGGTTTTGATGCCGCCGTACGTGGACTGCATTGAAGGAGTGACTAAAGCAGCATAGAAAGGAGGTTTGACCATTGGGTACTGAATCTTGCGCCCAAGCTCTTTATCTTTGTCCAATCCGGCTTTGCAGTCTGCGATGTACTGATTGAGAGTATTGATAAATTCTTTCTTATTGACCTTTAATTTGTCTGCCAGCGCTTCAATAGTGTCAGCTTTGACAAAGTAGCCGGCATCTGCGTAATTGCGCATAAGCCTGAGATTATCCATAGCCGTTTGATCCACAACAGCATAAGCCTCATGGCTAGGCTGTTTCATCATAGCTTTGCTCTTGAAATTGATGGAAGGATGATTTTCATCAACGAATCGTTTTCCATCGTGGTTGACAAGAACGGTGTACGGAGTAATCGCGGTCAGAGAGACACCGTCTTTTTTTGTAAGGGGATGGCAAAGGTAGTTAACTTTGATCTGATCCATGGAGGCGGTGTCAGCACCAACTGCCTGAGCCATACGAATACCGTCGCCTGTAAGAGAAGAAGCTCCCGTTGTCGGACGATTGGTCCAATCAGGCGCGTATCGCTTAAGCAGCTCCGGGCTTGCGGAAAATCCGCCGGTTGCAACGATGACGGCTTTGGCCAATACTTTATACGATCCGTCAGGAGTGGAAACTTTAACACCTGTTACTTTGCCTTTGTCAGATAGAATTTCGGTTACGCGGCTGTTGAGTCGGTAAGGAATTCCGTCCTTCTTCATCTGTGCGGTCAGAGCTTTCATGATGTGAGGTCCGGGCGCACTTCCATCCTTCGTGATATGGAAATACTTATCATTCTGGAATCTATCGAAAGGTACGCCAAGTTCCATTAACCAGTCGATGATTTCTCCGCCCCTTCGCGCGTAGGTTTCTACATTCTCTTTGTTGATAGGGATATTCTTGTCTTTGGCTTGCTTCATCAAGTGATCAACGTAGTCTTGAGTAGACTTTCCTCGAATGCCTTTGTCTTTAATGAGCTTTGAACCGCCGGCCGTAATACCGGTAGAAATGTTCATTGAATCACCGGCACCAAGCATGCCTTGTTTTTCAATGACCAGTACTTTTTTGCCTTGTTCCTTCGCTGCGATAGCAGAGGTCAGGCCGGCGATTCCGGAGCCGATAACGACAATGTCGGCTTCATCGTCTTTCTGAGGTTTCTTAACTGCTACAGGAGCCGCGACTAAAAGGGGAGAGAGATCTTTCGTGGCTTTAGAAAGCGCATTCTGGCAGGCATTAATCAGACCTTTACTGCTGAAGGTCGCTCCGGTGACATTGTCTACCTTCAGGGTCTGACGTTCGATAATTTCTTTCGGAATCATCGAGAGCGGGGCGTCTGACAGGCCGGCGGATTCCTTATGGCTGAGGACCTTAATATCAGTAATCTTGTTCTTATCAACTGTGACCTGTACGTTAATAGGGCCGTTTCTGCCTGTAGCTGTGCCCTCATAAGTACCAGGCGTAAAACTCGCTGCCGCAAATGCGGTGCCGGTTATTGTCAGAGAAACAGCTAAAACTATGCTTTTAAATTTGATCATGTTTACTCCTTCGAGAAAAAACTTTTTGCTCTGACATCTACGTTAGCGAACTAAGTACTTAAGTAGTTTGAAATTTAAAATTGCAGATAATGGGATAAGTATGGGTATTGAAACAACTGATGATGCGTGCTTTCTTGCTGACTACATTCTTGCTTGCTTTTCAGTTTTCGCTATGTGCGAATGAGGCTGTGATTTTTGCGGTTAGTTTGGACGCTCCGCAGGATAAGAATGCACAGATTATTGAACCCACGCTGAATACTCTTCGGAACAAGTTCGGCGAGGATAATTTAAAAGTAGTTCGGCTGCCTTTACCAGAATTGGAAAAGCAGCTGGAAGCTGGAAAGATCGACATATTTCTTTCAACCTCCGGACTTTCTAGGCGGATGGCCCAAAAAGGTGCAAAAGAACTCGTTACGATGAGTTCTGACCGTCTGCCGAATCCAAATGAGGCTTACGGAACGTTGTTTATCACAAGAAAGGATTCACCGATAAACACAATCGCCGACATGAAAGATAAACGTCTTGCGGCAAATCTAAAAGGTGGATTTTACGGTTACCAAATAGGCATGGGAGAGCTGGCTAAGAATGGCCATAACCCGTCGGACTTTTTTTCACAAATCGATTTTGTCGGAAGAGATCTGCGTAAAGTTGTGGAGTCAGTGATTAAAGGCAATGCAGATGTCGGTTCGGTTTCGAGCTGCTTTCTCGAAGATACTTATCCTCCCGAAAGCCCTATTTGGAAAGAGATTAAGCCAATCGGACTGAAGAAATCTGACGGTTGTTGGGTTTCTACAAGTCTTTATCCTAATTGGTCAGTGTCAACGATGCCAACAACGGCAGCAAGTGTTGCAAAGGATGTGACAGTTGCGCTTTTGGGTATGCCTGCGGCCGAAGGAGGGATCGGTTGGAGCGTTTGTACTGATTCTCTAAAGACAGATGAGCTCTTTAAAACTCTTCAGCTTGGGCCCTTTAGCTTCCTCAAAGACTGGTTCTCGCAGGAATTCAAAAATCGTTACGCCATCTGGGTATTTTTGGGCCTGACTCTGCTTTCTTTTTTCGCGGTAACTTCCTTCATTCTTGGAAAACTTGTCAGACGAAGGACACGATCACTGTACCAGTCACTGGAAGCACAGCGAGAGCTTCAGAAAAAGGCGCGAGCGGCCTCCGAGAAAGTGTATGCATTGGAAAAGCTGGGAATTGTTAATCAGATTAGCTCAATCGTAGCTCATGAATTAAGACAACCATTTACGACAATAAAAGCATTTATCTTCGGAGCAAAGAGAAAAGCCGAAAAGAATACCTTGACCAACGAGGAAATGGCTGAAGTTCTAAGCAAAATTCAAAGACAGTCAGATCGTGCGGAAGCGATTGTCGGCAGTGTCAGAAATTATGCAAAGCAAAGAAATCGACAAATACAGTTCTTTAGTTTCGTGGAAGCTGTCGATAGTGCCGTCCGTAACTTTATCGACTGCGGTATTTTTAACGGGGAAATCGCAACTCGTTATGACTGTGATCTTCAGGTTTGCGGAAGTTCACTGGAAATTGAACTTGTAGTTGGGAACCTATTAAAAAACTCATCCGATTCTTTAAAGTCTATCCATCGCAAGAAACCGGTTATTACAGTTCATGTCTTTAAGGCAAATGGGTACGCTTGTATCGAAGTAAGCGACAACGGAGGAGGCACAAAAACATCTGAGGAAATTCTGAAGTCTGAGAAATCTGACGGTCTGGGTTTGGGACTTGTGATTGTCAAATCAATTGCCGAAGCTCATGGCGGAAAATTCTCTCTGCAGTTGAATACTTCAGGAGCTAAGGCTATTTTTACTATTCCTCTTTCGGGAGACGACAGTGAAGCAGAAAACTGAAAAATCTACTTTAGTTAGGCTTGTTGATGATGACTTGGATCTGCTAGAAGGCCTTACATATATGCTCGAAGAGGAAGGATGGAAGGTTCGGACGTATCCCAACGCCGAATCTTTTTTAGAGTTAGATGACAAAAACACTCCAGGCTGTATTGTCTTAGATTACATAATGCCGAGGGTCACGGGAGTTGAACTCCAGCAGATATTAGAAAAGCGAGGCTTTAAGCAACCGGTCTTATTCTTAACGGCTCATGCAGATTTGGACATGGCGATATCGGTATTTAGAAAGGGCGCAGAAAACCTCTTGAAAAAACCGGTAGATCCGGATGAGTTGTTGGAAGCAATTCGAAAAGCAGTAGAAAGGGATCGAAGGCAGAGGGGAGAGGTTAAAAAATCCGCTGGGCGTTATGCGGCTCTCTCGGAGCGAGAACGAGAAGTTATCCGGCTAGTTAATGAAGGCTTAATGAACAATCAAATTGCAGAAAGGCTTGGTTTAAGCGAGCGAACAGTGGAAAGTCATAGATTCCATGCTTACCAAAAGATTGGGATTAGCACTGCTAAGGAGCTTAGACGGTTCTTAGAGGAGGCAAATTAATTTCCAATCAACAATAGCGGCTCCAAAGAGAGCCGCCAGCAGAAGAAGTTCCGTCGGAAAACACTAGCTCAAGAACTTTCTAAATAGCAGTTCTGATGTTGAAAATATTGGGACGTAAAAGAATATCTGCAGCGACTTTCTTTTTATAAGTTAGATAGTTCGCGTGGGCTTCTTCAGAAACCGAGCCTTCTTGGTGCTCTTTCACTTGTGAAAACCACTCCTTACCCATGATTTCAGGAGAAATGCTGTAGAGAAAAGTGTTCTTCTTATACGAGATTTTAAAAAATAAGGAACCTCCCGCTGCAGAATGTGGTGCCTCTTGAGGTGCATCACTGTCGTCGATGATATATCGACCATCAGAACTCGCCCGTGTCAGATATTCAAAACCGTCACGAACTCCGGGACCGAAATGTCCGCTGACAATTTGAAATTCTTTTCTCATTGGTACTTCGTTGGGACATAAATCAGAAATCGCTTCTTTCATTAGTCTAAAAACAAGCGCACTTGCGATTAAGGCCCTAGGACCGGCATAGCGATAAATGTCTTCACATCTATAATCCATTACGCCTTCCTCTTCGCGCAGGAGAATAAAATCCTGAATATCAGCGTACACGATGGACTCCTATTTCATTGCGGAAGGGAGAATCAGTGATTTAACATCAACTTTTCTTTCCATCATCTTGTTGTCATAAAGGAAGTTCTGATCAGTTTCTAACCCCTTGATATCATCATCTGTCAGAGTGTTGTAGTAGTTAGACCAGGAAGCGAGCTTTTTAGCGTCGCTGATCTCAATACCGTGCTCTTTTGCACCCATGGCGATAGCCTCGTCAGGATGATTTTCAATCCAGGTAAGTGCTTCTCTCTGAACTTTAACGACTTTTTCCAAGGCTTCAGGATACTTTTCTGCGAATTGAGCAGAGACAGTGGTGACAAGGTTCACGTTAACGATATCCTTAGCCGTTGTGATTACTTTTGCACCGGATTTTTCTGCCTTAATGACGCCGCTGGCAGCAAGTAGAGCTGCATCCGCACTTCCTGAGAGAAGTGCGGCGAGTGCAGAAGGCTGGTCCATGGAAATGAAGTCAACATCTTTGATGCTCATGCCGTTTTTTGCTAAAGCGGCTACGAGAAGCTGGTGTAATACAGTGCCTTTCGGTCCGACAATTTTCTTGCCCTTTAAGGATTTAATGTCTGCGGATTCTCCCGGTTTACTGACGATAGCGAACGTATCGGCTGGATGTGAAACTCCGGTTGCAATCAAAACCTTATTCCCGGCGCCGTTTGCCATAAGAAGTGAAGACGTATTCATGACAGCAGAGATGTCTACTGCGTTCGCAGCCATTGCCTGAGTTTGTTTTGAGCCGGAAGTAATGGTCTTCCAATTGACTTTAACTCCATCCTTCTCAAAGGCTTTCTCAAGCATGCCTTTCTCCTTCATAACGATGTTCTGAAGGTTAAAAGGAGCCTTTACGTAGACAATATTGATTTCATTGGGAAGATTCGCTGCAAAGACATTAGCCGTCAGTCCTAGCGATAAGATAGTTGTTGCAAGCGGTTTAAACAAGATTCTTCTCTGGTTGATTGATAACGATAATTATTATCATATCAATAATATTTTAAAAATGTGTCGTTTATGAAACACTTTTCGATTTGTTAGTTTAAAAACAGGCCGCATGCAGCAATGCGGTCAAAAGAGAAGGCCTTTTCTAATGCTGTTCCTGTCATGTAAGCTGCTCAGTGGACTCCGCCCGTTACTTACCTCAGGCGTAAAGCTCAGAAAACGGTTCACCAAATACATCGAGAACTTTGGCTGTCGGAGTAATTCTCAAAACGCAGTAAGTTGCAATACAGCGAGGTTTTGTTGGTTGACATCCTCCACGTCCTTCAGGGCGTGGAGGATGTCAAAATCAGATGACAACGAAATTCCGGGCTGTTTGATACTGGACTATCCTATGCAAGGAGCTATAGGTATAGAACTGCAAGGAATGCTTATTGTCACTTCCTATGATTTTCCTAACTACTCACGCAGAGGTGCCGGTTGTTATCAAAGCGTTCCAATAAGGAACGGTGGATTTCTTGTTAACCGGAACTTCTGACTGCAGCGATCATAAAAGCGGTAGAGCGGGAACAGAAAGAAAATTCACCTTTGAACCTATATAGTCAGCTCACGGAACATCAGAAAAAAGTTGCTTCTTTGGTTGCTAAAGGACTGACTTGCTCCATCATAGGAGAACGGCTAGGTAAAAGCAGAAGAACTATCGAACGGCACAGGGGAAATGTCTTGAGAATTCTTCGGGTCGATACCCCGGAGGAACTAAATAACATTCTGGCGCAAATCAGTAACGGCAGTTGATTAATTGTTCGGCAAATACTAGAAAAGACGCTTAGTTAATGAGCAAAATAATTAAGTTTATTGCATTTAACATGATGTCAGGTGACTCGGCGGAAGTCTTGACTGCCTCTTAAACTTCCTTAAATGTTACTTTCAGTTAGTATTATTTGATGATTGTTCCGCTGCTCTTTGACCGCTTCTGATAATTCCTAAAAAAGACCATCGGCAGAATAATGAAAAACGACACGCCAATAACCAGGTACGAGATATACCAAGCACATGAACTGAAGCCCTCTGCCAGAATATTTTCAGGCGGAATAAATCCGCATAAGAACGCAGTCAGAGAAGTCAGAAATGCGGTTCCGGCAACGAGCCAAATGCCGACTTTTCCGCCCGGAATACGGCAGGAGGACTGTCGCTCCGCATGCTTGTAACGCAGACGAATGGCCGCCGCAAACATCAGTAGATACATAATCATGTAAAGCTGAGAACAGAGTGCGGATAAAATCCAGAATGCGTTCGAAATCGTCGGCGTCACTAATATGTTCAGAGATAACAGAGACGCAAAACAAGCCTGAATCAAAAATACGTTCTTTGGCATTCCGTTTTCATTGCGCTCCTGCCACCAGCTTGGGATATAGCCTTCCTTTGAAACTTCTAAAAGTCCGTTTGATGGGCCGTTAATCCACGTCGCAGCCATTGCAAATGCTCCAAGAGCCAAAAGCAGACAAAATATCGGTGTCAGCCATTGCAAACCTAGAACTTTCATCATTTCTTCAAAGGCTTGGCAAACGCCGGACGCAAGGCTTAGTTTTTCCGGTGGGACCGTAAGCGCAATAGAAAATGCGCCAAAGCTGGAAAGCAGAATCACAAGAACGGTCGCCAATAGAATTGCTCTCGGGTACTGGACTGCCGGATTCTTCAAACGACGAATATGAACGGCGGACATCTCCATTCCCGCCAAAGAGACCATCATGCCCGCAAGCAGCATCCAGCTCATTGAATCACTAAAGTCGGGCAGAAAATCTCCCATTCCATTAAATGGAATTGCAGTCGAGTGTCTGCTAAACAAGTAAAGAGCTGTCATGGCAAAAATAGCGGCGCAAGGAATAATCGTCCCGATAACAAGACCGCCGTTTGTGATGAAGAGTGCGTATTTGACGCCTCGGCTGTTGAGGTACGTCGCACCCCACATCGCGACCTGAATCATGATAAAAATAAACCACTTGTTGTCGGCAAGCTCAGGATCGAATGCATACGCCAGGGAAGAGGCCACAAAAGTTAAACAAGCCGGATACCATGGGAGGTTCTGAACCCATTCCATAAATATGGCGAGAAAGCCCCAGCGCGGCCCAAAAGCTTCACGAACCCAAACAAAAACGCCGCCGTCCTCCGGATATGCGCTAGCGAGTTCTGCTGATACCAGGGCGGAAGGAATAAAAAAACAGATACAGGAAAGAGACAGGATGAAGACAATACTCCAACCGTACTCTGCCATGTTAGGGAGATTACGAGGAGAAAATATCGCGCAGACGGTAATAAACGCCATGGCGACAATACCGATGGTGACCCTTGGAGCTGTGTTGCTGTTTTCCGGTTTCATAATCTTTCCTGTTTAACCGTTTAACTTTTCCCTTATTTTGAGTACTCCGAAACTCAATAATGCCAATGGGTTATCAAAATAGGGACCAAGAGCCTCAGAACGTCTGATGAGGAGCTTGAAAGCAAAAAGATCGTAATTTTTTTTCACTACTGTTCAAAATAAATTTGAACGATTGACATAGCCCCAACGCAAACATGCTGGCGATCCGATAAAGTTGATTTTTGCGAAATAAACAAACGGAGCACCAGCATGCAGAGATCAACGATATCTATGTTTGCTCAACGTGTCCAGCTTATGGGCGGGAAAATTGAGTTTCAAAACTTGGTCAACAAGTACCAATCTGACAAGGGG
>Ga0073906_1001980_pt1 | contig 28998 bp, 20 predicted proteins | sample Inofromicrocosms_FD_65485 | JGI IMG/M metagenome (GOLD analysis project Ga0073906, IMG submission 65485) | Mouse cecum microbial communities from Vienna, Austria - Inoculum for glucosamine and mucus D2O microcosms | ecosystem: Host-associated > Mammals > Digestive system > Large intestine >...
CATTATGGACTTCGGTGCGGCTGAAAAGTTCGGAGGCACATGCAATCTGCGTTTTGACGACACTAACCCTCAGAAGGAGGACACTGAATATGTGGAGGCAATAAAGCGGGACATCCATTGGCTCGGATATGATTGGGAAGACCGTCTTTATTATGCTTCTGATTATTTCCCTCAGCTTTTCGACCTTGCCAAACGGATGATCAGTGAAGGAAAGGCTTATGTGGATGAGCAGTCGAGCGAAGAGATTGCCGCGCAGAAGGGTACGCCTACCGAACCCGGTAAGGACAGCCCTTACCGCAATCGTCCTGTAGAGGAAAACCTTGAACTGTTTGAGCGTATGAACAACGGTGAGTTCGAGGAGGGTTCGATGGTGCTCAGGGCCAAGATAGATATGGCCAATCCGAATATGCACTTCCGGGATCCGATCATGTATCGCATCATCAAGACTCCGCATTGGCGTACAGGCAACAAGTGGAAAGTCTATCCGATGTATGATTTCGCGCACGGGCAGAGCGATTATTTCGAGGGCGTTACCCATTCTATATGCACATTGGAATTCGTGCCTCACCGTCCGCTTTATGAGTATTTCGTCAAGGAATTGGCAGATGAATCATATTGCCCTCGTCAGATTGAATTCAATCGCTTGAACCTTACCTACACTGTCATGAGCAAGCGCAAACTGCTTCAGCTCGTCAAGGAAGGTTTGGTGAGAGGTTGGGACGACCCCCGTATGCCGACTATATGCGGGCTCAGACGTCGCGGCTACACTCCTTCTGCAATCAAGGATTTCATAAATCGTATCGGCTACACCAAGTATGAAGCGCTCAACCATATAGAGCTGCTTGAGCATTCTGTGCGCGAGGATCTCAACAAGACGGCCACTCGCGTTAGTGCGGTGCAGAATCCTGTCAAGCTCGTCCTTACCAATTATCCCGAAGGGCAGACTGAGATGATGGAGATGGACAACAATCCGGAAAATCCTGTGGAGGGCAAGCATCAGATGCCGTTCACGCGTGAACTTTGGATAGAGCGTGAAGATTTTATGGAGAATCCTCCCAAAAAGTTTTTTCGTATGTCGCCAGACAAGGAAGTGCGTCTCAAAGGTGCATATATAGTGAAATGTACCGGTGTGAAGAAGGATGAAGATGGCAACATCTTGGAGATTTTGGCTACTTACGACCCTGAGACGCGTAGCGGACTTCCGGGTGCGGACAGGAAGGTGAAAGGCACACTTCATTGGGTGTCGGTTCCTTCCGCAGTGAAGGTTGAGGTCAGGGATTATGACCGGCTCTTTGCGGTAGAGAATCCGTCGGCAGAAGAAGGCGATTTCCGCGACCTCCTCAATCCCGACTCGCTCATAGTGCGCGAAAATGTCATGGTTGAGCCATGGCTTGCAGAGCGCGCCATGGCCGGAGATCATTACCAGTTCCAGCGTCTGGGTTATTATACCGTAGACACGGATTCTTCTGAAAAGAAACTTGTCTTCAATAAAACCATTGGCCTGAAAGACTCTTGGGCCAAAGAGATGAAGAAAGAAGGCAAATAAACAGTCATAAAGGCAATTGATAACGACTGCGGGGGCCAACCGATCGGTTGGCCCCCGCAGTCGTTATTGTGGAGATTACAGATTTGCGGCGAGATGGGCGGCCATTGCGTCGCGGAGTTTATGGGCTTCGCGTGATGCTGCTTCGGCGAAGTCCTCCCCTTTTGATGCGTAGATGATGCCGCGGGATGAGTTGACGAGAAGGCCGCAGTCTTTGTTCATGCCGTAACGGCATACTTCCTCAAGGCTTCCTCCCTGGGCACCCACGCCGGGCACGAGAAGGAAACTGTCAGGGACAATCTTGCGGACATCGCCGATGAGTTCGCCTCTGGTGGCACCAACCACGTACATCATCTCGTCGGTTCCTGCCCATTCCCTTGAAGTCTCGAGCACTTGCTCGAAAAGGCGTTTGCCGTTGGAGAGTTCCTGCATCTGGAAATCCATAGAACCCGGATTTGAGGTCAGGGCAAGAAGCACTACCCATTTTCCCGGTTCGCCAAGGAAAGGCTTCACGCTGTCAGCACCCATATATGGTGCGACCGTAACCGCATCCACCCCGTAATGGGAGAAGAACGAACGAGCGTACAGAGCCGACGTATTTCCTATGTCGCCGCGTTTTGCGTCTGCGATGATGAATGTCTCAGGATAGTTGGTTCGGATGTATTCTACGGTTTTCTCGAAAGCTTCAGTCCCTGCTGTGCCTTCGGCTTCAAAGAAAGCGAGGTTTGGTTTATAGGCCACTGCGTATGGAGCCGTTGCATCTACTATTGCCTTGCAGAATGCGAATAGCGGATACTCTTCGCGCAAGAGATGCTCAGGTATTTTCTTGATGTCAGGGTCAAGACCTACGCAAAGGAATGATTCTTTCTGGCGGATTTGGGTTATGAGTTCTTGTCTGGTCATATCTTTGTGTTTGTTATGGTGGTACGACTACGGTGCCTCGTGCCACAACTTTACTTTATGTCTATATGCTGGCCGTCGAAGGCAGGGCGTATTTCGATGCCGAGGCGGTCTGATTCTTTTTCCATCCTTTCGGAAAGCTCCTTGTGTGTGCCGGCTTCATGGCATATATGCGTGAGATATGCGCGTTTCGGCTTGATTTCCTCTATCAGTTTAATAGCCTCTCCTATGGTGAAATGTGCGAAATGGTCGCGGTCGCGCAGCGCGTTTACAATAAGCACTTCCACTCCGTTTAGTTTCTCTTTCTCACTTTCGTCAATTGTCTTGGCATCTGTTATATAGGCGAATTTGCCTATTCTGTATCCAAGGATTGGCAACTTGCCGTGTCTGACGCCGATCGGGATGATTTTCAGTCCTTCTATGTGGAAAGGTTCAAGACCTGTTTCTTTCAGTTCAAGGCTTGGGACCCCGGGATATGCGTGTTCCTTGAAACAATAATCATACCTCACGCGCAACGAATCAGCTACATCCTTCTTCAGGTAGACCGGGATGGCACCGGAATGGCAGAATGGCCGGAGGTCGTCGATGCCGCCGACATGGTCGGTGTGATTGTGTGTTATGAGCACGGCATCCACGTTGTCAATGTCGTTTGTGAGTGCTTGAATGCGCATATCAGGAGATGAGTCTATTAGGATGTCAAGGCCGTGGGTGCGTACATATACAGACGACCGGAACCGCTTGTCCTTTAAATCTTTTGACGAACACACTTCGCAACTGCAGCCGATTTCCGGAATTCCTTTCGATGTCCCGCTTCCGAGAACAGTTATTTGGACTGAGCTGTCGATGAAATTGACTTCTGGCCTAAGACGGATTCCGAATCGTCGGTTCACTTCATTGACTACTGTCTTTGAAAGTCTGCATACGTCTGAGGCGGTGGCTTCGTTTATGTTGGCTATCACAAGCGGTTGAGAAGGATAAACCTCGGCTCCGCCTGTCCTTTTGCCTTTTAGACCGGCATGGTCTATTAGCCACGCCGCAGAGATTTTGACGTTTCCGTCAGGAAGTTCAAAACATGGCACGTCGGAATCTCGTCTTAGCACTTCTCCTTCATAGAAGGCTTTGGAAACAACCGGATTCTTGAAGAAGCTTCCCGCGCTTCCGATGCACTTCGGGTCGGGAAGCTTTGAGGCGCGGATGGATTCTACTTCACGTTTCACTTCCGCAATGGAAGGATGATGTCCGAGGCGTTGTTCAAAATCCTTTAGCGGACCATAGCCGAGAACCTCGGCTTCTGTGGAAGGACGAAGCCGGAAGCTGACGCGAAGCACGAAGTAGCGTCCTTTGGCCTCGTGCTTGAAAATGCTGTCGCGGTAGCCGAAACGGCACTGTTCGGCAGTTAGTCGGATTGTTTTGCGTGCTTCTGTATCGAAGCATTCCACTGCGTGTATCACGTCTTTGGCTTCAACGCCGTATGCGCCGACATTCTGTACGGCCGATGCACCTACCTCACCTGGAATCCCGGCAAGGTTTTCGAGTCCGGCAAGTCCTTGGGCGATGCACCAATCCACCAGCTCTGTCCATTTCTCGCCTGCCCCTGCTATTACGAATGCTGTTTCGGAATCTTTGTCGTAACGCTCGATGCCCTTGATTCCGCTGTGCAGGACAAGCCCGTCGAAGTCGTTCACAAACAGAAGATTGCTTCCTCCTCCTATGTGAAGCACTTCGTTTTCGAGAAATTCGGGTGTACGCGAGATTTTTGTCAGTTCCTTGACGGAGCCGTATTCGGCAAACAGGCGTGCTTTTGCGGGGATGCCGAAAGTGGTGAGATGCGTTATGTCGTAGTCTTGTTTGAACATATCTGATTTCATTTCATCAGGTCGATGAGCAGTCCGTCCTGAAAACGGAGAAAAGTCCCGTCTTCATATTTCCATATGTCTATTGTAGAGCTGTAGTCGTGTCCGGAATCGGTTGATGTAGGATTGCCGAGAGAAAGGCGGCATTCCTCTTTGGTCATACCAAGGCGTATCTTACCTTTCTGGATCAATGCCCAATTCTCGTCGCTTATGGCAGGATAGCTTGTGCGAGGGTCGGAGAGACGGAAAAGTTTGGCGAATGAACGGCTTTCATTGCTTCCGTTGCCGATGTTCATGTATTGGATGAAAATGAGTCCCGATTCGTCGGAAAGAGTAAGCCTTAGAGGGAATACCATTGTGCCAGGCTCCACGCGTTCCACGGTTACAGGGATGAACTTTCGTCCGGCCATGCGGTTGCCGTCAATGTCGTACCACAGGGCTGTCCGTATCCAAAGCTTTCTGCCCGTAAGCAGCCTGTCTGCGTCTTTTACCATATCAAGGTCTATCAGCATCGGAATGTCGGAGCTTTGGACTCCATATCTTGATTCAAGCGGACTTTTGCCGGTGGGCAGACGGAATTCGTTCTTTTCGTCGGAAAGAAGCAGCACGGTTTCTTCGGAAGCATCCGGAAGACGTCGATGGCTTATGCCTTTGAAAGCAAGATGTCTGCCGGTCATTCCGGAAGTGTCAGAGTGTTCGTGATATCCACCTGAACGGTCGAAAAGAAGCGAGATTCTGCCGTCGGAGACTATGAATTGCTTGCCGGTGTTCCATTCGGCAAGGGGCTGTCCGTGGATTTTGTTCAGGAATGTGTCTTCTTCGGTGAGGGTTAGAAGCTTGCGGTCTTCACGCGTGATGTTGATTTTTTGGGTGCTTTCTATTCCGGTGAAGCATCCGGCAAGCATAAGCATCAAGGGGAGCGACGCAAAAAAGAGCGCCGCCCTCCCTGATGATTTTTTTGGGATGCTTTTTGCCTTCTTCATCAACGGACGGAGATGTTGGCTTCAATCCAACGGCGTGCATTGACGAATGCGGTGAGCCAGGGCGTGGCATCGTCCTTGAGGCGGGTGGATGGGTAGAATCCGCACTGCCACGGGAATATCGCACGCTCAAGATGCGGCATCATGGCAAGGTGCCGACCGTCGCGGCTTGTAATGGCTGCCACGGAGGCACGAGATCCGTTGGGGTTGCCAGGATACGATGCATAGCTGTATTTGGCCGCGATGTTGTAGTCCTTCAGAGAGCCGGGGAGCTGGAATTTGCCTTCTCCGTGAGCCACCCATATTCCGAGACGTGAACCGGCGAGGGAACCGAGCATGACGCTGTTGTTGTCGGGTATGTCGAGCGAAAGGAATGTGGATTCAAATTTCCCGGAATCATTGTGGAGCATTCTCGGCTTCTTTTCAAGTTCCGGAGTTATCAGTCCAAGCTCAATCATTAGCTGGCATCCGTTGCATATGCCAAGCGAAAGAGTGTCGTGGCGGGCATAGAAGTTGTCGAGGGCGCGTTTTGCCTTTTCATTGAAGAGGAACTGACCAGCCCAGCCTTTGGCTGAACCGAGAACGTCGGAGTTGGAGAACCCGCCGCAGAAGACTATCATATTCACGTCTTCCAGTGTTTCCCGACCTGATGTGATGTCGGTCATGGCCACATCTTTCACGTCGAAGCCGGCAAGATATAGGCTGTAGGCCATTTCCCGGTCGCCGTTCACGCCTTTCTCACGGATGATTGCAGCGCGTACACCCGACTTTTTGGGGCGGTGTTCAGAGAGCCCCATACTTTCGAGGGAGCCTTTGAAATCGGCAGGGAAGCGGAAGCGCACAGGTTGCTTGCCGAGATTCATGAAGCGGGCCTCAGCACATTTCTGCGCGGTCTGGTCCATATCAAGAATGAACGAGGGACGGAACCATTGGCGGCGCATTTCCTCTATCGGAAGCGAGAGCCGGAAGCTTCCTTTTGACAGGTTCAGCTTGCGGTATTCCCCCTTTGAGGAGATTTCGGCTTTTCCAATAATCCTGTAATCTGCCTGAGCTGTGTCGAGTACATCTTTTGCCAAAGGCATTTTTGAATCGGCCACCTGAATCACTATGGCCGGGTTTTCTGCAAACAGAATCTTTACGATGTCGGTTTCTCCGAAAGAGTCAAGACTGATGTCAAGGCCTCCTTTCGTGTTAGCAAACGTCATTTCAAGAAGTGCAGTTGCAAGTCCACCGGCACTAACGTCGTGTTGGGCGAGGATGAGGTTGCGTTCAAGAAGCTTTTGTATTGCATTGAACACACGGGCGAAATATGCCGGGTCGGTAACGGTCGGAGCGGCATCGCCGATGCGATTGAGCGACTGCGCGAATGCGGATCCGCCGAGGCGCATTTCGTCGCGGCTCATGTCTATGTAGATGAAAGAGGACTTCTTCAGTTGGGCAACCGGAGAGGCCACGCGGCGGACATTGCGCACTTCACCTGCGGCAGAGATGATTACGGTTCCCGGTGCCATCACCTTCTTGTCTCCGTATTTTTGGGTCATGGAGAGAGAATCCTTGCCGGTCGGGATGTTGATGCCGAGAGCGCATGCAAAGTCTGAACAAGCCTTCACGGCTTCGTAAAGGGCTGCGTCCTGTCCTGGATTCTTGCATGGCCACATCCAGTTGGCCGAAAGTGAAACCGACTTAAGCCCTTGTTTCAGCAAGGCTCCGGATATGTTGGTCAGGGCTTCGGCAATAGACAGCACAGACCCTTTGGCCGGATCTATAAGGGCAGCCTGAGGGGCATGTCCTATGGAGGTGGCTATTCCAGCTTTGCCATGATAGTCGAGAGTCGCCACGCCGCAGTCGCTCAGCGGCAGCTGGAGTTCTCCTTGGCATTGCTGACGTGCTATGCGTCCGGTTACGGAGCGGTCAACTTTGTTGGTAAGCCAATCCTTGCACCCGACGGCTTCAAGTCCAAGCATATCTCGTATGTAGCCTTCCACATCTGCGGGAGAAGTGGAGTATTCCACAGGCATGAACGTGCGTTCCGTCTTTGAATCGGTCATCACAGTCTTGGGCGAGTTTCCGAACATGTCGGCCATGGCGAGATCTATCGGACGGCAGCCGTCTTCCTGTTCAAACACGAATCGCGCATCGTCGGTGGTCTCTCCCACCACATAGAACGGTGCCTGTTCTCGTTCGGCTATCTTGCGCACACGTTCCACATCTTTGCTGTGTATGACAAGCCCCATGCGTTCCTGGCTTTCATTGCCTATGATTTCCTTGGCAGAAAGCGTCGTGTCGCCCACGGGCAGTTCTTTCATGTCAATCTTTCCTCCTGTTGCTTCCACAAGTTCCGAAAGAGCGTTCAGATGTCCTCCCGCGCCATGGTCATGGATGCTCACACATGGGTTCTCTTCCATTTCTGCCAAAGCGCGGACTACGTTGCTGACGCGCTTCTGCATCTCAGGGTTGGCGCGCTGCACCGCGTTAAGTTCTATGGCATTGGCGTATTGGCCTGTTTCAACAGAAGAAACCGCGCCGCCGCCCATGCCGATGCGGTAGTTGTCGCCGCCCATGACCACGACTTTCATGCCCGGTTCCGGAGTGCCTTTTACGGCATCCTTCATAGTTCCGAACCCTATTCCGCCGGCAAGCATTATGACTTTGTCGTAGGCGAGCGTTTCGTTGTTTTCTTCATGCTCGAACGTCAGTACCGATCCGCAGATCAGAGGCTGTCCGAATTTGTTGCCGAAATCGGAAGCACCGTTCGACGCCTTGATGAGAATCTGTTCAGGGGTCTGATAAAGCCAAGGACGTGCAAGCGGGGCGCCGCATTCCCATTTGCGGCATTCGTCTGGCCGAGGATATCCGGTCATGTATACCGCAGTCCCGGCAATCGGAAGGCTTGCCTTTCCTCCCCCCAAACGGTCGCGGATTTCACCGCCGGTGCCGGTGGCTGCACCGTTGAAAGGCTCCACGGTCGTGGGGAAGTTATGGGTTTCCGCTTTAAGCGAAATCACTGTTTTCACTTTGCGCTCCTCGAAAAAGTCGGCTGTTTCCGGGTTGGCCGGAGCGAACTGCATTGCTTTTGGGCCTTCGACAAAAGCCACATTGTCCTTGTAGGCCGACACGAGGGAATTCGGATTCTCCTTTGAGGTTTTCTTGATCATGGAGAAAAGGGATTCCTGCATCTCTTTTCCGTCGATTATGAATCGGCCGTTGAATATCTTGTGGCGGCAATGTTCGGAATTTACTTGTGAAAATCCGAACACTTCGGAGTCTGTGAGCCTGCGTCCGAGCCTTTCAGACAAGGCTTTGAGATAGCTCACCTCTTCGGAAGACAGGGCAAGACCCTCTTCCGAGTTGTATTTTTCGATGTCTTCGATTTCTATTATCTCATCAGCCTTTATGTCGGCGGTGAAGATTGATTTGTCGAGTCCGAGGTAGAGGTTCTGAAGCATCGGGTCGAATGCCGGATGCGGGTCTGCCGTTTTCTCATATTGTTCAATCCGGCTGATACCGGCGACGCCCATATTGGCCGCCATTTCCACGGCGTTGGTGCTCCATGGGGTTATCATCTCCTTTCGCGGGCCGACGAAAGTGCCGCTGATTTTGCGTGCTTTCAGCGGGGTTGCTTCGCCGAAAAGCCAAGAAAGCCGGGTGATGTCGTCCGGTGAGAGACAATCGTTGCTTTCCACCGCAAGGATTGTCGTTGAGCCTTTTTTGAAAAATGTGATCATCGCTGTATGTGATGGTACGTACAAAGTACTGGTGTTTTAACGGATTTTTACAGACTGCAAAATTACGAAAAAATCTTGAATCGCGAAACAGAGCAAGCATATAAGCCGTTATGAAGACAATCAAGATTTAGGGGGGCATTAACAATTGTTATGAAACACCCCCTAAACAGCCTCTTAATGGTTCCGTTTCTTTAGACGTCTGATCCACATATAGTAGCCTGTTATGGGCAGGCTCGCACCTAATATAGACGCAAAAAACCACATTATCCGAGTGGTCATTCCTCCAAAACTGCCAGTATGGATGGAATATATCCATCCTCGCAACTTGTCAGCCGGATCCGAGTCTGCATACTTTGCCGAAGGGCTGATTGCTTCTGTACGATTTTTATATACATATGAATCAGAGGCTCGTCCGTTGCCCATTGAGCCAAGTTTAACTGTTGCCTTTTCAATTCCAATTGTTATCTGAGGGGCATCAGGATTCTGAATCTTCAGTTCATCATAAAACTGCTGCCAGTGTCCGAATTCCGAGTGCTGACGCCATGTCTCGATATCTTCTTTCCCATCATCAATGCGCTCCCGTTTGATTCCATGCGCATTATGACTGTCTCGACTGTTTTTTGCATTTCTGCCATTGTTGTGGCGTGGAGCATATTCCACGCCACACACTGCATAAAATGCGCTCCTATACCAGTCGAAAGACCAAGTAAGGCCAGTCAACGCCATTACCAGAACTATGACAAGGGCATACATTCCTCCGGCGACGTGGAGACTTTTCCAAAAAAAACGCCAACCGTTTTTTGTCGTGATTGTAAGGCTGCGTCTTAATCCCGTGCGTACTCTCGGCCACCAAATCACTACTCCGGATATCAGGGCGATTACAAATATGCATGTAGACACTCCAACTATGAGTTTACCTATTTTCAACCCACCTCCGTGCGGATTGGAACTGTCAAGCAGCCAGCGGTGAAGTTTGAACATAATCGAGAAGAATCCTATACGCTCATATTTACCGGTGATATTGCCGGAATACTGGTCAATGAACATTGAGGCACGGCGAGGCTTTGACAGATTGACCTGATAGGTGCGGTCTTTGTCGGCAAACACCGTTATCCCCGTTATGGATACGGAATCTGGAAGCGTCGCTTTTACCTTTTCCATAAGTACATCCATAGGGAGGGGCTTGCCTTCGGATGAAGTTGCATAATATACTTCGCTCCTGATTATCCGCGTTATATCCGGCTCAAAGACGAGCATCGCGCCAGAGAAACATATCAAGGTGATGATAATGCCGAAAGGAACGGACAGCCAGAGATGAATCTTGTGAAAAATCTTTATCATGTCTTCACTTCTTTGCTTCAAGGAATCCGAATCCCGTAATTTCAGTAGCCTCTACAGTCAGACCCTTAGTCGCTGTTGCCGTTGACGGATTTATGCGGTAGATGGCCGGGTAACTGTTCTCAACATTTATGGCAATATATACGGCTCCGTTATGCACATATACCGTTTTCCCAAAAGAAGATATCCCGCTGGGGAGATTTTTAACGAATGTAAGCTTTTTTGAGTCGGCATCAAATATGGCAAGGTCTGTGGCTGCAAATCCTTTTTGAGTCAGAGGGCGGTCATACATCAGAAGAAGGAATCTGTTGCCTCCTGCGGGCCAGCAACGCATGAACGAGCGACCTTCAGACTGTTCTTCAATGTTACAGTAATAATCGTCAAACTCAGTCTTTCCGGCAGGGATGCGAACCACACCGGCAGGCAGCTTCGTTTGCTGGCGAGAATCAGTCATGGTCTTGGCATAAGAGGGCGAGAACACATAGATGTCACCGTTGTCGGCAGCCCACACAGTCTGATAATACTGAGACTTGAGCCGTCCGCAAGGGTAGCTGATTCTGTCGGACTTGACGAGTGTCGGATTGGTCATGCCGGAATCATTGAAAATAGCCACCCATCCTTCATCTGGATACTGAGTCCATTGCAGTTCCCCTTTCTTGTAGCTGCTGCTGTTGGAGCCGCCGTCGGCTGTCTTCACAAGATCTTCGTACCCCTTACGTACCCACTTGCCTCCGTCGATAGCAGCTCCATACTGGCTCAGACCCATCGGAACCGCGCCTGAATAAATCCTGTTCCCGCTTTGCTGGATACCTGCGAGTGTCACATATTCCCCGTTGCCGAGGAAATTTTCCACTGAGTATGCACCTGAGGAGGTGTCGTTGCTCCTGGATGTCTCTGCATTCACGTCAAGGTACGTCAGAAGTAGTGTCTTTGGAAGATAACCGTTTGCATCAGCCTGAGTATCCGGGCCATTTCCGGTTGACATTGACATGATATAGTTGTCGTAAATACCGTAGGAGGTGAAGCGGCTGACCTTATACTCCATATCGCGGGGCTGCACAGAACCGTTCTGACCAAGGAAGTAGCTTCGTGTGGTGCCGGCATTGCCTTGATTATAGGTAAGAGCATAGAGATAGTCCTGACCATGGAACACCCATTGGCTTGCGCCGTCGTTGACCAGCCCTGTTCCTTCAGCCGACAGGTTTCCGCCGTCAAGAGATTCTGCGGTAAGGAGAACATGGGATGTCGCGTTTGACCCTTGCACTGATGCAGAGATTACAAATCTGCCATCCACGGCAGCGCCCTTGTCATCTCCACCAACGGTTTCTTCCGAGCATGATGTGAGCGCCAGAGGCAATGTGAGCGCGGATAATGCGCCTAATCGAAAAAGTTTTCGCATTGTTTTATATATTTTAGTTAGTTGCCAAAATAGATTCTTAGTTTACCATAGAATGCGCGTCCTGCTTTCTGGAGGCTGAAGTTATCATAAAGTTTTGCGTCCGTGAAATTGCGGCATTCAAACGAAATGTTATACCGTCCGTTCTTAATCCCATAGGATAAAGTGAGATTGTGGGAAAACTGATCAGGCACCATATAGTCGTTGTTATTTGAGCCGATGTTGGAAGCGTAATAACAGAATCGATGTGTGTACTGGTTGTCGTAGGCTACTGTAAGCACGTTATGTTTTCCGCCCAATCCGTGCCAATGGAAGTTGACATCTGAATCAGCGAACAAATACGGAAGATTGGGCATACGTTCACGGTATGCTATATTGGTGACAGAACTTCCTATTGCGGTCTTCATGTTGTCGCGTACGTTCATCTGAGTGAAGCTCCCTCCCAAACTGAGCCATTTTGCAAATGAGTAACGAGCCGTGACACTTATGCCTTTGGTATCAACTTTCCCGTAGTTGACGTAAGTGGCAGCTGATTTGCCTCCGCCAAGCGATAAGATGTTGCGTTGTATGTAGTCTCTGGTGTCACGATAGATGAATCCGGCTTCCACATAGATTGTGCTGTTGCCGAAAAAAGCATTATAGCTAAGGTTCAGGTTTAGATTGTGGCTCGATTCAGGCTTTAGCGCCATATCACCGACTTCAAGATCTTCATCGCCGAACATTTCCTCTATTGTCGGAAGCCTATATGCTTTTTCGTAAGAAGCCTTCAACTGAAATCCCAACGGCATAAACCATGTCCCTGCCGCACCGTAGCCGAAAGCATCGACAGATCGGGTGATTTTGACATATTTATCCTGTGCAGCAGAGGTGGCCACCGGTCCTGCCACGTACTGATGGTATTGTTTCCCGAATGCGGTTAAACTGAATTTTGAATTTGGTCTATAACGATAGGAAACGCCAAATATGTTCTTGCTTGTCTCTTTTGCGATTTCATCGCTACTTGCCACGGCTGCCAAAAGATTGTCATTCGATCGGCCGAACGTGTTAAAAACGTTATTCACTGTAAATTGATGTTTTTCGTTGATGCGGTAGTTGGATGTAAAAGCCGCAGACCAACTGTTGTTATTGGACCGATAGTTTTGATAAGACTGCTCTCCTGGAGTGTTAAGCTTCTCCGTTTCGCCACGCCAATTATACTTTACAGATGCGGTGTCGACATTTATCATTACACTCCGGTTATAATTGGCATTCAGTGAGACATCAAGACCATTTGTGAAAACATTACGTCTGCCATATTCGATCGAACCGATTATTGAATGTCCATGACGGTGTTTCTGCCCGTAAACGATTTCCTGCCGTACACCTGTCTGAATTTCCTTATACATATGTGAGTATGTAAATCCGGCCAGCAGACGGTCAGCCCAAGGTTTGTTCACGACCCCGAATTTGGCAATCACAGCCTCGTTGTGGTAAGTGTCGTTGAAGCGACGGACATGCTCATGTTTTTTGCGATTAATGGCACCGGTAACAAAATTCTCAACAGGCGAATCAACCCAATAATTATTGTCTGAATAATTCTGAAACGCATTTAATTCGTATTTAAAGCCGTTGGACAGAGTTTGACCTAAGTTGACATAGCTTTTGTGGGTATTAAAAGAACCATAGGAATACGATGCATCCAAAAACCATCGCCGCCGATGCTTAGGCGTAACAATATTTATTACTCCGCCTATGGCGTCTGCACCGAAACCCACCGGAACAACTCCACGGTATACCTCTATTCGTTCCGCAAAGTTCACCGGTATGTTGTTGAGTCCGAAAGAGCTGCCAACGCCCTCCTGGGGTATGCCGTCGATAAAGACTTTGACATGTTTCCCGCTGAAGCCGTCCATTGTAACGGCCATATCAGACCCGACACCACCGCTTTCTCGGATTTTCATGCCGGGTGCTTTCGCCAATGCTTCGCTCAATGTTTTTGTCGTGTTTACAAATTCCTCAGTATTAATAGCTGTAGCATTGAAAGCGGAGTTGCGTGTTTTGCTCAAAACATTGCCTACGACAACCACCTCGGCAAGTTCCGTAGTCGGTTTTAACTTTGCAGTCAGTTTTGTGCGCTCACCTGCATTTATCTGCACCGTTAATTCCTTAGATTCATAACCCGGTGACGAAAATACAATAGTATATTTACCCGCTGGCGCTTTAATATGGTATATTCCTCTTTCATTGGCTGAACCTGAATAATTCGTACCTTTAAGATATACGGTGGCATAATCGACTGGAGTGCCGTCGGCTTGCACCACTTTGCCGGATACCACTCCAGAAACTTGCATGGCACCGGCTGATACAGTTCCAAGAACTGATATTAACGATATTATAAAAATCCGATAAATCATAATAATTAATTTTGGGTGCAAAATTACAACCTTGGAAGGAATAGGGAAATACCTAAAAATTGTAGAAATGTGCCACTATTCTATGTGTTGTAATCCTAAAAATAGGATATAAAGCGAAGTCTTATACCGGATTGACAGTATTGCGTATAAAAATGCAGAGTGTTTTTAATCGTTCTTAGGTATGGCATGTTTTACGTATTGGAAGTAATTTTGCACCGGGATTCTTTACATTTCCTGTAGCAATAGATATGATTCAGACATCAGCTATATATACTGCTTCCGACCGCATCCGTGACATTATTGAGGATAATGGTCTGTTGCTGTTGGTGCTTAGCCGTTTCAAGATTCCATTCGGATTCGGCAATGGCACAATACAGACCGTGTGCGCCGACAAAAATATCGACTGTCCCACCTTTCTTGCAGTAGCAAACCTCGTCAGTAACAGGAACTTCAGCGGATTTCCCGTCCATCTCCCTACATTGGTAGGCTATCTGAAAGAGGCGCACTCGTATATTCTGGATTTCTCTTTGCCCTGTATCAAGGCGACCTTGGTGCAAGGAGTTCAGCATCCGCAGTTGACAGATGTGGCATTGTATATAATCAAGTTTTTCGACGATTATATGGAGGAAGTCAGAAAACATATGACATTTGAAAATGAGGTTGTGTTCCCTTACATTGACCAGCTGGAGAATGGAGTGTGTAGCTCAGATTTCCGGATAAAGGATTTTTCCACCAAACATAACAGTATGGCAGCCAAGTTGACAGAACTTAAGGATTTGTTTCTCCAGCATTATCCCATCCCCAACACGCGCGTCCTTAATCAGGCTCTGTTTAGCATAATGGCTTGCGATGAAGATCTCATTTCACATTGTGAGATAGAAAACAGCTTGCTTGTGCCTGCTGTTGAGGCACTTGAGAAGCGTACGTCATATCTAATGCAGAAACAGACAAAAGAAAAGGACGTCATACCCTCTCCTTCCAACGAAAAAACAGGAACTTTGAGCGAGCGTGAGAAGGAAATCATACGCCTTGTCGCGCAAGGGTTATCCAACAAGGAAATTGCAGACCAGCTATGCCTGTCATTCCACACTATCACCACCTATCGCAAGAATCTCAGCACAAAGCTCAATCTGCACTCGACCGCGGCTCTTGTAATCTATGCTATCCTGCATAACATCGTTGATCCGAAAGATATTGAGCTAAAATAAGGATGCTTGCTTTCAATTCAAAGCTGAGAGTGTGTGGATTCGCACCTCGATTACTTCAATATGGCACCGTCTTACTTGTAAATGATGTCGTTGTCGTTGAAAAACCATGATGACAGTGTTGCTGCAAGTTGGAAAATTACGCCTTTGCTTTCGGATATTAACGGGAAAAAGCCTAACTTTGCAGTCAATTTCTATATAAGGCGCAAGACTTTGGCGTCTACAGACATTGGATATGGGAAGAAAAAAGAAAGAGCACCCTTTGCTTGAGGCCGTGGAAATCATGGCCGTGGCGGCTGAGGGAAAGGCTATAGCGAAAGTAAGAATGCGTCCGGATGACGAAGGCGAGATGGTGGTTTTCATCCCTTTCGGCGCTCCGGGAGACGTGGCCGACATAAAGATTGACCGCAGGAAACGCCATTTTGCCGAGGGGCATATAGTGAGGATGATTGCTCCGGCCAATGAGCGGGTGGAGCCTGTCTGCGCCCATTTCGGCACGTGCGGAGGCTGCAAGTGGCAACATCTGCCCTACCCCCTTCAGCTGCGTTGCAAACAGCAGCAGGTGGAAGACGCCCTTGAAAGGATTGCCAAGGTGGAGATTCCCGAGATATCCCCTATTCTCGGTTCGGAAGAGATATGGCGTTACCGCAACAAGATGGAATATACTTTTTCCGACAAGAAATGGCGCAGTTGGGAGGACATAAGGTCAGGAAAGGAATTCACCGATTCGCCTGACGCGCTCGGATTCCACATTCCCGGTGCGTTCGACAAAGTATTGCATATAGCCGAATGCCATCTGCAGGGTTCTCTCGGGGATGAAATCCGTAATTACATCTACGGATTCGCTGAGGACAACGGTCTGACGTTCTATAACATCCGAGAGAACCGAGGCCTTTTGCGTACACTTATGATACGTATTGCCTCTACAGGACAGACGATGGTATGCTTGGCATTCGGGGAAGATGACAAGCAAGGGATAAAGATGGTGATGGAGGCTTTGGAGACAAGATTCCCACAAATCACATCGCTCCTTTATGTGGTGAACCTCAAGCTTAACGACACGATAGGCGACCTTGATGTGAAGTCTTGGCGCGGAAATGATTACATAGAGGAGGAGATGGAGGGACTGAAGTTCCGCATCAATGCCAAGTCGTTTTACCAGACCAATTCTGCCCAGGCATACGAGCTTTATAAGGTGGCCCGCAGGTTTGCCGGTCTGGATGGAGAAAATGGCGGCAGACGGCCTCTTGTCTATGACCTTTACACAGGTACAGGCACAATAGCCAACTTTGTGGCGAGAAATGCGGATAAGGTCGTGGGCATAGAATATGTTCCTGAAGCCATAGAAGATGCGAAGCTTAATTCCCGCGTCAACGGGATAGACAATACTCTTTTCTATGCAGGAGACATGAAGGACATGCTTACTGACGCTTTCATCGCTGAGCATGGACGTCCTGACGTTATGATCATTGATCCTCCGCGTGCCGGTATGCATCAGGACGTGGTGGACACAATACTCCGTGCTGAGCCTGCCACACTTGTGTATGTCAGCTGCAATCCGGCCACTCAGGCCCGCGACATTGCTTTGCTCGATGCCAGATATGAAGTCGTGGCCGTTCAGCCTGTGGATATGTTCCCTCATACCCATCATGTGGAAAATGTGGTGAAACTCACATTGCGCAAGTAACAGCCTCTAAAAATTTTTTCAATGAACATACTCATTATAGTGGCTATGCAGAAGGAGATGAACCTTCTGCTTCCTTTGCTCGAAAACGATAAAGAAATCACGGAAGGAGGCCAGACCTATCATTGTGGAAACATCGGTGGACATCGCGTATCTTTGGCAAAGTGCGGAATAGGAAAGGTTAATTCTGCTCTTTCCACACTCAAGCTCATCCGGTCGGTGCGTCCGGATCTGGTGATAAATTCAGGAGTGGCCGGAGGTGCCGCAGAAGACGTGCATCCTCTCGATGTGGTGGTGGCGTCGGCAGTGGCATATCACGATGTATGGTGCGGACCTGGCACGGAATACGGCGCCGCCGACGGTTTCCCTGTCCGTATGCATACGAATGAGAGAATTGTCGATGCAGCGGTGAAGGCTTGTCCGGGTGTCCGCAAAGGTCTGATATGCAGTGGAGACAAGTTCATAGATTCCGTCGGGCAGGTGGAGGAGATATGCAGGCGTTTTCCTGATGCTTTGGCTGTGGATATGGAATCCGCATCGATTCTTCAGACGTGCATTTCGGAAGATGTGGACTGTGCCATAATAAGGGTCATTAGTGACAGCCCGCGCAGCGGCGATAATTTTGCCCAGTATGTCAATTTCTGGGACGATGCCCCTAAAGCCACTTTCGCCGCATTGACTTCGATTTTGGAAATTTTGTAATGATAATGACAAAATCCGCAGCCAAATCGCTTATGCTTCCGGCCGCAATGGCCGCAGGTGCCCTGTTTTACAGATGGATGGGGTATCTGACGTTCCTTTCGCCGTATCTGATATTCATTATGCTCACCATCACATATTGCCGTGTGAAGCCGTCTGAGTTCAGGCCGAAACGGTTTCAGTGGCATCTGCTTTCTGTACAGATGGCACTTGCTGCTGTAGCGTATTTTGCGCTGGTGACGTGGGATCGCACTTTGGCGGAGGGGGTTTTTATATGCGTGTTCATCCCTACGGCCACAGCCGCCCCGGTGATTACCGGAATGCTCGGAGGAAGCATATCTGCGTTGGCCACATATTCGCTTCTATGCAACGTTTTTGTTGCAGTTTCCGGACCGGTGGTGCTTGCTGCGGTAGGAGAGCATCCGGAAATGTCATTCCTGCAAAGCTTTCTCATAATATGCCGCAACGTCTTTCCTTTGTTGATCCTGCCCATCATTGCCGCATTGGGCATGGAGAGGTTTGTTCCGAAGGCTCATGCCTGGTTGGTTAGGAGGCAGGAGCTTTCGTTCTATATTTGGGCTGTTTCGCTCTTCATAGTGGTTGGGAGTTCCGTGAGTTTTGCCATAAACAGGTTCACTCCCGGTTCTGCCATGACTATGGTTCTTCTCGCTTTGGGTGCGCTTGTGGTCTGCATATTGCAGTTCGCTGCAGGACGCAGGGTCGGACATCATTTCGGCGATACAGTGAGCGGTGGCCAGGGCCTCGGACAGAAGAACACGCTTTTGGCCATATGGATAGCCCTCACGTACCTCAACCCCATTGCATCGATAGCTCCGGCTGCTTATGTTGCGTGGCAGAACATCATCAATTCGTGGCAGCTCATACTGCACGAGAGGCACAAGCATCAGGTTTTGGGTATCAGACATTAAGAATTTGATGATTATGAATACGGTAAAGATTTGGGATAACGGAATTTCAGGGCGTACGCTTGATGAAATAGTCCGCGCTGTCCGTTCCGGCGCGGTGATGGTATGGCCCACCGATTCGCTTTACGGAATGGCTTGCGATGCCCTCAACCCCAAGGCCATCGAACGTGTATGCCGTCTTAAAGGATTGAATCCGGACAAGAACACGCTCTCTGTGATATGTTCCGACATATCGCAGGCTGCCGAATACGCCCGCATTGAAGACGAGGCTTTCAGGCTTATGAAAGAGAGGACGCCTGGCCCTTATACGTTCATTCTTCGTGCGGCTTCAGGGCTTCCGAGAGCCTTCAAGGGGCGCAAGACAGTTGGAATACGGATTCCCGACAGGGAGATATGCAGGGAAGTGGCCAGAGTTCTCGGCAATCCGCTCCTCAACACTTCCATTGATTATGAAGACGAGGACTATGCAGTGTCTCCGGGGCTTGTGGCAGAGATTTATGACGGACGTGCCGACATCTTCATCGATGGAGGGGAAGGCGGCACTACGCCTTCGACTGTGATTGACTGCACATCGCCTGATTTTCCGATTGTAAGGGTGGGTCTTCAGGCTGACTTATGAATCCTGAAAGGCTTTGCCGTATGGGAAATTTTTAGTAATTTCGCGCCATAGAACGGCCGCTCGAAGCAGTGTCCGTCGTTCAACGAGAATAACCCAATTAAAACAATAAACTAAATAGAACTTAATTATGTCGAAAGTAACAGTTGTCGGCGCCGGTAACGTAGGCGCTACTGCGGCCAACGTCATCGCACTGCGCGAAGTGGCCGATGAAGTTGTAATGATCGATATCAAGGAAGGCGTATCCGAAGGCAAGGCTATGGATATGATGCAGACTGCCAACCTCCTTGACGTGAACACCCGCATCAAAGGCGTGACCAACGACTATGAGGCTACGGCCGGCAGCGACGTGGTTGTAATCACTTCCGGTATCCCCCGCAAACCCGGTATGACTCGTGAAGAGCTCATCGGCGTGAATGCTGGCATCGTGAAGCAGGTTACTGAAAGCGTGCTCAAGCACAGCCCCGACGCAATCATCGTATGCGTTTCCAATCCTATGGATACGATGACCTATCTTATCCACAAGATTTCCGGTCTTCCCAAAAACCGTATCATCGGCATGGGCGGCGCGCTTGACAGCTCTCGTTTCAAATATTACCTTTCACAGGCCCTCGGTGCCAACCCCAATGAGGTGGAAGGCTTCGTAATCGGCGGCCATGGCGACACCACTATGATTCCTATGAAGCGTTTCGCTTCATATCGTGGCATTCCCGCTTCCGATCTTCTCGACGCTGCGACTCTCGACAAGGTGGTTGCCGACACTATGGTAGGCGGTGCTACTCTCACCAAGCTTCTCGGCACTTCCGCATGGTACGCTCCCGGAGCGTCTGCATCTGAAGTGGTGGAGGCTATCATCCACGACCAGAAGGCAGTAATCCCCTGCTCTGCTCTTCTTGAAGGCGAATATGGTGAAAAGGATCTCTGCATCGGTGTTCCTTGCGTACTCGGCAAGAACGGTATCGAGAGAATCATCGAGCTTGACCTTAATGAAGAAGAGAAGGCTCTCTTTGCAAAGAGCGCAGCTGCAGTCCACAAGACCAACGAGGCTCTTCCCTGCTGATAAGGCAATTTTTCATACGAACACATCAGGCGCACCGATCTATAAGATTCGATGCGCCTGATTCATAAACCCGCTGATTCAGAACAGAAGGCCTATTCTGTAGACTATGAATGACAGAAGCCAAGCCAAAGCTGTATTGTAGATGATGGAAAACGCTCCGTATTTCCATGAGCCCGTCTCCTTTACTATAGCCGCAATAGAAGCGATGCATGGGAAATAAATAAGAACGAACACCATGAACACCATGGCTTTGAGGGGAGTGAACGGCGGCTGACCGCTGACGGGGGATGGCGACTTGAGGCGTTTGGCAAGCGCATCGGCGTCATCGTCGCCGACGTAGAGGACTCCGAGTGTAGAGACGACCACTTCCTTGGCTGCGGCTCCGGCAAGAAGCGATACGCTTATTTTCCAATCGAATCCGAGCGGACGAACCACGGGTTCGCAAAGATGGCCTATTTCTCCGAGTATGGATTTCTCCTGTTGGTATTCTTTTGTGGCGAGGGCTATGGCATCGTTACTGTCGGTCTTAATGGAATCCACAGCCTGCATTTCGGTAAGTGCCTCCGTCAGATACTCTGCAGGAACGTCCTCCGGAGTCCTTTGCGGGAAATAAGAAAGAGCCCAGATGATTATGGATGCCACCAGAATCAGTCCCCCCATTTTTCGCAGGTATTGTTTTGCCTTTGCCCACATGTTGCGCATCGTGGCTTTTGCGGTAGGTATGCGGTAAGGAGGCAGCTCCATGACGAAAGGCGTCTCGTCTTTTTTGAACCAGAAGCGGCGCAGCATCCACGCCGTGGCCACGGCCACGATTATTCCGAGCAGGTAAAGTCCGAGGAATATCAGCGATCCGTGTGCCGGAAAGAACGCTCCTACAAGAAGGACGTATATAGGGATGCGTGCAGAACAACTCATAAAAGGATTTATGAGTATGGTTATCAAGCGGCTTGACTTGCTTTCTATTATTCTCGTGGACATTATGGCAGGGACGTTGCATCCGAATCCCATCACGAGCGGGATGAACGACTTTCCGTGAAGCCCCATCCTGTGCATGAGTTTGTCCATTATGAATGCCACACGCGCCATATAGCCGGAATCCTCCATAAATGATATGAATGCATAGAGAATCAGGATATTGGGCAAGAATACTATGACGCCCCCCACGCCTCCTATTATTCCGTCGAGCAGCAGGTCTTTGAGCGGCCCGTCCGGCATATGGGTGCCGGCTAAAGAAGAAATCCAGCTTACGCCAGCCTCAATCCATTCCATAGGATATGAGCCGAGTTGGAATGTGGCCCAGAACATAAGCCACATCACAAGCAGGAAAATCGGGAAACCGAAGAGCTTGTTCGTTACAAACGAATCGATTATCTTGGTCGACTTTTCTTCCTGTTTCTCGTTTTCTGCCATTGTCTCGGCAAGGGCTCCGCGTATGAATCCGTATTTTTCTCCGGCTATGGCCGAAGCTGCATCTTCCCCGAGTTCGCGTTTGACGTTGGCCGCTTCTTCATCGCGCATACGTTTCCATTCTGGAAAAGAATCGTAGGGTGAAAGGGTGCGTTCTATCTCAGGATCGCCTTCAAGGAACTTGATGGCGAGGTAGCGTGGAGAGAAATGATGGCCGATGGTTTCGTCCTTCTTAAAGGCATCCTTGAGGATGCCGACGGCCGACTCTATTTCAGGCCGCATCTTGACGTGGATGTGTCTCACGTCTTTATGTCGCATCTCATAGACATCAATCACTGTGTCGAGCAGTTGCTCCACTCCTTCGCCTGTGGATGCGGTGGTTGGGACGATGGGAACTCCGAGCATTTTTCCGAGAGTGGAATAATCCAGATTGTTGCCTGAACGCTTAAGTTCGTCGTACATGTTCAGGTCAATCACCATGCTGCGGTTCATGTCGATGAGCTCGGATGTGAGATAGAGGTTACGCTCAAGGTTGGAGGCAACAACTACGTTCACTATAACGTCAGGTGTTTCCTCACGCAGATAGCGCATTACGTACAGCTCCTCTGGCGAATATGCCGAAAGAGAATACGTGCCGGGAAGGTCTACGATGTTGAACTTATAGCCTTTGTAGCGCAATGCCCCTGCCTTGGCTCCTACGGTTACTCCGGCGTAATTGCCCACATGCTCATGCGCTCCGCTCACTATATTGAAGAGGGATGTCTTTCCGCAGTTGGGGTTGCCTATGAGTGCAACGTTGATTACGCGGTCTTTTCTGAAACCGCCTTGGTTTTCCGTATCATGCTCTTCGGTGTCTGCATGGCCTTTGTCATGGGTTTCGGCATTCCATTCTTCTGGACTGACGACTTCTATCAACGCTCCTTCGGATCGGCGCAGTGAGACTTCATAGTCCATTATGGAATACTTTACAGGATCCTGCAAGGGAGCATTGAGTACAGACGTTACTTCGCGTCCTTTGACAAACCCCATCTCTATGACACGTTTGCGAAACGCCCCATGGCCGAGTATTTTTGTGATGACACCGGTCTGTCCCGGTGTCAGTTCAGATAATCTCATAATGCGTGGATGGCTTTATTTTTGTGCAAAATTAATGATTATCAGTTGTTGAAAGGCAATGTGGAACGTATTAATTGGCTTTTGTCTCATTAAAATACCTATATGTAGGTAGCAGGTGGAGGAGTAAAGTACAGAGAAGGAAGTACGAAGCGGGATTTGTATGTTTTCCCGTTCCAGTACTTCCTCCTCTGTGCTTTTTGCGGTTCGGTTAATCAAACACGGCATCCCAGTCTTTCCAGACCGGATCGTAGCCTTGGGCGCGGATAGCCACTTCTACTTCGAGGGGCGTACGTTCGTCGCTCACTTCAAACTGTTCAAGGGCTTCAGGAGTGGAACAATAGCCTCCCGGCTCTGTCTGGCTTCCTGCACTCATCGAAGTCACTCCGAGCGTCATTATCCTGTCGCGGTAATCCGGAGCCTCGCGTGTCGAGAAGGAAATGTCCGCATCGTGGTCAAAAAGCCTGAATGCGAATGTGAGCTGGGCCAGTTCTTTGTCGCTGATGATGCTCTTGGGCTGGAAACCGCTTTCCGAAGGACGCATTCTGGGGAAATTGACGGAATAGCGCGAACGCCAATAGCGTTGCTGAAGATAACGCAGATGCCTGGCAAGCATGACCGCGTCGCCGCGCCAGTCCTCAAGACCGAGGAGCGCGCCCATCCCTATTTTGTGGACACCAGCCTCCCCCATCCTGTCAAACCCGTTGAGACGCCAGTCGAAGTGGCTCTTCATCCCCCTCGGATGATAGGACTTGTACGCTTCACGATGATAAGTCTCCTGAAAACATACCACACCGTTAAGTCCTGACTTTGTGAGCCTGTAATAGTCGGCGGAGCGCATCGGCTGCACCTCTATGGTCAGGTTGTGGAAGTAAGGACGGACTGTGTGCAACGTCTCTTCAAGATAGTCGATTCCGCATAGCGTCGGGTATTCCCCGGCCACTATGAGCAGGTTCTCGAAAGGTCCGAGCTTTTTTATGGCTTTGCATTCCTCCGCTATCTGAGCCTGTGTCAACGTGGTCCGTGTGAAAGGATTGTCATGGTTGAATCCGCAATAGACGCATTTGTTTGTGCAGGCGTTGGAGACATACATCGGAATGTAGAGGGAAATCGTCTTGCCGAAACGCTCCTGTGTGAACTTGCGGCTCAAACGTGCCATCTGCTCTATATAAGGTGTGGCGGCACGCGATATGAGCATCGCAAACTCGTCGGGAGTGAGAGGCTTCACGTTTCGCTCGGCCTTGGCAAGCACTCGGCGCACGTCTGCATCCGTGGCTTCTTCCACCTGACGGATTGTTGCGTCCCAGTCGTATTGGTCTATTATGTCGGCGAAACCGTGTCCGAAGACGGCGGTAGTGTCCGGGTCGCTCTTCATCCTGCGCGGCTCGACGCTTGCGGGAGCATTCGGATTCATTGTTCGCAGGATTCGGCTATGTTCTGTGAAATGCGCATGGCGCAGAAGTTGGGTCCGCACATGGTGCAGAACTTGTCGTCTGCGTCCGGGGCGTTGCGGCGCGATTCAAGATAGAAACGTTTTGCCTTTTCCGGGTCCAGAGACAGGTTGAACTGGTCTTTCCAACGGAAATCATAACGGGCCTTGCTGAGAGCGTCGTCGCGCACCTGTGCTCCGGGGAAGCCTTTGCAAAGGTCTGCTGCATGGGCAGCTATCTTATAGGTTATCACGCCTTCGCGCACGTCTTCAAGTGTCGGTAGCGAAAGATGTTCCTTTGGAGTAACATAGCATATCATTGCAGTTCCAAGACTTCCGATTATGGCTGCGCCGATAGCAGATGTGATGTGGTCGTATGCCGGGGCAATGTCTGTGGTCAATGGGCCGAGCGTGTAGAAAGGAGCTTCGTGGCAAGCTTTCTTTTCACGTTCCATATTGGCCGGGATTTTGTTCATAGGCACGTGTCCGGGGCCTTCTATCAGCACCTGCACGTCGTGTTCCCATGCTTTCTCGGTGAGTTCTCCGAGCACGTCAAGTTCCAGGAACTGGGCGCGGTCGTTGGCATCATGGATTGAGCCGGGACGCATGCCGTCGCCGAGCGAAACAGCCACGTCGTATTTGTTGAGGATTTCGCAGATTTCGTCGAAATGGGTATAGAGGAAGCTTTCCTGGTTGTGGATTACGCACCATTGGGTCATGATTGAACCTCCGCGGCTTACGCAACCCGTGAGACGTTTTCCTACGAGCTCGGCATGGGCACGCAGTACACCGGCGTGGATTGTGAAATAGTCCACTCCCTGTTCACACTGTTCAATCAGCGTATCCCGGTATATTTCCCATGTGAGTCTCGACACGTCTCCGTTGACTTTTTCAAGAGCCTGATATATTGGTACGGTGCCTACAGGCACGCAGCAGTTGCGGATGATCCATTCGCGGGTCTCATGTATGTTGTCGCCAGTGGAAAGGTCCATAAGCGTGTCTCCTCCCCAATAGCAGCTCCATACGGCTTTTGCCACTTCTTCCTCGATTCCGGAAGAAAGCGCGGAGTTGCCGATGTTCGTGTTGAGTTTGACGGCAAACCGTGAGCCGATAATCATAGGTTCAGCCTCGGGATGGTTGATGTTCGAAGCTATTACGGCGCGTCCGGCGGCCACTTCGTCGCGCACGAATTCGGGAGTTATGTAGCTTTCTATGCCGAGGGCTTCGTTGTTTAGGTTTTCGCGGATGGCCACATATTCCATTTCTGGAGTTATGATTCCTTTCCGGGCATAATACATCTGCGTGACCCTGTGGCCGTTTTTGGCTACCCTCGGTTTGTGAAGAACCGGGAAACGGAGCTTGTCAAGACTGCTGTCCGCAAGACGTGCGCGTCCGTATTCGCTGGTTATCTCGGGAAGTTCCTGTGTGTCGTCGCGGTCGAGCTTCCATTGCATACGGTCGCGCGGCAAACCTTTGTTGATGTCGATTGCGATTGCCGGGTCAGTGTACGGGCCGCTCGTGTCGTAGACCACCACGGGAGCATTTGGATGTTCGATGCGCTTGCCGTCAACGATTTCAACGGTCGGGTAAAGATTGATGCGGCGCATGCCGACTTTCACATTGGGGAAAAGTTTCCCGTTGACGTATATTTTCTCTGAATTCGGATATGAAGAAACGTCGATGTTCTCGATTTTCATGATTATTTAAGCTATAAGAATTATATGAATTGTTGTATTGGCCGTGATGCTGAATCAGTCAAGCCACGATGTCAGAGGACTTGTGGCCTGTGCGGTGTGGCTTACTGAGCCGAGTCCAGCATTGAAGGCGTTTCGCCCTGCAATCACGGCCATGCGGAATGCATCGGCCATCATTACCGGGTCGGAAGCGACTGCGATTGCGGTGTTTACAAGCACAGCGTCGGCTCCCATCTCCATCGCATCGGCGGCATGGGACGGTGCGCCAAGGCCTGCATCAACTATCACAGGCACGCGGCTTTGCTCGATGATGATTTCAAGCATGTCGCGGGTTACGAGGCCTTTGTTTGTGCCTATGGGGGCGGCAAGCGGCATCACGGCGGCTGATCCCGCCTCTTCGAGAAGCTTGCACAGCACGGGGTCGGCCTGAATGTAGGGAAGCACCACGAATCCGAGACGTGCAAGCTCTTCAGTGGCTTTCAGTGTCTCTATTGGATCCGGCATCAGATACTTTGGGTCGGGATGAATCTCCAGCTTGATGAAATCGGTATGGAAGATTTCTCGGCTCATCTGGGCCGCAAGAACCGCTTCCTTGGCATCCCGCACGCCTGAAGTGTTGGGAAGGAGCTGGACTTTCTCACGGTTGATATGCGTGAGCATATCATCAGTTGCCTCGTTGAGCATATTAACACGCTTCATAGCCACGGTTATCATCTGGGACTCAGATGCTATGATGGCTTTCTGCATTATGTCGGGTGAAGGGAATTTTCCGGTGCCGACGAAAAGGCGCGAAGAGAACTCGCGGCCTCCGATATTCAGATTATCGTTCATGATATATCAAAAGTTGTCTAAATTGGTTATTTGCTGCGTCGTTCGGAACGCATATGGTCAAACTTTGAATTTGGCCAGAATGCGGCGGGTGGCTTCTGCCATATCGTCGGCGAATGCTATTGCACCGCTTACGGCAACCCCGTTGACGCCGGCTTCAATGAGAGCTTCGATGTCATCGCTTTTGATGCCGCCAACCGCGACACGGGCTATCTCTATGCCGTTGTCGTCCATACGGCGGCAAAGTTCCTTTATACCTTCTATGCCGAGCTTAGGCGCGAGATTCTTTTTGGTTTCGGTGAACTCAAACGGCCCAATGCCTATGTAGTCGATGTCAAGGCCTCTTACTGCGAGTATGTCGTCGAATGTGTTTGCGGTAACGCCGATTATTGCCGACGGGCCGAGTTCGAGACGGGCTTTTGAGGGAAGCATGTCTGTCTTGCCCAAATGCACTCCGCTTGCTTCCAATTCTTTGGCAAGGTGTACCCGGTCGTTGATTACGATGAATGCTTCTTTCTCGGCACACATAGGCTTGATTTCTTCGTAGACCTTGCGTATTTCCTCGTCTGAAGCATCCTTCATACGAATCTGAATCCAACGGCAACCGCCTTCAAGCACGGCCTTTACCTGTTCTGCCACGGAGTGTTGACAACTGGTGTTGGTTATGTATTGCAGCATAATTCTTTGTTTGTAATTATTTCATCTATTAAATGATACAGTCTGGAGATGTTTTGCCATACGTATCCCAGCATTGCGGCTCCGATGAATCCAGCCCTTTTCAGTTCTCTGAAATGCTGCGGCATGACACCTCCTAAAGCAATAACGTTCAAATCACTTATTTTCCCTTTCAGTTCGGCGGCATTGAACCGTGAGTGATAGTTCTGTTTCGAGATGCTGTCGAAGACGGGTGATAATGTCTGATAGCAGAAAACGTCGGAATTGTCTGAAAGCTCTGCGACCGAATGGCAGCTGCGGCTTGTGTATTCTGTGTTTTCGGGACGAGCCGGATGCCGTGAGTTGAGATGGGCGCCTCCGAGACAGAATTCACCGAGAAGGCTGAAATGACTGTGGATTTTAAGACGCGGATGCAGCCTTGCGGGAATTGTCTCTATCATGTGTCTGAAATCCTGATAACAGGCATCCGGTTTCCTGAGGTGTACGAAATCGGCTGCACCAGATTCAAGAAGCATCGTTATGGCCGTTTCTTCCCCAAAGGTCGGTTCTGGATTGGTGATGACTATTGCGGTAAATCCGTTCATCCTCCGAAAGCGGCAGATATGACAGTGACGGCATCTCCGTCTTTGAGATTTGTGGAAGTCCAAGCGTCAGCTTTGCAGATGCGCCCGTTGATGGCAATGGCAGTTCCTTTGGCAGAAATTCCTTTGATTTCTGCGATTTCGGCCACGGTGGTTGTCTCTTTGGCGCAGACGAAAGCTTCGCCGTTGATTGTTATGTTCATTTGTCTGTATCGTTTTGCCTGAAGCCGTCGCCGAACAGATAGAGCGGGCCGTTGCCTTTTCCGAAACTGTAAGCTGAACCACGGCTCAGGGCATGGTTTATGAATCTTTTTGCGAGAGAGATTGATTTTTTCAAGGACAGCCCATTTGCCAGACCGCATGCTATCGCCGTCGAAAGCACGCATCCTGTCCCGTGGGTGTTAGTCGTTTCTATGCGTTCGTCTGCAAATTCTTCCTGTCCTTCTTCGCATATCAGTATGTCGGCTGATAATCTGCCGGTTGAATGTCCCCCCTTGATAAGAATGGATTTTGCATTCATCCTTTGCAAAACGTGATAAAGCGTATACGGTTTTGGTTCAGATAGACTGATTCCGCTCAAGAACTCGGCTTCCGGGATGTTTGGTGTTATCAGTCGCGCCATGGGGAAAAGAATTTCTTTCATGACTTTTGCGGATTCGTCAAGGGGATGTGTCAGCGGCGTTCCGGAAGTGGAAATCAGGACAGGATCCACTACGATGTTGCTGCAACCGTGCTTCCCAAGGACTTCTGCCACCGCTATTGTTGCGTCGGGAGAAGGCAACATGCCGGTCTTTACGGCCATAGGAGGCTCGTCGGTGATTATCTGTTCCAGTTGTTGGCGCAGCACATATGGATCGACATCCATCTTTGCGGATATGCCGGTGGTGTTTTGGGCTGTAACAGACGTTATTGCCGTGCAGGCATATACTCCGAGAGCCTGAGCCGTTTTTATG
>Ga0073906_1001982_pt1 | contig 28963 bp, 23 predicted proteins | sample Inofromicrocosms_FD_65485 | JGI IMG/M metagenome (GOLD analysis project Ga0073906, IMG submission 65485) | Mouse cecum microbial communities from Vienna, Austria - Inoculum for glucosamine and mucus D2O microcosms | ecosystem: Host-associated > Mammals > Digestive system > Large intestine >...
TTAAAATTACTACTAAAAAACTAAACTTCAAATATGTGCTATAAACTTACTGTTCAGCAGAAAGTAGTTTCTTAGGCTACTTGGAAATTGCTATTTGGTGAGTATTATCTTCTTTTTCTAGCTTTATTAATACTCACACAAATAGCAATTTACCTAATTAACTCCACCACATCAAAATTCATTTTACTTTTTAACTCCATTCTAAAATTATTCATATTAAAATAATTTGGAGTAATTTCAAAACTATAATCTTCTTTATTAAAATTATTAACAAATTTTTTCAGTATTATTACAATTACTCCTGATAATGTCGCAGTTATTACTGATGTTATAATTGCATTTTCAGTTCCAAAGTTTAAATTGAATTTAAAATATTCTAGTTGTGGTTTTATGTTTTTAATTTGTATATTATTTTTCTTTATAAATTTATAAATTTTTTGACTCAGTTCTGTTTTATTTTCATATTTTAGAGCTTTTCTATAATAAATCTTTATACCAAATATTTGAAAATAGTGTCTATAAAATTTTACTTTTACTATCTTTAAAACTCTATATAATCTTATCTCTATACTTATTAACATAGTGTCTACATTTATTTGATTATTTATTGCATTCACTTCTAGATTTTCTATATTTATACTTATCTTTGAATAAATTAATCCTAATATAACAATTTCTAAAATAATACTTATTGAAAGGGAAATCATAATTAATATCATAAAAATCTCTCCTAATTTTTTCCTTTTTATTTTGCACTATTTTTGTTTTATTATTCTAATATATGGAAAAGAGGTCCTAAACTTAGGACCTCTCCAAAAAACAATTACTATTTTACTTACTTCTATATTAACTGATCAAAACTCCGTTTTGATCAAAGTAATACGCAACTCCATCAATAGTCTGCCATCCTGTCAGCATTATCCCCATACTGGGATCCAAATAATATGTGCAGTTGTCTACTCTGAGCCATCCTTTGTGAAGGCTTCCAGAATCGTGTTCAACATATCTCCAACCATTTTGATATACCCAACCAATCTCCAATTTTCCATCGGATTTCATATGATATGCAAACACTCTATCTGCTGACGGAATATAGGCTTCTCTTGCCATAGTTCCACTTCCAGGATAGAAGTAGTACCAAGCGTTATCAATTTTTTGCCAGTTTTCCAACATTGCTCCAGACGAACTTAAATAATAAATGCGTCCATTATTGTCTTCAAACCAGCCTGTCTTCATAACTCCATTTCCCTGAAGATAATACCATGTTCCTCTGTCATTATACCAAGTATTCGATTGCATGTAGCCATTGCTGTCAAACATATACCATTTATTCGAAATTTTCTGCCAACCTGTTGCCATTGCACCATTATTAAAAAAGTAGTGCATTTTTCCGCTTATAGGTTTAAATCCATCATTAAATGCTTTTCCGTTTTCATAGTAATACCAAGTACCATTCATGAATTTCCAACCATTACCACACCCATAATTTCCATTCCAATTTGATGGTCTATCATAATCCTCATCATAGACGTCGTCCCAGTCGTAAAATTCTTCAGATTCTACATAATCAGATTCTTTAATATAATCCTCGTATGCTTTCTTTGGAACAGCTTTTACTTTAAAATACACATCGTTTTCATCATAATAATCATCTAACATCAAATATTCTCTCAAGTTGTATTTATCAGAAGATGTGCTTTCAGTAACTGTTCTGCTACGGTTTCCTTTGCAAATCTTTAAGATATAATTTACCTTATTATTTACTTTACTCCACCGAGCTGTTGTACCATCCCAATAAACATCTTCAGGAGTTTCTGCTATTCCTCTAACTGTATAATAAAACTCAAGAGAAATATTTCCATCCTGATATTTATGAGATTTGTATTTGCCATTAGTTACTTTAAAACTACTCTTTTTGAGTACATCTTTAAAAACATAGCCTTCCTCAGAAAGGATTTTTACAGTAACAACAATTTCTTCACCAGGCTCACAATCCGAAATGTTTTTGGAAAATGTGATACTTTCAGGATCTACCTTGTACCCATTTTCATTTGCCTTTACTTCAGGATTGGATGTCTGTTCCCAATTGTTTTTACTTGCCGTAATTTTGACGTTTGAAATCTGCGTCACAGCAAGTGCTGTTACAGTAAAAGAAAAACACAGAATCATTACAAAAACTACTGTAACTACATTAACAAGTAACCGTTTTTTTGAATTTCCCCTCATAGAAATTCTCCTTTCTTGGCAATTCTGCCGACTCTTCTACTATTCGTTACAAGAATCATTTTACCATATTATGTTAAGTTTTTCAATACTTTATACAAACTATTATCATACATTTAAGACTTTAATTTGTAAAAAAAGTGATTCTCTAATAGTTATATTAAAGAATCACTTTCAATTTCATCTTCTTTTTCTTCATTTTCTAAATTACTTTCTTTTTTTCTTTTTGAAATCACTATATCACCAAATGTTTCTTCTTGATATGCATTTATTTTATTTCTTCTACTTAATTCAAGTACTCCTGAAAAAGCTGTTACAACTTCTGCTTTGGGTTTTTCATAAATTGAAAATAATTTTCCAAATACAAATTTAGGCCTTCTTACCAGTTCTTTAAATATTTCTTTTACTTTATCTGAAACTGAAAATGTATCATAAACAGCTATTTTTTCAATATTAATTGCATTTTCATTTTTCTTATTTTCATTTCTTTCTATAAGCTCTTTATATTTATTTACAATATCTTCTTGAGTAAATTCTTTATCCAATGTTTGTTTTGGAAGTTCTATTTTATCTGGCATTTTATATAATCTTTTTGAAAATACTAATATTTTTTCTTTAAATGTTTTACTAATTTCTTTATATTTTTTATACTCTATAATTCTTCTTAAAAGCTCTTCTTCTGTTAGTTCAGCCTCATCTTCAACTTCTTTTGGTAGTAGCTGTCTTGATTTTATTAATAATAAAGTAGATGCCATAACTAAAAATTCGCTAGCTATTTCTAAATTCATACTTTCTTGTTTTTTCAAATATTTAATATATTGATCTGTAATTTCTGAGATATTTACTTTATAAATATCCATTTTATTTTTATCTATTAAATAGCATAACAAATCTAATGGACCTTCAAAATTATCTAATTTTAATTCATATTTTTTTGATTCAAGTGATATTATTTTGTTGTTCATTTCCTACCTACTTTAATTTTCATTTATATCATCAAAAGCAATATTTATACTCTCAGACATATATCCTTTTTTATATAAATAATCTCTTATATCCTTTTCTTCTGCTTTAGCTTGTTTTTTTAAAATTATAGCTTTTGCAGACGATATTTCATATTCTAACATATTCTCTTTATTTTTGCAAATATAATCATCTATTAACCTTTTTCTAATTCCCTTTTGAGATAACTTATATTCTACTTCTTTAAGTGACATATTTTTTAATGATTTAAATTCATTTATTGCTCTTTCAATATAAACATTATCATTTATATAATTCAATTCTTTAAAATATTCTATTGAGTCATCTACTAAATTTTCATCTTCTTCTGAAAACTTTTGCCTTATTTCAGCTTCTGTTCTTTTTTTGTATACTATATATTTTAGCATTTTATTTCTAAATTTCTCTACTTTTTCTGCTTCTTCAAATTTTTCTTTGCTCATATATTCCATTTTTAAATTCCTCGTTTCATATGGGCTTATATAATAATATTAGGTGACTTATGCCACCTAATACTATTATGTTAAACTATTTATAAATTAGAAAATCTATATTGATTTTTAATTATTTTTCTTCTTCAAAGTCATCATCATCATCTTCTTCTTTTTCACCTTCAACTAATGCATTTTCAAATGCTTTATTGAAATTATCTCTAACTTTCTTTTCAACTTCTTCCATAAATTTTGGATTTTCAGCAAGTTGTCTTTTTACATTTTCACGACCTTGTCCTATTTTTTCACCATTATAGCTAAACCAAGAACCACTTTTTTCAATAATATCTAAATCAACAGCTAAATCTAATACGCTTCCCTCTTTTGATATACCTTTTCCATATACTATATCAAATTCAGCCTCTCTAAATGGTGGAGCAACTTTATTTTTTACAATTTTAACTCTTGTTCTATTTCCTACAACTTCTCCATCTTGTTTGATAGCCTCTATTCTTCTAATATCCATTCTTACAGATGCATAATATTTTAATGCTCTACCACCAGCTGTTGTTTCTGGATTTCCAAACATCACACCAACTTTTTCTCTTAATTGATTTATGAAAATTATTGTTGCATTTGTTTTATTTATTGTTCCTGCAAGTTTTCTTAATGCTTGTGACATAAGTCTTGCTTGTAAACCAACATGAGCATCTCCCATATCTCCATCAATTTCAGCTTTTGGAACTAATGCAGCAACAGAGTCTACAACTACTATATCAATAGCTCCACTTCTAATTAATGCTTCTGCTATTTCTAAAGCTTGTTCTCCTGTATCTGGTTGTGATACTATTAAATTATCTATATCTACACCTATTTTTTTAGCATATGATGGATCCAATGCATGTTCAGCATCTATAAATGCTGCCTCTCCACCTGTTTTTTGTGCCTCAGCAACAGCATGTAATGCAAGTGTTGTTTTTCCTGATGATTCTGGACCATAAATTTCTATGATTCTTCCTCTTGGAATACCTCCTATTCCTAAAGCTATATCTAAATTTAAAGCTCCTGTTGAAATTGCTTCAATTTCCATTGATTTGAAATCTCCTAATTTCATAACAGATCCTTTACCAAATTGTTTTTCTATTTGACTCATTGCAGCATCTAATGCTTTTCTTTTTTCTGAATTATCTCCCATGATTTCCTCCTAACAAATATTCGTTCGTAAAACTTATGTTCTTATTATATCTTTAATTTTTCTTTTGTCAATACTTTTTTATAAAAAATATTTTTTTCTTTAATTCCTCTAGTATTATACATTTCCAGTTTTCTTTCATATCAGAGAAACAAACATCTTTTTGCAATTTTATTGCCTATACCATTTATCTATATTATGATAAATATTAAATGCATTTGCTTTTATATTTCCAACTAAACTTTGATGATATACTATTAAGTCTGTATCTCTATACAACCCAATATATGGTACTTCTTCTAAGTATATATCAAATAATCTATTATAATTTTCATATAATACATTTTCATCATTTGTATTTGAAACAATTTGCATTATTTCAGAAACTTCTGAATTGTAATAATTTGCTATATTTCCATCACCAAAAAATGTAGTTAAATTTGGTGAATAACCTAACCTTAAACCAGTTAAAACTATATCATAATTTCTGCTATTTATTGCATCAGTATAACTTTCAGCTGATAAATATCTAATATCAACAGGTATACCAAAATTTTCAAGTTGTTCTTTTATATTTTCTGCAACTCTTACTCTTTGTTCATTATTAGAATTTACAGACAGTGATAATTCTAATCTATCTCTTCCATTTACCCATGCATTAGCTGTTCTATGCCATCCACTAGAATCTAGCAATTGTGCTGCTTGCTCAGTATCTATTTCAACATTTAAATCTTTAGTATAAAGCCAACATCCCATATCTAAACTAAAGTTTGATGATACATATCCATTTCCTAAACAAGATGCTACAATATTATTTTTATCTATAACTAAGCTAATTGCTTTTCTAACTGCTGGATCTGATAAAATTCCACTTGTTGTATTTAAAGATAGAAAATCATATTCTCTAGTTTTATATTCAATTTTATTATATCCTAGTGAACCAATAAAATCTTCTATATTGCTAATTTTTACTGATAATATATCTATTTCACCATTTTTAAAAGCTGAATATACTTCTCCAATAGTTTCATATAAATTTACATTTATTTCAGTTGGCATAAATTGTTTATTTGAATCCCAATAAACAGCATTTCTATCTAATTTCATTACATTACTACTTAATTCAATAATTTTAAAAGGACCTGTTCCTATTGGAATTTTTTCAGAATTTGCAAAATCTTCCCCTTCAAAATATTGCTTACACATTATTGGAAAAGTTAAATTATATTCAAAAAAAGGAACTGGCTCTGATAAATAAATTTTTATTGTATTACTATCAACCACTTCGAAATCAGATACACTTCTTAAGTTATCAGCATATATAGTATTTATACCACTTCTAGTTATAAAATCCATAGTAAACCAAACATCATCTGCTGTAAAATTACTTTTATCTTGCCATAATACTCCTTTTCTTAGTTTTACTACATATGTCAACTCATCTGTCTTACCAATTTCTTCTGCTAAACAATATTCCATTTTATAATTTTCATTCAAATTAACTAACGGTTCATATATTACTTTTGAAATTTCTTGAACATTTCTATTGTTACTAAGAATTGGATTTATTGTATCAAATTCAGCAATTGCAAATCTTAATTCTGTTTGTATATTATTTACTGTTGAAGTTTGATCTAATGTATAATCTTCATTTTTAGATCTATTTTTAACAATAAAATACATTGTCCCTAATATCAAAATTATAACAACTACAGAAAATATGTATTTAATTACATTATTACCATTCATTTTTTATTACCTTTCTACAAGTGATAATATATATTATTTTTTTAACATTTTCAATACTAATAATAAATTTTATATTTCAAAAAAAGAAGCATCTTTTTGAAATGCTTCTTTTAATCTATATAAATTATTTTCTTGACTCAACAATCAATTTTATTCCTGTTCTGTCCTCACCTTCAACTTGAACTTCTGCAAATGCTGGTATACATATTAAATCTACTCCTGCTGGTGCTACAAATCCTCTTGCTATTGCAACTGCTTTTATTGCTTGATTTAAAGCTCCTGCTCCTATTGCTTGCATCTCTGCCCTTGTAGATTCTTTTACTAACCCTGCTATTGCTCCTGCAACTGAATTTGGGTTTGATTTTGATGAAATTTTTAAAACTTCCATTTTTCTTCCTCCTATTATTTTTAATTTATCTTGTGTTTTTGAACAAATTAATTTTACCCTTTAACATATGCTTTTGTCTAGCAAATCTCATCTTCCAAATCTTACAGGCTCTAGCTATTTTCGACATTTTATATCGTATATTTTATATTTTTATATTATTTTTTAGCAAAATAATAAGTAAATTATCAAAATAAAAAAGCTACTTTTTAAATTTAGTAGCTTTATTTATTCAATCTCTCAATTTTTGTAACTTTATTTGTATTTTCATCAATCTCAAAAATACAACTATTAAACATTCCTTTTCCTTCTGCAACTTTATATTTTTCAGGTAACGATGTAACAAATCTTTTTATTGATGCATCAACATCCATTCCTATTACTGATTTTTTAGGTCCAGTCATTCCAATATCAGATATATATGCTGTTCCTTTTTCAAGGATTTTTTCATCAGCTGTTTGGACATGAGTATGTGTTCCAAAAATAATTGTTGCTTCTCCATCTAGGTAATATCCTAAAGCAATTTTTTCAGCAGTTGCTTCTGCATGAAAATCTATAATTATTATATCTACTGCTTCTTTTATTTCATCTATAATATCTTTTGCTATAATAAATGGATTTTCTGAAAGAACTCCCATTGTAGTTCTTCCAATTAAATTTATGACAGCTATTGTTTTATTTTTACATTCAAAAAATTCATAGCCTTTTCCAGGATTATTTGATGGATAATTAGCTGGTCTTACAATATTTTTATCTTCTATAAAATTAAATATCTCTTTTTTTCCCCAAGTATGATTTCCCATTGTTACCACATCAACATTTAAAGCTAATATTTCTCTATACATTTTTTCTGTAAGTCCCATTCCATCTGCTGCATTTTCTCCATTTACAATAACAAAATCTATTTCTTTTTCTTTTATAATATATGGTAGTACATCTTTTAATTTTTGAAGACCTGTTTTTCCTACAATATCTCCAACTGCTAAAACTCTCATATTATCTCTCCTAACTTTTTAACATTATTACTTTTATATTCTAACACACTAATATAGTTTTATCAAATTTATTTTTATCAAATTTTCTCTACATAAATTTCACTTCAGTACAAAAGAAAAGACTGCCATAGCATTGGCAGTCCTTTAGGTTAACAATAAAACTATATTTCAATTACAATCGCATTGTATGCAGATAAAACATGTTCTTCTGTAACATTCTTCAAGGCAAAACTAGCACTTTTAATGTTGTATTCGCCAATCCAAATATTTTCAGAAGTTCTATTTACAACAAAAATCAGGTTGTCTCTCTTATATACCAGTTTCTTTTCGTCTACTTCAATAATGCTAAAGTTTGCATCTGCAAAAGTTTCATGATACCGATTTCTGAGCTTACCCATTTTCTGATAAATCTCAAAAAATCTTTGGTCAATATTGTTCCATGGAAACGGCTTTCTGTTCATAGGATCTTTAAATCCCATATCTCCTGCTTCGTCTCCTGCAAAAATTGATGGTAATCCAGGCAAAGTATACTGCAAAAACACAGTTAATGCCTGCATATTCAATGCCAATTCCAGCTTTTCTTTCGGAATCTGATCATGATCAAATTCCCACTGACGGAACTTATCTGTATCAAAAACGCCATTTGTGAACCAGTAACTATCTTTTTCCATATCCCAAGGAGTCTCATACTCTATGCCTTCTTTCATGAAGTCTCCGACAAGAATATTGGGCATTCTTGGAATATCATGTGATGTACAGAAAATCGCAGATGCCATTAACGCTTCTTTCGGATACAATTTACAGATTTTCTTCACAATATGTCTAAAGTTCTTATAGTTGCCATAGCGAATATATCTATAAATTGCAATTCCAAATTTATAGTTCATGATTGCATCAAGCTCGTCACCAAAGAAGAATTCTCTAAAATCACCAGTAACAGCATTTTTCCAAACCTCACCGATTATAAACTTCCCGAAGAACTTACGAATAATCTTAAGGGTAAAGTCAGGCAAATTATCTGCTACATCCAGGCGAATACCATCAAAGTACTTCTCATAAAGTGCAAGCCATTTCTTCAAATTTTCCACATATCTTGGACTATTTTTGTTGAATTCAACCAGTCCTTCATATCCCCACCAACAAGCCGGTTTCGTGTACTTATGAATCCACGAATACATTTCTGGATCTTCTTTTAGCAAAGGATTTTCGTTACTCGAATGGTTAAATACAACATCCAAGATAACCTTCATGTTACGTTTGTGTGCTTCTTCTACTAAAGTTTCTACATCATTCCAATCCCCAAACATTTCATGTACTTTCTCATAATCTGATGTATCATATCCATTCTGAGAAGGACTTTGGGTTATTGGGGTAAGATACAAAACAATTGTGGTTTCTTCAGGAACAAGACTTCTAATATAGGGCAATTTTTTGATAATACCTTTAATATTTCCACCATATCTTTGATCATTTCTGAATACTCCATCAGAGTCTCTTTTCCACTTAGGAAATGTATCCCAGGAAACGACTCGGTCATTAAATTCTTCAGGCAGTTCAGATCTGCAAAATGTATCAACAAAAATCTGATACATAACTGCGCCTTTTATCCATTCAGGAGTTTTAAAATAATAATGAGAAAAACACTCCCAAAAGGCAAAGTCTCTACCATTTGCAAAAACAGCACAGTCCTCTTCTGCATCATATTCTATCTTACGAACTTGCCCATTTATTTTAAGACCAATATAAAATGTTCTGTATCCAGGAGAGTCAAATTTAATAGTTCCACTAAATGTACTTTCAGTTTCGTTTGATTTTGTCTCGTCATATCTCAGGCTACACCGTGTAGTTCCTGGTTGTTCACCCCTCTTATTAAAAAGAGCAACAGCATCGCTTACAAATCCAAATTCATTTGAGATAGTTAAGGCGATGTCCATTCTCTCTCCTACTATATTAGGTGAACTGTAATGAACTAAGATTTTTTTGTTATCCTGCATTACTAATCCTCCTTTAATTAAAGTGCTATCATTTATAATACAAGTTACAACTTACCTCAATTATAGTTTAATATTTTTTTTTACCTTTTGTCAACATTTTTTACAATAATTACACAAAAGAAAAGAGAATATTGTCAAAATTTGTATTTTGTCAAATATTCTCCTTAACATAATTATTTATTTAATTTTATAAACGACCACTGTCATAATCTTTTAAAATTACATCGTGAGCTCCACCTTCTTTTATACTTACATTTGAAACCATTGTAAGTCTTGCTTTTTGATGTAATTCAGGGATTGATATAGCTCCACAATTGCACATTGTTGATTTTATTTTACTTACTGTAATAGCAACATTATCTTTTAGTGATCCTGCATAAGGAATTAATGAATCAACTCCTTCTTCAAAGGTTAATTTATTTTTAGCTTCTCCACCTAAATCATATCTTTGCCAATTTCTTGCTCTATTTGAGCCTTCTCCCCAGTATTCTTTCATAAATGTTCCATTTCTTTTTACTATTCTTGAAGGACTTTCATCAAATCTTGCAAAATATCTTCCCATCATAACAAAATCAGCTCCCATTGCTAATGCTAAAGTTATATGATGATCATGAACAATTCCACCATCAGAGCAAATTGGAATATATACCCCTGTTCTTTGGAAATATTCATTACGTGCTTCAACAACATCCATTAATGAACTTGCTTGTCCTCTACCAATTCCTTTAGTTTCACGAGTTATACAGATTGAACCGCCTCCAACTCCAACTTTAATAAAATCAGCTCCAGCATCTGCTAAATAATAAAATCCATTTTTATCAACAACATTTCCAGCACCTATTTTTACTGAATCGCCATAATTTTGTCTTACCCATTCTATTGTATTTTTTTGCCATACTGAATATCCATCTGAAGAATCCATACATATCATATCAACTCCAGCTTCTACTAGAGCTGGTATTCTTTCTTGATAATCTCTTGTGTTTATTCCTGCACCTACTATAAATCTTTTATTATCATCTAATAAAGAATTTGGATTTTCCTTATCTGATTCATAATCTTTTCTAAAAACTAATGTATCCAAATTTCCATTATCATCTAATATTGGTAAACAACTAATTTTGTTATCCCAAATTAAATCATTTGCTTCATGTAAAGAAATACCTTTTCTTGCATATACAAGTCTATCTACTGGAACCATATAATTACTTACTGGTTCATCTAAAGATACTCTTGATATTCTAAAATCTTTATCTGTAACTAATCCTAAAAACTTTCCATTGGCTGAACCATCTTCTGTAATCATAACTGTTGAATGTCCTGTTTCTTCTATTAATTTTAAAACTTCACCTATTGTAGTATATGGTTTTACATTTGAATCACTAATTATAAAACCAGCTTTATATTTTTTTACATTTCTTACCATTTGAGCTTGATTTTCTATAGATTGTGCACCATATATAAAAGAGCATCCACCTTCTCTTGCTAGTGCAATTGCCATTTTTTCTCCTGATACTGATTGCATTATTGCAGAGACCATTGGAATATTTGCACTATATTTTGGTTCTTCTCCTCTTCTATACTTTACAAGTGGTGTATTTAAACTAACATTATTTGGTATGCATCTTTCATCTGTTAAATTTGGTAATAATAAAAACTCATTAAAAGTTCTTGATATATCACTTAATATTTCAGCCATTAAAAATTTCCTCCTTTATTAAATATGTAATAATTATATATATAATTATTGTTTAAATCAAACCATTTTTACAAATTTATTTTTTTATGTTATAATATATGTATATGTTACTTTTTAACAACACACTTTTGTATGGAGGGATTACATGATAGCAGCAATTGTAAAAATCGTCGTAGCATGCATTTTAATTTGGGTAATCTGCAAGATTAACAATCACATCGAAGGAAAACTGAACGAGACATCTGGAACCCGGACAGACATCCTGTTTCTCACAACAGTATTCTCTGTTATCGGCTTGGCAATATTCATCTGCTGCCAAACGTACACAATTCTCAAACCTTTAATGGTTGGATTGTTTCATATCTAATTTCAAATGAATCTCTGACGTGGGGCTAGAACTTAGCCCCACTATTTCTTTGCTAAAAAAAGAACTCTTTCGAGTTCTTTCGTTTTATTTCATATTTTTTATTCTTTCAATTGCTTCTATTGTGTTTTCTTTTGTTCCAAAAGCTGTTAATCTAAAATATCCTTCTCCACTTGGTCCAAATCCAACACCTGGAGTTCCAACAACATTTACTTCATTTAATAATTTATCAAAAAATTCCCATGATGTCATATTACTTGGAACTTTTAACCATATATATGGAGCATTTACACCTCCATATACTGTAAATCCTGCTTCTTGTAATCCTTCTTTTATTATTTTAGCATTATTCATATAATAGCTAATATTTTCTTTTATTTGTTTTTGACCATCTTCTGAGTAAATTGCTTCTGCTCCTCTTTGAACTGGATATGAAACACCATTAAATTTAGTTCCATGTCTTCTATTCCATAATGAATTTAAAGATACTTCTTCTCCTTTTTTAGTATATCCTTTTAATTCTTTTGGAACTACAGTATATGCACATCTAACTCCTGTAAATCCTGCAGTTTTTGAAAAACTTCTAAATTCAATTGCAACTTCTTTTGCACCTTCAATTTCATATATTGTATGTGGAATATTTTCTTCTGAAATATATGCTTCATATGCAGAATCGAATAAAATTAGTGACTTATTTTTTCTAGCATATTCAACCCATTTACATAATTGTTCTTTTGTTAAAGTTGTACCTGTTGGATTATTTGGCAGACACAAATAAATCATATCTGGCACTTCTTTTGGAAATTCTGGTACAAAATTATTTTCTGACGTTGCTGGCATATATATAATATTTTCAAACATTCCTGTTTTTTCATTATATTTACCACTTCTTCCTGTCATAACATTAGTATCTAAGTATACTGGATATACAGGATCTGTAATTGCAACTTTATTTTCAATTCCTAAAATATCTCCTATATTTCCACAATCACATTTTGCTCCATCTGATACAAATATTTCATCAACATCAATTTTTATTCCTCTTTTTGCATAATCAAACTCAGCAATTTTTTCTCTTAAAAATTCATAACCTTGTTCTGGACCATATCCTCTAAATGTCTCTGGTTTACCAAGTTCATCAACTGCTTTATGCATTGCATCCATAACTGCTGGAACTATTGGTCTTGTTACATCTCCTATTCCTAATTTTATAACCTTTTTATCTGGGTTATTTTTTTGAAATTCTGCTACCTTTTTTGCTATTGTAGAAAAAAGATAACTATCTTGTAAATTTAAAAAATTTTCATTTATATTAATCATAATTTTCTCCCTTATGATTTTTTGAAAACTAATAAATTATTATTTTATTTTCTATATATTTATATCATTATAAAAGATTTTTTTCAATATTAGGAATTAATTTCTTTTATCTTATTATTAATTTTTATAGTAAATTCTTTTATAAACTTTAATATTAAATAAAATATACTTTCTTTATTTTTCATATATTTCTCCAATTAACTACAATATCTACAAAGTATGCTTCTCAATCCAACATCTATATCAATTTTTCCATTTTTAGAATTATAATCTAAATCAATTAATGCATTTAATATTTCTCTTAGTTCATCCATTTTAAAATATGAAGCTTGTTTTCTGTATTTTGTAACTAAAAAAGTTTGGTTTGGTCTTAAGCTTAAAGAATTTACTATATCTTTATTATTTTGAACAGCTATACTGCACAAATATATTTTTTTAAAATGATTATATAAAGTAATTAAAATTTTTTGTAGCGCTTCTTTTTGATAAATCAAATTATCTAAAACTTCTAATGCTTTATCTATTTTTCTAATTGCCAAATTATCTGTTAGCTCAAAAATAACACTCTCTATTTGTTTTATTGATAAATGGTTTACATCATTAATTGTTATTGTCCCATCCATTCCTGCATATTCTATTAATTTTCTTATTTCATTAATTAAAATTTCAAGATTTGTTCCAGCTATCTCAACTAAATAGTTTAATGTAACTTCATCACAATTTACTTTATATAAATTGCATATTTGTTTTAATTTTTTTACTAACTGAATTGGCTTTAATTCTTCTATATTGCACACAATTCCATTATTAGAAATTGCCTCAAAAACACTATTTTTATCTGCTTCTGATTCAACAAAAACAAGTACCACAGACTCGTTTATAATATCCACATTATTTTTTATAAACTCTGTTAATTTTTCTTGAATTGGAGTACCAGTTTTCTTTCTACCATCTTTTTTGAATAATCCAGAATTTCTTATTATTATTAATTTTTTATCATATCCAAATGCTGGAATTTCAATATCCGAAATAAGGTTATCAACATTTGATTCATCTAACAATATGTAATTTATTCCTAATAGCAATTCTCCAAAATTCTTTTTTATTTTATTAACACATGTATCTATTAAATATTGTTCTCCCCCATATAATAAATACATTGATTTTAACTCTGTTTGTATACTTTTGTTTAACGCATCATATGATAAATCCATAATCTTTACCCCTACTTTTATATTTCCATATTATCAATCAATTCTATAAATTTTTCACTTAAATCCATACATAATTTTAATATACTATAATCTTTATATAATTTATATTTTTCCTGTTCTTTATAAATAGTTGGTTCAAACGAATCTCCAATAAAAAATCTATAATACAATTTATTATTTTTTAAATGTATATCAAATTTTATTTGATATTTTGTACAAAAATCTACTAACTTTTCCATAATATCTGCTGTAAGTATTCGCATTGATAAAATCTTGTTATCTGTATATACATCCAAAATATTCCTCAAATTTACTACTATCTAAATTAATTTTTTGGTCACCTTCACTTATTAGTGCATTATTAGGCATTATTTTTATGTAACAATTTATATTTTTATTAAGATTTAAAGTTGCAAAAATTCCACGAAAACATCTAAAAATAGAATGTGCATCTATATAAAAATATACTGATAAATTACCATTGCTATTATCAAAAACACCTCTCCCATTTCAAGTGAAGTTCAATAAATTAAAATTAAAGCAATTAAAAACGTCACTATGCCTAAAAAACTATTATTAGTATATCATATATTGTGAATTTCGCAACTAAATTGATATTTGTGTGAGTAATTTTTTGCACTTTTTTATTAAAGCTTTGTAGAATAATTTAATATAGGTAAAAAATTACTCACACAAATAATAATTTTCCAAACAAAAAAGCCATCTTACGATGACTTTATTTATCTAAATTTACTATCTTACTTACAAATCCAACTATTGCTGTAGAATTTTGTTTTGCAATTTGTTTTGTTGTAGCTTTACCACCAACTGTAATTGATGCAACTAATGCACTAAATATAAATTGTATATTAGAATCCATTCCATAATTTTCTGTAAGCTTTAATGCAATCATTGCACTTATCGCTCCACTAAGTACTCCGACAAATATCTCCTATAACATCTGCACAAAAATTTGAAACTTTTGCTGAATTTCTAATCATTTTTATAGAAGTTTTTGCACCTTTTATTTTCTTACTTGCTTGTGCATGGAAGTCCTCTTCATTACCAACTGTAACTGCAACACCTATTAAGTCAAACATAATACCTATTGCTATAACTATTATTAACACTATTAATCCAATAATTATACTTAAATTTGATATTACTGTATTTGATATAAATGAAAATGTTAAAGATAATATAAATGTTGTTATTGCTATAAATATTACCCAAGAATTATTATTGTTTTTCGACTTGGGTTTTTCTTTTTTTTCTTTCATTTGTTATTTTTACTCCTAAATAATTAATATGAATTTGGTAAGAACTTGAGTAAATTTTACGGTTTAGGTCTAGCAGATTTTCTCAATTTTCCACTTTTCATTACTAAAAAGCCGTTTCCGCTTAGGGAAAACCCCACCTATATAGGTGTCGCCAGATCACCACTTAAATCCGTACCTTAATCCTCAAGTTCTTTTGCTTATCAATCTAAGCAAACACTCTAGAAATTTTCTTTGAGTATCCTAGCCTGTTATTAGTCTCTTTTGCAGTAATAGTTTCATAATCAAATATAATAAAGTATTTGGCCAATATCTTATTATACTTTGCGATTAATCCCAAATCACCACTCAAGACAAGTTATTACCACCATATGCAAATGCCTATGGGTTTACCTATTCTGGAATAAAACGAATAAGTCTCAACGGAAGCAGGAATCACATATATGCCATTACATGCTATCCTAATTCCTTTACTCCTCAGGACCACGCAAAACTGGGCGTAATGCGCAGAGCTCTAAGAAACTTCGACTGATAACACTCTATAGTAGATTTTTAGGCCCACCCTCATAACAGGAGTATACACTAGAATAATGCACCAACGATGTTTTTTATTATAGCATTTTTAAATTTTTTTAACAAACTTTTTATAGAATTCTTTTTAAAAATAAAAAGCTCTTAAGTTTCTAAAAGAACTCAAAAGCTTTTTCAATCTCATTTTATCTAACTCAATCTTCATTTTTCTTTCATTTTCTATTCAACACTTTTTAAAGACTCAATCATATCAACTTTTTTCAAAGTGAAGTATGTTATAAAATTAATTATTGTTGTAAATATAATTGTTATTACTGATGCAAATAAATAACTTTGTGGTAATACTGTCCTTTTAAATCTTAATATACCTATTTCACAAGTTCCTAGTATAAATGAATTTAAAATATATCCAAATATTAAGCCAAAAATTATACCTATGATTGTTAATAATACAATTTCTCTTGTAACGTAATCATAAACTTCTTTATCATAAAATCCTAATACTTTTATTGTCGCAAGTTCTCTAATTCTTTCGCTAATATTAATATTAGATAAATTGTAAAGAACAATAAAAGCAAGCAATCCAGCAGATACAATTAAAACATATACAACAAAATTCATGGCACTTAAAGTTTCATCCATAGTTGTAATTAAATAACTTGTTAATGTAATTGAAGCAATTTTTGAATTTAATAATAATTCTTTTGATAATGCATTCTCTGATTCATCATCTAACTCTCCAGAATATTTAGTAAATAAAATATTTGCTTCTAAATCTTCACCATATAACTTTTTATATAAATTATCAGTCATATATACATAGTGTGAAATATAATGTTCTGTAATTCCTGATACCTTAACTGAAACTTCCTCTTCATCTTGATTCTCAATTTTTATTTCATCACCAACTTTTACATTAAGTAATTGCGAAAGTTTGTCTGTAATTATTACTTCATTATCATTTAATTCAAGTTTTTCTCCTGTTTTTAAACTTTTTAGCTTTATTATTTCATCTATAGTCTGTGTATCTTTTATTACCATTATTTGGCTTTCTTGTTTATAATCATCATGTTTCACATTTTCCGCAAACATATATGACACAATACATTTTTCTATTTTGTCATTACTTTCTAAATCTTTAATTAATAATTCTTTTTCATCATTTGTTAAAGTGCTTTTTAATCCAATCATCATATCATAATCATATATATCGATATATTGAAAGTCCATAATTCCAGAAATTGAATCCTTTAAACCAAATCCAGCAACAATTAATGCTGTACAACCGCAAATTCCAACTACTGTCATTAGAAATTTTTTCTTATATCTAAACATATTCCTTACTGTTACTTTTTGTGTAAATGATAATCTACTCCAAATAAATGGTATTTTCTCAAGTAGAACTCTTTTTCCTGGTTTAGGTGATTTAGGTCTCATCATCTCGGCTGGTGTGCTTTGTAATTCTTTACTTGCAGTATAAATAGTAGCACCAACTATACATGCAGTTATTAAACCAATTCCTAAAAACATATAATATTTATTAATTTCAACAACAATTTGTGTAATATCATACATCATTTGATACATTGTTATAATAACATATGGGAAAAATTTAAGTCCGAATATTGCTCCTAAAAATCCTCCAATTATAGAAGCTACTAATGAATATATTATATACTTTGACATAATTTGAAGTTTATTATATCCAAGTGCTTTTAATGTTCCTATTTGAACTCTTTCTTCTTCAACCATTCTTGTCATTGTTGTTAAACTAATTAATGTTGCTATTATAAAAAATACAATTGGAAAGACATTTCCTAATTTTTCAATATTATCACAATCTTGTGAATAGCTATTAAATCCTGCATTATCATATCTATTCCAAATATACCATTTTGCGTTTTCAATATCATTTACTTTTTCTCTTGCATCAATTAATTTACTTTCTGCATCTGCAATTTTTGTATTAAATTCTTCCTTTTTCTCTATAAGTTCTTTTTCACCATCTGCCAATTCTTTTTTTCCATCTTCAATTTTCTTTTTGCCATCTGCTATTTCTTTTTCGGCATCTACTAATTTTTGATTTGTTTCATTTCTTTTTTGTGCAAGCTCAGCTTTTGAAGCTTCTAATTGTTCATACCCAAGCGCAATTTGATTTTGCGCTACTGCAATCTCATTTTCACCTTTTGCAATTTCTGAATTTATAGTTTGTAATTGATTTTCAAGTTCTGTTTTCTGAGTTTGAGCTTCTTGAATTCCTACATTTATTTGCTCTAATTTTTCTTGAGTTATTCCATATGATAATAGCTCTTGTTTTTGACTATTTAATGACTCCATTTGAGATTTTATATATTGTATCATCTGGGTTAAATTTGCCTTTTCTTCATCAGTTGTTGCCATTTTTAAAGCTTCTTCATCTTGTTTTAACATAACATTTAATTCAGTAAGTGTGGAATCGATTCTATTTATATTAGATAATACACTTTCTACAAGATCTTTATTTTGCTCTAATTCTACTAATGTTGTGTTTATTGTTTGAAGTCCAGCATTTATTTGTGCTATACCTTGCTGTGCTTCATTTTTCTTAGCTTCTAAATATGCTTTTCCATCAGTTGCTGCTGTTCTTGCTTCTGCAAGTTTAGTTTCTGCTGATGAAATTTGTGCTTCTGCATTTGCAAATTCTGTGGTTGCCATATTTCTTCCATCTTGCAATTCTTTTTCGGCATCTTTTATTTTTTGCTCATTTTTTCTAATTTCTTCTTTTCCATCAGCAATTTCTTTTTCGGCATCTGCAATCTTCTTTTCTGCATTTGCTTTTTCTTCATCAAATTCTTTTTGAGCATCATTTAATTTTGTATTTGCTTCAAGAATTATCTCATCAGATCTAATTTTTTCTCTATCAGGTTTTATCTCTTTTAATTTATTTTCAATATTTTCAATTAATTTATCATAATCTTCTGTTAGCGTATTTACATCTTTACTTCCACTAACTGCAATATCTATTTCAGTATAAATATCAGAATTTACATTATTTTTATTTCCATAAATAAAATAGCTAATTTTACCAGATCCAAGTGTTGTTGTTCCTCTATCTCTTGATATATATATTGGACTTTTTACAATTCCTACTACCTTTAGTTTTGTATTTATAAAGCTTGAATCTTCATCATCTTCTAAATTTTCTCTAATTTCAATATAATCTCCAATCTTTACCTCTTTTCCTACATTCATATTGTATTCAACAACACATTCATCTACATTTTGAGGAAGTGTACCTTCAAGTATTTCTAAATTATTAATTTCATTTTCATATGCAATACATTTTACTACTGTTTCTTCATCTTCAAATTTAACAAATACATCTTCACTATAAGTACCAATAACCTTATCTATTCCATCTATTTTAGATATTGCATCTAAATCATCTTCTGTTAATCCTAATGTTGAAACTAGATTTATATCATACATATTTTTATTATCTAAATATCTATCTAAAGTTTCTTTCATATCTGGACTTGTTGCTCTTACACCAGCAAAAAAACCAACTCCCATAAATGCCATTAAAAGTATTGATATGAATCTTTTATTTGTTTTTACTATTTGTTTTAAGCTATCCTTTAGTAATGCTTTTTTCACAGTAAATTATTCCTTTCTCACTTAGCTATTCATCAATGTATTATATAATTATTTTTATTTAAAGTAAAGAACAATCTTGACTAATAATTCTTACGGTAATATAATATTTTACAAATTGAAAAGGAGATTTTTTATTATGTATAATGAAGATTCATATAGTAAGCATTTAACTTGGCTTAAAGCCAAAAGAATTATTTTTATGATATTATTTAGTATCATTGGATGTATTATAGGAGTTTTCCTAAGTGCATTTATTATAGAAGTTTTAATGTGTGATGTCATATTTAGACCTATTATAATTACAATCTCAACATTACTATTTTTCTTTATTTCTCTTCTTTCAACATCAAATACTAGTAGAGAAGTTAATGATGGATATTGGAAAGTAGCTGTTTTAAGAAAATTAACTTTAATTTCTAAAAAGTTGGATGCTTTAGATTATCTTGCAAAACTAGAAAATCTTGATAAATTAGAAATGCTTAATAACTTAGAACTTCTAAATAAGCTAGAAAATATTTCACAAAAATTAGATGATACAAGTTTAATAAGTGCAAAAGAAAATCAAGATATTGAAAAAGAAAGACTTGCAAAAAAAGAAAAGAAATAAAAAATATCAGGATAGTTAGCTCTAAAGCTTTCTATCCTGATATTTTTTATTAATAACCTGGTTTTTCTAAAAGTCTAAACATATTTTTCTTGTATTCTTCAACTCCTGGTTGATTAAATGGATTTACTCCTAATATTGTTCCTGAAATTGCACAAGCTTTTTCAAAGAAATAAATTAATTCTCCAATATTTTCCTCATCTAGTCTTTCAATTTCAATCATAAAGTTTGGAACATTTCCAGAAACATGTGCTAAAACTGTTCCTTCCATAGCTTTATTATTTACATATCCTAACTTCTTTCCTTCAAGATAATTTAATCCATCTAAATTTCTATCATCAGATTGAATTGTTATTTCAGAAGAATTTGTTTCTACTTTTAAAACTGTTTCAATTAAATCTCTTCTACCATCTTGAATATATTGTCCCATAGAATGTAAATCTGTTGTTAAATCAACTCCAGCAGGGAAAATTCCTTTTAAGTCTTTTCCTTCACTTTCTCCATAAAGTTGTTTCCACCATTCTGTAAAATAGTGTAATTTAGGTTCATAATTAGCTAAAATTTCAATTGTTTTTCCAGATCTATATAAAAGATTTCTGCTAACAGCATATTTATAACAATCATTATATTTTAGATTTGGTTCTGCATATTTTTCTTGAGCATTTTTTGCACCTTTCATTAATTTATCAATATCAATTCCAGCAGTAGCTATTGGTAATAAACCAACTGCTGTTAATACTGAAAATCTTCCACCAACATTGTCAGGAATTACAAATGTTTCATATTTTTCTTCATTTGCTAATGTTTTTAAAGCTCCTCTAGATTTATCAGTTGTAACATAAATTCTTTTTCTTGCTTCATCCACACCATATTTAGTTTCTAAAACTTCTCTAAAAATTCTAAATGCAATAGCAGGTTCTGTTGTTGTTCCTGATTTAGAAATAACATTAACAGAAATATCTTTATCTGCAACAAATTCTAATAAATCATTCATATAAACAGGACTTAAATTATTTCCAGCATATACTATTTGTGGAAACTTTCTTTTCTCTTCTGGCATGCAATTATAAAAACTATGTGATAAACTATCTATAACAGCTCTTGCACCTAAATAAGAACCACCAATTCCTATTACAACTAACACATCAGAATCTTTTTGAATTTTGCTTGCAGCTTTTTTTATTCTTGAAAATTCATTTTTATCATAATTAGTTGGAAGTTCTATCCAACCTAAAAATTCTTTTTCATCATTAGCTCTACTATGCAAATCTTCATGAATCTTTTCAACATCTTCATTATATTCATTAATTATCTTTTCTTCTATACTTGAATTATTAAAATTAAACTTTATCATTTAAACCTCCCATTAAAGTACAAATTTATGTACTCTTTTATTTTTCAAAAAGATTATATCATATCCAAATATTTTTTTGTATGTTTTTTCTGTGAAATTTAAGGGTATTCAAAAAATTTTATATTGACCTTTTAAGAGAAAAATAATATTATTATATGGAAAATTAAATTTTGGAGGAAATAAAGTTTTATGGCATTTGATGGATTTATAACAAAATCTGTAATAACAGAATTAAAAAATACAATTATAGGAGCAAAAGTTAACAAAGTATTTGAACCAACAAAAAATGATGTTGTTCTTAGTCTTTATAATAATGGTAATAATTATCTTTTAGATCTTTGTGCAAATCCTGAATTTTGCAGAATTTGCTTAACATCACATAGTAAACAAAATCCACAAAATGCTTATAATTTCTGTATGCTTCTTAGAAAATATCTTATTGGTGGAAAAATAACTAAAATTTCAAATTATGATTTAGAAAGAACTGTTGAAATTCAATTTGAATGTTACAACGACCTAAATGATTTGGTAAAAAGAAAACTATTTGTTGAAATTATGAGTAGACAAAGCAATATCATTTTAACAAATGAAAATAATATTATTCTTGATACCTTAAAACATTTTGATAATAATGTTAGAGAATTGCTTCCAGCTCATGAATATGTTTTTACTCCAATTAATAAAATAAGTTTTCTTGAGACAAGCTTTGATGATTTAATAGAATTAAAAAACAATTCTGAATGTACTTCTATAACTCACTTTTTTATGGATACTTTTATAGGATTTAGTAAACCACTTATAAAAGAAACAATCTCGAATTTGAAAATATCTGATGAAGATTTTTCAAATGAGAATTTACAAGTTTTATATGATTATTTTACTGAACTAATTTTAAGTTTAGGAACAACAAAAGTAATTTGTAAAAAAATTTCTGAAAAAGATTATACTTTAATATTAAATAATGAACAATTAGATGTTGATAATGGTATTTTACATGTTAATTATTTTCTTGATGAGTTTTATTTTAATAAAGAAGAAAATAGTATTTTTGTAAATTCTAGAAATAACTTATTAAAAATTGTTTCCTCATCTTTAAAAAAGGTTTATAAAAAAATAGAAAATATAAATTTGAAATTAAAAGAATGCAATGAAATGGATAAATTTAAATTATATGGAGAACTTTTAACAGCTAATCTATATAAAGTAAATTCATCACTTAACTACCAAGAATTTACTGTTGAAAATTACTATGATAATAATTCTCTTATTACAATTCCTCTTGATAAAAGTATTTCTGTTCAAAAAAATATCGAAAAATACTTTAAAAAATATAATAAATTAAAAAATGCTTTGGTTATTGTATCAGAGCAAAAAAAAGAAGCTGAAAAAGAATTAAATTATATTGAAAGTATTGTTTTCAATTTAAGTAATAGTAAAAATTTGAATGATATAAATGAAGTTTATGAAGAAATTGCAGAAAATGTTTCAACCAAAAAAGCAATTTCAAAACAAGAAAAAAATAAACAAAATAAAAAATCAAGTACAAATAAAATTGAACTTGATTCAATAGAAATTGATGGATATACTGTTTATATTGGAAAGAATAACATCCAAAATGATTATATTAGTTTACGTTTTTCAAACCCTAAAGACATTTGGTTCCATACTCAAAAGATTCATGGTAGTCATGTTCTACTAAGGAACCCTGAAAACTTAGATATTGAAGATATTCCTGAAAATGTACTATTTAATTGTGCTTGTCTTGCAAAAGAAAATAGCAAAGCTTCTGATAGTTTAAATGTTTCTGTTGATTATTGCTATGCAAAACTTGTAAAAAAAGCATCTGGAGCCAAACCTGGAATGGTTATATATAATAATTTTAAAACCATAATAGTAAAATAAAGTATTAATATCTTCCATAGTTTTCTTGCTGTCACTTCGTTCCAAACTGCGTGAAAACTATTTAATATATTAATACCTTACATACAAAAGAAGGTTACTTTAGTAACCTTCTTTGTTATTGTAAATATTTTTCCTTAATTCTATTTAATACTTCATCTGATAACCCACAATCTTTTAAATATTCATAATATGTTCCATATTTTTCTTCTATAAAATCAATTGCTGTTTCTATATATTCTGGAAGTGATAATATTAGATTTTTATTTACTTTATGTTCATCTATAAGCATTGGAACATATGTAAATGTTACTTCATAATTTGCTATTATATCTTTTTTACATACATCACATAATCCTAAAATAAGCATAGATACTATACCTGTTCTATCTTTTCCAGCAGTACAGTGGAATAAACACCCACCTTCTGTTTTGGCTAATACTTCAAAAATCTCTTTTATAGCCATCTTATTTTCTAATATTAGCTTATAGCCTTCACCCATTTTAAAGTTTTCTTTTTCTAATGCCAAATTTTCATTAAATTTATCTGTAAGAAGTGGAATATTATAAAATTTAAAAACACTTTTATCTATATTATCAACCTTTTCATTTGACGTTTCCTTTGAGCGCAAGTCTATAATAGTTGTAACTCCATAATTTTTTAAATACTCATTATCATTTTGAGTTAAAAAACATAAACTATTAGAACGCAAAAATACTCCAAATTTTCCTACTTTACTATTTTCTCCTACATATCCACCTAAATCTCTAGTATTATCTGCACCTTCAAGTGGTAATCTTATTACTGGTTTTTCCATACTTATCATCCTTATTATTAATATATAGTGTTATTTAATCAAATCAAAAGTATCCTTTGCAATCATAAGCTCTTCATTTGTTGGTATTACATAAACTTTTATTTTAGAATCTTCTGTTGAAATACATTTTTCTTTTCCTCTTATTTTATTTGCTTCTAAATCTAATTTAACTCCAAAAGGTTCTAAATATTTGCAAATTCTTTCTCTTGTTTCAATTCCATTTTCTCCTACTCCACCTGCAAATGTTAAAATATCTAAACCACCAAGTGAAATCATATATTGACCAATATATTGAGCAACTTTATAAGCTTGACTATCAAGAGTAAGAATAGATCTTTGGTCTCCCATCATATATCCATCTTCAATATCTTTATAATCTGATGAAACCCCTGATACTCCCCATGCTCCTGCTTGTTTATTTAAAATTTCTTCTATATCTTCTGGTCCTAAATTGTCTCTTTTCATGATATATGGAATTATAGCTGGATCTATATCACCACATCTTGTAGCCATTGGTATACCAGCAAGTGGTGTTAATCCCATTGAAGTATCTACTGATTTTCCATCTTTAATTGCACATATTGAAGCTCCTTGACCTAAATGACAATTTATTACTTTTAAATCTGCTTTTCCCTCTAGTTCTGCAACTCTTGTAGCAACATATTTATGACTTGTTCCATGGAAACCATATTTTCTTATTTTATAGCTTGTATAATATCTATAAGGTATTTGATAAACATAAGCTTTAGGATCCATTGTTTGATGAAATGCTGTATCAAATACTGCTACCATTGGAACATTTGGAAGTGCATTTTTGGCAGCCTTAATTCCTGCTACTCCTGCTGGATTATGCAATGGTGCTAAATCTATACATTTTTCTATTTCTTCTATTACTTCATCATCTATTAAAACTGATTGGCTAAACATTTCTCCACCATGAACAATTCTATGTCCAACTGCACCTATTTCATCTAATGATTTTATTAAATCATATTCTGGTTTTAATAAAACTTCTAATACAAAACTAATTGCTTCATCATAATCTCTTGCTATATGAAGTAATTCTTCTTTATTACCTCTTACATTTAATTTTAGAGTTGTTTTCATTCCTCCAATTCTTTCAAAATTTCCTTTTGCCATTCTCTCATTATTGTCCATATTTATAAGTTGAAATTTTAAAGATGAACTACCACAGTTCAATACTAATATTTTCATAAACACATCCTCTTTTCATAAATTCTTTTCCTAGACAATTCTAACATTAAATTGTTCTATTCACAATACTTAACTTATATAATTATCTGTATTTTTACATTCTTAAAAATTGCCATAAGAATTTTATTGAAATAAAACTATAAAGTTCAAATTATAATGGCACAATTATAAAACAAAATAGCTATGAATAATTCATAGCTATTTCTTGTTTTAAATTTAATATTGAAATGCATCATAATTCTACTTACAAATAATATATTTTGCAAAGGTTCCCCATTATAAGACGCATCATCTATACTTTTAACTGTGTATGTATATAGTATTTCTTTTAGCCGAACCACTTCGACTAATCGAATTATAATGCATATTGTAAATTTTGTCAATGCACTTTCTTAAAATAATATTTAGTTAAATAACGAATCTTTCAAAAATTGAAATGCATCATACATTCTGATATATCCGTTTTCATCATAATCTCTAATTAACATATCAATTTCATCTAATTTTCCATTAAATAATGAGTCTTTTAATATTTGAAATGCATCATACATTCTTGAGAATCCATTTCCTGTTACATCACCTTTTACTATTGTAATATACTCGGCAACAACTGTTCCGTCTGTATCTTTGATTTTTATAGTATTTTTTGAACCTATTTTATTTGTATTCTCTTTTAAATTATTTGAAAAATCATATAATTCTACTTTATAATCTGAATCTAATATTGGGAAGTTTTCTGATGTTAAAATTGATTCGAATCCCGTTTTAGATTTAAAAGTCATTATTTCTCTTTCTTTCATTTCTGTTGTTGGGATTGTTGTATAAACTATACCTGGTACTGTTACGTTACAAATTGCTGTTCTACCATTAGATGTTTTTACTGTTATTATTGCTTTTCCTGCTCTTATAGCTGTTATCTTTCCTTTATTATCTACTGTTACAACTTTTTCATTACTAGATGTCCATATTAGGTTTGGACTATCTGTTGTATCAATTGGAGAATATGTTGCATTAAGTATAGCAATATTATCTTTATCAAGTTCAATATCACTTTTGTTTAATGTTACATTTTGGATTGGATTATATTCTCCTGGCTCAAATAAATAATCACTCTTATATAAATCCAAAATAAGTGATGTATCATTTGCATTTACTGTTCCATTTCCATCCAAATCAGCTACCAAATTTAAAGCATCATCATCAGTTCCTCTTAAAAATATTTCTTGAATTAATGTTGCATCATTTGCATTAAATACTCCATTCCCATCTAAATCTCCAGCATATACTTTACTACCATTCTTTAAATTTATTAATGTACACACATATACCCAACATTTTGAAGACCCATAATTTTCAGTTGTAGCTTCAATATATGTAAATCCACCATTTTTTGGAGTCACATTTCCATTGCTATCTACAGTTGCAACTTTCTCATTTGTTGATTTCCAAGTAATTGAATTTCCTGATAAATATTGATCACTTAATAACAAACCTTCATTCAAATTATTTATTTGATATTCTGAATGATTTAATTTTATTTTATAACCATCTGGTATTGGACTTCTTACAGTTATATTATATGTAGCTATAAAATCTCCAATACTCGCTGTAAGAACTGCATTTCCTTTCCCAACAGCTGTTACTGTACCATTTGAATCTACTGTAAATACATTTGAATTTGAACTACTCCAAGTTAAATCTGAAAATGCTATTGCAGTTTTGGCTGAAGTATAACCTTGATTTGTGTTTTTTATGCTAATAGGTGATAATGTATCACCTATTGATAAAACATTATTTTCTTCAAATCCTTTTATAGTTATATCTATATAATCTACTACTACTTGAATAGTATTACTTACATCTTTTTTTCCTGATTGAGTATTAGTATTTTCTGAATTAGTTTTTGAAAATAGTTGTACCCAATAAGTTAATCCATTATGATTATAACAACCAACCCCTATAGAATTATAAGTGTTTTTAACTATCTGTGCTTTATGACCTGGTGAATTCATCCACTTATTCATTATAACTGCTGTACTACTTGAACCAACTCCTATATTTTCTCCATTAATTTTTTTATTTACTGAAAAACAAGAAAGTCCATTAGGTCTTTCATGCTCCCAATATATAGAGATTTCACTTGCTCTTTGCATAGCTGATTCTGTTAAACTATTATCTATTTGAAGTTCTGGTAAATTAAGTTTTGCTCTTTCTTCATTTACTAAATCTACAATTGTTTTTGCACTGTCATAATTATATGTACCGCTTGTATTCATGCTTGCAATTTTTCTATAAGAACCATCACTTAACAGTGTAAGGCTTGATGGAATTGTATAATCTGTAAGTTTTGGGCAACCGTTTTTAAAAATATTACTTATATTATTTAAAGTTGAAGGCATCTTTACACTAGTTAAATTTGGACACATATCAAATGCATAAGCATCAAGTTTTACTATTCCCTCTGGCAATATAATTTTTTTTACACTAGAATTCTCTGTAAACGCCATTATTCCTATTACTGTTACATTTTTTCCATCAATTGTACTTGGCACTGTAATTGTTTCTTCATTTCCAGTATATCCACAAATACTTATTGTTCCATTTGATAAATTATCATATTGATAATTTCCACTTGTTACTGACGCATAAGATTTATTTATTAAAATAGCTTGTATTAACAAAAACATAACTATTAATAATACTTCTATTTTTATAATTTTTTTCACAATATATTCTCCTTTCTTTTTAATTAAAAAGTGAATCCTTCAAAAATTGAAATGCATCGTACATTCTAACAGCACCATTTCCATCATAATCTCTTATTAACATATCAATTTCATCTAGCTTTCCATTAAATAATGAATCTTTTAAAATTTGGAAAGCATCATACATTCTTGAATAGCCATTTCCTGTTACATCACCTTTTACTATAACTATATAGCTTGCAACTTCTTCTCCTTTTAAATTTGTTATTTTTATAACATTTTTTGAACCAACTCTTTGGTCGTCTGATTTTTCATTTCCTAATGCATCTAGTACTTTTAATGTATATGTAGCTATTG
>Ga0073906_1001985_pt1 | contig 28929 bp, 19 predicted proteins | sample Inofromicrocosms_FD_65485 | JGI IMG/M metagenome (GOLD analysis project Ga0073906, IMG submission 65485) | Mouse cecum microbial communities from Vienna, Austria - Inoculum for glucosamine and mucus D2O microcosms | ecosystem: Host-associated > Mammals > Digestive system > Large intestine >...
TTTCTGCCCACCGTTCGCGCGATGAGCGCGGAAGGGCGTCCCTTTAAGGGCTGTTTGTACTTCGGTTTGATGCTCACCAAATACGGGCCTAAGGTCATCGAATACAACTGCCGTTTCGGAGATCCGGAAGCGCAAGTGGTGCTTCCTCTTTTGAAGAGCGATCTGCTGGAAATCATGCTGGCGGTTGCGAACGGCACGCTCAGCGAAACGCCCGTGCAGTTTTCCTCGAAATCGGCGTGTTGCGTGGTGCTCGCTTCCAACGGATATCCCCGAAAATACGAAACGGGTTACGAAATCGCCTTGCCCGAAACGGCGCAGGACGAAGAAATTTTTATCGCGGGTGCAAAGCGGGAGCGCGGAAGGCTGTACACGTCGGGCGGAAGGGTGCTCGGCGCGGTAAAGACGGCGAAGACGCTTTCCGAAGCGGTGAATGGCGCGTACGCGCTTGCCGAAAAAATCCGCTTTGAAAACGCCTACATGCGCAGGGACATCGGCGCGCGCGCCCTCGCCGTCCTCGACGAGGAGTGACGTTTTACCCCTCAGTCGCCTAACAGCGACGCTCCCCTTAGCAAGGGGAGTCAAGTTATAGATACTTTCCACAAGGAAGGTTGCCTTCCGCAGCGGGACAACATTTGTCGAACTCATTCGACTTTTACAGGAAGGGTGAATGCGGGCGAAGTAAATCGTGCGCCCCTAAAATTCGCCCGCAGAGTGGAAATACTCGTCCGTTAGCACGCAGTGCGTGCGGACGCGGTTTCCCTCAAATCACGAACTTTTCTTTGCGCGTCAAGCAAAGAAAAGTGTGAGCCTAAGGAGAACTTTTTTATGGTTTACAGAATTTACGTAGAAAAGAGAGCGGGCTTCGATAACGAAGCCAAGGCATTGCTTGCCGACGCAAGGGAATTGCTCGGCGTAAAGAGTGTGGAAAAAATCCGCGTTCTCAACCGTTACGACGCGGAGGATATCGAGGAAGAACTTTTCAACCGTTGCGTTAAAACGGTGTTTTCCGAACCGCAGATGGATACCGCGACGGAGGGCGCGGATCTTTCGGGCGCGCGCGTATTTGCGGTGGAGTACCTTCCCGGACAGTTCGATCAGCGTGCCGATTCCGCGGCGCAGTGCATTCAGCTCGTTTCTATGGGCCCGCGCCCCGTCATTCGCACGGCGAAGGTTTACGCCGTTTACGGGACGGTGAGCGAAGAGGAGCTCGGAGCGATCAAGCATTACGTCATCAACCCCGTCGAGAGCAGGGAGGCGAGCCTTTCCAAACCGCAGACGTTGAAAATCGACCACCCCGTGCCTGCGGAAGTGGCGACCTTGCACGGATTTATCGACTATACAAAAGAGGAACTGAAAGCGTTTGCATTGCAGTACGCGCTTGCCATGGACGAAGACGATATCGCTTTTTGCCGCGACTATTTCCGTTCCGAACAGCGCGACCCTACCTTGACCGAGATCCGCATGATCGACACTTATTGGTCCGACCATTGCCGTCATACCACCTTCCTCACCACCATCGACAAGGTGGAATTCGAGGACGGACTTCTCGCCGAGGCATACAAAGAATATTTGGCGGCGCGGGATGAGATCGGGCGCAAAAAACCAGTGAACCTCATGGATATCGGCACGATCGCGTGCAAGCTGTTAAAAAAGCGCGGGCTCTTGGAAAAGCTCGACGAATCGGAGGAGATCAACGCCTGCACGGTGAAGATAAAAGTCACCGTCGACGGTAACGACGAGAATTGGCTGCTCCTCTTTAAAAACGAAACGCATAATCACCCCACGGAAATCGAGCCCTTCGGCGGAGCGGCGACCTGTATCGGCGGGGCGATCCGCGATCCGCTTTCGGGCAGGAGCTACGTCTATGCCGCCATGCGCGTGACGGGCGCGGCAAATCCTCTGCTTCCCGTTTCCGAAACGATGAAAGGGAAGCTTCCCCAGCGCAAGATCGTCACCACGGCGGCGGCGGGTTATTCCTCTTACGGGAATCAAATCGGACTTGCCACGGGTCAGGTAGACGAAATTTACCACGAAGGGTATGCGGCGAAACGCCTTGAAATCGGCGCGGTGATCGCCGCAACGCCCGAGGAGAACGTGAGAAGAGAATCGCCTTCTGCGGGCGATAAAGTGATCCTGCTCGGCGGAAGAACGGGGCGGGACGGTTGCGGGGGTGCGACGGGTTCTTCCAAATCGCACACCCTCGAATCTCTCACGCACTGCGGGGCGGAGGTGCAGAAGGGCAACGCGCCCGAGGAAAGAAAGCTCCAACGCCTCTTCCGCAACAAGCGGGCAATGCTCCTCGTAAAACGCTGTAACGACTTCGGTGCGGGAGGCGTGTCCGTTGCGATCGGCGAGCTTGCCGACGGACTGAAAATAGACTTAAACGCCGTCCCCAAAAAGTACGACGGGTTGGACGGCACCGAGCTTGCCATTTCCGAATCGCAGGAGCGCATGGCGGTTGTGGTCGAGGCGGACAGGGCGGAAGAATTTATTGCGCTCGCGGGCAAGGAAAATTTGGAGGCGACCGTGGTCGCGGAGGTCACGGAGGAGGCTCGTCTTGTCATGACCTGGAACGGCAAGACGGTCGTGGATATTTCGCGGGAATTCCTCAATTCCAACGGCGCGGAAAAGCATATCGATATAACGCCTGCGCCCGTTCAAGATTATAGGGAACGGGAATATCCCGCGTTCGCGGAAGGCATGAAGTCGCTCGCTTCCGATTTGAACGTGTGCTCCAAGCGCGGTCTTTCCGAGCGGTTCGATTCTACTATCGGCGCGGGTACCGTGCTCATGCCCTTCGGCGGAAAATATCAGTTGACGCCCTCGCAGGCGATGGTGCATCTCGTTTCCGCGGAGAAGGGGCATACCGATACGGTTTCCTTCATGGCATGGGGCGGAAATCCCTACGTCGCCGAAAAGAGCCCTTACCACGGCGCGTATCTGGCGGTCGTTGAGAGCGTGAGCAAACTCATTGCCGCGGGCGCGAGCTTTAAGGACGTCTATCTTTCCTTCCAAGAATATTTCTTAAAGCCGGGGAAAGATCCCGTTCGTTGGGGTCAGCCCTTGTCTGCGCTTCTCGGCGCGTTCAAGGCGCAGGTCGAGCTCGGCGTTGCGGCGATCGGCGGAAAGGATTCCATGAGCGGAAGCTTCGAGCAAATCGACGTTCCGCCCACCCTCGTTTCTTTCGCGGTGACGACGGGCAAGGTGCGCGACGTGATTTCTCCCGAATTTAAGGGCGCGGGGCACAAGGTTGTTTTGCTCTGCCCCGATTACGACGAAAACGGATTGCCCGTCACCGCGTCTTTGCTTCGCAATTTCAGAACGGTTACAAATCTCATTCGTCTGCGCGGAGCGCTGTCCGTCTATACCCTCGGCTACGGCGGGGCGGCGGAGGGCGTGCTCAAAATGTGCCTCGGCAACGGGCTCGGTTTCCGCTTCGCCTCCTCTTTGAGCGAGGAACAGATTTTCGGTTATCATTACGGGTCTTTCATCATAGAGCTTGCGGGGAACGACGCCGTGGGTATTCCGCTCGGCACGACGACCTCGGAAAGAATAATCGTAAAGGGCGGGGAAGCGCTCTCTTTGGGCGAACTTCAACGGCTGTACGAGAATAAGCTCGAACCCGTCTATCCCTGCAATATTCCGACGCCCGCGCGGGAGGCGGAAACCTTCACGAGCCCGCAGGTCAGTCCCGCGGTGTGCTCTGCGCCCAATCCCGCGCCCAATGTGCTCATTCCCGTATTTCCCGGCACGAACTGCGAATACGATACGGCGAAGGCGTTTGCGGACGCGGGCGCAAGACCGCATATCTTCGTCATTCGCAACCGCACCAAGGAAGAGGTGCTGCGCTCCGCCGAGAAGTTCGCCTCCCTCGTAAGAGAGAGCCAGATCGTGTTTATTCCGGGCGGATTTTCGGGGGGTGACGAGCCCGACGGATCGGGTAAATTCATCACCGCGTTCTTCCGCGGGGAGCAGATCAAGGAAGAAGTCACCGCGCTTTTGGAACGGCGGGACGGGCTCATGGGCGGTATCTGCAACGGATTCCAAGCGCTTATCAAGCTCGGGCTCGTGCCGTACGGCAAAATCGTCGATACCGATGAAAACTGTCCTACCCTTACGTATAACGACATCGGGCGGCATCAGTCGCGCATTGTGCGCGTGCGGGTCGCGTCCGTCAAATCCCCGTGGCTTACGGGCGTGCGCACGGGAGACGTGTTCTCCGTGCCCATCTCTCACGGCGAGGGGAAATTCGTCGCAAGCGACGAGCTCGTAAAAAGGCTTGCCGCGAACGGACAGATCATGACGCAGTACGTCGATTTTGCGAACGAGGCGAGCATGGACGTGCATTTCAACCCCAACGGGAGCACGCACGCGATCGAGGGAATCCTCTCGCCCGACGGCAGGGTGTTCGGCAAAATGGGGCACTCCGAGCGCAAGGGATACGGACTGTATAAAAACGTCCCCGGCGATTACGATATGCGTCTATTCGAGAGCGCCGTACGTTATTTTAAGTGAGAAGGGAAAGGACGTAACGCTTCCTATACAAAAAGAAGCCGACAGAGAAAGAAGCCCGTATAGTCTTTCGGTACGAAAGGTCGGCGAAAGGAGAATTTTTTGTGAAATCCGACATTCAAATCGCCCAAGAAGCGAATATGCAACACATTTCGCAGATCGCGAAAAAGCTTGGACTTTCCGAGGAGGAAATCGAATACTACGGCAAGTACAAGGCGAAAATCGACCTGTCCGTGCAGGAGCGCAAGGGGAAGGAGGGCAAGCTCGTTCTCGTTACGGCAATCACGCCCACACCCGCCGGCGAGGGAAAGACGACTACGAGCATCGGGCTTGCAGACGGGCTTTCCCGTATCGGCAAAAAGACGGCGGTCGCGCTTCGCGAGCCTTCCTTGGGCCCCGTGTTCGGCATCAAGGGCGGCGCGGCGGGCGGAGGCTACGCGCAGGTCGTCCCGATGGAGGATATCAACCTGCATTTTACGGGCGACTTCCATGCGATCGGCGCGGCGAACAATCTGCTTGCCGCTATGCTCGATAATCATATTTTTCAAGGCAACGAACTCGGGATCGATTCCGAAAAGATCACCTGGCGCAGGTGTGTGGATATGAACGATAGGCAGCTCCGCTTCGTGGAGGACGGATTGGGCGGAGGAAAGAACGGCGTGCCCCGTAATGACGGTTACGATATTACCGTGGCAAGCGAGATCATGGCGGTGCTCTGCCTTGCAACTTCGCTCTCCGATTTAAAAAAGCGCCTCTCCCGCATGATCGTGGGCTATACTTACGAGGGGAAACCCGTCACGGCGGGGGATTTGAAGGCGGCGGGCGCGATGACCGCGTTATTGAAGGATGCTTTAAAACCCAATTTGGTGCAGACGCTCGAAGGGACTCCCGCGATCGTTCACGGCGGACCGTTTGCGAATATCGCGCACGGGTGCAATTCCGTACTTGCGACGCGCACAGCCTTAAAACTCGCCGATTACGCGGTGACGGAAGCGGGCTTCGGCGCAGACTTGGGCGCGGAAAAATTTCTCGATATCAAGTGCCGTGCGGCGGGGTTAAAGCCTTCTGCGGTCGTGCTCGTGGGGACTGTCCGCGCGCTGAAAATGCACGGCGGATTGCAAAAGACGGAGCTTGGCGAAGAGAATTTGTCCGCGCTCGAAGCGGGGCTTCCCAACCTTTTGAGGCATCTTGAAAATATTACGCAGGTATACCGCTTGCCCGCGGTCGTGGCGATCAACCGCTTTCCCGCCGATACCGACGCGGAGATCGCGCTCGTCATGCGAAAGTGCGCCGAGCTCGGCGTCAACGTTGTGCTCTCCACCGTTTGGGCGGAAGGGGGAAAGGGGGGCGAGGAGCTCGCGCGCGAGGTCGTACGGCTCGCCGAAAAACCCAATGACTTTCAATTCTGCTACGACGAAAAGCTTCCCGTCCGCGAAAAAATCAACGCCGTCGTTACCAAAATTTACCGTGGGAAAGGCGTCGTCTATACCCCCGAAGCGACAGAGCAGATCGACAGGCTCACTGCGCTCGGGTTCGGCGGCTTGCCCGTCTGCATGGCGAAAACGCAGTACTCTTTTTCGGACGACGCGAAAAAGCTCGGCGCGCCCGAGGACTTCGAGGTGACGGTGAGAAGCGTAAAGGTTTCGGCGGGCGCAGGCTTCGCCGTCGTGCTCACGGGGAACATTCTCACCATGCCCGGGCTTCCCAAAGTGCCTGCGGCGGAAGCCGTAGACGTGGACGAACACGGCAAAATCGTAGGACTGTTTTGATTCGTTATGAACGAAATGCAACGCTTGCGCGCCGCCGTTTCTCCTCTCTTGGCGTGGTACAACCAAAATAAACGCACGCTTCCGTGGCGGGGGACTTTCGATCCGTACCGCGTTTGGGTATCCGAGATCATGCTTCAACAGACCCGCGTCGAGGCTGTGAAAGAGTATTATCTCCGCTTCATGGCGCGCTTTCCCACGGCGAAAGCCTTGGCGGAAGCGGACGTCGAAGAGGTGCTCAAAGCGTGGGAGGGCTTAGGTTACTATTCCCGCGCCCGCAATCTGCACAAGGCGGCGCAAATCATCGCGGAGCACGGGTTTCCCAACACGTTCGAGGGGGTGCGCGCTCTGCCCGGCGTCGGCGATTATACGGCGGGGGCGATCTGCTCCATCGCCTACTCTCTTCCTTGCCCCGCGGTGGACGGAAACGTGTTGCGCGTGCTTACCCGTCTGCTTGCGAGCGGAGAGAATATCGACGCGCCCGAAACCAAAGCGAACTTCGCTTCCCGTTTGCGGGAAGTTTACCCTGCGGAAGCGGGGGATTTTTGTCAAGCGCTCATGGAGCTCGGTGCGATCGTGTGCGTGCCCAACGGCGCGCCCCTCTGCGGGGAATGCCCTTGGCAGAACCTCTGCCTTGCGCGGGAAAGCGGAACGCAGGAAAATTACCCCGTCCGCGCGGAAAAACGGGCGAGAAAGATCGAGCGAAAAAAAGCGCTCGTGCTGTTTTACGGAGAGGAGTTCGCGCTCGTCAAGCGGGAGGATAAGGGTTTGCTTGCGGGAATGTGGCAGTTCCCTTTCATAGAGGACGGTGCGGAAAACTACGGCGAGGTCGTTGCCGAGAAGCGCGCCAAGCACATTTTTACGCACGTGGAATGGCACATGACGGGTTATCTCGTCCGCGCGCGGGAAAAATTTCCGCAATTCGTGTGGGCGAGCGCGGAAAAAATTGCGGAAAGTTACGCAATTCCCTCCGCTTTTAAGGTATTTTTGCCCTGGATCACGCGTAAAGTGAACTAATGGGCTTTCGATAATGTTGACAAAGAGTGCCCTATATTGTATAATAGCTGTACAAAACGCAATTTTTTTGTTGTATAAAGGAGTTTTGAATGAGCGTTTTATTATGCGATTCCAACGGGGAGCTTTGGCATACCCGCGTAAAAGAATTGGGGCTCGATTATATTTCTATGCCCTACACGCTTGCAGGCGAAGAATTTTATTACGATTTAGGCGAAAAGACAGACTTTGAACATTTTTACGGCAGTGTGCGCGGCGGGGAGATCCCCAAAACGCAGGCGCTCAATCCCGAGGACTATAAACAAATTTTAACGCCTTATTTCGAGAAGGGGGAGGACGTGCTCTACGTCAGCTTTTCCCACAAACTCAGCGGTACGTTCGCCCAGCTCGACGCGGCGTATGCGGAGCTCAAAGAGCGGTTCCCCGAGCGCAAGCTCACCGTGTTCGACACCAACAGTATCAGCTTGGGTGCGGGCATTCAGGTGGAACAGGCGGCGATTTTAAAGCAAAACGGCGCGAGCGACGAGGATATTTTAAACTTTTTAAAAGATTTCACCAACCGCGTCTGCGTGTATTTCGTGGTAGACGATCTTATGCACCTCAAACGCGGCGGACGCTGTTCGGGCTTTGCGGCGTTTGCGGGCACCGTTTTGGGGTTGAAACCCATGCTTTCCGTAGACGAAGATGGCGGGTTGAAGGTGCTTGCCAAGCTCGGGGGAAGAAAGAAAGCCATTTCCACGCTCGCCCAAAAGGTCGTCGACGAGCTTACCGACGAAGATAAATATTCGGTGTACGTCGTGGATGCGGATTGCAAAGAGGAAGGGGATAAACTCCGCGACCTCATTTTGAAAAAGCGTCCCGATGCGCACGTTGTACGCCAAATCGTGGGGCCCGTCATCGGCGCTCATTGCGGACCGGGCACTCTCGGCGTCATCTTTATCGGCAAACAACGCCCCGTCCCGTTGAAAAACGTCGACTGATTGTAAATTTTAAAATAGGGAATGCCCGCGTTTGACAATAACGCGGGCATTTGATATAATATATGCGTCGCTTCCTCTAAACGTCGCATAACGGCGTTGAGCTGCGCTTTTCTCTGGTCATGTACGTCTGTGTACACTCCCCTTCGAAAATGCTCGTTCGCCTTGTTCTGCTCGTTTATAGAAACCGACAAAATATTTTTATTGAGCTGACTACGGTAGAGGCGTTATCATGTCGGGAAATGTGAAAAGAGGAAAATTTATTGTCTTCGAGGGGACGGACGGCTGCGGAAAAAGTACGCAGATGAGTATGCTTGAAAAGTATCTTTCAAGCAAAGGCGTGGAGTGTTACACGACGCACGAGCCCACCGATTCCGCCTTTGGCGCACAGCTTCGCGCTTGCATGAGCGGGCGGTTAGACGCGGACGAGCGGGCGATCGCCGCGCTGTTCGCCGCCGACAGGCTCGACCATATCACCAATGCCGTCAACGGGATCGCGGGAAAGCTCGAAGCGGGCGTTACCGTGCTCTGCGACAGGTATTATCTTTCTTCCTTCGCCTATAACAGCGGGGTTGCTCCGTTGGAGTGGGTGATCGGGCTCAATAGCCTTGCAATGGAGATGCTTCCGCCCGATCTTACTTTGTATCTCGACGTTCCGGTGGAAGTGAGTATGAAGCGTTTGGGGAGGCGGAACGAGCGCGAGCGGTACGAAACGCAGGAGAAACAGCTTGCGATCCGAAAGACTTATCTGGAACTTTTCGAGCGGTTCCGCAAGACGGAGCACATCGAAATCGTAAAGAGCGAGGTCAAGAAAGAGGATACGCAGAAGCGCATCAGAGAAATCGTAAACGGATTATTCGGGTTTTAATATGGAAAAACAATTGGTTATCGGAGAGGTTTTAAAGCCGCAGGGCATTCGCGGCGAGCTGAAAATAAAGCCGTTTACGGATACGGCGGAAGATTTTCGCGGTCTGAAACGGGTCTTTTTGGGCGGAGAGGAGTTCAAAGTGCTCTCCGTGCGTGCGGGGGACGGCGCGGTATTTTTAGGATTGCGCGGCGTGCCCGATCGGAACGCGGCGGAGCTTTTGAGAGGGAGGGAGGTCACAATCCCCCGCGAGGAGGCGCCCGAACCCGAGGAGGGCAGGTATTATATCGCCGATCTTTTGGGTGCGGAAATCGTTACCGAAGAGGGGGCTTTGCTCGGCACGCTCGTTGCGATCCGTCAGGCGGCGACCGACATCTATACGCTCTTGCAGGACGGGAAAGAAATTTTATTCCCCGCGGCGGACGGCGTGATCACGGACGTGGACGTTGAAAACAAACGCGTCACCGTTTCGGAAAAACGTTTTAAAGAGGTTGCGGTACTGTAACCGTTTGAACGAGTACGTGCTTTTGCAACAAAGCGATATCGATAAGGGAAGTGGCTTGCAAAGCTTTTCGGCAAGCAATATTTGCGAAATAAATTTTTATGAAAATAACCATTCTTACCCTTTTCCCCGAAATGTTTGTTCCGCTTTACGGCAGTATCGTGGGCAGGGCGGTGAAAGAGGGAAAACTGCAAATCGAAACGGTAAATTTACGCGACTATACCGAGGATAAGCACAAGAAGTGCGACGATTATCCCTTCGGAGGAGGCGCGGGCATGGTCATGACCCCTCAGCCCATCGGGAGCGCGATCGAAGCGGTAGACCCCGAGCATAAGGCGCGCAGGATCTATCTATCGCCCAAGGGCAAGGTGTTCAGGCAGGAGCACGTGTTCGAACTCGCTTCTTACGAGCATATCGTCATGCTGTGCGGGCACTACGAGGGCGTCGACCAACGCGCGGTCGATCTGTTCATCGACGAGGAGCTCTCCATCGGTGACTACGTGCTTACGGGCGGGGAACTGCCCGCCATGGTCGTGGCGGATTGCGTTTCCCGATACGTGGACGGCGTGCTCTCCCCCGAATCGCTTGTGCAGGAGAGCTTTTCGGAAAACCTTTTGGAGTACCCGCAATACACCCGTCCCGTGGAGTATCGGGGGCTCGGCGTGCCCGAGGTGCTCCGAAGCGGAAACCATGCGGAAATCGACAAATGGCGGAGAGAACAGTCGCTGAAAGTCACAAAGGCGCACAGACCCGACTTATTGAAATAGGGAACGGCTATGAAACAAATACAGTGGTATCCCGGGCACATGGCGAAAGCCGTGCGCATGATGCAGGAAAACTTAAAATTATGCGACGCGGTGCTCATCGTTTTGGACGCGCGGGCGCCCGTTTCCTCGTATAATCCGAAACTCAAAGAGCTGGCGGGAAACAAGCCCGTTTTGTATTTGCTCAACAAGAGCGATCTTGCAGACGGCGGAGCGGACGGCGCGCTTTCCGCCATGCGCGCGCGGGGCATGAAGGCGGTGAAATGCGCGGCGGCTTCGCCCGCGGCTTCCCGCACCTTGCTTCCCGCCATGCAGGAGGCGGTTGCCGAGCGGACGGCGCGGCTCAAAGAAAAGGGCTCCGCGCGCCCCCTGCGCTTCATGGTGGCGGGTATTCCCAATACGGGCAAAAGCACCCTCATCAACCTGCTTTCGGGCGGAAAGAAGGCGCAGACGGGGGACAAGGCGGGCGTTACCCGCAATAAACAGTGGGTGAAATGCGGGGCGTTCGAGCTCCTCGATACCCCCGGCTCTATGCCTCCTTCCTGCGAAAACCAAGTCCATGCGCGCAGGCTCGCCTGTCTTGGGAGCATCAACGACGACATTTTGGAGTTCGACGAAATCGCGCTGTTCCTTTTGGAAGAGCTTCGGGAAAAATATCCCGCGTCGCTCGAAGAGCGGTACGGCATCGCGGGCGGAGAGCCCCTCCAAATGCTCGAAGAGATTTGCACGCGGCGGGGGTTTTTACTGCGCGGGGGCGAGTTCGATTACGAGCGGGGGGAGCGCGCTCTCATAGACGATTTCCGCAAGGGCAAGCTTGGAAAAATTTGTCTGGATTTCCCCGACGAATGGGAGTGTTTTGCATCGGAATAATAAACGGGTAAATACGATATGGATAAATTATATTACGAGCGGGAGCTTGCAAAGAGCGGTTTTCGCGCCGTGGCGGGCGTGGACGAGGTGGGCAGAGGCCCTCTCGCGGGGCCCGTCGTGTGCGCGGCGGTCATCATGCCGACGGACGGTTTGATCGACGGGATAGACGACAGCAAAAAGCTGACTGCGAAAAAGCGGGAAGCGCTTGCCGAACTCATCAAACAGCGGGCAATCTGCTACCGCATCGAGGAAGTGCAGGCTTCCGTCATCGACGAGATCAACATTTTACAGGCGACCCGCCTATGCATGAAGCGCGCGGTGGAGGGGCTTTCGCCCGCGGCGGATTACGTCATCACCGACGGCAATATGACGCTCGATATCGCTTTGCCCCAAAAGAGCATCGTAAAGGGGGATTCGCTCTCCTATTCGATCGGCGCGGCGAGCATTCTCGCCAAGGTATATCGGGACGCGCTCATGCGCGAATATGCAAAAGAATTTCCCGCGTACGGGTTCGAGAGAAACGCGGGCTACGGAACGGCTCAGCATATCAGAGCGATCGGAGAAGAGGGAATATGCAGAATTCACCGCAGGACCTTCGTCGGAAAATTTTGGGACGGAAGGGAGAGGACGCCGCCTGCAAATACCTAAAAAAGCACGGCTACAAAATTTTAAAGCGCAACTACAAGACCCCGTTCGGGGAAGCGGACATCATTGCCTTGAAGGACGGCGTTTACTGTTTTGTGGAGGTAAAAGCGCGCGCGAGCGACGCGTTCGGCTTGCCCGCCGAGGCGGTGAACAGAGAGAAGCAAAGAAGATACCGCACGATGGCGAATTACTTTTGCTCCCTCCTGCGCGAGGAAGTGCCCGTCCGTTTCGACGTCGCCTCGATTTTCGAGGGAGGGCTCGAATACTTCGAAGGCGCGTTCATTTAACCGTTTCTTTTTGTAAATTTCGCAATCGTCGTCTGCCTTTGTCCTAAGCTCCATCGGCTATCGGGCGCGGACGTTGCGCATAAGTCGTTATAACAAGGATAAAAAATCCAAATTCAAGCAATAATTTTCACCGCACAAGCGGAATCACGGAGAGCTATGGCAGTTAAAAAAGTAAAGAAAACGATCAAAGAAAATATTTCATTGGAGCTTCGGTTTCCGAAGTACGTGGGTTATGCCGACTACTTTTTAAACACGCCCGTTTCTATGCAGATCAAAAACGCCTTGGCGGAGGCGGTTTCCGTCACCGTTCACGCGGGAAGCGAGGAAGGTCTGCTCGCGGAGTACGAAACGCAGACGGAAGTGCCCTTCGAGAGCTCGGTCGAGCTGAATGCGGACGGCATTTTCTCCCCGCTGTTCTTGTCGGAAAACGACGAGCTCACCCCCTGCACGGCGGAAGTGACCGTCTTGACGGAGGGAGAGGAGATCTGCAAAAAGCGCGCCCGCGTGACGGCGCTGCCCTTCGATTGGTGGGAGGGCATAGAGGGAAACGCGGAACGGCTCGCCTGTTTCGTGCGCCCCAAAAACGCCGACTGTTCGGCAGTGCTTGCCGACGCGGGCAAACGCCTCAAAAAATGGAAGATCGACAGTGAGTTTTACGGCTATACGGGAACGGATAAGAACGTCGTGCGCCAAATCGCGGCGGCGATTTATGCCGCGGTCAAGAGCCGCGCGGTCGAGAGGGCGGAGGAAACCAACCTGACGGAACCCCTTTCCGCGGTAAAGGCGAGTTCCATTTTAAAAGACCACTCCGCAAGCGCGCTCCAAATTGCAATTTTTACGGCGGCGTGCTTGGAGGCGGCGCATTTGCATCCCGTGCTTGCCGTGGGCGAAAAAGCGGTCGGCGTAGGCGTATGGCTTTACGACAGCTGTTTTTTAGACAGCGTTTCGGACGACGCGGAGATCGTGGGCAAGTACGTGTCGGACGGCATCAACAATCTCAGCTTTTTCGACGCCGAGGATCTGTTCTCCTCGGTGAGCACGGCGTTCACGCCTGCGGAAGCGCATTTCCGTCAAAAGCTTAAAGACGGTTATTACGAATTTTTCGTCGACGTGCGCCGTTGCCGCATGGGGGGAGTGTCCGCATTGCCCCTGCGCGGAAAGGGTTTGCACGGCTACGAACTTTTAAAAGAGGAGGAGCTTTCCGACGAAAAAGCGCCCGCGCCTCTCTTAGTTCTGCGCAAGCTCTCCTTGGAGGGCAAGCTCCCCAAAAACAAGCAGTGGGAACGCCGGCTTCTGGATCTTACGGGTAAAAACACCCTGCTCAATTTCACTTGCAAAAACGCTCTGCACCTCGCGTCTGCCGGTGCGGACGAACTCAACGCCCTCCTTGGAGAAAAGGACGGAATGCGCCTCAAAGCGCAAAACGATTCCCGCCCCGTACCCGAATTCGGCGGGGAGCTCAACAGTCAGCACAAAGACCTTATTTTGCTCGAACAGAAGAAGGGGGTGCTCCGCGCCTATACCGACGCCAAGACGCTTGCCGATACCGCGGCGAAGCTCTTGCGTCGCAACCGCGAAGCGGACGAAGAAACGGGCGCGAAGATCCTCTACGTCGCCTACGGATTTTTAAAATATTGCAGTAAGGAGGACGGCGCGTTCAAATACGCCCCCCTCGTGCTGCACCCCGTCGCGCTCGGCAGGGCGAAGGGCAACGAAGATTTCTCTTTGAAAAATACGGAGAGCGAATATTTCGTCAACTCCACCATGCTGGAATTTTTAAAGCAGGAATTCAATATCGACGTGCGCGGTTTGGGCGGGGACGTGTCCGCGCTCAAACTCAAAGAGATCTTTGCCATGGTGCGCGCGGAAACGGCTTCCATGAAAGGGTGGGAGGTTGTAGAGGACGCGTACCTGTCTACCTTCTCCTTCCAGCGCTTCCTCATGTGGAACGACGTGCGCAACAACATCGGCGAATTCAAAAAGAACTTCCTCGTGAGCGCGCTTTTAAACAACCGCTTGGAGAAAGCGGAATTCCCCGCGCCCAAGGAGGAGGACGACGCGAATCCCGCGGGCACGCTGTTGCCCCTGCCTTCGGACAGCTCGCAGTTTTCCGCCGTCGCGCTTTCCGGAACGGGGGCGAGCTTCGTGTTGCACGGCCCTCCCGGAACGGGAAAATCGCAGACGATCACAAATATTATCGCAAACGCGCTCATGGGCGGGAAACGGGTGCTTTTCGTCGCGGAAAAGAAGGCGGCGCTCGACGTCGTAAAGAAACGGCTCGACGGCATCGGCATCGGCGATTTTTGTTTGGAACTGCATTCCAACAAAACGGATAAGGCGGACGTCTTAAAACGCATGGAACGCACGCTCGCTTTGGCGGGGAGCAAGGGGGATACTTCGCTCGACGAACGCGCCAAGGAGATCGTTGCGCTTCGCGAGGAATTGAAAGCTCCCATGCGCGCCCTGCACAAAAAACGCAGACTGGGCGTTTCCGTCTATCAGGCGATTTTGCTCTACCTGCAAAACAAGAACGCGCCCGACATCATGGACGTGGAAAGCTCCTTCTACGATTCGCTCACCGAGAGCAAGTTGCACGAATGCCGCAATATGATCCTTTCCGCGGCGTCTGCCGCGAAGGAGTGCGGAGGGGTGTGTAATTCGCCCTTCGAAAACGTGAATCTTGCCGACTATTCGCAGGCGACGCGCGATAAAATTTTCTGCGCGAGCGAGGTGGTCATCGCCGAGATCAGACACTTGAAATCCTTCCTCGTGCTCCTGCTGGAATTTTACAGGCAAAAAGTTTCCACGCTCACCGAGCGCAAGCTCCGCGTGATCGCCGAAATCGCGAACGACTTGGCGGCGGGTAAGTACGACAAATATTTTACCGGCGTTTCGGGGGAGGCGTTCTACCTCTTCTACAACGCGAACAGGCGGTACGATTCCTGCCTCGAATACTTCTCCAAGCATTTCAAAGCGCTCGTCGAGCCCGACATGGATCTGCGCGATTTGAATAAATTCGCCGAAGAGGACGGCGATTGGCGCATGAGCAAACCCGTGCGCAACTTGGTGAAGAGGCTGGAAAAGGCGTGCCTTCACGAACTCGACGAAAACGACGTGCCCAAATATCTGCAAACGCTCGCGGAGATCTATTCCGCGCAGGAGCGCATCGTCTCCAACACCCGCCTCTCGAAGAGCTTCACCGACAGAAGCCGTCACATCAGCTTTAAAAAGCGGGCGGAGTTCCTCTCCGACCTTTACACCCTGCACCAAAAGTGTGCTTCGGTGTTCATGGATTATAACGCGGACGCGTTCAACGAAATGTGCATTCGCGCCACGAACGGCTACACCAAGCCCGTGCTGGAAGGGTACGCCAAGGCGGCGGAGAGCTTCTTTACCGCGCAGGAGAGTTTCCTTGCCGTCACGCAGGCGGACAGGGACAAGATCCGCGAGGAGGACATTCTCGATTACTATTCCTCCAAGGCGGGCGCGCTCATCGACAACGTGGATATGCTCCCCAATTGGTGTATGTATAAACACACCGCCAAGGAGCTTGCAAAGCTCGGGCTCAACTTCATTTCGGAAGCGTTGGAGAGCGGACGGCTGAAAGGGGAAAACATTCTTGCGGGCTTCGAGAAGAACGTATATAAAAACTTCCTCGAAATCAATATTCCCGCCGATCCCGACCTCTCCCGCATGACGGTGGGCACGCTCGACGACACGGTGGAAAAATTCCGTCTTGCCTGGGAGGAATACGGGAAACTCACCAAGGAGCGTATCCGCGACGTGCTCGTTTCCCGTCTGCCCTTGCCGGAAGGGGAAGGAAGTCTTAGCGTGGAACTGGCGACCTTTACTCGTCTTTCCAAAAGCAATTTGCGGGGCACGGGACTTAGGGGACTGTTTACCGAGGTTCCCACGCTTGCCTCCGTCGTGTGTCCCTGTATGTTGATGAGTCCCATTACGGTGGCGCAGTATCTCGCGCCCGTCGCAAATGCGTTCGATCTCGTCATCTTCGACGAAGCTTCGCAGATGTCTACCGCGGAGGCGGTGGGATCCATGGCGCGCGCCAAGGCGGCGATCGTCGTGGGCGACCCCAAACAGCTTCCGCCTACGAGCTTCTTCCATTCCGCGTACGTGGACGAGGAGAATCTCGAAAGCGAGGATTTGGAGAGCGTGCTCGACGACTGTCTTGCCCTCGGTATGCCCGAACGGCATCTCGTATGGCATTACCGCAGTAAGCACGAATCCCTGATCGCCTTTTCCAACAGTATGTATTACGACAACCGCCTCTGCACCTTCCCCTCGCCCGACGGCTTGGAGAGCAAGGTTCGGCTCGTCGAGGTGGACGGCACGTACGACAGGGGCTTTACCAAGCGCAACAAAAAGGAGGCGGAGGCGCTCGTCAAAGAGGTCGTGCGCCGTCTTTCCGATCCCGTGTTGTCCCGTTCGAGCATGGGCGTCGTCACCTTTTCGAGCGCCCAGCAGGACGAACTCGACAGAATGCTCACCAAGGAGATCGCGGCGAAAAAGCTCGAACAGGTCGCCTACGAACGCGAAGAACCTCTGTTCGTCAAAAACCTCGAAAACGTGCAGGGGGACGAGCGCGACGTCATTCTCTTCTCCGTTTGCTACGGGCCGGACAGCTCGGGCAGGCTCTCGCTCAATTTCGGCCCGCTCAATCAGGTGGGCGGTTGGCGGAGGCTCAACGTCGCCGTATCCCGTGCGCGCGAAGAGATGATCGTATTCTCCACCATGACTTCTTCCATGATCAACCTGCAAAAGACTTCCTCCAAGGGCGTCGCGGGCTTAAAGGCGTTTTTGGAATTCGCAGAGCGGGGCAGAACGACGCTTGCGGTCAAGTCGGATTACGTGCGCGGCGGCGCGGGTATCGGCAAGTTCATCGCGCAGGAGCTTACGGGCTACGGTTACGAATGCCGTTCCGACGTGGGCGCTTCCGACTTCAAGGTGGACGTCGCCGTCATCGACCCGAGAAACAAGCATCGCTTCCTTTTGGGCATCGTCTGCGACGGCACGGACAAATTCTCCGTGCGCGATCGGAACCTGTTGCAGGTGCAAACGCTCAAACGCGGGAATTGGAACGTGATCCGCGTGAACAGCGTCAACTATTACAACAATCCGAAGCGGGAAATAAAGCGCATCAAAGAAATGCTCGACAGGCTCACGGGCGCGGAGAAGAAGGCGGATCTGCTTGCCAAAAACCGCAAGATATACCGCTTTGTCAAGCAGAGCGCAACGGAGAATTCCGCATTTGTCACAAGCGGCGAGCACGACGGCGAGATCGCCGCGCGCATCAAGGAGATCGTAACCGCGGAAGAGCCTATTTCCCGCTCCTTCCTCAAAAAGCGGTGTCTTGCTACGTTCGGGATCATCAAGAGCGGGAGCAAGGTGGACCAGCGTTTGGACGCGCTTATCGACGGGTGCGGACTGCTTCGCGACCGCGTGATCGGCGTCGATTATTTCTACAAAAATCCCAAGGCGCTCGTGCTCGGCAAATTCCGTACGGAAGAGGGGACTCCTCTGAGAAGAAGCGAAGAGGACTTCACTCTGTACGAGATGGTGTCGTTTATCAAGTGCGCGCTCGAAGAGCGGGTCGCGCTGTATATGGACGAGTTGATCGCGCTCGTCGCGGGCACTTTCCGCGAGCTGCGCCCCACCGAACGGCTCTCCTCCTTCCTGCGCGATTGCGTTCAGTACGGAGAGGAGAAGGGAATATTCGTGCGCTCGGTTTCCGACCGTATTTCTTTGGCGTAATGGCGAATTCATCGGTTGCGTCGGTTGCAAAAGTAAGATACCGCAGTGAACCGTGTGTTGCGGAATTCATCGCTTGTTACTTCTTCATCGGGCTTTTTAGGTTTTACACATGAAATTTGCAAAAAAAATCCAAAAAAAGATGAGCGTTTGGCAATATCTTGCCTTAGGATATCTTTTGGTCATCTTGATCGGAAGTATTCTTTTGGTATTGCCTTTTTCGACGAAGGACGGTTCGACGTCCTATCTCGACGCGCTCTTCACCGCCACTTCGGCAACCTGCGTAACGGGGTTGGTGGTGGTGGATACCGCAGTGCATTGGAGCGGTTTCGGACAAGCCGTCATTCTTCTGCTCATTCAAACGGGCGGGCTGGGGTTTGCGACCTTCGTCACCGTGGTGTTTCTCATGATCCGCCGCGGGAACCTCGGCGTCTACCAAAAACGCACGGTCATGCAGACGTTCGGCGGGAAAAACAGCTCCGGCTCGGGTACGCTCATTCTCCGCGTCGTCGTGGGTACTTTTGCCATCGAGGGGCTCGGCGCCTTTGTGCTCGCTTTCCGTTTCGTGCCGGACTTCGGCTGGGGGAAGGGCGTCTACTTCGCCGTCTTTCACGCCGTATCCGCCTTCTGCAATGCGGGCTTCGACGTGCTCGGTTCGGCGGGCTCGGAATTCGTTTCCTTAACGGCGTATGCGACCGATCCGCTCGTATCTCTCGTCGTGCCTCTGCTCATCTTTACGGGCGGACTTGGCTTCTGCGTTTGGGGGGACGTGTGGGACAGCCGTTTCCGCTGGAAGAAAATGCAGTTCTACACCAAGTTCGTTCTGAGCATCAGCACGGTGCTCGTCGTCCTCTCTACCGCGCTCTTCCTGCTCTTCGAGCGCAATAACCCCGCTCTTGCCGATTATAATTTCGGTCAGCGTCTGCTCTGCGCGTTCTTTCAAGCGAACACCCCGCGCACGGCAGGTTTCTCTACTGCGGGGATGTCCACCCTTTCGGACAGCGGGTATCTCCTAACGCTCATTTTAATGTTTGTCGGCGGATGCTCGGGTTCCACGGCGGGAGGCATCAAGGTGAGCACGTTCGCGGTCGTCGTTGCGGGCATGTGGGCGGTCTTGCGCGGACGGCGGGACATCGACATCGGCAAACGCCGTATCGACAATGGCCTGTTCGGGCAAGCGCTCGCGATCTTCACGGCTTATCTTGCCATTATTCTCACTTCCACGCTCGTTATTTGCGCCGTGGAGCCGACGGGAAGCTTTCAGGCAGTGCTCTTCGAAACAGTTTCGGCGCTCGGCACGGTGGGGCTCAGCATGGGGCTCACGCCCGCCCTGCATACGGCTTCCAAACTGATCATAATTTTACTCATGTACATGGGGAGAGCGGGCGTGCTCACGCTTGCGCTTGCCATCGGAAAAAAACGAAGCGAGGCGCAAATTCGCCGCCCCGTTGTCGATTCGCTCTTCATCGGATAAAATCGGAGGATTATTTATGAAATCGATACTACTCATCGGAATGGGAAAATTCGGGCGCACGCTCGGGGAGAAACTGCTCGCTATGGGCGACGAAGTGATGATCGTGGACAAGAACGAGGACGTCATCAATTCTCTTTCGAGCAAATATGCCGACGCGATCATCGCAAACTGCATGAACGAGGAAAACCTTGCCGCGCTGGACGTGCCTTCGTTCAACGCCTGCGTCGTCGCGATCGGGGACGATTTCCAATCCTCGTTGGAGGTGACGTCGCTCCTCAAAGACTTGGGCGCGAGGCGGGTCGTTTCCCGCGCCACGACGGATATCCAAAGAAAGCTGCTTCTGCGCATGGGCGCGGACGAGGTCATCTATCCGGACATGGATATTGCGGAAAAGCTTGCCGTGCGCTTGAATTCGGATAAGGTTATCAACTATATCGACATCGACGCCGACTATTCCATTTTCGAAATCGCTATTCCCGAAAAATGGATCGGGCGCAAACTTATCGACATCAACCCGCGCGTCAAGTACGGTATGAATATTCTGACCGTAAAAAAGGGAAGGGAGGTCATTTCCTCCTTGGACGGGAATTTCGTGTTTGACGAGGGCGATCAAATCGTGGTGTTCGGAAACACCGAAAAAATCCTTGCCTTTGCCAACCAAAAAAAGTAAGAAAATGCGGTACGCTGTATTAATCAAACGGCGGGCGGCTCTTTCGAGCCGCCCGCCGTTTGATTGATGTTATTTTTAAATCAGATTTTGCTGTAACCGTAGGAGTTGACGAGAGCGTCTATCTTTTTGCCCGCCTTGCACAAAGGGCAGAGATTGGGCGAATAGGACGCGTATGCGGGCACGTCGCCTACGTCGATGAGTTTTACGACGGGAACGCCCTCGATCTCGAAATCCCCTCCGAATACGCACGCGACGCCCACGGGTTCTCCGCCGTAATAGCGGATTCCGTCCAAAGCGCTCTTGGCGGTCAGACCCGTCGTGGCGGTCGCGGAAAGTAGGAGCACCCGCCTTCCGTGTACGTAGGGCGCGAGATTGTCGCGCAGGACGAGCAAGTCGTTCGTGACCTCGGGCGAGATGACGTTGATATCGAGATTGATATTCAGCCCCGAATGGGATAGGGCGTTTGCGAGGAACGCGCCCACCATTTTGGTGCGCTCCAAGGTGATGATGGTATCTACGGGGGTGCTGTTGAACGCCTCCGCGATCAGCTCCGCCGCAGCCTTTGCCATCGACATTTGCGATTTGACTTTCGTCATGTCGATGCAGTAGTTCACGTGCGAGTGCTGTGTGGCGAAATGCCCCGGAATCGCGCTGATCACGACTTTACCGTTTCTCCGCGCGCGGATCTGTGTTGCTCTCGTTTCCATAAAAAATCCTTTTTTTTCCATTTTAATGCATAACGCGCAAAATGTAAAGAGCGAATCCGAAATTTTTCGGAATTTTTTTATATTTTTTTCGCGAAAACCGTTTAACGGGCATAAAAAAACATTATATTAGTAGTGACTTTAAAATATGAAAACAATTACGGTGGTTGAAAGTGAACGAAGAAACGAAAGCGTCGCCCGAGTCGGAAACGCAACAACCCGTCCAAACGGCGGAGGACAAGTCTTGCGGGGAATGGCAGAAGCAGGCGGAGGACTTCAAACGGAAGTGGTATTCCGTAACGGCGGAGTATGAGAACTACCGCAGGCGGACGGCTTCCACCCGCGCCCAAGCTTACGCGGAGGGCAGGGCGGACGTCGTAAAGGGCTTGTTCCCCATTGCCGACACGCTTGCGTTCGCGCTCCAAAGCTGTGCGGACGACAAGACCCGCCGCGGCATCGAAATGGTGAACAAGGCTTTTGAAAAACTGCTCGAAGAGGAGGGCATCGAGGTCATCGATCCGCTCGGCGAGGAGTTCGATGCGAACAAGTGCGAAGCCGTTTTCGCGGTAGACGGAGAAAGGGGCGAGCATAGCGGGACGGTGAAGCAGGTGCTTCGCAAGGGCTACGAGCAAAATGGAAAAATTCTGCGTTTTGCGCAGGTTTCGGTCATTAAGTAAATCAAGGAATCAAAAGGAGAAAAATATATGTCTAAGGTTATCGGTATCGATTTGGGCACGACGAATTCGTGCGTAGCGGTCATGGAGGGCGGCGAGCCCGTAGTTATCGCGAATGCGGAAGGAGCGCGCACTACGCCCTCCGTAGTCGCATTTCAAAAGGACGGTTCCCGTGCCGTCGGACAGATTGCAAAGCGTCAGGCGGTTGCCAATCCCGATAAAACGGTTATTTCCATCAAGCGGAAAATGGGTTCCGACTATAAGGTGAAAATCGACGACAAGGCGTATTCGCCCCAAGAGCTTTCCGCTATGATTTTGAGCAAGCTTAAAGCGGACGCGGAGGCTTATCTCGGGTCTAAGGTGACGGACGCCGTCATCACCTGCCCCGCATACTTCACCGACGCACAGCGTCAGGCGACCAAGGACGCGGGCAAGATTGCGGGGCTGAACGTGCTCCGTATCATCAACGAGCCCACGGCGGCTGCGCTTTCCTACGGGCTCGACAAGGATAAGGAAAACAGCAGGGTCATGATCTACGACCTCGGCGGCGGTACGTTCGACGTTTCCATTCTCGAAATTTCCGACGGCGTGTTCGAGGTGCTCGCCACCAACGGCAATAATATGCTGGGCGGCGACGATTTCGATAAGCGCGTCATGGACTATATGGTAGACGAGTTTAAAAAGAGCCACGGCGTAGACCTTTCCAAGGATAAAATGGCGATGCAGCGGTTGAAGGAAGCTGCGGAGAAAGCCAAGATCGAACTCTCCGGCATGAATTCCACCTCCGTTTCCTTGCCGTTCATTTCCATGACGAACGCGGGGCCCGCGCACCTCGAAATGGAAATTACCCGTCAAAAGTTCGAGGCGCTCATTGCCGACCTCGTGGAAAAGACGGCGGAGCCCATGCGTCTTGCCATGAAAGACGCCGGTCTTAAATATAACGACATCGATAAGGTAATTATGGTGGGCGGTTCCACCCGCGTTCCCGCCGTTATCGCAAAAGTGAAAGAGCTCACGGGCAAAGAGCCCTTCAAGGGGATTAACCCCGACGAGTGCGTTGCGGTCGGCGCGGCGATTCAGGGCGGCGTCCTGACGGGCGAGGTTAAGGACGTGCTCTTGCTCGACGTCATGCCTCTTTCTTTGGGCATCGAAACGCTCGGCAACGTGTTCACCCGCCTCATCGATAGAAACACGACCATTCCCGTCAAGAAGAGCCAAGTGTTCTCCACGGCGGCGGACAATCAGACGAGCGTCGAGATTCACATCTTGCAGGGCGAGCGCGAATTCTGCCGCGACAACAAGACGATGGGCAGATTCATGCTCACGGGCATTGCACCCGCGCCCCGCGGGATTCCGCAGATCGAAGTTACCTTCGACGTCGACGCAAACGGTATCGTTCACGTAGAGGCGAAGGACCTCGGCACGGGCAAGAGCACCGATATTACGATTACCTCCTCCACGAACCTTTCCGAGGACGAGATCAACAAGGCGGTGAAGGATGCGGAGCAGTACGCCGAAGAAGATAAAAAGCGCAAGACGAAGGTAGAGGCGCGCAATAAGCTCGACGGGCTTATCTTCTCCGTGGAGCAGACCGTGAAAGAGAACGCGGATAAGCTTTCCGACGACGACAAGGCGACTTTGAACAGCGCCGTAGAGGACGCGAAGAAAGAGCTGGAAGCGGACGACGAAGACAAATTCAAGGCGGCGTTCGACGAGCTGTCCTCCAAGGTTCAGCCCATCTTTGCCAAAATGTATCAGGCGGCGGGCGGCGCTGCGCCCAATACGGACGGCGCGGACGGCGACACTGAATTCCATCAATAATAAAATTCACCTTTCTCGGCTCGCTCCTTGCTTTCTCCTTTTGCGGGGAGGGCAAGCTAAAAACGGGCTCGCTTCCCGAGGGAAGACGGGCAAGGGGGTCAGGAAGCCGCGGCAGCGGCTTCTCGGCGGTTTTCAACAAAATTCGAAACAAGGATTGCACGACGAATGGCGGATAAAAAAAATTATTACCAAATTCTCGGCGTGGGCAAGAACGCAACGGAAGAGGAGATCAAGGCGGCATATAAAAAGCTGGTAAAGCAATACCACCCCGACCTTCACCCCAACGATAAGCTCGCGGCGGAGAAATTCAAGGAAATCAATGAAGCCAACGAGGTGCTGTCGGATAAGCAAAAGCGCGCGGCATACGATTACGAACAGGCGCATCCGGGTATGGGCGGCATGGGCGGTAACGGCTTCGGCGGCTTCGGCGGTTACGGCAACATGGGCGGCTTCGGCGGCTTCGGCGATTTTTTCGACAGCATTTTCCAAGGCTACGGCGGGGGAGCGTCCGTTCAGCGCGATACGCGCGGCGAGGACGTTCAGCTCACCATGAATATTTCTTTTATGGACGCGGCGAAGGGTTGCAACAAGGAGGCTTCCTATTATAGGAACGAGCCGTGTTCCTTCTGCCACGGCACGGGCGCGCGCAACGGCACGGCGTTCAGCGTCTGCTCCAAGTGCGGCGGCACGGGTCAGATCCGCTACACGCAGGATACCATGTTCGGCAGAACGGTGCGCGTGGGGGCTTGTCCCGATTGCGGCGGGAGAGGGAAGGTCGTTACCGATAAATGTCCCGAATGCAAGGGCAAGGGTTATAACCGCAAGGAAACGAAGGTGATGCTCACCGTTCCCGCAGGCGCGGACACCAATTCTTATATGCGCAAGCGCGGTTACGGTCAGGCGAGCCCTACGGGCGGCGAAGCGGGCGATTTGATCGTCGTGTTCCGCGTAGAACCGCATAAATTTTTCCAGCGCAAGAATTTGGATCTTTATTTGGATCTGCCCGTGCCTTTCCACACGGCCGCGCTCGGCGGAACGATCCGCGTACCCGATTTGAACAATACGTTCGAGCACAATATCCCCGAAGGCACGCAGAGCGGCTCCACCATTACCATTCGCGGAAAGGGCATTAAAACGCGGCAGGGAACGGGGAACTTATATTTGCGCATTTTCGTAGAAGTGCCCACAAGGCTCACCAAAGACCAAAAGAAGAAGATTCAGTCGGCGGGCGACTGCGTGGAAACGCGTCAGTTCGATAAGGCGCGGCGTTATTCCGACAATTTGAACGCGCTCTACGGCGCAGACGCATACAATACGAAAAAGTAAATCGTTTATGAATCGGAGCGGGCATTTGCCCGCTCTTTTTTCATGCGTCCGTATTGTAAACAGTGCTTTCTCTTGACAAACGCATTGTAAAAAATTATAATATCCATATGAAATACATTGAATTGACGGTGCATACCACGAGCGAGGCGAGCGAGCTGGTCGCCGACGTCATGTGGGAGGAAACTCCGCACGGCGTCACCGTGAGCGACGTAAACGACGTGATCGCGTTGCAACGGGATTCCTCCGTCTATTGGGATTATATGGACGACGGGCTCGCCGAGGGAAGCGACGTTCTCGTAAAATGCTTTTTGGAGCCCGACACGGCGGAAGAAAAAGCAAAGATCATTATGCAAAAAATCACCGAGCGCAAGGAGCTCGGCGCGGGCATTTCGTTCGGGAGCTTGGAGGAAACCAAGCGCGAGATCGACGGCGACGACTGGATCGACGTCTGGAAAAAGCATTTCCGTCCCATTCATATCGGGGAGCGGGTGGTCGTCGTGCCCGAATGGATCGGCTATACCCCTAAGGAGGGGGAAGTGACCGTGTTGCTCGATTCCAACATGGCGTTCGGAACGGGCGAGCATGAAACGACCTCTATGTGCCTCGAACTCCTGCAAGAGCATTTGCGGGCGGGGGACGTGTGCATCGACGTGGGCTGCGGAAGCGGTATTTTGGGCATTGCGGCGGCGAAGCTGGGCGCGAAGAAGAGCTATTTGACGGACATCGACCCGATCGCGGTGGAGAGCGCGCGGCACAACGCCGAAAAAAACGGTGTGAGCGGTTTGGTGACGGTGGCGCATTCGAATTTGCTTGCGGAGGCGAAGCTCACGGGCGATATCGTGCTTGCCAATATTACGGCGGAAGTGCTCGTATTGCTCGCGCCCGAAATCCCCGCTTATTTGAATAAGACGGGTACTCTCATTTTGAGCGGGATCATCGCAGACAGAATCGAAAAAGTGCGTTCGGCATTTTCCCGCGCGGGGCTTACGGAGCGCGCCCTGCGCCGTAAGGGGGAATGGTATGCAATGGCATGGGGAATTGGGGAATGAACTTTTTGTTCCGAAATTCACGGCGAGCGACTTGCCTATTATAATGGTCTGCATGAGGCGGTAAGAGCCGAAGGGGAAGTGCTTTTTGCGAAGCAAAAAAGCGTGAAGGGAGAGAGTTTATATGAAAGAAAACAAAAACCCCGAATTTATCGACGCGCCGAGTTCTTCGGCGGGAGATAAGGGGGAAGGGGAAGTCAAACGACCGTCGCCGAGGGCGGAGTCCAAGCAGAGCACGCCCGCAGTCGGGTCGCAACCGTTTGCAACCATGCCCCTTAAACACAAACAAGCGGCAAAGACGAGCGCGCCGAAAGCTTCCGTGCCTCCTGCGGCGGAATTCAGAAGCGCGCCCAAGTCCGCAGTTCCGAAGACTGCGGAGCCCAAACCGCCCGCATCCAAGACGGAGCCCCAAGCGTCGCCCGTGCGGAACGAACCTGTTCCGTCCCCGTCTTTTGACAATGGATTTGCCGCGGGCAGACGGCTGAAAATGCGCAAGCTTGCGTTGCTGATTCTAACGGGAATTGCTACGCTCATTGCCTTTTGTCTGATTTTTGTTCCCCTCTATTCCAAGGAAGAGTACGGCGCAAGCGTGCCGCGCTCTCCCGTCAGCGCGCTCAGGGGGGACGTTTATTCGCTGCCCCTCGCCATCATATCCATTCTCGTCTTTATCGCCTGCTTTGCGGCTTTGTTCTTGTTCGTTCCAACGGCAGTCGGGTATTTTAAAGACGAGCGCAAATTTTTGGAAAGATCGCAGAGGCAGATGTATATTGCGCTCGTTTTGCCGCTTGTGTACTTTGTAATGGGCTACATATTGGCGTTCATCGAGCAGAGCGTGACCAAGAGCTATATTCCGCTCATCTTTTCCGCGATCGTATTTGTCGCATATTGGATCGTCAAGGGACAGATGCCTGTCGCCGAGCAAGTCAAGACGGGTAAAAAGAAGAAAAAATTCGGCTTCGAGCCGCTCGTTTACGTGACTGCGACGACGCTCGTCACCTTCCTGCTGCTCGCATTGAACGTGGTGACGGTGCGGCTTAGCTACGGCAGTCAATTCGCCTACGAGGTTTCCCTTAACGGCTATCAGTTGCTCTCCGACTCCCAAAGCTTGGAGGGCGGATTTCAGGTACTCGCTTTTGTTTTGCTTGCCGTTTTCATCTTTTCGGGCACGGCGTTCGTGCTGTCGTTCGCGTCCTTTTTCAGCAGGAGCGACGCCTGTCCCAAGATCGTTCGGACGAGCATTTTCCTCAACTTTCTCTGCGTCATGGCAATGGCGCTGTTCGGGATCTATTACTCGATCGCGCAGAAAATAAACGAGGAAAATTTGCTGTCCCTTCTAGCTTCATACAATATTACGGTCAATACGGGCGAGTACATCAGCAAGGTGACGAGCCAAACGGCGTACGCCTTCGCCGCAAGTGCGGTCGTGCTGTTGGTCGCTCTTGTCAGGGGGCAATTCAACGAGAAACCCGTAGCCGTCGCTCTTGCCGAGGGGCAAGAGCGGGGCGAAACGATTCCCGAAAGCGGGGAGGGGGCGACGGGGCGAGCGGGCGACTTCGACGCTTGCCCTGCGTTCAGCGAGTTGGACGGAAAGGTCAAGCAATTCAGCGCGGAGCTCGCCGCCAAACGCCAAAGCTTGTTTTCCGCGCCCACGCTGTCGGGCGTCGTCGGCTTCGTCGTCGACTACGCGCGGGAGAGCAGATTGCACTTGTCCTATTCTTTCGAAACTATGGCGACCTTCGTGGCGGGCTTGGGCGCGTCGCGCCTTGCGATTTTGCAGGGCATGAGCGGGACGGGCAAAACGAGCCTGCCCAAAATTTTCACGGAAGCGATCATGGGCAACTGCGAGATCGTGGAAGTGGAATCCTCCTGGCGCGACAAGAACGAGCTCTTGGGTTATTACAACGAATTCAGTAAGTGCTTTACGCCCAAAAAATTCACGCAGTGCCTCTATAAGGCATGCTTAAATCCCACGGTTCCGACCTTTATCGTGCTCGACGAAATGAACCTGAGCAGAATCGAGTACTACTTTTCGGACTTCCTCTCTCTCATGGAACACGAGGAGGATAGGCGGGGAATCAAGCTCTTGAACGTCAAGCTCCAAAATACCGTCAACGGACAAAAATATTCTTACCGTGCGCTTTCGGAGGGGCACACGCTGAAAGTGCCGTCAAACGTGTGGTTTATCGGCACGGCGAACAGGGACGAGAGCACCTTCGAGATCAGCGACAAGGTTTACGATCGCGCTCAAACGATGGACTTCAACAAGCGCGCGCCCAAGATCCGCTCTTTCCGCGCGCCGATCCCGCAACGGTTCTTGCCGAGCGACGCGCTGACCGCGCTCTTCGAACAGGCGAAAAACGGCGTGAGGTTCGAGGCGGAGGACAACCCGCTCGTCCGCTCCGTGGAAAAACTGCTTGCGCCCTACAACGTCTCGTTCGGCAACCGTATTTTAAAGCAGATGGAGGACTTCGTAAAGATTTATTGCGCCTGTTTCGACGGCATGAGCGACGAGATCGTGCAGGACGCGGTTGACCGCATTCTATTGAGCAAGGTGGTACGAAAGCTGGAAACCAAGATCGTGACGGACAAGCGTGCCCTTGTCGCGGAGCTGAATAAATTGCGCTTGCCCAAGTGTTGCGAGTTTGTGCAAAAGCTCAACGAGGACTGATCGATGGACGCGACCCCCGAAAGACAGGAGGAGCTCATACGGCTTCTCAGGGATTACCGCGAGATCCAATCCTTTCTCGCGAAAAGCCCGCGGCTCTCCTTCATGCAGTTCGAATACGCCGTCACGCACGGCTTGGCGCTGTTTATGTTGGAACCCGATTTCAGCTTTGAGGATTTAGAGCGGGAAATCGACGCTTTTCTCGTTGCCATGCCCGCGATCAAGCACATCTTTTCCAAACCGCGCATTCACTTGAAGGAGCGGGGGGAAATTCTTCCCACCGAGTCGGTGCGGATCATCAACAATACAACCATTCAGCACCTGTCGTCGCACAGCGAACTTTGGACGGATATTCAAGACGGTGAAATCAAGCCCGCCAAGCTTTTGACCCGTATCTATGAGGACAATTACGGCATTTACGAGAATCTCGTATTCTGTCAAACGGTGGACGGCGTCATGTCCTTCGTGCGTACCTATATGCGCTTTTTCAAGGAACTCGTCTATACCAACCAAACCATCGAAATCAATTTTTTGGAGCGGGTCAATCACCTCAACTATTTTTTGGCGCTCGGCAAATTGCA
>Ga0073906_1001989_pt1 | contig 28865 bp, 19 predicted proteins | sample Inofromicrocosms_FD_65485 | JGI IMG/M metagenome (GOLD analysis project Ga0073906, IMG submission 65485) | Mouse cecum microbial communities from Vienna, Austria - Inoculum for glucosamine and mucus D2O microcosms | ecosystem: Host-associated > Mammals > Digestive system > Large intestine >...
TGCTCCACGCCGCACCGCTGGCCCTGAGCCTCAACTGCTCGTTCGGCGCGCGGCAGCTGCTCCCCTACCTCGAGCGGCTCGCGGCGGCGGCCCCGTGCCGCGTGGCTGTCTACCCCAACGCCGGGCTGCCAAACCTCATGGGCGGCTACGACGAGACCCCGGCGCAGTTCGCCCGCGACGTCGAGGAGTACATGCGCCGCGGGCTGGTCAACATGGCGGGCGGCTGCTGCGGCACCACCCCCGAACACATCTTCGAGCTGGCCAAGATCGCACCCCGCTACGCACCCCGCCCGCTGCCCGAGCCGCGCCGCGAGACGGTGCTCGCGGGTCTGGAGCCGCTGCGCATCGTCCCCGAAGCCAACTTCGTCAACGTGGGCGAGCGCACCAACGTCGCCGGGTCGGCCCGCTTCGCGCGGCTCGTCCGCGAGGGTGCCTACGAGGAGGCGCTCACAGTGGCCCGCGCACAGGTCGAAGCCGGGGCGCAGGTGGTCGACGTCTGCATGGACGACGGGCTGATCGACGGCCCCGCGGCCATGCGCACCTTCCTCAACCTCATGGCCTCCGACCCCGAGATCGCCCGCGTGCCGGTGATGATCGACTCGTCGGAGTGGGCCACGCTGCGCGCGGGGCTCGAGTCGGTGCAGGGCAAGGCGATCGTCAACTCGCTGTCGCTCAAGGAGGGCGAGCAGGAGTTCCTGGCCCGGGCCCGCGCCTGCCGCCGCTTCGGCGCCGCCGTGGTCGTCATGCTCTTCGACGAGCGGGGCCAGGCCGACACGCTGGAGCGCAAGATCGAGGTGGCCGAACGTGCCTACCGCCTGCTCACGGCCGACGGCTTCCCGGCCGAGGACATAGTCTTCGACCCCAACATCCTGGCCGTGGCCACGGGCATCGCCGAGCACGACGGCTACGCCGTGGCCTTCATCGAGGCCACGCGCTGGATCAAGAGCCACCTGCGCGGGGCGAAGGTCTCGGGCGGCGTCTCGAACCTCTCGTTCGCCTTCCGCGGCAACAACGCCGTACGCGAGGCGATGCACTCGGCCTTCCTCTACCACGCCATAGCCGCCGGCATGGACATGGGCATCGTCAACCCGCAGATGCTCCAGGTCTACGACCGCATCGACCCCGCGCTGCTGGAGCGGGTCGAGGACGCGCTGCTCTGCCGCCGCCCCGACGCCTCGGAGCGGCTCGCCGAGGCGGCCCACGAGGTGCGGTCGGCCGCAGCGTCGGCAACGGCGCAGCCCGACGACGCATGGCGCCTCGCCCCGCCGGGCGAGCGGCTCGAACACGCCCTGCTGAAGGGGGTGGCCGACCACGCGGCGGCCGACGCCCTGGAGGCGTGCGACGCCGTGGGCAGCCCCCTGGAGGTGATCGACCGTCTGCTCATGCCCGCCATGGCGCGCGTGGGCGAGCTCTTCGGCCAGGGCAAGATGTTCCTGCCGCAGGTGGTCAAGAGCGCCCGCGTGATGAAGCGCGCCGTCGAGGCGCTGGAGCCCCGCATGAACGCCGCCCAGGGCCCGGGCCACGACGCCGGCCGGGTGCTCATCGCCACCGTCAAGGGCGACGTGCACGACATCGGCAAGAACATCGCCGCGGTGGTCATGGCCTGCAACGGCTACGCCATCCGCGACCTGGGGGTGATGGTCGAGGCGCAGCGCATCGTCGACGAGGCTCAGGCGTGGGGCGCGCAGTGCATCTGCCTGAGCGGGCTCATCACCCCGTCGCTCGAGGAGATGATCCGCGTGTGCCGCGAGCTGGAGCGGCGCGGGCTGACCATCCCCGTGCTCATCGGCGGCGCCACCACCTCCGAGCTCCACACGGCCGTGAAGATCGCCCCCGTCTATGGCGGCACGGTGGTTCACTCGCCCGACGCGGCGAGCAACAACCGCATCCTCGCCTCGCTGCTCGGCCCCGACGCCGCGGCCTACGCCGCCTCGGTGCGCGAGGCCCAACAGCGGCTGCGCGACGAGCATGAGCGCGACCGGCGACGCCGGAGCCTCGTATCGCTCACGGAGGCGCGCCGCACGCCGCCGGCCGGCCGCACGCCCGTCGAGCCGCTCCACGCCGGGCGCATGGTCTTCCCCGACTTCGACATCGCCGACGCCGAGCCCTTCATCGACTGGAACTTCTTCTTCCCGGCCTGGGGGCTCAAGGGGCGCTACCCCGAGATCTTCGACCACCCCGAGCGGGGCGCAGAGGCGCGCAAGCTCTACGACGACGCCCGGGCGCTGCTCGCGCGCATCCGCGACGAGAAGCTGCTGACGCTGCAAGGCGTCGCGGGGATCTTCCGCGCACGCCGCGAGGGCGACGACCTGCTGCTCACCGACCGACGGGGCCGCGACGTGCGGCTGCCCATGCTGCGCAACCAGACACGCGGCGAGGAGCACCGCTCGCTCGTCGACTTCATCGCCCCCGAGGGCGACTGGGCCGGCTGCTTCGCCCTGACGGCGGGCATAGGCCTTCGCGAGCTCACCGAGCGGCTGCGCGGCGAGGGCGACGACTACTCGGCCATGCTGGCCAAGCTGCTCGCCGACCGCCTCACGGAGGCCTTCGCCGAGGCGGTGCACGCCTTCGTGCGGCGCCAGATGTGGGGCTACGAAGAGGGCGGGCTGCCCACGCCGGAGCGGATCGTCCGCGGCGAGTACCGCGGCCGCCGCATGGCCTTCGGCTACCCGGCAACGCCCGACCACTCGCTCAAGCGGGAGATCTTCGACCTGCTGGGCGTCGAGGCGACCACCTCCATGCGGCTCACCGAGGGGTGGATGATCGACCCGGGCGAGGCGCTCTGCGGCCTGATGCTCGCCGACGCCGACTACTTCACGGTGGGCGCCGTCGACGCCGAGCAGACAGCCGACTACGCCCGCCGCCGGGGCCGCAGCGAGGAGGAGATCCGACGGCTGCTGCCCAATAATACGATATAAGTGATTAAGTAAAAAGTAATAAGTGAAAAGTGAGAAGTAAAAACTAAAAACCGTGGCGTCACGGCGGGCCGCAGACGCCGATGCCTGCGGCTTCGTCCCTTTGCCGGCTCACGCCTGCGGCGCGACCGCCCCAGCCGGCAAAGGGAGCTCTTCCGCAGACCGACGGTCTCAGGCCGGCAGCCCGTAGCCGCCCCCGGGCGAAGGGCTGCACAGCTGACACTGCATCGGCGATAATCGACGAGCGCGGCAAAACTTCGGCCGAAGGCCGGCGGGCCGCAGCCACCGGCGGCGAAGGCCTGCAACTCGCGCCGCTCGTGCCGCCCTTCGCCGGCTGCGTCCGAGAACAAATAGCCGGGCTTTACTGCGCCTCTCACTTATTACTTTTCACTTTCAATTTTCAACTTTCCATTTTCAATTTACCCCGTGAACGTCCTCGACACCATCCACAGCGCCCTCGCACAGCGGAAGACCCGCTTCGCCTTCGAACTGCTACCGCCCCTGAAGGGCGACGGCATGGGCGGCATCTGCGCCGCCATCGACCCCTTGATGGAGTTCGACCCGGCCTATATCAACGTCACCTTCCACCGCGAGGGGATCAAGCAGACGCAGCGCGCCGACGGCACGGCGGAGTGGCACGTGGTGCGCCGCCGCCCGGGCACGGTGGGCATCTCGGCCGCCATCCGCAGCAAGTACGGCGTGGAGACGGTGCCCCACCTGATCTGCGGCGGACTGTCGCGCTACGACATCGAGGACGCGCTGATCGACATGGACTTCCTGGGGCTGCACAACGTGCTGGCGCTGCGCGGCGACAAGTCGCAGAACGAGAAGCGCTTCATGCCCCACCCCCAGGGCCACGCCCACGCCGTGGACCTCGTGCGGCAGATCGCTGCGATGAACCGCGGCCAGTTCGTCGACGGCGAGGTGGAGGAGTGCCACCACTCGCGCTTCTCGATCGGCGTGGCGGGCTACCCCGAGGGGCACGACGAGGCCACATCGCCCGAGGCCGACATCGCCGCGCTGAAGGCGAAGGTCGACGCCGGCGCCGAGTACGTCGTCACGCAGCTCTTCTACGACAACGCCCGGTTCTTCGACTTCACGGCCCGCTGCCGCGCCGCGGGCATCGGGGTGCCGATCATCCCCGGCATCAAGCCCCTCTCGACCGTGCGCCACCTCTCGCTGCTGCCCGATACCTTCGGCTGCTCGATCCCCGAGCCGCTCCGCCGCGAGGTGCTCGCCCACGGCGACGATCCCACCGCCGTGCGACAGATCGGCACCGAGTGGGCCATCGCCCAGAGCCGCGAGCTGATGCGCGCCGGCGTGCCCGTGCTCCACTACTACCCCATGGGCAAGGCCGAGAACATCATCCGCATCGCCCGGGCGATCTTCTGACCCGCCCGACCCGTCCAAACAATTCCACCCCCCCCTCAATCCCGGCTTCGAACTGATATTCTAACCGCTACGCGCCCGCACGGGGTGCCCGGCCGCCGCCTCTGCGCCACCACGCAGAGCGCCTCGTCGTGCCGTGCCGTGGCGGCCGGCACACAGCCCGCCGCCGACCGCCGTGCATGCGGCCGGCACATCCCCGGCGACACCCGCAGCCGCATCGCCGCAACCCACGCCGCCCAACCATACCGCCCGTCGGAGCATCGGTCGCAACGACCGATGCCCCGCGGGCGTTTTTTCGTGCCCCCGTGCGGCACGCCTCTTCGGTCCAATCCAAAACCCGCGCCTATGTAGCAACCCCGCACCCCGAAACCGCCCGCATGCCGGGCCGAACTTGAAAACCGCAACTTCGAAACACCCGGGAACGCCGCCTACGCGCGTCTGAAGAACCTCACGCTGGGCTACACGCTCCCGCAGCGCATCACGCGCAAGTTCGCCGTGGAGAACCTCCGTGTGTTCGTATCGCTGGAGAACCTCTGGACGATCACCAACTTCACCAAGATGAGCGACCCCGAGCTGATCGACGCCAACAACAACTGGGGCTTCGGCAAGGCCTATCCGCTCTCGAAGACGGTAGCCTTCGGTGTCAATGTAACCTTCTAAAAACAACGGATCATGAAAAAATACATCAGTGTTCTTTTTCTCGGAGCATCGCTTACCGCCCTCACGGCATGTAACGATTTCCTTGACAGGGAGCCCGAAAGCTCGGTGACTCCGGCATCCTACTTCTCCAGCGTGGAGGACCTGGCCGCCTACTCGATCAACCGGTACGCCAGCAACTTCACGGCCATCTCGCCCGGATCCTACGGCATCGGCCCCTTCGCCTACGACAATGCCACCGACAACCAGGCGGCCACGGGCTACTCCACGCGCTGGGTTCCCGGCGAGTGGCAGACGGGCAGCGGCTCGTGGGACTTCACCGAGATCCGCAACTGCAACTACTTCTTCGACCAGGTGCTGCCGCGCTTCGAGAACAAGCAGATCTCGGGCAACGAGACCCACATCAAGCACTACATCGGCGAGATGTACGTCATGCGCGCCATGGCCTTCTTCGCCAAGCTGCAGGACATCGGCGACTGCCCCATCTTCGAGACGGCGCTGCCCGACCAGGCCGACGTGCTGATGGAGGCCTCGAAGCGTCAACCCCGCCACAAGGTGGCCCGCTTCATCCTCGGCGACCTGGAGAAGGCCGCGGGCCTGCTCATGGAGACGGGCACCCCCTCGGGCAATAAGAACCGCATCAGCCGCGACGTGGCCCACCTGGTCCGCTCGCGCGTGGCGCTCTTCGAGGGCACGTGGCTCAAGCACCACAAGGGCACGGCCTTCGTGCCGGGCGGTCCGGGCTGGCCGGGCGACAAGGCGGATCTGGACGGCTTCGACATCGACGCCGAGATCGCCTACTTCCTCGGCGAGGCGATGAAGTCGGCGCAGATCGTGGGCGACAAGTATGTGAACCGCCTGGCCGAGAACACCGACGCGGCCGAGGGCATGGACGCTGCGTTCAACTCGCTCAACGACTACTACACCATGTTCTGCGACACCGACATGGAGGGCTACGACGAGGTGCTCATGTGGCGCCGCTTCAACAAGGCGCAGGGCATCACGCACAACATCCAGATGCAGCTGGGCCGCAACGGCGGCGGTTCGGGCTGGACGCGCGGCCTGGTCAACTCGTTCCTCATGAAGAACGGTCTGCCCATCTACGACTTCGGCTCGGGCTACGACGAGGAGTGGGAGAAGCAGGGCGTGAAGGCCACGCTGCAGGACCGCGACTCGCGCATCCGCATCTTCACCAAGAAGGACGGCGACATCGACTTCTACTTCTACATGGACGGCACGCCCACGGCCCACTACATGTACTGGATGTTCACCGGCAACGACGAGACGAAGAACGTCACCGGCTTCTCGGTCAAGAAGGGCAAGCACTACGACGGCACGCTGGGCGCCGCCGGCACGCACCACATGGGCGTCACGGGCAGCGTGATCTTCCGCGCCGCCGAGGCCCTGCTCAACTACATGGAGGCCTCCTACGAGAAGAACAGCGACATCGACGCCACGGCTTCGCAGTACTGGAAGGCGCTGCGCCGCCGCGCCAAGGTCGACGAGAACTTCCGGAAGACCATCGCCGCCACCGTCATGACCGAGGAGGCCAAGGGCGACTGGGGTGCCTACTCGCACAACCAGCTGGTCGACGCCACGCTCTACAACATCCGCCGCGAGCGCCGCAACGAGCTGATCGGCGAGGGCATGCGCTGGGCCGACCTGTGCCGCTGGCGCGCCTGCGACCAGGTGAAGAACTACCAGATCGAGGGTATGCTCTACTGGGGTTCGACCTACGAGGTCGACGGCGTATACTCGGAGCCCGACGCCGACGGCAACCGCAAGAAGATCGACGTGAAGGTGAGCGTCGCAGACGGCACGGGCAACATGTCGGCCGAGACGAGCAGCCTCTACGTGCGTCCCTACCAGATCTCGAGCATCAACAACTCGGTCTTCAACGGCTACAACTTCACGCCGGCTCACTACCTGAGCCCGCTGGGTCAGAGCACCTTCCGCAAGACCGCTACCGATCCGAGCGACCTGAACACCTCGGTGGTCTACCAGAACCCCGGATGGTCGAAGGTGGCCGGAACGCCTCCCTCCGACGTCGAGTAACCGCGTCGTCGACCGACAACAGAAAGGGTGTCCGAACTTCGGTTCGGGCACCCTTCGTCGTTATGCGGGGCGGGTGCGGCGAAGAGATCGCCGCCGAATGATCGCTTTTCGCGTTTTTATCGCTACCTTTGCAAAAACCGAATCACAGCACGACATGACCCCCGTCGCATTCCGCCGCCACCTGCACGCCCACCCCGAACTCTCGTTCGAGGAGCACAGCACCGCCGACTTCATCTCCGAGCAGCTCTCCGCACTGGGCATCGAGCACCGCGCGATCGCCGGCACGGGCATACTGGCCCGCATCGTGGGGCGCCGCACGGCTCCGGGCGACCGTCGGGCCGTGGTGCTGCGCGCCGACATCGACGCGCTGCCCATCGCGGAGCGGACCGATCTGGCGTGCGCCTCGCAGCGGGAGGGGGTGATGCACGCCTGCGGCCACGACATGCACGCCGCCGTGCTCTACGGCGTGCTCCGCGACCTGGCCGCCGAACCCGACTTCGCCGGGACGCTGCTGGGACTCTTCCAGCCGGGCGAGGAGTGCAACCCCGGGGGCGCCTCGCTGGTATTGGCCGAACACCCCTTCGACGACTACGAGGTGGCGGCCGTCGTGGGCGAGCACGTCGAGCCGCAGCTCGAGGTGGGCACGCTGGGCTTCCGCGCGGGCAAGTACATGGCCGCGAGCGACGAGCTGCGCTTCACGGTCGAGGGTGCAGGCGGCCACGGCGCCCTGCGCGAGCAGCTGCGCGACCCCGTGGCGGCAGCCGCCGCGCTCATCACGGAGCTCGTGGCGCTCAACGCCCCCGAGCGGGTGCTCTCGATCGGCCGCGTGGAGGCCGCCGGGGCCACCAACGTCGTCCCCGACCGGGTGCGCATGGAGGGGACGCTGCGCACGTTCGACGTGGCGGAGGGCGACCGCACGCGGCAGCGCATCCGCGACCTGGCCGCCGCCGTCGACACCCGGCACGGTACCCGCACCGCCGTCGATATTTCGCGCGGCTACCCGCCCGTGGTCAACGACCCGGCGCTGGTCGAGCGGGCCGCGGCGCTGGCCCGCACGCGCGGCCTGCGGGTCGAGATGCTGCCGCTGCGCACCACGGCCGAGGACTTCGGCCACTACACCCTCCGCTACCCCTCGCTCTTCTACCGGCTGGGGGTAGGCCGCGCCGCCGGACGGCCCCACACGGCGACGTTCTCACCCGACGAGGGGGCCATCGACACGGGCATCGGCTTCATGCGGAGCCTCGCCCTGCAATTATTCGAATCATGAACAGAAAAACCAAACGCGGCACCGCCAAAGGGGCCGCCCAATCCGACCGCGCGGCGATGATCCTGAGCCTGCTGCGCGAACTTCCCAACAACAAATTCTCGCTCAAGCAGCTCGCCGCGGCCTCGGGCGGCGCCTCGAAGGAGGGGCGCCACGAGACGCTCGAGATCCTCGGCCGCCTCTTCGACGAGGGGATCGTCGAGGAGTGCGCGAGGGAAAAATACCGCCTCGCGCCCCGCCACCTGCCCCGCTACGAGGGCATCGCCGACATGACGCAGAGCGGCGCCGTCTACGTGCGGGTCGAGGGCATGGAGCAGGACATCTACGTCCACCAGCGCAACGCCTCGACGGCGCTCCACGGCGACCGCGTGGAGGCGGTCATCGTCCAGCGCGGCCGCAGCGGCCAGCCCGAGGGCGAGATCGTCGCGATCCTGGAGCGCAACCGCAAGCCCTATGTGGGCGTGGCGGAGGTGGGGGCCCACCAGATCTTCGTGCGCCCCGACTCGCGCCGCATGCCCATGGACATCTATCTCTCGAAGCGCACCTACCCCGACGTGCGCGACGGCGAGAAGGTCGTCGTGCGCATCGTCGACTGGACAGCCGGCAGCAAGAGCCCCACGGGCGAGCTGGTCGACCGACTGGGTCTGGCGGGCAACAACGACACGGAGATGCACGCCATACTGGCCGAGTACGACCTGCCCTACCGCTTCGAACCCGGGATCGAGGAGGCCGCGGCCGCGATCGACGGCCGCATCACCGAGCAGGAGATCGCCCGCCGCCGCGACTTCCGCGACACGGTGACTTTCACCGTCGACCCGGCCGACGCCAAGGACTTCGACGACGCCCTGTCGGTGCGCAAGGCGGGCGACGGGGTGTGGGAGATCGGCGTGCACATCGCCGACGTGACCCACTACGTGCGCCCCCACTCCGTGATCGACGACGAGGCGGTCGAGCGCGGCACGTCGGTCTATCTGGTCGACCGCACGATACCCATGCTGCCCGAGCGGCTCTCGAACGAGCTCTGCTCGCTGCGTCCCAACGAGACGAGCCTCTGCTTCTCGGCCGTCTTCACGCTCAACGAGAACCTCGACCTGCTGGACGAGTGGTTCGGCCGCACGGCCATCTACTCCAACCGCCGCTTCACCTATGCCGAGGCGCAGCAGATCATCGAGACCGGCCGCGGCGACTATGCCGAGGAGGTGCTGACGCTCAACCGTCTGGCGCAGGCGCTGCGCCGCCGGCGCTTCAAGGAGGGGGCCGTGGCCTTCGACCGCGACGAGATGAAGTTCCGCCTCGACGAGGCGGGCCGCCCCGTGGAGGTCTACTTCAAGGAGCAGAAGGAGTCGAACCAGATGATCGAGGAGTTCATGCTGCTGGCCAACCGCCGCGTGGCGGAGTTCTGCGGCAAGCGCCGCAGCGAGAAGGGCCGCATGCTCCAGCGCACGATGGTCTACCGCGTACACGACGCCCCGAGCGAGGAGAAGCTCGACCGTTTCCGGCAGTTCATCCTCCGCTTCGGCCACATCTTCAAGGCGCAGAAGGGGCGCGCCGTGGCCAAGGAGCTCAACAAGCTGCTGGCCTCGGTCAAGGGTTCGACCGAGGAGAACGCCGTGGCGACGATGGCCGTGCGCTCGATGGCCAAGGCCTTCTACACCACTGACAACATCGGCCACTACGGTCTGGCCTTCCCCTACTACACCCACTTCACCTCGCCCATCCGCCGCTATCCCGACATGATGGTCCATCGCCTCCTGGCCCGCTACCTCGAGGGGGGCAAGCCCGCCGACCGCGACATGCTGGAGGGGCTGTGCGAGCGCGCCTCGGAGCGCGAGGTGATCGCCGCCGAGGCCGAGCGCGCCTCGATCAAGTACAAGGCCGTGGAGTTCATGAAGGAGCGCCTGGGGCAGGAGTTCGAGGGCCACATCTCGGGCCTCACGGAGTGGGGCGTCTACGTCGAGCTCGACGACACACGCATCGAGGGCATGTCGTTCCTGCGCGACATCGAGGGCGACTTCTTCGACTTCGAGGAGGCGACCTACGAGATCGTGGGCCGCTCGACGGGCCGCCGCATGACGCTGGGCGACGCCGTGCGCATCCGCGTGAAGCGCGCCGACCTGCAGAAGCGCCAGCTCGACTTCGAGCTGCTGCTGCCCGACCTGCAGCCGCGCCGCCGGAGCGACAAGGGCGGCCGGGGCGCCGCAGGCAACGGCCGGGGTGCCGGGTCGGGTCGCCGCGCAGGCGGCGGCCGGAGCCGGAGCGCCGTCGCGGGCGGGTCGGACAAGGGCCGCGGATCGGAGACGGCCAAGGGCCCGGAGAACGGCAACGCCCCGCACGACAACGCCGCAACAGCACACGGCGGCCCGGCGCACGACAACGCCCCGCGCGGCGGCCGCCCGCGCCGGGGCCGGGGCCGCAAATAACCGAAGCCGAAAATAGCCGGGGCGACGCAGTGCGCCCTACCCCGACAACGCCGACGGGCGGTCCCTCTGCAAGGGATCGCCCGTCGATTTATGACATGATGCCGTCGCCGCCCGCCGGCCCGGAGCACGCTCGCCCCGGCCGGAGATCAGAGATCGCCGTAGTCGTAGATGAGCTCGAAGTCGTCAAGCGACATGCGGTTGGCCGTCGAGCCGGTGAAGTAGTCGCCCCAGCGCGAGGCCGAGCAGACGATCATCAGGTGGGTCGGCACCGCGTCGGTGCGCCGCCACTCGATGGGGATGGTGAACTGCGTCCACCCGTCGACGCTCTCGGTGAGCACCAACTCGCCGAAGGCCAGCACGTCGGGGGCGTTCTTGTCGAAGAAAGTCGACTGGTCCTTGGTGTAGATCTGCACGGGCGACTGGTCCGTACCGCCGTAGGCGGCCGCCGTCCAGGTGCCCAGAGCCACGTAGATCGACCCCTGGTCGTAGTCGTCTGTGGTGAGCGTCTGCCCGGGGGGCTGCTTGTCGATGCGGTCGATCTTGCCCTGCGTATACTTGAGCCAGCCGCGCAGCGCCACGGGGTGGGCGGCGAACGGACGGCCGAAGTTGACCTTGCCGTTGGTGCCGACGGTCTCGGCATAGGTGCCGATGAAGATGTTGCCCGCGGCGAACTTGCCGATGCCGAGCACCGAGGCGAACTTCGACGTGAGGCGTGCCGAGCGCGTGCCCGACGAGCCGGGGCGCACGTCGGCGTCGCCCTCGCAGATGGTTTCGCCGACCGTCGCCGAGCCCTTGTTGCCGCTGTCCCAGAAGGCGTCGTCGTCCGACAGGTAGGGATAGACGATCTTGCCCGGCTTGCTCCACTCCTCGAAACCGCCGTTGGGCAGCGGCAGCGCCGCCTCGGTGGTGAAGCTGCGCACCTCGGTCAGGTCGGCGTCGGAGCTCGCCACGGCCTCGTAGCGCGTCTGGGGCCGGAGCCCTCGGATCTGCGTCGAGAACGACCCTCCGTCGACCGCGATCGCCGCGGCGTCGACCTCGATCCACTCCTCGGCCCCCTCCTCGCGGTAGCGGAAGCCGGGCTGCGCGTCGCTCTGCCCCTGGGCGTAGAGCCACGCGGAGTGCGACCAGGCGTCGATGCGCGACCAGTCGACCTTCAGATCGGTATACTCCACCGTGAGGTACCAGCTCTCGGTGCGCCCGTGGTAGGTCACGTCGACGCGGCGGGGCGTCGTGAAGTCGTGGAGCGCGGAGAGGTTGCTCTCGTTCAGGTCGGGCACGTCGGCGCACGACATGCGGGTGATGCCCGCGGGCCCGAGCTTGAGCGCCAGCACCTCGACCGACGTGAGTTCGTCCGTGCCGACGTAGGCGCGCGCCGTGCGGTCGGCCTCGTCCCACACGGTGGCGCCGATCTGGCCGGCGACGGCGAAGCGCCGCTCGATGGTCTGCGACGCCTCGATGGTCCACGCGTAGTCCTGGTAGCGCGAGAGGGTTACGGCCAGCGGCAGGCGCAGGTCGTGGCTCCCGACGATGGCGAGCGAAGCCTCGGCCCCCTCGGTGATGGTCGCCTCGGTGATCCGCACCTCGCGGATGTCTGTGGTCTCGAGCAGCGGCAGCGTCACGCGGCGCGCCGAGGCGTCGATCGCCGGATCGCCCGCGAGCCCCTCGGCCGCGATCGACTCGATGGCGCACACGACCACCGGGTAGGGCAGGTCGTTCTCGATGCACGAGGGGAGCGTCAGCGACGCCGCGAGCGCCGCGCAGAGCAGTTTCAGCCGGTTCATCCGCGTATCGCCTTTTTCTTGTTCCACAAATGGATGTTCATGCCGATCCGTATGTCGGCCAGGTTGAGCTTGAAATTCATCTTGGAGTAGCGGCGCGAGCCGATCTTCGCCCCCTGGGCGTCGTACTGGTCGGTCGCGGTGTACTTGAAGCCGCCCAGGCCGAACGAGAGCGTGGCGCAGACGTTGGGGAAGACGTAGACCGCCACGCCGGGGTTGAAGCCCGCGCGCAGGGTCATGCTCTCCGAATTGGTCTGCTTGACCGCCTCGCCCGACTTGTAGGCGAAGGTGTTCTCGCCCGTGGAGAACGAGAGTTCGAGCTCGGCGAAGAGGCCGAAGCGCCCCTTCTCGTCGAGGGCCACGTAGGAGCGGTGGAAGAGGCCGAACGAGAAGCGCTCGCTCGACAGATCGAGCCACGGGATGTCGATGTCCAGATCGTTCTGGTCGCCCAGGTTGACGTCGAACGTGTCGAGCTTGCCCGAGATGCTCGTGTAGCCGAAGCGCACGCCGAAGCAGTTGTTGTTGCGGTAGAAGTAGCCGAAGAAGGGGTTGACGGTCATCACGTTGCCGTCGAGGTTGATGTTCTCGAAGACGGGAAACATGTCGGCGTCCTCCGACGAGAGGGTGCCGTAGGAGACGGTGAGCCCCACCATCTTCTCCCCCTTGTAGACGAAGCGCCCCTTGTTGATCTCGCGGTCGAAGCGCCGCGAGGTGGGCAGGAAGCGCCGCTTCGTGCGCATCGGCCCGGGAGCGCCGACCGCCTGCAGCGTGTCGGCGGGCATGGCGGGAGCGCCGACCGCCTGCAACGTGTCGGCGGGCATGGCCGGTGCGTCCGGCGCAGGCGCGCTGGCAGCCGAGGCATCCGGCGCCGCGGCCACGGCATCCGGGGTCCCGGCCTCTTCTGCGGCAGCGGCCCGCACGGGAAGGCACCCGAGGGCGAGCAGAAGCAGCGGAGCTATATATGAAAGCACTCTTTTCATCGTGAGGCGGAGTTAAAGATAGAACGACACACCCAGACCGATCGACAGCAGGTTGACCTTGAAGTTCATGAAGCTCGACTTGAACTCGGCCTCGTGCACGTGGTTCTGATCCTGACGGGCCCGCGTATAGCTCACACCCATCACGCCCACGTTGACCTCCACGGCCATCGTGTTCGACGCGAAGGCGATGATGCCGGGCGAGACGCCCAGCGAGAGGGAGTAGCCCGTCTCGAAGGTGCCGCGCACTGGCTGGTCGGCGGCGAACTTCTTCTGGTGACCGCCCGCCGTGAAGGAGATCTCATTGAAGAGGGCGAAACGCTTGTTGCGCCCCAGCGGGATATACTGGCGCCAGAAGAGGGCCGCCGAGTAGGAGTGGCGCAGCGTGTAGTAGTATTCGGCCGAGAGGTGGGTGCCCGACTCCTCGTCGCCCAGGTTCAGCTCGCCCGAGTCGACGCGCAGCAGCGAACGGCCGTAGATGAAGCGGCCGCCCAAGGCCATGTTGTTGCGCAGGGCGTAGCCGATCATGGGGCTCACCTTGAAGGTGTAGCCCTCCGAGTCGATGTTCTCGACCACGAAGAAGGTGTAGCTCGCGTTGGTATGGGTCGAGTAGGAGGCCGTGCCGCCGAAGATCCACTGCCCCTCGGGCACGAAGACGTGCGAGATGTCGACCAGACCGCGCTCGCGGCGGGGATCCTCCGCCGCCGACTGCGCGGCCAGGCTGCCGGGGACGGAGACCTGCGCGGCGGGGGCGGAGCCAGCGATACCGGATCCGGCCGTTTCGGGCTCGGCCCCGCGGAGCTGCGCCGCGAGGAGGAGCCCCGCCAGTACGGCCAGAAGTTTTACTGCGCGTCGTGTCATGCGATGCGTATTAGTAGACCAGTTCGAAATCGTCGAGATACATCACGCTGCCCGTCGATCCGGCGAAGTAGTCGCCGTACTTGCTGGCCGAGGCCGTGAGCATGAGGTAGGTCGGCACCTCGCCTTCGTACTCCTCGTTGTAGTGGAGCGTGAGGGTGATCTGCTTCCACTCGGCCGTGGAGACCTGGTTGGTCCACTCGGCCCAGGCGATGATCTTGCCGTCGGTGCGGTCGTTGCCGCTGTCCGTGCCGTTAGGAGCCGAACAATAGGTGATGGTCTTCGAGTTCTTGCTGAAATCGAGAAAAGTATCCTCGTTGCCCTTCCTGGTCTTGACTACGTGGGGTCCGCTCGTCTTGCACAGCAGGATGTAGACCTGCGAGACATCCGAATCCCCATTGCCCACGGCGCCGCCTGCGTAGTCGACCGTCCCGACCGACCCCTTGTACCAGAAGGTCAGCTTGCGGGGCCGGTAGGTGAAGTCGAAGGGCTTGCCGAACCCGATCACGCCGTCCGTGCCGTCCGTGCCGAGATACTTGCCCAGAAAGATATTGCCCGCGGCGAACTTGCCTATGCCCAACATGGCGACATGCTGCGACTGCAACTTGGCGGCGGTGCTGCCCGACGATCCGGGGCGCGGATCCTCGACGTTGGTCGTCACGTTCTTCTTCAGCGTGGCCGAACCGTGGTTGCCCGTGTCCCACCACTGATCGGCGTCCGAAGCGTAGGGCAGCAGCGGCGAAGAGCCCGTCCATATCTCGAACCCGGCGTTAGACCTGCGGCCCGAGCACCTCGATACGCTGCTCGGAGGCGCCGTTCACAGCCTTCTGACCGAAGTGGAGGCGGCACTCGTAGGGAGTGTTGGGGCGGAGCGTGGCCGGAGCGGCGTAGACGCCCCCCTGGGTCGTGGCCGCGGCGGCGGCCTCGATCCACTCCTCCGTACCGCGCTCGCGATAGAGAATCTTCACGTCGGCGGCCGCCTCGTCGAAGACGTAGGCCCGGAGTTGCGCCCCGTCGTTCCAGGCGTCGGTCGTCTCGGCGTCGAAGACGCCCTGCGTGCGGAGGAGCGAACTCTTCTCCGAGTCGCGGCCGTCCTCGTCCACCACCTCGAAGATAAGCTCCAGATCGCCGCCGCGCAGCTGCGCGAAGAACTCGGCGCCCAGCGTGAGCAGCATGTCCGACGGGGTGTTCATCCGCACCGAGATGCCGCGCTCGGGCGTGCCCGTCTCGAGCGGAATCTGCCACGTGGCCGGCTCGGCGCGCGTCGCCTCGTCCGAGCCCCCCTCGCGGACCTTGAGCGTCACGCCGGCCAGATTGCTCACCGCGGTGATGCCGTAGTTGATCGTCCCCGAGGCGAACTCCTGGCGTTCGCCGATCTCGAAGCCTTCGCCCGAGATCTGCGGCGAGGGCTGGAACATCACGTTGTCGTTGTATTCGTCCCACGTGGCCGAGACGGCTATCTCGAAGGAGAGCGTACCGCCCAGGTCGGGCGAATATTTGAAGCGGAGCGTGTAGCACATGCCCGGCAGCGTCGAGACGTGCTTGGTCTTGTCGACCATCACGATCTTGTCCTCGCCATCCATCTTGCCCACGCCGCGGAAGCGCCAGCTGAAGGCCTCCGACCCCTCGGGCAGGATGAAGTAGCCGCGGCCTTTCTCCTTATTAAAAGCGAGGTAGGGCACTCGGCCCGCAGCCACCTCCTGCTGGTCGTATTTCTCCTGTAGGGCGACATTGGTCCAGAGCTCCTCGGTGAACAGATCGGTAACCGTCTTGTCGTACTCCACCTCGACGATCGTGTTGGCCACGCGGCACTCTACCGCCACGTCGACGCTCCGACCGGCGACGATCGTAAAGTCGCGCTCGCCGCGGTAGAGCATGCGGTCCCAGGTCGCCAGACCCAGCCGCGCATCCTCGGGCTGCTGGCCCAGCTCGACCGAGATCACGTAGTCGCCCGCCGCGAGCCACAGCGACGCGGGCATCTCCCCGACCGAGGCGTAGCGGCGCACGAGCAGCCGCTCGCGGGCGGCGCCCTCGCCGGCGCCGTAGCGGTAGACGCGGATGGCGCATTGGGTCCACGGATAGGCCGAGGGATCGATCCCGGCGCGCGTCCCGCCCAGACCCAGCTGAACCTTCACGGCACCCTCACCGTCGCGCCCCGTGTCCTCCTTCTGGCACGCACCGCAAAGCAGGAGCGCACCGAGGCACAGCATAAGATGTATGATCGTTTTTTTCATCGTAGAGTCTCCGTTTTAGTTGACATGAAGCATCACCGTCTTGGCGATCGTATTGCCCTCGTTGTCGGTCACCGTCAGCTTGAAATCGGTATCGCCCTTGAAAGAGCCCATGAGCGGCATGAAGGTGGTGATCGGGAAGAGGATCGAGGTCTGGTTCCGGACATCATCACCAACCGGAAAACCGAAGCCCACGCCCGTTGCCTCATTAAAGGGGCCCAATATCGTGCTCAATCCGGCTTGTGTCGCTTCGGGATCAACCAAATCGAATTTAGACGGAATCTGTACGCTCGGCAACCCTTCACCCAGCGCGCCTTCGATCTCCACCATCAGCGATCGGATACCCTTGGTGGCGGTGATGCGGATCTCCACCTGGAGCCCGTCCACCACGTCGTGGCGCTGGTCGATGTCGTTGCCGATCCAGCGGATGTTGGGGTCGGCGCCCCCGGACTTATTGACCTCGAAGATCAGCTCGGTGGTCGAGCGGCGGTTGCGCTCGTCGGTCACGGTCATGCGGAAGGTGTGCGTACCCTCGTAGTCGAAGATCACCTTCACCAGCGGCGCCAGGTCGAACGTGCGGTCGGTGACGTTGAGGTTCATCGTCGGGAATCCCCACAGACGCAGGCGGCTGCGCGCCTTGCCGCTGACGGTGAACAGGTCGACCTCCTCGGTCAGCTCGTTCTCCTCGAGCAGGGCCTTCACGTCGGCGTTGTCGCTCCCGACCTCCAGCATGAAGCGCTGCATCGGGTCCTTGGCGTGGATCGTCACGTTGGCGTCGCCCAGGTAGTAGCCGTCCTCGTTGTAGGAGTCGTCCGTGAGCACCACCTTGTCGCGGATGGGCTCGTCGCTCTTCGACCATACGACCTTCGGCGCATCGGGGTCGTCGATGTCGGGGATCGTAGCCTCGCCGATGGTCGCCAGCTGCTGCACGTCGACGTCGATCGTCTCGCCGTTGACCCACGTCTCGATCTCGGCGTTGATGATCACCGAGCCGCTCTCGCCGTTCTCGAGGAAGATGGTGATCTTGCGCCACTCGCCCGCCTTAGCGTTGTTGGTCACCTTGAGGGGCTGGCGCGTGATCTGCTTGCCCTCGTAGACGGTCGTGAGGTAGAGGACGAGGTCGTTCTCCTTGTCGGCCCCGGTGTGGAGCGGACGCAGGTAGCCCGCCTTCTTCTCGTCCTTGGCGAAGACGAGGTTGTGCACGCCCGAGAGCACCACGTCGGCCTCCGTGTCGGCGCTCAGCAGTTCGTAGAGCGACTGGCGGTAGGCCACCGTCACCTTCACCGAGAGCGGACGGCAGGTCAGCGTGCCCAGCTCGGTGCGCTGGCCCTTCGAGATACGGAACGCCTTCTCGATGCCGTAGGTCGGGGTGTCGGCCACACCCTCCCACGCCGCGTCGGGGGTGTCGGCCGAGAAGACCTTCAGCACGTAGTTGCCCACGGGCAGCTCGATCGGCTCGGTCGGGCGCTCGCCGTAGAGGAAGGAGGCGACCTCCTCCGAGCCCTTGTCGGCATTGAGGATCTTGACCGTGTAGGTGTTGACGTCGGTATTACCGTTGGCGCGCGTCCCGGCGCCCGGAGTGTTGTCGATCTCCTCGTTGCGCGACTCGACCACCAGGCCGAACGACCCGTCGAGGACGAGCGTGCCCACATCGCGCCCGTCGACGGGCGGCTCAGGCGTGGGATCGATCTTCGGCTCTTCGTTCACGCAGGCGACCGTCGCCGCGGCGAGGCCGATGGCTGCGAAGTATTTGAACAGGGTTTTCATGATCTTGGCTCGATGGATTAGAGTTTGGAATCGGGGTTGAGCTCCTCGTCGACGACCTCCGTGTCGACGGGCTCGCCGTTGAGCGTGATCGTCACGCCGCCGGGGCCGGTGCTGCCCACGCCCGAGATGTCGAAGCGGTAGGTGTAGAGCGTCGCGGGCTGCGGCGCCGCGTTCTCCACGGGGTTGAAACGCACGGTCTCGGGGTCGGCCGTGGCCGAGGGGGTCTGCTTGGTGGCGCGGCCCGTAATGGTGAAGGGCTTGCCCGGACGCACATACCACCAGGTGTCGGCCACCGCGGGATCGTCGGCCGTGTAGCTCACCGTGAACTCGTTCTCGGCGGCGGTCTTCAGCGTGAAGGTCGCCCCGTTGGCGAAGTAGCTCCTGAAGCTGTCGGTGAACTCGATACGCACGATCGTGTTGGCCAGCGCGGCCCGCACGGTCACGGGGGTCTGCGTGCGCCGCACGATGGCGATGCCCGAGACCGTGCCCTCGAAGTAGGGTTTGTCGGCCCCCTCCTCGATCTGGTCCACGCCCTGCCACGTCTTGGTCGAGTAGATCTCCAGGGAGTACTCGCCCTCTAACAGCTGGTCCTTGCGCACGTCGTAGTTGCCCACGCGGGCCCACACGCGGTTGTAGTTCAGCCCAGGCGTGGTGCTGGAGATGCGCATCGTCATATCCTGCGGATCGGGCACCGCGACATGGTCGGGAAGCTCGACGCGGGCGCGCGTCACGGCGTCGACGGCCGCGACGCACGAGGCGTCGATGGCCAGCGTGCCGTATGCCTCACCCTCTTCGGGGGGGGGAACCTCGCCCTTGGAGCAGGCACCCAGCAGCAGCGCCGCCGCGGCACCTATTGCAAGCATTCTTTTCATATGTTCGTTCTTGTTGTTTTTCACTGTACGATCGTCACGCGGATGTTGTCGATATGGCAACGATAGGTAACGTTGGTAGTCGTCGCACCCCAGCTGCGTTTGGTGGTGTAGATCTGCCACGAAAGGCGCGACGAGGAGCCGCAGCCGGGAACGCGCTGTCCCGTCAGCTTGTCGGGCAGGTTGTTCGCATCGGACAGGCCGCTCACCGACCGATCCGAGAAGACCGCATGCGCGAATGCCGCGTCGGCGTCGATCGCCGGGCCTGCGGCGGCATTGGTGCGGCCGAAAGTGCAGGTCGCCGTGCTGTTGCCGGCGCCCGTCCCGAGCGCTCCGTTCTGCGTGTCGTAGCCCATGTCGAACGAGACCGACACGGCGAGCGTCTTTCCCGCCCGGATCGGCATCGGCGCCGTATCTACACGCCCGCGGGAGCGCGAGTCGGTGATGCCCGAATGGGTGGAGACATGACAGTTGGCCATGATGCAGGTGGCGGCCACGGTGGCGGCGCGGGCACCGCTCCAACCGTAAAGGCCCCAGTCGGTAAGCAGGGCGGCGTTCTCGGTCGAATGGTCGCCCACCCCGCTGAAATTCTCATAGAACAGATACGGCGCCTTGACCGTGCAACCCGAAGCCGTGACGCCGCTGACGGTGCACTGGCCCGTGCCGAGCTCGCCGACCACCCCCACGGTATTGGCCGAGCCCACCGTGAGCCCCAGCTCGGCGGGGAAATCGCCGCTCATGTCCTCGAATATCCGCAGCGCGAAGGTGCCGTCGCCGTTGGCCCGGAGCCGCTCGGCGCGCCGCAGCGCCAGGTCGAGGCTCGGGAAGCTATACCCATCGGGCAGCTCCACGGCATCGATCTCGGTCACCGCCTCGCCCAGCTGGGCGGGGTCGACCGTCAGCCGGTAGTCGATCTGGGGCCGCAGGGCCGGAACGGTGAGGGTGACGGTGGTGATCTCGCCCGCCGCGCAGTTGCGGAAGGCGGCGGTCTCGATCGGCCACGAGAACTCCTCCCCGTCGGTGGCGGTGAAGCGCACCGCGCCGCCCGTCATGTCGCCCGGGGCTATGAAGAGCCAGAAGCTGTCGCCCTCGCCCACCGGGCGGGCGAACTCCAGCGTCACGGCGTTCGACACGGGCTCGATCGAGGGCGCGTCGTCCTGCGCCGCGAGGTCCCAGGTCAGGCGACCGGCGACCGGGCGCGGGAACTCCACGCGCAGCCGCCTGACGGGGCGTCCGAAGCGGTTGCGCCCCGCGGGGATGGTCACCTTCACGGCGTGGACCTTGTGTCGGAAGCGCAGGTCGAGGGGGTTGATGTCGGAGGCCGCATCGCGGTTCTCCTTCAGCTCGGGAGCCTCGGCGCAGGCCAGCAGCACGTCCCGCTCGCCGTGCCAGGCGCCGTCCTGCACCGCGGGCAGGTCGTAGCTCACGCGCGTCCCCTCGACGCGGGCAGGCACGGGCGACGCGGCGTAATAAGTATAGGTGCCCGGCTGCATCGCGGACACCGAGCCCGTGAAGAGGGCCTTGCTTCCGCTGCCGGGCTTGCCGCCGTAGTAGACGAACGGAGCGTTCGCGAAGGCCTCCTTGTCGCCCGCATAGGCCCACAGCGCCATGCGGTCGCCCTTCTCCCAGCGGGTCGAGAGGCCGTCGTCGTCGAGCGCCGTGCGCGTTTCGGGAATGCAGATCGAGACCTCCACCTGCCGGGCCGGAAGATCGGAGGCCGGCTCCGCGTCGCGGCACGAGGTGCCCGCCGCGGCGAGGGCCGCGGCTGCGAGGAGAAATACAATCGCGATAACTTCATCTCAAACGCCTTGTCTAAAACAGGCTCAAAAGTAGCACATGCGCGCCTTTTTTGGAAATTTTTTCAACGAACGCCCCGTTTTTCCCCACGAACAAGCACAAAAAGACGCCCCGCAGCTGAGCTGCGGGGCGTCTTTCGTCCGAAAACGGTCGGCGGCGCTTAGCGCACGATGTTGGCGATGAGGAACGTCGCGGCGACCGTCAGAATGGCGTAGAGCTCGGGGAAAGCGGCCAGGATAAGCGTCTTACCCATCACGTCGTGGCCGTTGCCGATGGCCGCGATACCGTTGGCGCAGACCTTGGCCTGGTAGATCGAGGCGGCCAGGTTGACCATACCCACGAGGATACCGGCACCCAGCACGGCGGCAGCCTGCAGCATCGAGGGCGAGGAGAGGAAGCCCTGAACCATGAAGAAGCAGACGAAACCGTAGAGACCCTGCGAACCCGGGAGGGCCGAGAGGATCATGTAGCTACCGAACGCGCCGCTGTTCTTTTTCATGGCGCCCACGGCGGCCTGACCGGTGATCGAAGTACCCACGGCCGATGCGATACCGGCCAGACCCACCATCAGCACGACGCCGACGTAGGCCATTACCAAAGCAGTTGTTTCCATAATTCAAAAAAGGTTTTTTATTGTTTGTTATTCGTTTGTTTGATCCATTTTGCGAAGAGGGTCGAACGAGCGCGACGCCATCTCGAAGCCGGCGTTCTTGTAGAACTCCACGAACGTGAGACGCATCGGGTGGACGAACGACGAGATGGTCGACATGAAGAGGTTGATGCCGTGGCCGATCAGCAGGATCGGCAGCATGATGAGGATGCGCACGACGATGTTCGCCCCCTCGGGCACGAAGCCGTCGGCCAGCGAGTTGAAGACCAGCGCCAGCACGCCGCCCGACAGACCGATGGCGAACAGACGGATGTACGACAGCACATCGCTCAGCAGACCCGTGAGGTTGTTATAGAAGTTCCACAGTCCCGAACCGAGGTTCACCAGCGGGTTGCGGCCCGGCGTATTGAGCAGCAGCATGAGCACCGCGCCCAGAGCCACGACGCCGTAGAAGGCGGGCGACGAGGCGCTGAAGCCGGGGATCGTCCACGCCGGATCGAGCATCGGAAGGCCGGCGGCCACCGAACCCGCGAGCAGGATGACGAACCAGCCCAACGCGCCCAGCGCATACCTAAAGCCGAACGAGCGGGTGACGACCCACACGTTGATGGCCATGCCGAAGAGGATCTGCACCATGCCGATGGCCAGCGCCACCGAGAAGAACCGCCCCTGGAAGTCGAAGAAGGGGACGTCGGGGAAGTACTCCTTGAGGTTCAGACCGAAGAACGACCCGCAGAAGAGCCCGAAGAGGATCGTCGCCGAGGCGCACATCGTGGCGAACCACGCGGCGCGGCGCATCATCCCCTGCGCGGGGTTCTTGCGCAGCAGGAAGAGACCCATGGCCAGCAGGACCAGTCCGTAGCCGGCGTCGTTGAGACAGATGCCGAAGAAGAGCATGTAGAACGGCGCGAAGAAGGGGGTGAGGTCGAGCGTGCCGTACTTCGGGCGGGCGTACATGTCGCCCACCATCTCGAAGATGCGCGCGAAGCGGCCGTTGCTGAGCTTGACGGGGGTGTCGTCCTCGGGCGTGGGGTCGCTCTTGAGCCACACCACATTGGGATACTCCTCCAGCAGCGCGTCGACCGCGGCCGACGTGGCGGCCTCGGCCCAGCCCTCCATGACCACCAGGTGGCCGTCGGCGGCCTGCTGCGCCGTGGCGAGCACCTTGACGCCCTGCAACCGCTCGCGCAGCCGACAGCCGTAGGCGGCGATGGCCTCCGTCGACGCAGCGGCACGGGCGAATACCTCGTCGAGCCGCGCCAGCTGCTGGCGTTCGTCGGCGATGCGGCGCTCCGCCTCGCGGATGTCCATCGCCGGGGCCTTCATCTCCTGGGCGTCGAGGTAGACCTCCTCGCCCGGAGCCGTCACGGCCACGAACCACACCATAGAGCCATTGCGCGCGACCTCGACGATCGTGTGCCGCTCGCCCCACTCGGCCAGCGACTTGTCGTAGGTGGAGGCCTGCGCCGAGAAGTAGCGCAACACGATCCCCTCGTCCGCAAGACGCTGCGTGCGCGACGCGTCGAAGGCGCCCCACGGACGCAGCTCGTCGGCCGCCTTCTCCAGGCGGGCGATCTCGCCGCGCAGGCGTGCGGCCTCGCGCTGCGCCTCGACATAGGCGGCGTAGGCCTCCTCGCCCGAGGCGTAGGGCACGCCCCGGACGCCGTCGTGCGCAGCGCTCCAGCTGCGGAGCGTCTCCGCGGCGCGCGCCGCGCCCTCGATGTCGAGCAGTAGCCGGCGGTCCTCCTCCGAGGGCTCCCAGCCCGCGACGGTGACGTCGACGAGCCCCAGCGCGCGCAGCCGGTCGATGAAATCCTCGCTTTGCGCCGCATGGAGCACAAAGTCGTATTTCGACATTTTAGCTATCATAACATCGCGCCCTCCCCGGCCTGCTGTTGTTTGGTTTTCACGATCTTCTGGGCCGACTTGGAGAGGTTCTCCTCGTCCTCCATGAAGCGTTTGATCTTACGGATGGCGTCTTCGTAACCCGGGATCTGCACCTTCTCGTACAGATTGACCTTCTGCGTGGTCTTGCGCCGCGCATAGTCCAGAAGCTCCATCTTGCGGTTGTAGACTTCGAACTCGATACCCAGGCGGGCCAGCCGCTTGAGGAGTTCCACGCCGTCGGCGTACCACACGGGCGAGGTGAAGAGGTCGTAGGGCTTCTCCTCGAAGAGGACCTCCTCGAGCACCGGCGTGCGCACGCCGGCGATCTTCTGCGTCGCCAGGCGCACGTCGCCCACGCGCAGCAGATCGCTCTCGAACTCCCCCCACAGCGCCGCCATGTAGTCGTACTCGGCCTTCAGGGCGTCGAGCCGACGGCGGTAGTCCGCGGCGGAGTCCTTCGCCTTCTTGACCTCGGAGCGCAGGGCCGACTCCTTACTTTTGATCGTAGGAAGGGCCTTCTGCCGCATTTTCAGCTGCTTGCCGAGTTCGCCGAGCGAAGTTTTGTTGTATTGGAACTTGATAGCCATCGCGCCTTAAGCCTCCTTCCAGTACTTCTTGATGAGCTCCTCCTTGATGGCCACCTCCTCGCGCGAGAAGTATTTCGAGAAGAGCGTCCAGGCCGTGTCGAGCATCTCCGTGATGCCGATGTTGACGTCGATGGCCAGCAGCCGCTCCGAGTAGTCGTGGGCGAACTTCAGGGCGCGCTCGTCGTAGTCCGACAGGTCGAAACCGTTCTCCAGCTTGGTCTTGGCGTTGGCCGCGTCGGCGAACAGACGCACGCAGGCGTTCATCACCTGGGGATGGTCCTCGCGCGTCTTCTTGCCGATGACCAGCTGCTTCAGACGCGAGAGCGAACGGAACGGATCGACGATGACCTTGCCCGTGTCGGAGTCGTTGCGCAGGAACAGCTGACCCTCGGTGATGTAGCCCGTGTTGTCGGGGATGGCGTGGGTGATGTCGCCGCCCGAGAGGGTGGTCACGGCGATGATGGTGATCGAACCGCCGTTGGGCAGCTGAACGGCCTTCTCGTAGATCTTCGCCAGGTCCGAATAGAGCGAACCGGGCATCGAGTCCTTCGAGGGGATCTGGTCCATGCGGTTCGAGACGATGGCCAGGGCGTCGGCGTAGAGGGTCATGTCCGTCAGCAGCACCAGCACCTTCTCGCCCTTGTCAACGGCGAAGTACTCGGCGGCCGTCAGCGCCATGTCGGGCACCAGCAGACGCTCCACGGGCGGGTTCTCCGTGGTGTTGACGAACGAGACGATGCGGTCGAGCGCACCGGCGTTCTCGAAGACCGACTTGAAGTAGAGGAAGTCGTCGTTCGTCAGACCCATGCCGCCCAGGATGATCTTGTCGGCCTTGGCGCGCAGGGCCACGTTGGCCATCACGGCGTTGTAGGGCTGGTCGGGATCGGCGAAGAAGGGGATCTTCTGGCCGGTCACGATGGTGTTGTTGAGGTCGATGCCGGCGATACCCGTGGCGATGAGCTCCGAGGGTTGCAGTCGCCGGAAGGGGTTCACCGTCGGGCCGCCGATCTCGCGGGCCTCGCCCTCGACGATCTCGCCGCCCTCGAGCGGCTCGCCGTAGGCGTTGAAGAAGCGGCCGGCCAGGCTGTCCGAGACGCGGAGCTTGGGGGGCTCGCCGTGGAAAATGACTTCGGAGTCGGTGGCGATGCCCTCCGTGCCGGCGAAGACCTGCAGGGTAACGCTCTCGCCCATGATCTTCACCACCTGGGCCAGCTTGCCGCCCACGGTGGCCAGCTCGTCGTTGCCCACGCCCGAGGCGCGCAGCGTCACGGTCGCCTTGGTGATGTTGTCGATCTTGGTGTATATCTTCTGAAATGCGCGTGTTGTCATGGCTTACTTGGTTTTTTCACTCACATACTCGGCGATCTGCCGTTTGTACTGCTCGAACTTCTCCGACTGCCACTCCGTGTAGTTCATCTGGCGGAAGAGGTTGATGAGCCCCTTGAAGAACTTCGAACACTCCTCGAAATCGGTGAAGGGGAAGTCGATGCGGCAGATGTCGATCACCATCTTGTACATCATCTTCTGACGCTCCATGGGGCAGTTGGCGTCGATCTCGTCGAAGGCGTCCTGCTGCAGGATCACGAAGTCGATGAGCTCCGACTTCCAGAAACGCTCGTGGTAGTCGACCGGCACGCCGTCGTCGCCCAGGATGTTGATCTGGTCGTTGGCCTCCTTGCCGCGCTGCACGATCGTCTTGCCCTCGTAGACCAGGTCCACCCACTGCTTCTCGACATGCTCGTCGAGGTAATTGCGGATCTCGGGGTACTCCAGGTACTTCGAGTAGGAGTCGAGCGGGTCGATGGCCGGGTAGCGCTTCGAGTCGGCGCGGCCCTGCGAGAGGGCGTAGAAGCAGCGCGCGGCCTTCTTGGTCGACTCGGTGACGGGCTCCTTGAGGTTACCGCCCGCAGGCGACACCGTGCCGAGGAAGGTCACCGAACCCGTATGGCCGTTGGAAAGCTTCACCAGACCGGCGCGCGAGTAGAAGTTGGAGATGATCGCCGAGAGGTCCATCGGGAAGGCGTCCTGACCCGGAAGCTCCTCCAGACGGTTCGACATCTCGCGCAGCGCCTGGGCCCAGCGCGAGGTCGAGTCGGCCATCACCAGCACCTTCAGACCCATCGAGCGGTAGTACTCGCCGATGGTCATGCCCGTGTAGACCGACGCCTCGCGCGCGGCGACGGGCATGTTCGACGTATTGCAGATGATGATCGTGCGCTCCATGAGCTTGTGGCCCGTACGGGGGTCGACCAGCTCGGGGAACTCCTTGAAGATCTCCACCACCTCGTTGGCACGCTCGCCGCACGCCACGATGATGATGATGTCGGCCTCGGCCTGCTTCGAGATGGCGTGCTGGAGCACGGTCTTGCCGGCGCCGAAGGGCCCGGGGATGAAGCCCGTGCCGCCCTCGGCCAGCGGGTTGAACGTGTCGATGGGGCGCACGCCCGTCTCCATCACGCGCGACGGACGGGGCTTCTCGGTGTAGCAGCGCACAGCCTGCTTGACGGGCCACTTCTGGACCATCGTCACGGCGTGCTCGCCGCCCTCGGCGTCGGTCAGGACGGCCACCGTGTCGGTGACCTTGTATTTACCGGCCGCGGCGACGCTCTTGACCGTATATTCGCCCGTCATCGCGAAGGGGACCATGATCTTGTGCATCACCCACTGCTCCTTGACCTCGCCCAGCCACGAGGCGGCCGACACCTTGTCGCCCGCCTTGGCCAGCGGAGCGAACTCCCACTCGGCGCCGAAGTCGATCGGATCGGTGATCGAACCGCGGGCGATGAAGAGCCCGTCCATCTTCTCCAGGTCGTTCTGCAGACCGTCGTAGTTACGCGAGAGCAGACCCGGGGCGAGCGTCGCCTCGAGCATGTGGCCCTCGAATTCGACCTTGTCGCCGATCTTCAGCCCGCGCGTGCTGTCGAAAACCTGTACATAGGCGTTGTCGCCCATGACCTTGATGACCTCGGCCATCATTTTGGTACCGCCCGCCCACACGTAGCATATCTCGTTCTGGCCCACGGCTCCGTCGGCCTTGACGATCACGATGTTGGAGATGATACCGTTTACACGTCCTGTTGTTTTCATCGGTATGTTCTGTTGTTTGTTTCCTCTTATTTAATGAGCTCGCGCCCGTCGAGATCGGCCACCAGGCGGTCGAACAGCTCGCGGCCGCGCACGGCGTCGAGCCGCATCCAGCGGGCCACCAGGGCGATGCGCGCCAGGTAGGAGAGCACGGCGTTGATGTCGAAATAGTCGAAGGCGGCCAGCTCCACGGCCTCGTTCCAGCGGATGAGGTCGATCTTGCGCTCCTTCTCCACGAGGTTGGTCTCGTCGACGGCGGCGATCACCGCATCGACGTAGGCCAGCTCGCCCCTAAGGCCGAAATCGGCCGCCGAGCTGTGCAGCAGCTGGTCGACGACCGGGCCGCCGCCCACCACCGCCTCGTCGGTCGGACGCTGCGCCGCACGGGCCGCGACGGCCGCCGCGACGTTGCGCAGGTTGCGGTCGAAGCGCGCCCAGCCGCGCAGGAAGCGGCACCCCTCGCGCTCGCAGAGCGCATAGTAGGCGGCCAGCAGCGAACGCTCGAAGCCCTGCGAGGTGCCGATGCGCTCGGCCAGCTCGCTCTCGGGGTCGGCGTAGGCGCGCACCACGTCGGCCAGCGCGCCGGGCAGCCGGCGAGGGGTCTTCAGCTCCTCCTCCAGCTCCTCGCGCGAGAAGTTGCCCAGCGGATTGTGGGCCGCGCGGCCCGCGCGCAGGGCGCAGAGGTTGCCGCAGTCATAGTAGCCGAAGAGCAGGCGCACCTGCCGCGCGTCGTCGGCCGTGAGCTCCTCGAGGATCTCGGAGACGATCGCCGCGGCGTCGAAGCCCTTGGAGTCGGAGTCGAGCGCGTACTCGCGCAGCCCCGCCACCAGACAGTAATAGTTGGTCGCGAACATGTGCTACGCCTTGAACAGCATTTCGGAAACCTTGTCGCGCAGATACTCCGAGAGCAGCGCCTCGACGTCGGACTCGGAGAAGGAGATGTAGTAGCCGCCATCCTTGGCGCCCACGCGGAAGCCCGTGCGCACGCGGTCGGAGTAGCCCACCTCGATGCCCTCGGCGAGCAGCGCGCGGGCGCTATCGGCGAATGCGGCGTCGAGCTTCCGGCGGTCGGCCTCGGGCAGCAGGGCCACGAGCTCCACCTTGCCGGCGTCGGCGCCGTTCCAGTTGCGGGCCACCGAGAGAAGCATCTCGCGGATGAAGGCGGGGTCAACGACGGCCGACTTCACGCCCTCCGACGTGGCGCGGACCACGATCGCCCCGGCGATCTGCTGCTTGATCTTCGCCACGGCCTGCTTGCCGGCCAGCGCGATCTCGGCCATGGTGTTCTTCTCCACGTCCTCGACCCGCGCACGGGCCTCGCGCTCGATGGCGTCGGCCTGGGCCTTCGCCTCGGCGACGATCTTCGCAGCCTGGGCCTCGGCGTCGGCCACGAGTTTGCCGGCCTCCGAGCGGCCTTTCTCCAGCCCTTCGTCGTAGAGCTTCTGGGTCAACTGTTGCAGTTTGTTTTCCATAGCGATCTATAATTTGATTATTGTTTTCGAAACGAGCGTACAAATATAAATAAAGATTCCCGAATTTACGATTTCCCCATCCGTTTTTCTTCGGCCCGGGCGACAATCTTTCGCTTCGGGAGCCCTCCGGGGCAAAAAACAGAACCTCGGGACCCCCGACGGCGACGATCCGCAACTTCGAGAAGGAAAAAGCGGGCAGTGAAAATACAGCGCCGGCTGCGCAGCCTGTTCCCTTGCGGAGGGGGGGG
>Ga0073906_1001990_pt1 | contig 28863 bp, 17 predicted proteins | sample Inofromicrocosms_FD_65485 | JGI IMG/M metagenome (GOLD analysis project Ga0073906, IMG submission 65485) | Mouse cecum microbial communities from Vienna, Austria - Inoculum for glucosamine and mucus D2O microcosms | ecosystem: Host-associated > Mammals > Digestive system > Large intestine >...
CTATGTCGACATAGAATTCGGTACCGGCTGTCTGAAAGTCACCCCGGCACACGACAAAAACGACTACATGCTCGGCAAGAAGCACAATCTTGAAACCATCGATATATTCAACGAAGACGCCACTGTTGCGGAATGCGCCGGAATGTATGTAGGCATGGATCGTTTCGACGTCCGCAAAGCCATAGCCGCCGATCTGCAGGCCGCCGGCCTGATGGAAAAAATCGAGGACTACACCAACAATGTCGGACTTTCCGAACGCACCAAAGTAGCCATCGAACCGCGCCTGTCGCTGCAGTGGTTCGTCGACATGAAGCATTTCGCCGAAAAATCACTTGCTCCGGTCATGGACGACATAATCCGTTTCGTCCCCGAGAAGTACAAGACCACCTACCGTATATGGCTTGAAAACATCCAGGACTGGTGCATCAGCCGTCAGCTGTGGTGGGGACACCGTATTCCGGCTTATTTCTATAACGACGGTGCCGACTTCGTCGTGGCACGCACGCCCGAGGAAGCCCTCGAAAAAGCCCGTGCAAAGAGCGGCAACACCGCCATGACGGCCGACGACCTGCATCAGGACGAAGACGCACTCGACACATGGTTCTCTTCATGGCTGTGGCCCATCACGCTTTTCGACGGCATCAACCGTCCCGGCAACGAGGAAATCTCCTACTACTACCCCACCGCCACTCTCGTCACAGGACCGGACATCATTTTCTTCTGGGTGGCACGCATGATCATGGCCGGTTATGAATACGTTGGAAAGCAGCCTTTCGACAATGTATATTTCACCGGAATCGTCCGCGACGCAATAGGCCGAAAAATGTCGAAATCGCTCGGCAACTCGCCCGACCCCCTCGACCTTATCCGCGACTACGGTGCCGACGGCGTACGCATGGGACTGATGCTTGCCGCTCCGGCAGGCAACGACATCATGTACGACGACAAATTATGCGAGCAGGGTCGCAACTTCTGCAACAAAATCTGGAACGCATTCCGTCTGGTGGCATCATGGCCTACAGACACCGCTGCCGCACAACCTGAAGTATGCCGTCTGGCCGATAGCTGGTTCGAATCCAAACTTAACGAAACCATAGCCGAAGTAAACGACCTCCTTGAGAAATTCCGCATCAGCGAAGCTCTTATGACAGTCTACCGTCTGTTCCGCGACGATTTCTCATCATGGTATCTCGAAATGATAAAACCGGCATACCGGCAGCCTGTCGACGGACACACATACACTTCGGTTGTAGCATACTTCGAAAAACTGCTCTGCCTGCTCCACCCGTTCATGCCATTCATCACCGAGGAAGTATGGCAGGCGATCGGCGAACGGCCGGAGGGCACATCGATAATGTACGCTACCTACCCCGAAGCCGGAAATACCGACAGCGCCCTGCTCGCCGCAATGGAGCTTACAAAAGAAATCGTCACGGGCGTGCGCGGAGTGCGTGCCCGCAAGAACATTCCTCAGAAAGAAGCTTTGACACTTCGGGTTATAGGACAGCTCGATTCCGCAATGCACCCCATGATAAAGAAACTCGCAAATGTCGACGAGATTGTGACAGGTGCCGAAAAGGATGCTGCCGCACAATCCTTCATGGTAGGAACTCTCGAATTCAATATTCCTCTGGCAGGTTCCACCGACGTTGAAGCCGAAAAAGCACGCGTACAAAAGGAAATCGACTATCTGCTCGGATTCAAGGCATCCATTGAGAAAAAACTCTCAAACGAGCGCTTTGTCAACAACGCACCCGAAGCGGTCGTAGCGGGAGAACGCAAAAAATTATCGGACGCCAATTCAAAAATCGAAACACTGCGCGAAACCCTCGCTGCTCTGAAATAAATAAACTATCACATAAAATAAACAGAGGTCCGACAAGATTGTCGGACCTCTGTTTATTACCCATATCTGCTAACGCGTATGGCCTCGGCTGAGAAGCCCGACAATCCATAGCAGTACGACAGCACCGACTACAGATGTGATCAGACTGCCGATAATACCGCCGGTATGTATGCCGACAAGACCGAAGAGCCAACCGCCGAGTACCCCGCCGACAACTCCTACAATAAGATTTATAACAAGCCCGAAGCCACCTCCGCGCATAAGCTTGCCGGCAATGAAGCCTGCAAGAAGACCAATAAGTATAAACCAGATAAATGACATGACTTTTATGTTTTTAAGTTAGACATTTTTATGCCATAAAAACACACGTTCGCGGCCGACGGTTCAGTCACTTATGATATTTTTGCCTTAGCACGTCCCGAGTAGGCGCTATCCTTGAGTTTTGCAAACGCGCGCAGGTACTTGCGCATCGACGACACCATTTCCTGTGTTTCCTGAAGAACGTTCATATAGACATAAAGCACGCTCATCGCCTCCGGATCGCCTTCGTGCAGATTGCTGTAAAGCCTGTGGTATGACTCGGAAATCATATCTTTTATCCGGTCACAGCGCATACGCAGCAAATCCACCGATTCAAGACTTTCACCGGCAATCATACTGCATGTTCCTTCAAAAAGTTCTCCGACTTTAGCCGATATTGTTTCCGATTCAGCTATATAATGCCCTGGCAGAGTTCTGAAATTGTTCTCCACATGCTCCTTGCAAACCTCATTTATACGTCGTAAATTATAAAGCATCGACATGCAGCAGTTGTTAGCCAGATGGAACCATGCGCTTTTCTCTATAGCTACCGGACGGCTCACTTGCCTTAGGCACAATGTTTCCTTGCGGCGGTCATTTTTCAGCTCCTGTTTATGATTTTTAAGTATGCGCTCCGTCCTGTCAAGCGTACGCAAATCCTCTCGCACGAACGCCGTGCACATAAGCGAATAACATTCGCCGGCAGACACAAGGAATTTCTCCTGACAATCTTTGATGTACATAAACAACAGAGGCCATGTTTTCGACTGATCCTTTGTCGACAATATTGCCTGGAACATCACATCGCCTTTTTCTTCTGTCTTGGCAGCACGAAAGCGCCTGTTACTCCTTATTATTAAAAATATCGTCAGAATCCCGAGAGCGAACATAGCCCAATGTCCGCCATAATGCATGAGCATGACTATGATACCGGCGCCTATGAATGCCGCACCGGCTGTCAGAAACCATCCACCTATAACCGAAATCACGCCTGTAATTCTGAATACCGCACTTTCCCGACCCCAGGCCCTGTCTGCCAGCGATGTACCCATGGCCACCATGAAAGTGACAAAAGTAGTAGACAACGGAAGTTTCATCGACGTTCCCAAAGCTATCAGCGCACCGGCAAGGACAAGATTGACAGCAGCACGAACGAGGTCGAAAGACGCACCCTGCTCCACTGTCATATTTTTCGTGTCGAAACGCCTGCCCACCCAAATGCGCATCCCAGCAGGAGCTATATGCCGAAGCCATCCGAGTCCTGAAAGCGACCACCTTACAAGACGTCGCGCGATACGCGACGATCCGAACATCTCGTCGCCGGAATCACGGCTGCCAAGACCGATCTCAGTCTGTGCCACCTTCCGCGCTTTTTTTGATGTCGAAAGAGCGACAACCATTATGACTCCTGCGCCAACCAGAAACCAGAACGATGTGTCCGACGGTCCGTTAAGCGAATTCATCATGAATGTGCGCGGGTTTCCTTCGCCAAAGGCGGCATAATCACTGAAAGCCGCAAGTCCGGTAAGCGGCACCCCGATGAAATTCACAAGGTCATTGCCTGCAAAAGCCATCGCAAGAGCAAATGTGCCCATAAGGACTATGACCTTTAGAACATTCACCCCGAATATATGGAGCAACTGCATCAGCAATGTGAATCCGGCAAAGCAGCATCCAAGCAACGGAAGTGTATGGACATCGATCCATGTCTTTACCTCAGGAGTCATGAACACCAGATCCTTGGCGCCTTTCAGCAATAGGAAATAGACGATCGCCGTAGAGCAGATACCACCGAAAACACCTATTTTCCACTTAAGCCTGCAACGGTAATCGAAAGTGAAAATCAGTCTGGAAATAAATTGTACCACGCTACCGAAAAAGAATGCTATAGCCACAGAAAGAAATATTCCGATAATCACCGACAAAGCCTTTTCCGTATTCAACAGATCATTCAGGCCGGAACCGGTGGCTTCCGACGCCATTTTGATCAGCGCTACGACAAATGTAGCTCCAAGCAACTCGAAAACCATCGAAACAGTAGTCGACGTAGGCATACCGAGGGTGTTGAACACATCGAGCAATATAATGTCCGTCACCATCACAGCCATAAAAATACAGATGATATCGTAGAACGAGAAATGTTCAGGACGGAAAATGCCGTGACGTGCAATATCCATCATGCCATTACTCATGGCCGCACCTATAAATACTCCCGCAGAAGCCACTATAAGCACCCTCCGGAATGATGCCGCCCGCGAACCTATCGCCGAATTCAAAAAATTTACTGCATCATTGCTCACTCCCACCGACAGGTCGAAAACCGCAAGAATGAACAGAAAAACGACAACACACAGAAATAAAAATTCCATAAAGCATACTTTAAAATTTTACACTGCAAAGTAAGCCCGCTTTTATTTCATAAATATTTCATTTTCCTTAAGCAATAATTAAATCGCACAAAAAGCAACGCTATTCTTTCCGCAACGTGAATATGAAAACAAGGCCGCCTCCACGACGGTTTTCCACACGTATATCGCCCCCGTGCCATACCACGGCATTCCTGACAATAGAAAGACCAAGCCCGGTTCCTCCGACACGGCGGGAACGGCCTTTGTCGACACGGTAAAAGCGCTCGAACAGACGCGGAAGATGCTCGGGAGCCACACCGCAGCCATTATCGGCGACAATGAATGTCAGACTGCCACAATCGTCGCCGCAGTCCGGACAGCTAAGTTCTATCCTGTCCCCTTCGGAATATGCTAGAGCATTGTCGACAAGATTCCTGAACACAGATGCAAGTAACTCAGCATTGCCCGTGACCATTGTCCCGCGAGCGATTCCATTCTCCAATATCACCGCTTTTTCTTCGGCAATAAGTTCATACTCGCTGCACACTTCGGCCGCTACTGCTCCTGCATCGACCACTTCCCTGGCTATAGAATCACCACCGTCCTCCATACGCGTTATAGCCGAAACATCGGCAAGCAGGCGGCCAAGCCTTTCGTTTGCCGCATGACACCGTCTGATAAAGTCATCGCGCCTGTCGTCGGCAAGGTCCTTATGGTCCATCAATGTTTCAAGACAAAGTTTCATGGCCGCGACAGGTGTTTTCAGCTCATGGTTTATATTGTTTGTCAGCTGCCGCTTTATCCTTATTTTTTCCTGCTGTTCGTGCAATGCCGCGCGATGCTCGCGGTCGCGGTCAGACACTGCTTGTTGCAGACGCGCGTATAATCTTACGATATGACTGGATATGTCGCCCAGCTCATCATGCGGGAACGGTTCCGTATCGAATATGCGTTCTCCCCTTTCCGCCTGCTCCGCAAAACGGTTCAGTCTGGACACATGCTGTCCGAGCCGTCTGGTAGCATAATAGCCTATTACACACATAACCATGCTTATCAAAGCCAAAAACCACATAAAAGTAAAATCGGCGGAAAGCAGCCCGGTCAGGCTTACCGTGTACGGTACGGCACTGCGGACTATATACCGCTCGCCCTTTTTTGCCGAATAGAAGTAGGCATTGTCTGTCAGTTCGCTGTTGCGGCGTACATCGAATCCCTCTCCCTTACGGATAGCGTCGGCAACTTCTTTCCGACTCAAGTGGTTAGGCGATGCCAGCACTCCCGGCTCGACCTGAGCGGTAGCTTCGTAAGGCAAAGTGTTGTCGTAGGCGATACGCCCCATGTAGTCTATCACACTTATCCTCAGACCGCAGAACGAGTCTAAGATAAGTTTTTCAAGCTCAGGTAATGAATCGCCGCGTTCAATCCCTCGCAGAAAGATATCATTGACAAGCTGCAGACGCCCGTTCAGTTCCTCGGCCTTGGACTCTTTCTCGCGGTAGTACTGGAATATCGCGAAACCTGTCACAAGAACCAATGAATACACCACCAGCCCTAAAAACAAGCGACGGTGATATGTAAGCCTATTCAATGAAAACATAACCATATCCGGATCGTGTCACTATATTTTTTCCATATTCCCCGAGTTTAGAGCGAAGGCGCGTGATGTTCACATCCACCACACGATCAAGAACCACCACTTCCTCCGGCCATATTCGCCTGATAAGTTCCTCACGCGAAAAAACAGTTCCCGGATTGGAAAGCAAAAGACATAAAATCTCAAACTCCTTGCGAGGCATTTTCACTTCTTTTCCGTCGACAGTACACATTTTCCGCGACGGAAATACTGAAAGCGTCCTGAAGGCGACACATTCCGATTTATCAGCCACGTGCTGCCTGTCGCAGCGGCGCAACACCGACCTGACGCGCGCAATCACGTTGCGCACCGAATACGGTTTTGTAATATAATCGTCGGCGCCGAGGTCAAGCCCCCCGATCATGTCCGCCTCCGAATCTCTGGCCGTGCAGAATATTATGGGAATCTGCGCAGTCTTTACATTATTTCTGACAATGGACGCGAGCTGTACTCCACTGATATCGCCCATCATAATATCAAGCAGTATCAGCGAGTAAGCGGAAATATCCAGCATCAGCGCTTCCTCGGCGCTGTAAGCCACATCAACTTCATATCCCTCCGTTTCAAGATTGAACCTGAGAAGTTCGCAAAGAGTTTCTTCATCATCCACTACAAGAATTTTCAACGGCTTTGGCATAGGAGTGCAATTTAATTTATCCATGTAAATTTACTACGATTTTCCAATTCAATCACATCCCGGATGCAAAGTTTAATAAAAACTTAACATACGCCACAGATTTAGATTTAACTCTTGTACGCATCTCAACAATTATCACTAACTTTGCGCTAAGTTACCAATTCATCACAATTCAACCCCGAAAGCTCCCATGCTTGTATTCTTCAAAAAAGGTGCCGACAAGGTCTTTGCAGTAGAAACCAACCACAGTTTCGACAAATCTGAAAAACAAAAGTTGAAATGGCTTCTTGGCGGAGCCACCCCTACAGCAGCCGGAAAGCTCGAAGGCCGCTATATAGGTCCGCGCAAGGAAATGATAACTCCATGGAGCACGAATGCCGTCGAGATCACCATGAACATGGGTCTTGCCGGCATTCGACGCATTGAGGAATTCGTCAGAGTAGCAGGCGGCAATGAATCCGCGCCAAACTACGACCCCATGCTCCAGCGCGTCTACGAGGGTCTTGACTCAACCATATTCGACATCGAAGAGAAAGCCGCCCCGATAGCCCGCATCGACGACATAGCAGCCTACAACACTGCCGAGGGACTGGCTCTCAGTCCTGAAGAAGAAGAGTATCTGTCGGCTTTGGCCGACAATCTCGGACGCCGCCTGACCGACAGCGAAGTATTCGGTTTCTCGCAAGTAAACTCCGAACACTGCCGGCACAAGATTTTCAACGGCACGTTCATAATCGACGGGCAAGAGATGCCTGAATCGCTGTTCAAACTGATAAAAAAGACATCGCAGACAAATCCCAACGATCTGGTATCCGCCTACAAGGACAACGTTGCATTCGTAAAGGGTCCTGTCGTCATGCAGTTCGCGCCCGAAAGCGCCGACAAACCCGATTATTTCGGAGAACGCTCGATCCGAACCGTTATATCGCTTAAAGCCGAAACACATAACTTCCCAACCACGGTAGAACCCTTCAACGGCGCCGCCACAGGCACCGGCGGTGAGATCCGTGACCGCCTCGGAGGCGGACGCGCAAGCCTGCCAATAGCCGGTACTGCCGTCTACATGACTTCCTATCCTCGCCTGTCGGCCGAACAGCGCTGGCAGTATGCCATGGACGAACGAAAATGGCTTTACCAGACCCCGGCCGAAATTCTTGTAAAGGCATCGAACGGAGCTTCGGACTTCGGAAACAAATTCGGACAACCGCTCATCTGCGGCTCTCTTATGACATTCGAGCACACCGAAGCGGATAAAAAATATGCTTTCGACAAAGTGATAATGCTTGCCGGCGGCGTAGGTTTCGCAGCCGCACGCGACGCCGTCAAAGGCGAACCGGAGCCGGGACAGTCAGTAGTACTTGCCGGCGGCGACAACTACCGGATAGGTATGGGCGGCGGAGCCGTTTCATCGGTCGACACCGGTCGATACAGCGGTGCCATTGAACTCAATGCCGTACAGCGTGCCAATCCCGAGATGCAGAAACGCGTGGCCAACGTGATCCGTGCGCTTGCCGAAAGCGGCGTAAACCCCATCGTTTCAATTCATGACCACGGTGCCGGCGGACATCTCAACGCTCTGTCGGAACTGATCGAGTCGACAGGCGGATTCATCGACATCGACGCCCTGCCTGTCGGCGACCCCACTCTATCCGACAAAGAAATAATTGGCAACGAAAGCCAGGAACGCATGGGCATGGTGATACGGGCTAAGGATATTCCTTTGGTAGAACGTATTGCCGAACGCGAACGTGCCCCGCTCTTTGTAGTAGGCCGGACAACAGGCGACAAGCGCCTGCGCTTCGGCCGCACATCGACCGGAGAAATGGCAATCGATCTCGGTGTCGACGACATGCTCGGAAATTCCCCAAAAACCGTAATCACCGACAGCACGCAGCCTCATAATTTTGAAAATGCCGTAACTTCACCCGACAAAATCACAGGATATATATCCGACGTGATGATGCTCGAATCGGTGGCTTGCAAAGACTGGCTTACAAACAAAGTCGACCGCTCTGTGACAGGACGTATCGCCCGCCAGCAGTGCGTAGGAGAAATCCAGTTACCTTTGAGCGACTGCGGCGTAGTCGCACTCGACTATCACGGACGCAAAGGCATAGCCACCTCAATAGGTCACGCTCCGGCGGCAGCGCTCGCAGCTTCGGAATCCGCATCGCGTCTGGCAATAGCCGAATCGCTGACAAACATAGTGGGAGCCGACCTCGAAAAAGGCCTGCACAGCGTATCGCTGAGCGCCAACTGGATGTGGCCATGCAAAAATCCCGGTGAGGACGCAGCCCTCTACAGCGCCGTCCGCGCATGTTCCGACATGGCTTGTGCACTCGGCATAAACATACCCACTGGCAAGGACAGTCTGTCCATGACCCAGAAATATCCCGACGGCAGCAAAGTACAGGCACCCGGCACCGTAATCATATCGGCTGCGGCTCCCGTGCGCGACATCCGCCGAACGATATCGCCCGTACTAAAAAACACAAAGAACTCCACCTTATATTATATAGACTTTTCATGCGATGCCCTGGGACTCGGCGGCTCCGCACTTGCCCAGACACTCAACCGTGTAGGCAACGACGTCCCCGACGTAAAGGACACCGCGTATTTCTCGCGTGCTTTCGACACCGTGCAACGCCTCGTGCGCTCGCGAAAACTCGCCGCCATCCACGACGTCAGCGCGGGCGGTCTTGTCACCACCCTGCTTGAAATGACATTCGCCAACAGCCGAGGCGGACTCAACATGTACACCGACGGATTCGCGATTTTCGGCGAAGACGACCTTGTGAAGATTCTCTTCGCCGAAAATCCGGCAGTTGTCATACAGGTCGAGGACGACCGCAAGGAAAGCGTCGAGAAAATCCTCGACGATGCCGCACTGCGTTACTTCCCCGTGGCTTCGCCGTCGGCCGACCGAGTGCTGATGATTTCGCACAAAGACAGCGTGCACATGGTTAACATCGACACCATGCGCCGCCGCTGGTTCACTCCCTCATATCTGCTCGACCGCCTGCAGAGCGGTGAAGAATGTGCCCGAAAACGCTTCGACAACTTCTCCCGCCAGCCACTGCGGTTCCGTCTGCCGAAAGGCTTCAAAGGCTCTCTGGCATCGCGAGGTCTGGATGCTGTCAGAAAATCACGCTCCGGAATCCGCGCGGCCATAATCCGCGAAAAAGGTGTCAACGGCGACCGCGAGATGGCATATTCGCTCCACCTTGCAGGTTTCGATGTCCGCGACGTCCACATGACCGACCTTATGAGCGGTCGTGAAACACTCGACGACATAAACATGCTTGTGTTCTGCGGCGGCTTCTCCAACAGCGACGTCCTCGGTTCTGCAAAAGGTTGGGCGGGCGGCTTCCTATGGAACGATACTGCTGCCGCCACTCTGCGCCGCTACTATGACCGCGAGGACACCCTTAGCCTCGGTGTATGCAACGGTTGCCAGCTGATGATAGAATTGAATCTGCTTTTCGGCATAGGAGGCGAACGTCCTGTCGAGATGGCTCACAACCGCTCGCACAAGTTCGAGTCGCAATTCGTGAACATGACTATTCCGGAGAACAACTCCGTCATGTTCGGCCCGCTTTCGGGCGTACGCGCAGGCATCTGGGTAGCGCATGGCGAAGGCCGCTTCGTATTCCGCAAAGCCATGTCGGAATTCAACATAGTCGGACGTTATTCCTACAAAGACTACCCTGCTAACCCCAACGGTTCCACCGGCGCTGTGGCGGCACTGGCTTCGGCCGACGGACGCCATCTCGCAATGATGCCGCACCTGGAACGTGCCATATTCCCATGGCAATGGGCATACTGTCCTTCGGCTCACCGCAACGATGAGGTCACCGTATGGCTCGACGCATTCGTGAACGCACGTCGATGGATAGAAGAAAAGACAGCCGCCGGAAAGTAAACTCCGGCGGCCGCCCCCGAGGGGTATGATAACAAGGTTTAACACCGGCATTTTTTGTTTTATCAACACATTTTTCGTATTAAATAACGAAAAATGACTACCTTTGCCCGTCTAAACCCGTTATCACACGATTTCAATATAATAATTAAAAATACATTATTATGAGTTTAAACATCATTGTGCTTGCAAAGCAGGTGCCCGACACCCGCAACGTAGGCAAAGATGCGATGAAGGAAGACGGCACTATCAACCGTGCCGCCCTGCCTGCAATCTTTAACCCTGAAGACCTGAATGCCCTTGAACAGGCTCTTCGCCTGAAAGATAAGAATCCCGGTTCTACTGTCACCATCCTTACAATGGGACTGCCCCGTGCGGCCGAAGTAATCCGCGAAGCTATCTACCGCGGCGCAGATGCCGGAATCGTACTGACAGACCGCGCTCTCGGCGGCGCCGACACACTGGCTACATCATATTCCCTGGCTCAGGCTGTCAAGAAATTCGGTAAATGCGACATCATCCTCGGCGGACGTCAGGCTATCGACGGCGACACAGCCCAGGTAGGTCCTCAGATCGCCGAAAAGCTCGGTATTCCCCAGGTGACATACGCCGAAGAGATTCTCGACCTGAATAACGGATATGTAACTGTCAAACGCCGCCTCGAAAATGGTGTTGAAACCGTAAAGGCTCCTCTGCCCTGCGTGGTCACAGTCAACGGCTCTGCCGCCGAATGCCGCCCGCGCAATGCCCGCCGCGTGATGAAATACAAATACGCCGTATCGCCCAGCGAAAAAGAGAAACTGAGCGACGATCTGAAGAAAATCGTTGACGAGCGCCCTTATCTGCAGCTCGCCGAATGGGGTGCCGCATACGTCGATGCCGATCCCGAACAGATCGGTCTGGCCGGTTCGCCCACAAAGGTAAAAAACGTGGAAAGCGTGGTGTTCACCGCCAAGGAGAACCTCTGCTTCGCCGGCAACGACGACGCCGCACTCGAGAATCTCATCAAGGAACTGATCACCAACCATACCATCGGCTAAAAGCATTACTAAAATGTCAGACAACAACAACCTCATAGTATACTGCGAATTCGAGGACGGCAAAATCGCCGACGTCAGCCTCGAACTCCTAACGAAAGGCCGCGTGCTGGCCGACCGTCTTGGCGTGAAACTCGAAGCCATCGTAATCGGCGACAAGCTCGACGGCATCGAAAAACAGCTCTTCCCCTTCGGCGCCGACACTGTCTACAAAGTCGAAGACAAGCGCCTCTATCCCTATACATCCAATCCCCACGCAGCCGTACTGATCAACCTTTTCAAGGAAATCAAGCCTCAGATCTGCCTGATGGGAGCAACATGTATAGGACGCGACCTCGGTCCCCGCGTATCGTCCTGCCTCCACAGCGGACTCACCGCAGACTGCACTTCGCTTGAAATCGGCGACCACAAAGATCCGAAAACAGGCAAAGAATACACTGATCTGCTCTATCAGATCCGTCCCGCATTCGGCGGCAACATCGTTGCAACAATCGTAAACCCCGAATGCCGTCCGCAGATGGCCACCGTCCGCGAAGGCGTGATGAAAAAAGAAATCTACAACCCCGACCACAAGGGCAATGTAGTCAACCTCAACGCTTCGAAATATGTAAGCGATGCAGACTTCGTTGTAGAGATCATCGACCGCCATATCGAAAAATCGAAAGTAAACATCAAGAACTCCCCCATTATAGTGGCCGGCGGCTACGGCGTAGGCAGCAAAGAAAACTTCCAGCTGCTCTTCGACCTTGCCCAGACCCTTGGCGGTGAAGTCGGCGCATCGCGCGCGGCTGTCGATGCAGGATTCATCGAACACGACCGTCAGATCGGCCAGACCGGTGTGACCGTACGCCCCAAGCTCTATATCGCATGCGGCATCTCAGGTCAGATCCAGCACATAGCAGGTATGCAGGAAAGCTCCATCATAATCTCGGTGAACAACGATCCCAACGCGCCGATCAACACCATCGCCGACTACGTTATCACCGGCGACATTGAGGAGGTTCTCCCCAAACTCATCAAATATTACAAGAAAAACTCCAAGTAAGACACCGACAATATGGCTAATTTCTATACCGACAATCCCGCTCTCAAGCATCACCTCCACCATCCCCTGATGCGCAAGATTGTCGAACTCAAGGAACGCAACTTCACGGACGCCGTGAAATTCGACTATGCGCCCTTCAACTATGAGGACGCCATGGACAATTATGAAAAGGTTCTTGAAATCGTAGGCGACCTCTGCGGCGGCCTGATAGCCGACAATGCCGAAGGTGTCGACCATCAGGGCGCATCCTGCGCCGACGGCCGTGCCATATACGCCGACGGAACAGTCGAGAACCTCGAAGCCTGCCGTAAAGCCGGCCTGATGGGCATGTCCATGCCTCGCCGTTACGGAGGCCTTAATTTCCCCATCACACCCTACATCATGGCTGCCGATATAGTCAGCCGTGCCGACACAGGTTTTGAAAACCTGTGGGGACTTCAGGACTGCGCCGAAACACTTTACGAATTCGGCAACGAAGAGCAGCGTCAGAAATATATTCCCCGTGTATGCGACGGTGAAACCATGTCGATGGACCTCACCGAACCCGATGCAGGCTCAGACCTCCAGTCCGTAATGCTGAAAGCAACTCAGAAAGAGGACGGCACATGGGTGCTCAACGGTGTAAAGCGCTTTATCACCAACGGCGACAGCGACATCCATCTGGTGCTCGCACGCTCCGAGGACGGTACAAAGGACGGCCGCGGCCTGTCGATGTTCATCTACGACAAGCGCAACGGCGGTGTAAGCGTGCGCCGTATCGAGAACAAGATGGGCATCAAAGGTTCGCCTACCTGTGAACTCGTCTACAAAAACGCCCCCGCCGAACTCTGCGGTTCACGCCGCATGGGTCTTATCAAATATGTGATGGCTCTTATGAACGGCGCCCGTCTGGGCATCGCCGCCCAATCGGTAGGCGTCAGCGAAATCGCATACCGCGAAGCCCTCGCCTATGCCAAAGAACGCAAACAGTTCGGCAAGGCAATCATCGAGTTCCCCGCCGTTGCGGAACTTATTGCCGTAATGAAAGCCAAACTCGACGCTTCCCGTACTCTTCTCTATGAAACCGCCCGCTACGTAGACCTCTACAAGGTGTACGAGGATATAGCCCGCGAACGTAAACTTAGCGACGAGGAACGTGCCGAAATGAAGCGCTATAGCCGTCTGGCCGACGCCCTTACCCCTCTGGCAAAAGGGCTTACCAGCGAATACTGCAACCAGAATGCATACGACTGCATTCAGGTACACGGAGGTTCAGGCTTCATGAAAGACTATGCCTGCGAACGCGTATACCGCGACGCCCGCATCACCTCCATCTACGAAGGTACGACTCAGCTTCAGGTTGTCGCAGCTATCCGCCACGTCGGCGCCGGAACATACCGCAGCCTGATGGACATGTATGCCGCTACCGATTTCAAAGCCGAACTCCGTCCGCTGGCTGAAAACCTCAAGGCTCTGACCGCCATTTACGAGGAAGCCGCAGCCGCAGTTGCAGCGACAGGCTCGACCGAATACAACGACTTCATGGCTCGCCGCCTGGTAGAGATGGCAGGAAACATCATCATGAGCTACCTGCTTCTCACTGACGCCAACACCGACGACATGTTCACTGCCTCGGCTCACATCTACAACAAGATTGCCAACGCAGAAGTAGCCAAGCACGCCGAATTCATACGTAACTTCAAGCCAGAACAGCTCGAATACTACAAAGCCTGAATCTCCTGATTCAGGAACACGTAAACCTTAACACGGACCGTTTTGCACATATTTTGCAAAACGGTCCGTGTTTTTTATAATAAATTCACTACATTTGCCAAAAGCGAAACAGGATCATGATACAGGACGCAAAATACCGGCTATACCAGGACTTTCTCGAACAATTCCCTCTTGAAAGTCTGGAATACATGACACTTGAGAAATACACCAACCTCAACCGCGACGATTCTTTCTGCTACTGGCTGGAGTTCAAGACACTGCCACTGGGTTCTATCGGTGGCGGAGCCTCCTATAAATTCAATATTTTCCAATACGCAAAATCCCCCGGATACAACAGCAAATATCGTCACGATGACAAATATTCATGGTATGCACGACTGGGCGAAAGTGCGGATGAAGCATTTGCCAGAACAAAAGAACTGATTGTCAGAATAGCATATCTTGCATCCGAAGGGAATCTGGAAGCTATCGACCGAATCCGCGGGATCGGACATGCGTTCAAATGGAAAATAGCGTTCATGTACTCCGGCCTGCGGATTGTCCACATTTATAACCTCGACGACCTCCGCAATGCCGCCTTGGAAATGGGGATGGAACATGCGGATAAAGCTTCGGCTTCAGCAATACAACGCTTTCTTGCCGAACGGCAGGACGGACGGGATATTTTCGAATATTCCGACTATCTGTGGGCATTGTCACAAAGCAGCGAACACCGTCTGAAACATAAACTGATAAGGCCTATTGAAAAAAGAACAAAAAAATACCCCAGCTGGAGGGAAATGTACCTACCGGTGCTGAGATACATGAGCGATGGAAAAACGGCTGAATACAAAGCGTTGTTCCGTTATATAGGAGAATATTACGGCTGGACACAAGAAGATTTCGACATTCCGAAACTCGACGGCACATCTCTGCTCGAGAACAGGATAAGATGGTCGGTCCATAAACTGAAACACGAAAAACTGATCCAACTCGCACCCGATCACAAGGACGGCAAATTCATAATAAGACCCGAAGGTCTGGCCTGGCTTGAGGCGAATGATCCGGAATTCAGAAAAAACGGCAAATACACCGATTCCGATTTCCTTAATGACGTATTTATGGATTCCGAATCCTTATTCAAGCTCAAAGAGCTTGTCAAAAACAAGAAAAACGTAATCCTGCAAGGTGCTCCGGGCGTAGGCAAGACATATTCCGCCCGTCGTCTGGCCTACGCCATTATGGGCGAGAAAGATGACAGCCGCATAGAGATGGTACAGTTCCATCAGAATTACTCCTACGAAGATTTCATCATGGGTTACAAACCCACCGACAACGGAGGATTCGGTCTTAAGGAAGGCTCTTTTTTCAAATTCTGTAAACGAGCCTCTGCCGATAAAGACAAGAAAGACTATTTCTTTATAATCGACGAAATAAACCGCGGGAATCTCAGCAGGATTTTCGGCGAACTGCTGATGCTTATCGAACGTGGATACCGCGGCACCGGTCTGAAACTGGCATATACGGACGAAGTTTTCACCGTTCCGGAAAATCTGTATATCATTGGCATGATGAACACCGCCGACCGCAGCCTCGCCATGATAGACTACGCCCTGCGCCGACGTTTCAGTTTCTACAATATCCACCCCGGATTCGAAACGCCGGGCTTCAGGTCAGAAATATCAAAATACAGTGACATACGGGTTCCGAAAATCATCGAGGCCATCTGCCAGCTCAACGACACGATAGCCCGCGACAATTCCCTTGGCGAGGGATTCAAAATAGGTCACAGCTATTTCTGCGGACAACCCGATGACTCGCTATGGATCGAGAATACCATACGTTTCGACATCTTGCCCATGCTTGAGGAATACTGGTTCGACAACAGAGATAAATTCGGGCAGGAAAGCTCGCGTCTTCTCAATCTTCTGAAATGATAAAGGATAAAGGCATACTGATAAAAAACATCTACTATATGCTTACCTATGCTTTTCAGGAGCTTAGGAAAAACACATACGACAAAATCGCGGTCGAGGATTTCGAGGAAGCCCACGATCTTTTCGCTGAAATTATTGTCAAAGGACTATCGGCACAGCTTAAACAAGGGCTGCACCGCAGCTATGTCGTATGCCGTGACTCGCTGACCACACTACGGGGAAAACCCGACATGGCAGCTACTATAAAGAATTATGCCAAAGGCCGTCAAGAACTCACATGTGAATTCGACATGTTTTCCGAGGACTGCCTCTTCAACCGCATATTGAAAACGACAATATCCCTGCTGATACATCATCCCGCTGTAGGGCCTCAAAGGAAAGCAGCCTTGCGCAAGCTGATGCCTTTTTTCATCAATGTCGGCGAAACAGACATAAAAAGCATATATTGGAACAGCCTCCGGTTCGACCGCAACACAATGAGGTACCGCATGCTCATCTATATATGCTATTTTGTAATAGATAATATAATAATGACTGACGAACAAGGCGATTATGGAGTATACAAATTTTCCGACGACAAAATGTGCCGCCTTTTCGAGAAGTTCGTTCTGGAATATTACAAAAGGCATCACCCCGAACTGCACCCGAGAGCGCGACGTATTGCATGGAACATAATCGAAGAAGAAAGTTCAGTTAGCTCCATGCCCGTCATGCAGACCGACATATTCATGACCGCCGGTGAACGGACTCTTATTATCGATACAAAATATTACGGGAAAACCATGCAGAGCCATCATGACAAAGCTACAATCCACAGCAACAACCTGTATCAGATATTCAGCTATGTCATGAACCACGACTCTGCCCACACCGGCAATACAGACGGAATGCTGCTATATGCACGCACAGGCGAGGAAATACAACCCGACGGCCAGATAAAATATCCTGACGGAAACACAATCTGTTACAGAAATCTGGATCTCAGCCTCGACTTCAACGGTATAAGGCAACAGCTTGAGAATTTAATAAAGCCTTATATACAAAGCATATAAATTTTATTTGACCGGCCGCACAAGCCTGATAAAACAGGCGTCTGTGTTTCCACTCATTGCATTGTTGCCGAAGCCCTCGAAACCCATGGTATAGTAATTGATATCGAATGCCGAAGAGTAGGTATAAATCTCGAATTCTTTGCCATTGATTTCTTTCTTGGGCAATGTGCCTTCATAAAAATGCTGATGCCAGTATATCGCACCCGGATACTCATACAGGCGATAGAACATCGGACGTGTGCTAAGAAAGTCCCTGTAAGTATTCACATCCATTTTTGTGGCACGGTTGGCATAGCGCATAACGCCCTCGGTTTCACCGTTCAGCGCACCCCCTTTTCGGCGGCCATAACCGGTCATTCCGATAGGGAAAAATATCTGTGCCCAGTTACGGTTGTTATAGACAAAGACACCCCGCATGCCTTTTTTCGAAGGAGCGCCGTTCTCGTCTGCATAACCGTAGGCATCCGATGTCGCAGTCTGTACTTCTGTCGCTCCATCCCCATAGAGAACACCGTATGCCTTGCTTACGACAAAATCCATTTTCTTGGCATCGTCGGAAATAAACGTATAGAAATCTTCCCCGGTAGGAATCCTCCAGGATTTGTCGCCGCCATCAATCTCCCATTTATAATAAGATCGGTTCAATGTGTTATCCGTAACAATCATCCCGTTGTCGTGCGGCATTTCCCCCCATACTTTCCATTTCGTCGTACCGTCGCTCATAAGCATTTTCAGAGCACCGGGATTTTTCCCAAGTCCTTTCGACGGATCCGTATTGTTCTGAGCAAGAATCGCATCCTTGCTGCAATGGCGGAAAAGCGAGCCTTCCTGTGCCGGATTAACTGTCATCACAGGCACATTGCCCTCGAAATGATGTACATTGAACGTGCTCCACAGCAGTTTTCCATCGCCGACAAGATCTATTTCGTCCTCAAATCCTTTACGGCAGAAAATATCGTGCTCGCACGAAAAATCATGATAACGCACCCTTACTACCGCACAACCTTTCGCTCCGGTAAAATTTATCATAAAATCGACAGGATGCTCCGTTTCGCCCTCTATTCGCGATACCATGTTCTGAGGGCGGTTGCCGCTTCCCGATCCGGCTTCCGTAGTACTGAGTGTTACGATCTGCGGCGATCCTGTCGCCGTAAGTACCTCGGCACTCCATTTGCCTATTGAATTAAAAGCCTCGAACACGGTGGCATGCTCACTCGGCCGGCGCGTGAGAGTGACATGGAACGGATCATTGTTCTTCATGCTGCGCCATACGCCTTTGGGATTCTCCACGCGGCGGACCTGTACCACATCAAGCATGACAGGTTTGAAGCCGGAAACAGGCCTGGCCGACTCTCCGATGCCGTCGACGACCGTGAATGTCACAACGGCATGGCGAGGATATTCCGTATACGGATTATTGCCCGTAAAGCCTGTCCACGTGACAAGTTCTTTCGCACGGGTATAAAGCGGGATATTGAACACACGCTCCAATACCTGATCCTTTGAACCAAGCAGAGTCGCCTCGACAAAATATCGACCGTTTTCTCCCACATCATTGGAATCATAAGCACCAGGCTCTGTAGTATAATATCTTACACCTTTCTCTCCACTCTCATAATGTTCGTCCAAGGTTGTATAAGCTAATGACTCATCATATTCACTCGAAGGAATACCTTCGTAGCCCGGAGCCTCGATTTTCACGACATTAGTCTGACGAAGCGAAAGGAAACCGAGATAGTTCTTATCGTATTTCAGAGGAACAGGCGAAAAGAAGTCGTTGCCCACAAAAGGGAAATCATTGGAACCGTCGCCCCACGGACGGCAATTGTTCTCTTTTATCTCAGCCTTCAGATAGCAGCCGGCAGGTATATCACCGCTCACTTTCACCGTAGTCATCATCTTTTTATTGAAAAGATAGCTGACATATTGCGGCGAGGCTACCTGAATTCCTCTTTCGTGAGAATAGACTATATGCCAGTCGGCATCATTGCCATAGCCCTTGAATCTGAGTGTCAGCTGATAGTGCGTATTACGTTCTGCATCGAAATCGCTGTCTGTATCCTTGCCGAGCATAAAACGGTAAAGAATAGGACCTTGCCCTACATGACCGTCGGATGTAGAGCAACGGTACCATCCGTGTACTTCTACGTATGTTCCGTAGGCCTTGCCGTCCTTCCATCCTGATGCCGGATCGCCGACTATAGGTTCCGGATTATCGATCTTGTTATTTCCGTCGGAATCCTGCAACTTACAGCCCGAACGCCCCTTTCCCTGCATATTCTCATAAAAAAACAATGACTTCGCGGCATGAGCATGACGTTTGTCAATTCCGGTGATGTCACTACCCTCTTCCCCTTTTCCGAGATAGGGATGTGCCGTGTTGCATACGTGCAGATAATTTCCGGGAGTCAGCATTCCGTTGGATTCCAAATTCTGAATCACCTCCACATCGCCGCGGTATATCAGTCCGTTTGCGGCAGAATACCGTTGCACCGGCGGCAGCATGGCATCGGGAGAGGAAGAAGAAAGATCTCGGCCGGGTGTATTAGGCAGTCCGAACGTGCAGTTACGCGGTATGTCGTAGAGCGACACGGAATCGATGAACACCTGCACATTGTCGTAGAGCTGCGTGCCGTCGAAAGCCACAGTCACTTTTGAAGCAAGCCGCCGGAGCCAACAATGCATTTTCACAACTTCCGTAGTCACAGCCACGGGAACATCGGCAGCGGCCGCCCCCCGGTCGGGAGCATTGGAAAAAGTGCCGAACATCTCGCTGTTGGCGGAAATATCGCCCACGATCCATGGCCGGGACACTGATTTAAGCTTATCACGGGTGCTATACTGTTCCGGCTGCAAATCGTCGGCATTGGCCACCGCATATATGTAATAGCGGCCAGTGCGTATATTGAAGCTGAACGTAACGCGACCACTGCTGTCATCCTGCAACTCCGATTCATGCGGCAGACGGTTATCGGCTCTGCTGTAAACCACGTTGCTTATTACTCCGGGCACATCGACTCCTGTACCGCCGTTCATGACAAGATAATCGCCGAGCAGAATGCCGTCATCCCCATACACGAACAGACGGAGCGAATTTATGTCCTGCATCACATCGCCGTTGTCAGCACGCGATTCCAACTCATTCTCTGCCGAAGGCTCGAAAGCGAGTTCTACAGAAAGCGGACGTATGCTGCCGTCGAATGTTCCTCCTATGCCGTCCGGCAATTCAATTTCATCGGTGCATGCGCATGACAATACCGCCAGAAAAACAGCCATCAAAGAGGATATGTATGTGGACTTCATCTGATAATTACGTGTTTAACGGTTTTTCGGAGCAAACGGATTCATGACAATCGTAGTCTTGTCAGGCAGATACCATCTTGAATGCTCGCGGTCGAAATAATAATATATCTCATTCGTTTCGTAGTCGCGGATGATCAGCCATCCCGTGGAAGTGTCGACATTGGCAAACGGGTCCTTAAGGCGTGTCGCGCGATCGGATGCGTAGAATATGTTATTCACCACATCATGGTAGCAGATAAACTGATAATTGTCGTCGCGCACTATGCTCCACCCGTTCACAGGATCACGGTCGATAAGGAAAGGATTGTTTATCGGGGTCTGTTTGTCAAGCCCGTAATATTGACCTGAATCAGGATCAAACCAATAGATTATGTCACTGTTCTCGTCGCGCACAGGCACAAGATCAACCCCGATCAGAAGGCCGTACTCAGGCCGCAGGTCTACTTCGTTGTATGGCACAATCTGTACGAGCGGCGAAGTAGTTTTGTTGACCGTAAAAACATACCAGTAGTTGCGCATTATGTCGAACGACTCCGAAGGCATACCGTCTACATAATATTTGAAATGCACTATATCCTCGGCATCAGCTCCCGCAAAACGTATATGTATGTTGGATTTCTGATTTTCAAGACGCCCTTTGTTGATATATTCCGGAATGTATCCCGTCCACGTTTCCCCGCCGTCATCGGATGAAAGGGACAGAGAACCGGCTATATCGGCACCGGCCGGAACGCGTGCGGCAGCCGTATAGTCTTTGTCGTAACTGTCGTGGACATAATCGGATTCGTCATATACGTAATCAGGCGCACAGTATCCACGTGATGAATAACGGCTGACGGACACACTCTCTATCGTATATGGACAATCAGGATTTCTCCGGACCTCGACTTTTGCGTAAGCACGTAGCATGTGTATGATTCCGGCGTCTATACGGTTCATAGAGCCGGGAGAAAGCACCTGCAGGCGTCCTATGCCGTAAAGGGGTATGGTATTGCTTTCGGAAAGCGTCATCTTCGAGGCTGAGAAATCATACATATTAGAATTGATATCGTCAATAGAAGTCACGCCCGGAATCAAGGTGTTTTCGTCGGCATAATCCGGCCAGTTTGCCATAGCCACAATCTTAAGCGGCTTAGCGTCGATTGTACCTGCCGGAATCACCGTTTCTATGCGATAGGTTTTCGCTCCCGGAATAACGGATTCGGCTATCACATCCTCGACTTTAAGCCCGGCAACATAGCGGTCGGCGGCATCGAACAGATAAAAACGGTAATTCCCTCCGGCCACATCGATATAGTTCTCATAGCCCTCGCCACGGTCGTAGTCATCGCCGAGATGACCCGGTGCGCGTGACGCCTGCGAGGGGTTGGTATCGCTGACCGTAAGGGTAAACACAGCCGACATATCGCGCATACCGCCGCTTTCCTGCTCTTCGATTGTAGAGCAGGCCACGGACAGACATGCTGCAAGAACAACTCCTACAGCATGTCGCAGCAGTATATTATGCGTATGTACGACGGTTCCGGATTTCATTTTACATCACATGCCGTCGACATTCTGAATAACCAGATGCCATGAGTTGATATATATCTGCTGGTTGGCCCAGCGTCCATTGTCGTCAAGGAAAAGAACCATGCTGTAATCGTCGCAGTAATCAAGATAGTCCTGGTCGGAAAGCTGATGATGACGTCCTTTCACCAACAGAGCATAATCGACCAATGGAATAGAAGCGACAAGCTCACTGTTGTCGTTGTATATACGGACCATGGCTTTGCGATCGGCCATAAGGCGTCCGACTGTTATATCGGCCACAGCCGCGCTGACAGCCGTTATGGCCCGCGGACTATTTTCGTCGGGCGATGTATAGTCGGGAACGTCAACTCCTGCAAAACCGGAGCGCTGCCGCCAAGGATAGTATGTCAGAATCTCGTCATCGGCAAGACTGTTGTCCCAATCCATCAGGCCGTTCTGCTCTGTAACGGTGAATGTGAATCGGCTTTCGTCCACTGGATCCCCTGAGAGATGCTGCAGGACTATATGCACGTCGTTAGTATTTTTTGTAAGATCCACTGTGAATATGTGAGTGCCCTGACTGTCGGGGAATACGGCATCAGCGAGTTTGCCGTGATACAGCCTCTGCAGATCGCCGGTTACGGCCGAGCCGTCAAGACCAAGATCAACTGGGTGTGTCGGTGTACGGTCGGTCAGACGGCATGTAAGACCAGTGAGATCGATAGCCTCGCCTACCGAAAACGATGTTGTGTGTCCAGGCCCGCACCATGCCACAAGCGTATATGTTCCCGGCGGGACGTCGACATCCATCATATAATCGCCTGAAGAAAGAGCTTCGCCGCTTTCATGCTTCCGCAGAATTACTTTCCCCGTGGAGCTGTCGACAACATATAGCGTCACCTCTTCCACTTCGGCAGAAAAGGCGTCGACATAACGGAGATTGCGTTCGTAGACAAAACGCACTTTGTAGTGCGGTGCGCAATCACCTTCATCATCGTAAATGATACTGTCACAGGCGACGGACATGGCGGCGGCAATAACAGCAGGCAGCAGGCGGACAAGTTTACGGACGATATATTTCACAATCACATTAATATATGTATAGGCGCCGCAGCGCTCGGAATTATCATGTTAAAAAGAGAGAGAGGCGGTAATTATTGGCGGAGAGAGTGTTGAAATGATGTCCTGCGGATACCGCGGAAGCATCCGCAGGACATCATTGATTATGGTGTATTGAATAAATACGTATTAAAGTGTCACGTTCTGTTTGACAATCTTCCAGGACAGGATGTTGATGCGGGCGGCAAGATAGTAGAATACATCTTCAGGATCGTCGGGTATGATGATTTCAGAGCCGTTCTCAGGATCGAATACACCATGGCCGACTTTTGAGAACTGCGATATGTTGAGCTGATACCAGTGATTGCGCACTACGCCATAATATCCTTCATCAGCCTTGTTGCCTGTCATTTCCACTGCTGCAAGATGTTCGATGGGAATCCAGTAGGTAGTGTAACCATCGTGGTGGTTGATTGCTTCTCCAGTCTGTGCTGCTGCAAGAAGAGCGGGAAGATCCTGATCGGCATTGCTTGTATCAGCCTTTTTGAAGTGGTCGCCGCTTTCATCGGTAGTCTTCACATAGAGCTGCTTGCTTTCGTCGGCAAGGATAATTTTCACCACACCGAGTTTGTTGCCATCTTTTTCTACTTTCAGATCTTCGGTTGAAACCTGTACATAGTCATTGACTGTGGCATTGTCCTCGGTTTTGCTTGCATCAAGATAGTAGAAGTTCAGTTTGCTTGACCCGTTTTTAATCTGGTTAAGCAGCGTAGCCATATAGTACTCGGTAGTAAAAAGCATTCCGCGGTATGTAATAAGGTCGATAGGTGTGCCGTCGGCTTTGCATACCTGTGTCTTGAGCACGACATGTGTTGTACGGGCTGTGATTACCGATTTGTAAGAAGCACCCTGAGGATCAGTCTTGTCTTCGGTAATCATATCAGGTGTATTGGTATTCTCATTGCAGTAAGCGACTTTTGCAGCCACATCTTCCAGACCGAACTCTTTGTTAAGCTCAGGAGCTGTGGTATAGTTCAGGAAAAGGTCGCTTTCGCCTGTCTGACCTGTTGTTATATCAATAGTCTTGCCATAGAGGCATGATTTCGACCAGTATGAACGCCATCTGTCTGCATCGTTCCATGTCCAGTTGGCGAAAGTCCAGTCAAGATTCAGCTGTTTGCTGAGATAGGATTTCTCGGCAGTACCGTTAAGCCCCCATCCTACGACCTTGAGATAGAGTTCGGCGTCGGCTGTATTGTCACCGTTAGTGCTGTTATCCACACCGGAGAGGGTCTGGTTGAGTTTATATAGGCCGTTTTCCGTCTTTGTGGCGGTGATAGCCACCTGAACTTTTGCAGCAAGACGCTCCACATAGACCTGAACCGGATTGTTATCCTGTCGGGCTGCGGCTTCCGAAGTATAGAAGTTCTTCGATTCAAGTTTTGTAGCCCAATAGTACTTGTCGTTGTGATTGTCCTTAGTACCTTTGAATGAAGAGGTAGTCATGACAAAATTGCCTTCGCTATTTTTATAATTGGCAAGAGAAAGCCCGGCGTTTTCAAGTGTAAGGCCTTCGGCATTGAAATCGGGAGCATTGATGACTGTCAGCATATAGCTGGGGAAAGTATTGGATTTCAGACCTTCCAGCACAAGTATGCTCTGTGTGCCTATATATTCGACATTGGGGCGGTCTGCACCCTGGTCGGTCACACCGGGTGTAAGGTCGGAAGCTGTGTGAACCAGATTGCCGTTCTCGTCATAGAAAAAGAAGCGGACGTTTTTAACCGAATGCTCGTTTTCAATGGCGCTGGGTGTAAGGTCACCGCCTTCTGTCGAACGCGAGGCATTGACGTCGTTGATAGTGATGGTCATATAGGCCAGTTCACCTTCAGGCTTGTTTTCACCGTTGCCGCCGTTTGCCGGTTCGTCGTTGGAGCACGATGCCAGCAAAGCGATGGCGGAGAAGCCTGCAAGAAATCCATTAAGTTTTTTCATTGCGTTGTGATTAGATGATTATTAAATAATAAGAATTATTTTTTTCCTGATGGTTTTATGAGATATTCTACAGTTTTACGGTTGCGGTGTGCCCGCAGTGCATCAAGTTCGCGGGCGGCAAGCTCAAGGCCTGCGTCGGAAGCCAGTCTGAAACAGCGGTCGGCACGATCAAGATCGCCCGTGGCGGCGGCAAGCACACCCCGCATATACGTCGCTTCCGCACTGTCCCCGGATCGGTCGAGATAAGCGGCCGCGGCCTTTGTATCGCCGGCTTTCATAGCTATTGTGGCGGCATTGAGATTCGCGGCCGCATCATGCGGAAAACGTTCTACGGCTGCAAGCATCACTTCATCGAAGGCGGGAGTTCCGCTTCCGTAGTGTGCGGCTATACGCTGGTAGTCGACCGGACGCAGGCGCTCGGGTGTCTTTTCATAAGCTTCAATCAGTTCTTCTATCGAACGATAGGTACGTATACGGTATCGGATCGTATAGTCGGAATGTCGCAGTGCAGGATAGACGCTGTCGAGGATCACCTTGTAGTCGGACGGATAGCGGCGACGCATCTCGTGATCCTTCGGGTCGGGTTGCATGTCGGAATCGATAATGCTCAAAAGCCCGTCGCGGTTGGGCAGTGTGCTCTTCTCTACCCATGCGCGTAGTCCCGCCCAGTCCTCCGGCTCGTAGTCGGTACTCATAATCTCAGGGGCGAAATGATAATGTTCGCGCACGTAGTCCTTCAAAGCCGCCGTACGCCCCATAGCCAGACGGACATTGTTGGAATATGAACCTTCGGGCGAGGCATAACCTTTGATTGTGATACGCGTTATTGTAGCGTCAGGATCGTTTTTCACCTTGTCTATCGACGCTATGATTTTGGCAATCTCGCGTTTGTTGCGGCGATATGACGGTCGTATTTCAGTTCTGTTGACTATAAAGTCGATGAATGCACTGCCTTCGGCTGTAAGTTCTATGGCTTCGTCACCCGTAAGCTCGACATACGGAGGCTTTCCTGTGGGCACAAAGGGCACTTCGGCAAAGTCGAGAGCGGCGAGCGGTGTCGCTTTTCCGGTCCGAGGCTTGTCGCAGCAATGCCCTTCGGTCTGCCCCATGTCGATGCGCGAACGTTCCATCCAAGGCATAAAAGGTACGGAAACCGTATAATTTACAAGCTCTTTTGAGCCGGCATTGTATAACATCTCACCGGCCTGAAGTCTATTATTGCGCAGATGCGAATAGTAGCGGTTACGGCCGGCGATGGTGACCGAGGGCAGAACTATGCTGTCGGAGCCTGAAACCGAACGCACGACGGGAGTATATACAATCTCACGGTCACGGCCGGGATTGATGTCATGCGGATCTATGACTATGTCGAGGCGCAAGAGGCTGTCGGAACGGCTCACATGGATCGAATCGACTTTCAGCACTGCGGCAAACGATGCTGTGCTTGTGAAAAAGGCCAGAGCCAATGCGGTAAATATATGTTTCATGATATACTATATTTTAGAACGCATAGACCAGATTAAGGGCAAGTTTAGTCGGTCCCACATAATTATGAGGATGGTTACGCTCTTGTCTTTGTCCGCAATCGGCACATTCGAAGCGTTCATATCGCGTATAAACCCAGCCAAGGCCTATTTCCGCTTCTATATTCCAATGACGTCCGAGAATCCACGAGTAACCGTAGGCTATACCGGCACCACCCATCCAGCCCTGGAAACGATAGTCGCGCAATAGGCTGAAATCGGTGCCGAGAAGTTTGAAATCCATATCGAGGTTTCCGAAATTGTACTGTCCGCCTATCAGATGCGCTCCTACAAAATGGCCTGAAAAAGATTCGCAGAACCAATAGCGCACTTCCGGCTGAACCGCCCAATGCTTCCACCGGTGGCCGTCGATAGCCCAGGCATTGAGATTGGCGCCGACTTCTCCTGTCCACTTATCTGAAAAGCGGACTTCGACAGCACCGTTCAGTGTGGCAGTGGCATCGTAAAGCAAATTGGTTTTTATAGTTGCCTTCTGGGCGCTGACAGACAAACTCCCGACAACACACAGCAGGCAGACGAAAGAAATCAGACGAAGATTCATGTAAATAATCTTATTTGATATTCCGAATGTGTTTCTGTACCTATTTTTTAGCAGGTGCAAATTTAATTTCCACAACAGGGACGCTTGTGCGCATCCGATAAAAAACTACTTTTCAAAAGATAAATTTAACAGACACACCTCCGGACAATAAGACGGACGCAATATTCGCATTCCGTCAAAAACGGTTGGTTCAGACACTTTTTACGGAATGCGAATCGGTATTTTTCAAAGCCTCGGCACGAAAATCACCCGGTGTAAGCCCGCCACGCATCCCGACAAAACTTCTGTGGAAAGTGCTGTGAGAGGCAAAACCGCATTGTTCGGCTATATCGGCAATAGACATATCCGGTTTTTCTACAAGCAGCCGGCAGGCTTCGTCGATACGATGTTCGCGTACCATATCGCCGAAACTATGTCCCAGCCCCTCGTTGAAAACACGCGAAAGATATGTCCGGTTAAGGGGAACAACGGCTGCTACATCGGTAAGTTTGAAATTATGCGAAAGGTACGGTTTCTCGTTTTCGAACCAGTCCTTTATTATCAGCGCATATTCCGGGATCTTCGACGAAAATGAATCTGACGAATCTGCTTCCGGCGATGTAAAATCATCATGATCAAGATTTCGGGAATAATAATTACGATAACGATATGCTTTTAAAGTCACGAGAGCAAAAAATGCCGCCGACAAAAAATAGAATGCGACAATCGACAAGTGTGAAGCTCCGAAAGCAATACACAATGTAGACAGACAAAGCAATGCAAGCGCCGCAAGATAACGGTAAAGGTTTCGACGTATTCGTGCCGCATCGGCATCGCATACAATGGCATCGCCACGATAGCGACGGACCAAAGACAATACGGCAGCAATGTACGCATAAGGGGTCAGCAGCACAACAGGACGCAACAGAACATCCACCCTGCCTATATTGTCCATGAAGTCGGCATAAGAAAGAATCTCTCTCCCATTTGCACCGGGAAGCCGTGTAGAACCCAGCAAAAGAGCCGACAGGCATACGGCAGGAACGAAAAAGAGTATGGCTCTGCGCTTTTCAAAACCTGATGATTTCAAAAATCCAAGAGGATATGAAAGCAATATGATATCCAGAAAAAGCGCTATCACAAGCAGCAATGGCGAAAGATATGTGGGAGAGTCATAGCCGGAAGGATAGAACACGCTCACAACGACAACCGTCAATGACCATATAAGCAAACCTATGCCGAGAGCACGCCGCGGCCGGCTGTAGCCATATCCTGACCGGAGCAATACTATTGCTCCGGCAATAGAGAACGCAAGGCACAGCAGACGGGCAAACGCAAGCGGCATAGACAAACCCGGAGCAAGCGATGTGATACAAGGCATAATGTGTGAGTTTTCAGAAATCAGGAGATAAAAAGATCCGTTTATTTCTTTGCAAAATTAGTATTTTCAAAACGACCGAGCCTATTCAAAAAAAAAAAAAAAA
>Ga0073906_1001997_pt1 | contig 28794 bp, 25 predicted proteins | sample Inofromicrocosms_FD_65485 | JGI IMG/M metagenome (GOLD analysis project Ga0073906, IMG submission 65485) | Mouse cecum microbial communities from Vienna, Austria - Inoculum for glucosamine and mucus D2O microcosms | ecosystem: Host-associated > Mammals > Digestive system > Large intestine >...
GGTGTAGGAGTTGCATTTAAAGTAATACAAGCAATAGGAATAGAATTAAAAATAGATGAAAAAGAATATTTAAAGTATTTAGATATTGTTGCAATAGGAACAATATCAGATATAGTTCCTTTGATAGATGAAAATAGAGTTATTGCAAAACTTGGATTAAAATTAGTTGAAGTAACTAAATCTCCTGGAGTTAGAGCATTACTTAATGCTTCTGCATATAAAGAAGTAAATTCAAATACAGTTTCTTTTGGAATTGCACCAAGAATAAATGCTTGTGGTAGAATGGGACATGAAAGAGATGCTTTAGATTTATTTCTTACAGAGAACATTGTAGAAGCAAATAGAATTACAAATATTTTAAATGAATATAATAAAGAAAGACAAAATATAGAAAAAAGAATTTTTGAAGAAGCGGTAGCAAAAATTGAAAAAGACCATTTAGATAAAAATAATAGTATAGTATTAGGTTCTGAAAATTGGCATCATGGAGTAATTGGAATTGTTGCCTCAAAAATAACAGAATTATATTTTAAACCAAGTATATTAATTTGTTTTGAAGAAAATGTTGGAAAAGGCTCAGGAAGAAGTATTCCAGGTTTTGATTTACATGGTGCATTATGTGCAACAAGTGAGTATTTAGAAAAATATGGTGGTCATGAAATGGCTGTTGGTCTTAGTTTAAAACAAGACAAGTTCCAAGAATTTATAAAAGCATTTGAAGAAAAAGCAGAACAAGCACATACAGAAGAAATAGTTCCTGTTGTAAAAATTGATAAAGAAATTTCTTTAAAAGATATAACTTTAGAAAATGTAAAAAGTTTAAATCTTTTAGAGCCATTTGGGGAAGCTAACAAAACACCAATTTTTATATATAGAAATTTAAAAATTGATTCAATTAGAGCTTTATCAGAAGGAAAGCATTTAAAATTAACCTTAAAAGATGCAAATACTATAATAAATGCAATAGGATTTAATATGGGGAAATATTCAGAAGAATATCAATTAGGAGATAAAATTGATATTATAGGAGTATTAGAAATTAACTCGTTTAATGGAGTGGAAAGTGTGCAAATTAATATGAAAGATTTGAGACGTTCATATTAGTTTACTTAGGGGGATTAAAATATGACAGATAGTAATAAAGAAATAACAATTGATGATATTATAAATAAACAATTAGAAAATTATCCTGATGCTGATGTTAATCTTATAAAAAAAGCATATGAATATGCAAAGGAGAATCATGGTGATCAATGTAGAAAATCAGGAGAACCATATATGATACATCCTGTTAATGTTGCGTACATATTATCAGAACTTGGAATGGATGATGAAACTTTATGTGCAGCACTTCTTCACGATGTTGTTGAAGATACTCCAAAAACACATGAGGATTTAGTAAAAGATTTTGGAGAATCAATAGCTGAAATGGTAGCAGGAGTAACTAAACTTGGTACTTTAAGATATACTTCAAAAGAGGAAGTACAAGTTGAAAATTATAGAAAAATGTTTTTAGCAATGGGAAAAGATATTAGAGTAATTCTTATAAAACTTGCAGATAGACTTCATAACATGAGAACTCTAAAATATCTTACTCGTGATAGACAAATTGCAAATGCTGAAGAAACCCAAGATTTATACGCTCCTCTTGCAAATAGACTTGGTATTTATTCTTTAAAATGGGAGCTTGAAGATTTAAGTTTTAAATATTTGCATCCTGAAGAATATCATGAAATAGTAACAGGTCTTGATAGAAAAAGAGAAGAAAGACTTACATTTATAAATAAAATCCAAGAAGATTTAGATAATGAAATAAAAGCAGAAGGAATAAAAGCTGATGTTACTGGTAGAGCAAAGCATTTGTATAGTATTTACAGAAAAATGCAAAGAGATAATAAAACATTAGATCAAATTTATGATTTGTTTGCACTAAGAATACTTGTAGATAATGTGAAAGATTGTTATGCAGTTCTTGGAATTGTTCATGAAATGTATACACCAATGCCAGGAAGATTTAAAGATTATATTGCAGTTCCTAAAAAGAATATGTATCAATCAATACATACAACTTTACTTGGACCAAAAGGAACACCTTTTGAAGTTCAAATTCGTACTTGGGATATGCATAGGATTGCAGAATTTGGTATTGCTGCTCACTGGGCATATAAGGAAGCTAGTAATCAAGGAACAAAAAAATCAGTTGTTGTCACATCTGATAAACTTGCTTGGCTTCGTGAAACATTAGAATGGCAAAAGAATACAGAAAATCCAAATGAATTTTTAAATACATTAAAACAAGAATTATTTGAAGATGAAGTATATATTTTTACTCCAAAAGGAACTATAAAAGTTCTTCCAAAAGGAGCAACGCCAATAGATTTTGCATATAGTGTTCATGAGCAAATTGGACATAAAATGGTAGGTTGTAAAATTAATAGCAAAATGATGCCTATTATTACACCATTAAGAAATGGTGATATTGTTGAAATTATTACTTCAGAACAATCTAAAGGACCAAGTCGTGATTGGCTTAAATTTATAAAGAGTTCATCAGCTAAAACAAGAATAAATCAATGGTTTAAAAGAGCACAAAGAAGTGAGAATATCGAAAAAGGAAAAGATTTAATAGAAAAAGAAGTAAAAAAACTAGGCATAAAATATTCAGATATTGTAAGACCAGAATGGTTACAACTTGCAATGGATAGATATAAATTTCAAACAGTAGAAGATTTATATGCGAGTATTGGATTCGGAGGAATATCTGTAAATAAATTAATGGCAAGACTTTTAGATGAATACAGAAAAGAACATGAAGAAGAAGATTTTGAACAGAAAATAGAAGAATTAGCACAAGCAAGACCAACTAGACCTCAAAATTCAAAATCTGGTGTTGTAGTAAAAGGAATTGATAACTGTTTAGTAAAATTATCAAAATGTTGTAATCCATTACCAGGAGATGAAATTGTTGGTTATATAACAAAAGGAAGAGGAGTTTCTGTTCATCGTACTGATTGTGCAAATGTTAAAGATTTATTAAATGAAGAAAATAGAATGATTGATGTATACTGGTTTGATGATGTTAATGGATCATATAAAGTTGAAATTGAAATTTTAGCAAATGATAGAAATGGATTATTAAAAGATATAATCAAACAAGTTGAAAGTAATAAAATAAAAATAACAGGTATGAATACAAAAACAACAAAAGAAAATATCGCTATAATAGATATTTTATTAGAAGTAGAAAATAAAGATATGTTAAATAAATTAATATCTGGTTTTAGAAATATTGAAAGTGTATATGATGTAAATCGTAAGAGAGGATAAAATTTATGATACTAAAGAGATTACAAGTAACAACTCCTCAAAAGGGGTTAAAAACTAATTCATATGTAATTTGTGATGAAAAATCAAAAGAAGCAATGGTAATAGATCCAGGAGGAGAGCCTGAAAGAATTGCAGAAACTTTAGATATATTGGGAGCTAATTTGAAATATATATTTTTAACTCATTGTCATGCAGACCATATAGGTGGAATTTCTGAACTAAAAAAAATTAAAGGTGGAAAAATTTTAGTAAGCAGATCAGATAGTGAAGGATTATATAATAAAGATATTAATTTAGCAGAATATATTAATATGGAAATTCCCGAACTTGAGGCAGATTCCAGAGTTGATGATGAAGATTTAATCCATATTGGAGAAATAGAATTTAAAGTAATTGCAACTCCAGGGCATACTAAAGGTGGATTATGCTTGTATGCTGAAAAAGAAGGACTTGTGTTTACAGGGGATACAATGTTTTCTGGAACTTGGGGAAGAACAGATTTGCCAACAGGTAGTTTTGTTGAATTAATTACATCGATTACTGATAGATTAATGCCACTTCCAGATGATACAATTGTTTATCCAGGTCATGGTAAAATTACTATGATACAAGATGAAAGAAATATTTATATAGAATTAAGAGCAAAGGAGTTTTAATTTATGATACAAAAACCAAAAGGAACAAAAGACTTATTGCCAAATGAAAGTTACAAATGGCAAGAAGCAGAAAATAAAGTAAAAAAAGTATTAGAAAGCTATAATTTTAAAGAAATAAGAGTTCCAGTTTTTGAACATACAGAATTATTCCAAAGAGGTGTAGGAGAAACAACAGATGTTGTTCAAAAAGAAATGTATACATTTAATGATAAAGGTGGAAGAAGCATTACTTTAAGACCAGAAGGAACAGCTGGAGTTGTTAGAGCATATTTGGAAAATGGTATGGGAAGTATGCCAAGTCCAGTAAAACTTTGGTATAATATGGGAATGTATAGATATGAAAATGTTCAAAAAGGAAGACTTAGAGAATTTCACCAAATAGGAGCAGAACTTATTGGTTCAAAAAGTTATTTAGCAGATGTTGATGTTATATTAATGGCAAATAGTATTTTTGAAGCATTAAATATTCCTAATATAAAATTAACAATAAATAGTATAGGATGTCCAAAATGTAGAAGCGAATATCAGAAAATTTTAAGAGAATTTATTGGCAAGAATTTGGAAGAGTATTGTGATACATGTAAGACAAGATTTGAAAAAAATCCTATGAGAATACTAGATTGTAAAGAAAAAAGATGTAAAGAATTAAATGTTGGTGCTCCAATGATGATTGATTATTTATGCGAAGAATGTAAAGAACACTTTGAAAATGTAAAATCAATGCTTGAAATATCAAATTTGAAATATGAAATAGATCCAAGTATTGTTAGAGGATTAGATTATTATACTAAAACTGTATTTGAATTTATAGATGAAAAATCTGGTTTAACAGTTTTAGGTGGTGGAAGATATGATGGTTTAGTTGAAGAATTTGGTGGTCAATCTACTCCAGCTGTTGGATTTGCTACAGGAGTTGAAAGACTTATGGAAATGTATAATGAAAATAATACTCAAATTGAAGATAAAAAACCTGATTTATATATTTTATCTTTAGGAGGGAAAGAAAATCAAAAAGCTTTAGAACTATCATTAAAATTAAGAAAAGATGGATATATTATTGAAAAAGATATTTTTGAAAGAAGTTTTAAAGCTCAAATGAAATATGCAGATAAAATAAGTGCTAAAAATTTATTGGTTATTGGTGAAAACGAGTTAAATTCTAATACAGCCAAAATAAAAAATATGCAAACAGGAGAAGAAAAAGAAATTGCTTTAAACTATGAAGAAATAAAAAAGAACATGTAAAGTGTTCTTTTTTTTATTCTCTTTAATATAATTTGATATTGGAGAGAATAGAAATGATTAATTTAGCAGTTATAAATATAAAAGATATTATTAAATTTATAAAAAAAGCATTTTTTATTTTGAGTATGATTATAATTTTAATAATATTTTTTAGAAAAATTAGTTTTGTAGAATTAAAAAATAAAATAAAATTTAATAGTAAAGCCATTGATAATAACATTGCATTTTCGAGTTATTTTAATAATCAATCTAAAAGTGAAAGTACTTTAAAGAAAATTTTAGTTTCTCAATTTGCATTATTTTCTAAAGAGGAAGAATTGATGGAAAAAGAAAATCAAGAGGAGGTTTTAGAATTCGAAAACAATGAAATAAACATTGATAAAAAAAGTGATACTCCTACAAATATAGTTCAAGATATGAGTAAAGTGGAATCAGTAGCAGAAACACAAGTTATAAAAGAAAATAATAAAACAGATACATTTACAAATACCTATAATTCTGTAAAAATTAGAAATGAATCATCATATAATTTAACAGAAGAAATGCTTATTCCTAATGTGGAATTGAAAAATAAGAAAGATATTATTATATATCATACTCATACATGTGAAAGCTATACACCAACAGAAGCAAATAATTATGTGGCAAGTGGGAATTTTAGAACAATAGATTTAAATTATAGTGTAGTAAGAGTTGGAACAGAACTTACAAATAATCTAAATAGTTTGGGATTTAATGTTAACCATAATACAACTTATCATGATTATCCAGCATATACTGGATCATATACTAGATCTTTAGCAACAATAAAAGAGATTTTAGCTAAAAGTCCTACTTCAGAATTTATTATTGATTTGCATAGAGATGCAATTGGAAGTATGAGTAATTATGGACCAACAGTAAAAATTGGTAATGATATATGTGCACAATTAATGTTTGTTATTGGAACTGATGGAGGTGGATTAGAGCATAAAGATTGGCTTTACAACTTTAAAATGGCTGTCAAGATTCAAGAAAAAGCAAATGAAATGTATCCAGGATTATTTAAACCTATAATATTAAGAAATTCACGTTATAATCAACATGTTACAAAAGGTGCTTGTATTATAGAAGTAGGAGCAACAGGAAATACTCTTGAACAATGTAATACAAGTATGAAATATTTAGCGAAAGTTATTGAAGAAGTGATGAAATAAAGTATTTTTATGTAAAACCTTTGACAAAATTAACATAATGTGATAAAATATACGAGTATCAAAAAACAACGTTTTAAGAAAGGTCAAGGTGACAACATTATGAAAAAAAATGACATCATGTATGAAGTAACTGAACTGCTTGAAATCAAATCATATCTCTCAGGAGAGGATCAGGAAGAGGTTGCGGCAGCAATCATTCGGCTGAACGGCAATATGAATGATCTGCTTTCAGAGGCAGAGTATTCAGATGCGGCTGAGAGAATCCTGGAGGTTATCGATGGCTATGAGTGCCATGATAATACCAGAGGCGATGTCATCAGAATGGTGCAGAATCTGATCTCAACTATGCAGGAAGACTGCAAGAAGAGAGACAAGGCCGAGGAGTTTAAGGAAATGCAGGACGAGGTGAAAGCGGTATGTGGCGAAGTTGCCAGTGTTATCCGCCAGGAAACCAAAGCTGCCTGTGAGCAAATCAGCGAAGCCATCAAACGGGAAACGCCGAAATGCTCTGGCGCACTTGCCGAGCTCAAAGGACTTCCCAGGAGAGCTGAAAAGAGCCTTAAACGTGGCATAAGAAACTGGCTGAAGGATGACGAAGACTAAGGTTTGTGATCGGTAAAACCTTGCCAGCGGGGGAGAAAGTTTTCCCTCGCTATATTTATTTTGAAACCAATTTGTAGGTATTAAGAAAGGATTGACAGATATGGATGTAGGCGCAATCAAGAATAATATCGAGAAACTGGAACAAATCAATCATGGACTTCAAAGAAACAAAAATTATATGTGCATTGATTGCCATATTAGAATGTTAAATGAGCATATTGTTTTTTTGAAGGAAGAAGTGGGGTGTGGAGAGTTGGTAGAATTAATACGTGCCAATGTAATCCAATACTATGTTAATCGGCTTGATATAAAAGAAATAATAGAATCTGTTTCTAAGCTGATTGAAGTTTTAAAAAGAAAAATCCAGTAAATTTGGAAAAAAGAGTGGGGTCATGAAAGAGCCCACTCTTTATATTATATTTCAATTACTTTATGTGTATAATCTAAGTTTGCAATAGGTTCATTTTTATAACCTAAAGTATATACATTACTAGCAAAGATATCTTTTGCAATCATATTTCTTAATGTATTATCATTTGAATTTTCCATGAATTTTTTTACTGAAACAATGATTTTTAATTTTGGATTAGCAGCTGCAATTGCTGAAATAATTCGTTTACCATGTTTATTAAATCCAAGAACACGAATATAAGGTGTAACACGTTTTGATGCATTTATATCTTTTTGTGAAATATTTAAAAGCGCATAAAGTAAAATTCTTTGTATTCTACTTTGAGTATATCTTTTTGTTTTTATATTAGAAATTAAGTCATCTAAAGTGTTAACATTATTTGCAGCAAGTTTTATTCTATTTTCCAATCCTTCTGAAACATCTGGAAGTACAGCTATTTCTGATAAAGTTATTCTTCTTAAAGTATATATAATTTCTTTTTCAAAAACAGATAAATCAGGAATTATTTTTCCATTTTCTATTGCCTCATCTAGTAGTTCATAAGTTTCAAAAGGGACTACTCTGTGAACATTTTTTTTATTTTGAATCATAGTTCTAATTGCAGTTGCACTAGCAATTCCATTTTTTACAGTTTTACTATTATAATCACTATAATCTCTTTTTATTGTTAAAGGTTTTATATGACTTCTATGTTTTTTTATTGCTTTTAAATACTCAACTCCAAGAATATTATTAGGATTATTTAATATATCAGTATATTTTTTTGAAGTTCCAAAAAATTGAGATAAAGCAATTTCACGAGCGCGTGGATAAGATAAACCAGATTTTAATTGAGCAGTAATTAAAGATGAAAATTCTTTTGGTTCTTTATAAAGAATAGATGCTACATCATTAAGAGGAGATATTTCACCAATTTCACTTCCAAAAGAAAGATAATCAACAACACCTAAACTATTTAATATTTTTATTGCACCATCAGCAAAATTTTCAGCACTTGAAATAGCATAAACAGTAGGTAACTCTAAAACTAAATCAATTCCACCTTTAAGAGCCATCTCAGTTCTAGTCCATTTATCAACTAATGCAGTATCACCACGTTGAACAAAATTACCACTCATTACAGCAACAGTAAAATCTGTTTTAGTTAATTGTTTTGACAATTCTAAATGATGAATATGCCCATTATGAAATGGGTTGTATTCAGAAACTATACCTAATATTCCATCCAAAATAAATCACCGCCTATATTGTAATATTTTAAATTTACTGGTATAATATCATAGATTTATAAAAAAGACAATTTTATAGGAGAATTTATGAAAAAAGTTATAATATATACAGATGGAGCATGTTCGGGAAACCCTGGTCCTGGCGGATGGGGTGCCATTTTGATGTATAATGAAACTTCAAAAGAAATTTCAGGTGCAAATAAGGATACAACAAATAATATAATGGAGATAACTGCAGTTTTAGAAGCACTTAAATTATTAAAAGAAGAATGTGAAGTTAAAATTTATAGTGATAGTGCATATGTAGTAAATGCATTTAATCAAGGTTGGATATATAATTGGAAGAAAAATAATTGGAAGACAGCAAGTAAAGAACCAGTTAAAAATCAAGAACTTTGGGAAGAATTATATAGCTTAGTACAAAAACATAAAGTAGAATTTATAAAGGTAAAAGGTCATAGCGATAATGAGTATAATAACAGATGCGATTTTTTAGCAACAAGTGCTATTAAAAAATTGTAATATGGAGAGGATGTTTGATATGAAAATTTTAGGAGTTACAGGAACATCAGGTTCTGGAAAGTCAACTTTTAGTAAAATTTTAAACGAAAGAGATGATGTAAAAGTAGTAGATGCAGATCAAGTTTCAAAAGATTTATCTGTTCCTGGAACAGACTATTTACAAGATGTAGTAAATGCTTTTGGACAAGAGATTTTAAAAGAAGATGGGAATTTAAATAGAAGAGCTTTAGCACATATAATTTATAATGATGAAAAAGAACGTGAAAAATTGAATTCAATAACATTTCCACATATTACAAGAGAAATATATGAAAGAATAAAAGCTTTTGCAGATCCTAAAATAAAATATGCAGTTATTGATGCACCACTTTTATTTGAAGCTGGGCTAGATAAGGTTTGTGATAGTGTAATTTCTTTAGTTGCAACTCAAGAATTACAAGTAAAAAGAATTTGCCAAAGAGATGGCTTAGATGAAAAAACAGCAACTGCAAGGCTTAGTTCTCAAAAGCCAGCTAGTTTTTATATAGATAATTCTGATATTGTAATTATGAATACTGAAAATACAGATTTAAGAGAAGAAGCTAAAAAAGTTTTTGAAGAACTTGAAAGAAAAGAAAATTTAGAAAGAAAGGATAAAGTAGATGAAGGTCGCTGATTTTAATTATGAATTACCAAAAGAACTAATTGCCCAACATCCATATGATAAAAGAGATGAAGCAAGACTCATGGTACTAGATAAAAATGAAGAACTAATCGAACATAAAGTATTTAAAGATGTTATAGATTACTTAAATCCAGGAGATTGCTTGGTAATTAATAATACAAAAGTTATACCAGCAAGACTTTATGGTAAAAAGGATACTGGAGCAAATGTCCAATTTTTACTTTTAAAAAGGATTGAAGGTGATACTTGGGAAGCAATGGTAAAACCAGGAAATAAATTAAAACCAGGTAGTAAAGTTATTTTTGGTGATGGCCTTTTAAAGGCAACAGTGCAAGAGATTTTAGAAGGTGGAAATCGAAAAGTAGAATTTGAATATAATGGTATTTTTAATGAGATTTTAGATCAAATAGGAATGATGCCATTACCACCATATATCACAGAAGCTTCAAGAGAAGATAATGAAAAGTATCAAACAGTTTATGCAAGATATGAAGGTTCAGCAGCAGCACCAACTGCAGGTTTACATTTTACAGAAGAACTTTTGGAGAAGATAAAAGAAAAAGGTGTAGAAGTTGCAAATGTTACACTTCATGTTGGTATAGGAACTTTTAGACCAGTAAAAGTTGAAACTGTTGAAGAACATGAAATGCATTCTGAACATTATTATATAAAAAAAGAAGATGCAGATAAAATAAATAAAGCAAAATTAAATGGAAATAGAGTAATTGCTGTTGGTACAACATCATGTAGAGTTTTAGAATCTGTATCAGATGAAAAAGGAATGGTTAAAGAAATAGAAGGTGATACAAGCATTTTTATTTATCCAGGTTATAAATTTAACTGTATAGATAGTTTAATTACTAATTTTCATTTACCAGAATCAACTTTAATTATGTTAGTATCAAGTTTAGCAGGAAAAGAGTTTATTATGAAAGCATATAATGAAGCAGTAAAAAAAGAATACAAGTTCTTTAGCTTTGGAGATGCAATGATTATATTATAGATAGGAGAAAATATGGAAAACGCAATAACATATGAATTATTACATATATGTAAACAATCAGGAGCAAGAAGAGGTGTAATTCATACTCCTCATGGAGATATACAAACACCAATATTTATGCCAGTTGGAACACAAGCAACTGTAAAGTCAATGACACCAGAAGAATTGAAAGAAATGGTACAAGCCCAAATTATTTTATCAAATACATATCACTTATTTTTAAGACCAGGTCATGAACTTGTAAAACAAGCTGGAGGTCTTCATAAATTTATGAATTGGGATAGACCAATTCTTACTGACAGCGGAGGGTTTCAAGTATTTAGTTTAGGTGCTTTAAGAAAAATTAAAGAAGAGGGTGTTGAATTTAGATCACACTTAGATGGTAGCAAACAATTTATAAGTCCTGAAAAAGCAATGGAGATTGAAGAGGCACTTGGTGCAGATATAATGATGGCATTTGATGAATGTTGTCCATATCCATCAACATATGAATACACTAAAAATTCTATGGAAAGAACAACAAGATGGGCTAAAAGATGTAAAGAGGCACATACTACTGTTGATAAACAAGGATTATTTGGTATTATACAAGGTGGATTTTTTAAAGATTTAAGAGAAAAAAGTGCAAAAGATTTAATAGAGATGGATTTTCCAGGTTATGCTATTGGTGGTATAAGTGTTGGAGAGCCTAAAGAAGAATTTTTAGATATATTAAATTTTACTGCACCTTTAATGCCAGAAAATAAACCAAGGTATTTAATGGGAGTTGGAACACCAGATTATTTAATAGAAGCAGCAATTGCTGGAATAGATATGTGTGATTGTGTGCTTCCAACAAGAATTGCAAGACATGGAACAGCTATGACATCTCATGGAAAATTAGTTGTTAGAAATGCTACATATGAAAAAGATTTTAGCCCATTAGATCCAGAATGTGATTGTTACACATGCAAAAATTATACAAGAGCCTATATAAGACATTTAATAAATACAAAAGAGATTTTAGGTGTAAGGTTATTATCAATACATAATTTAAGATTCTTGACTAAATTAATGGATAGAGTTAGAATTGAAATAGAGAATGATAATTTATTAACATTTAGAGATGAATTCTATAAGAATTACGGATACACAAAAGAATAAAATAGGGGGAGATATTTATGAATCTAGAAGAAAGCAATTCTTATAATCAAGAAGTAGAAAGCAGAGATAGAAAAAGAAGAGGCGTAATGTTGTCAATAATATTATGTGGTGTATTTATAGCATTACTATTTATTATGATATGTATAATATCTTATAAAGATTCAATTACAGAAAAGTTTTTTATAAATAGAGCTCAAACAGTAAAACTTAATAACTCTTTATATAGAGATATAGAGGGTGTAATTTATATAGATATAAGAACTTTAGCAGAAAATTTAGGATATAGATATACAAAAGGTGAATATAAAAAGTATAATGAAAATGAAGATAGTTGTTACTTGCAAAATGATTTTGAAATTGTTGCAATAACATCTGGAAAATGTAATTATGATAAATATATAGAATTAGCTGCAAATGCAACAATTGCAGAAATACCAGTAACAGCAAAAGGAGATACAGATACTTCTGAAACTTATAAAACTGAAACACCAATAATGTTTGTAGATGGAAGAATATTTGTACCATTAGATGCTATACCTAAAATGCTTAATGTTAAAATTAGTTGGGAACAATATAGAAAAAGAATCTATACATTAGATTATGTTGTACAAAATGCTCAAGCAGTTGTTGTAAAAGCTGGATATACAGAAATGAGTGGCTACTATGAAAATTTAAGAGCAACTTTAGATGATATTGTTATTGTTGGAGATGCAGAAGCAGCAACAACTAATATAGGAAATACTTCTAAATATTATGGAGTATACTCAACAGCCAAAAAACAAGAAATAATAAGTAGAAAATATGATGATATAACTTATATTCAAAATGTAGGAGAATTTTATATAACAGTTGAGAATGGAACAATGGGACTTTTTGATGCTGAAGGTGGAACAATAATAGAACCATCTGAATATGAAAAAATTTCATTATTGTATGAGAGTACTGGTGAAAATGATGAAGGAGAGAAACAGGAACAACAACAATTTTATTTAGTACAAAAAGGTCAAGATTATGGTGTTGTTGGTAGAAAAGGTCAAGTTATAATTCATTCTGATTATGATAAAATTGGTTTAGATCCAAAAATAGTTGATGAATTTTCATTGACTCCAATTGAAAGTACAAATGTATTATTTGATAATTGTATACCAGTTGAAAAAGATGGAAATGTAGGATTATACAATAAACAGGGTGACGAATTACAAAAAACAAATTGGCAAGGTTTTGGATATAAATCAACTGCATCTTCAAAAACTGCTGGTAATGAACAAAGTGTTTTATTAATACCACCAGAAGTTGGAATAAAAGGTATTGTTGTAAACTTTAATGATTCATATGGAATTTTTGATGCAGTAGAAGAAAGATTGATAGTTCCATGCGTTTATAGTAAAATATATGCTATAACACAGGGAGGAAAAACAACTTATTACATGGAATACAATGAACAAACAATTGAACTAAAAGAATTTTTAATTGAAAACAATTTGAATAAATTTGATGAAGAAGGAAAATTATTAACTAAAAAAGATACAAAGAATAATAGTTCAAATGGCAATACTGAAACATCAGAAAACACTAATACTGTAAATGAAGAAAATGAAAATACAAATACAGTAGAAGATGTTGTTATTGAATAAAATGGAATAAAAAAGAAAAAGTCTAATACAATGTATTAGATTTTTTCTTTTTGTGAGGTGTTTTATTATGAAAAATTTTTTTAAAAGTTTGGTTTTATCAAATGCAATTTCGTTAGTATTAATAGGAGTATTATCACTTATAATGAGTAATACTAATATAAATGATAGTTTGTTATACCCTATTATTATAGGAATTGCTACATTCTCAATTTTAATAGGAGGATTTTGTATAGCAAAAAATAAAAAAGAGAAAGGGATAATTTTTGGTAGTTTAGTAGGAATAGTTTATATTTTATGTTTGTATATACTTTCAAGTATTATTCTATTAGATTTTTCTTTAACAATAAATTCATTAATTTTCATAGTTTTGGGAATATTAGGAGGAGCAGTTGGAGGAATATTAGGTGTTAATTTTTAAATTAAATGATAAAAATATGTTGATATTTTTTATTATTTAATATACAATTTACAAGTATGAAAACTACAATCATAAGTGTTTACATAAATAATAAGGCAAAGGAGGATATATGGTAACTTTTGAGGATGTTGTAAATAATGCAGAAGTTAATGAACTGATAATTAATGCTCAAAAACAAATGGATGTTATAGGATATACAGAACATTCAATAAGACACGTTTCCTTAGTTGCAGAAAGAGCAGCACAAATTCTTAAATCATTAGGATATGACGAAAAAAGAATTGAACTTGCCAAAATTGCAGGTTATATGCATGATATTGGAAATTCAGTAAATAGAGTAGACCATGCGCATACTGGAGCAATTTTAGCTTATAATATTTTGAAAGATATGGGAATGGATGTAAAAGATAGAACAGAAATTATTATGGCAATAGGAAATCATGATGAGTCAACAGGAACACCTGTTAGCGATATATCGGCAGCATTAATATTAGCTGATAAATCTGATGCTCATAGAAGTAGAGTTTCAAAAACTGATAGAAGTCTTTTTGATAAACATGATGAAGTAAATTATGCAGTTACAAGTTCAGAATTAAAAATAGATATTGAAGAAAGAAAAGCTATTTTAAATTTAAAAATAGATACAAAAATTTGTCCAGTTATTGATTATTTTGAAATATTTATGGATAGAACAAAAATGAGTAAAAGAGCAGCAAAATATTTAGGTTTATGGTTTGAATTAATAATTAATGATACAAACTTATTATAGGAGGTAGTTGTTTTGGAAAAAAATTTAAAAAGAATTAAAACAGTAGCTGTAGTATTAATAGTACTTTTAATATCAGCAATAGCATTTGGTGGACTATATATTAAAAACCAAGGCGTTTGGGAAAATGTTTTAAAGAAATTTAGTTATGGAATGGAATTAGATGGAATTAGAGAATTAAAATTTGTTCTTGATACATCAGAAGAAGAAAAAGAAATTTATTTAGATTCAGAAGGAAATTACGCAGGAGATGTTACAGAAGAAAAAGAAACTACAAGTAGTCCTGAGATTAGTTTAGTAGATGAAAGTGAAAATCCAGTGGATAATGCACAAGCAGATGCTACACAAACTGAGACACCAGCTGAACCAGAAGAAAATAAGGAAGATGATATATTAGCAAATTACACAAAAGAAAAAAGAGTTATAAAGGCAAATGAAGATGCTGATATAAATATTGATAATTTTGAAAAAACAAAAAAGATAATTCAAAAGAGATTAGAAACTATTGATTTATATGAATATAACATTAGATTAGATAATGTTACAGGGGAACTAGTATTAGAAGTTCCAGATAATGATAATGTAGAAATTGAAGAATCATTAGTTGCAACAGAAGGAAAATTCGAAGTTGTAGATCATCAAAATGGTTTAGTATTATTAAATAATTCAAATATAAAACAAGCATCAGCAACATATACAAATAATGAATCTGGATACCAAGTATATTTAATTATTCAATTAGATAAAGAGGGAACAGAAAAATTAAAAGAAATAAGCAAAACATATGTGAGTAAAGCCGATGAAGCTGGAAATACAACAACAAAATATGTTTCAGTTGAACTTGATGATAGAGAATTATTAGAAACATATTTTGGTGATGAATTAACTAATGGAGTTTTACAAATACCATTAGGACAAGCAACAGAAAATCAAGAAGATTTTGCAGTTGCTTATGCTAGTACAGTTAGAGTTGCAGAACTTTTAAATCTTGATACATTACCATTAAATTACCAAATAAGTGCAGATAATTATATACAATCATCAGTAACTTCAGAGGTAAAATTGATTGCAATTGCTTCATTTGCAGTTATTGTTGTAATTCTTTCAATTGTAATGATTTTAAAATACAAATTAAATGGTATTAAAGTTGCAATTTTAAATGTTGGATATATTGCTATATTAACACTTGCTCTTAGATATACAAATGTATTAATTACAATAAATTCACTAATTGCATTTGTAGGTGTAGTAGGAATAAATGTATTATTTACTTTTAAATTATTAGAAAATTTAAAGAAAAGTGATGATGTAAAACTAGTATTTACAGAAACAATGAAGGAATTATATTTAACAATTATTCCAGTTGCAATAATTGCAGTTATATTTACATTCATGACAGGTGCTGTAATTAGTAGTATTGGTATGGTTCTATTCTGGGGACTTGCTGTACAAGCTCTTTACAGTGGATTAATATACCTTATAGGTTTAATTTAAATTTTGAAATTTAGGAGAAGATAATATGAAATTAAGTGGAATGAAAAAAATAGTATTATTAGGTTTAATTCTTATTATTGTTGCTGGAGCAGTAGTTGTAGCACTAAAGGGATTTAATGTTTCATTAATATACGAACAACATGAAACAATAAAACTAGTAATAGGTAAGAAAATCGAAATATCAGATATAGAAAATATTTGCAAAGAAGTTTTTAATGATAAAAAAGTTATAATAAGAAAAATAGAATTATTTGATGATGCTGTTAATATTGATGTTGAGTCTGTAACAGATGAAGAAAAAGGAAACTTAGTAAATAAAGTAAATGAAAAATATGGAACTACATTTACAGTAGAAACAATTAATATAACAACAAATCCTAATATAAGATTAAGAGATATTGTAAGACCATATATAGTACCACTATTTATATCAGCAATTGTTATAGTAGCATATATGGTAATCAAATTTAGAAAAATAAATGCAATAACTCTTTTAGGAAAGATTGCAGGAATAATTATACTTACAGAATTATTTATTGCAAGCTGTATTTCAATAGGAAGAGTTCCTTTAACACCATCTATAATAAATATTATGATTGCATTTGCAATATTTGAATTAGTTTTATATATAGATTATACAGAGAAAAATTATAAAACATTAAAAGATTAGTAAAAATGCTTGATTTTTTCTAGCAAACGTAGTAAAATAGTTACATTAAATACCATATTCTTGGTTTAAAGGAAAAAACCTACTTTATTCTCAGAATTTGGCAAATATAAATATAGGAGGAAAAAGAAACATGACAAAGGAAAGAAAACAAGAAATTATAGCAACACATAAAAGAGAGGAAAATGATACTGGTTCTCCAGAAGTTCAAATTGCTCTTTTAACAGAAAGAATTTCTGAATTAACAGAACATTTAAAAGTTCACCAAAAAGATAATCACTCAAGAAGAGGATTATTAAAAATGATAGGTAAAAGAAGAAACCTATTAAACTACTTAGCTAAAAAAGATATTAACAGATATAGAGAAATTGTTAAAAAATTATCTTTAAGAAAATAATTTTAAAGCCTGCACATCAAAGTGCAGGCTTTTTTGTGAGCATAATGAAATTTAGGTGAAATTTAGGGACAGGTGAAAAATTTCACTTTTATGTATACAAAAAGCACTAACATATCAAAATATTGATAATATTAGTGCTTAAGTTTTGTTCAAATGAACCTCATGGAAAGTTATTTGTTACAGTTTTTTTGTAAAAACTAAAAATGCAGCACAACTACTGGAAAAAGAGTTATTCCAATTTGTGCTTATAGCTGTGAGCTCATATCCCTTTTTATTAAGTTCAGTAGTTTCTTTTTGAATAGCTTTATTTAATTCCCAAATATTACGTTCAGATACATCTCTAATTACTTGGTTAATTTCCATAAGTTTTCCTCTTTTCTAAAATGTGCAGAGTTTATAAGTTACTAAGAGGTTCAATTGATAATTTACTTAAGTATAACATACAAAGAGAGTAAAAACAACAGATTTACATAACATTATAAAGTTTATGTTGCTTTTTAAATTTACTTATAGTAAAATATATGTGGTTATTTATTTGGAGAGTAGCTTGCACAATGTATATTTTATTAAGTATATATTGTTGAGGTTACATTTCAAATAAATTGCTAAAAATATATTAGTAGTTGTCTTTCTCGTTATTGCAGGTTCGAGAATTTTGAAAAAAATTCGAAGTGCAGATTATAAGAGAGGCAAAGTAAAGGAGATGTAAAAATGTTTAAAAGTTATAGTATGGAGTTAGCAGGAAGAACTCTTACAATTGAAAACGGAAAAATGGCAGGACTTGCTAATGGTAGTGTTCTAGTAAAATATGGAGAAACTACGGTGCTTGTAAATGTTACAGCATCAAAAGAGCCAAAAGATGGGATAGACTTTTTCCCACTTTCAGTAGATTATGAAGAAAGATTATATGCAGTAGGAAAAATCCCAGGAGGATTTACAAAAAGAGAAGGAAAACCAACAGATAAAGCAATATTAACAGCAAGAGCAATTGATAGACCAATAAGACCATTATTTCCAAAAGATTTTAGAAATGATGTTGTTGTAAGTTGCCTAGTATTATCAGTAGAACAAGATTGCTCACCTGAAGTATGTGCAATGATTGGTACATCTGCTGCATTATCAATATCAGATATACCATTTGGTGGACCAACAGCAGCTGTTGCAGTTGGATATGTAAATGATCAAATTGTAATTAATCCAACAGAAAAACAAAGAGAAGAAAGCAGATTAACATTAACTGTTGCAGGAACAATCGATAAGATAGCAATGATTGAAGCTGGTGCAGATGAAATACCAGATAATACAATGTTAGAAGCAATTAAAATGGCACATACAGAAATTAAAAGAGTTTGCGAATTTATTCAAAATATAAAAAATGAAATTGGTAAACCAAAATTTGAATATACATCATTTGCAGTAAATGAAGAAGTATATGATATTGTGTCTGGTGAATTTTCAGAAAGAATGAAACAAGATGTTCAAACTCCAGATAAGCCAGAAAGAGATGAAAAAATAGACAAGCTTACAGATGATGTTAAAGCTTGGTATGGCGAAAAATATGGAGAAGAAAAATTAGAAGAAGATAGTAAAGCAATAGCAGATGCTTTATATAAATTAGAAAAGAAAACAGTTAGAAAACTAATATTAGAAGAAGGAAAAAGAGTTGATGGTAGAGGAATATATGATATAAGACCTTTATCATGTGAAGTTGGATTAATTCCTAGAGTTCATGGAAGTGCTTTATTTAATAGGGGTAGAACACAAGTAATGTCAATTGTAACTCTTGGAATGAAGAGTGAAGAACAAATGCTAGATGGATTAGATACTGAAGAATCAAAAAGATATATGCATCAATATAATTTCCCTGGATATAGTGTTGGTGAAGCAAAATCATCAAGGGGTCCAGGAAGAAGAGAAATTGGACATGGTGCATTAGCTGAAAAAGCATTAGTTCCAGTATTACCATCAGTAGAAGAATTTCCATATGCAATAAGAGTTGTATCAGAAATTTTAAGCTCAAATGGTTCAACATCTCAAGGAAGTATTTGTGCATCAACACTTGCATTAATGGATGCTGGTGTTCCAATTAAGAAACCAGTAGCAGGTATTTCAACAGGATTAATTACAGATGAAAATGATCCTTCAAGATATGTTGTTATAACAGATATTCAAGGAATTGAAGATTTCTTTGGAGATATGGATTTCAAAGTTGGTGGAACAAGAGATGGTATTACAGCTATTCAAGTAGATATTAAAGTTGATGGATTAAGTTATGAAATTATAGCTGAAGCTTTTGAAAGAACTGCAAAAGCAAGAAGATATATTTTAGATGATATTATGGCTCCACAAATAGCTGAACCTAGAAAAGAAATTTCAAAATATGCTCCAAAAATTATTAATATGAAAATTAATCCAGATAAAATTAAAGATGTTATTGGTTCAGGTGGAAAAGTTATTAATAAGATAATTGAAGAAACTGGGGTAAAAATCGATATCGAAGAAGATGGATCTGTATTTATTTATGCAGATAATATTGAAGGTGCTTACAAAGCAAAATCAATTATTGATGATATAACAAGGGAAATTGAGGTTGATGGAATTTACACTGGTAAAGTAACAAGAATACTTACATTTGGTGCTTTTGTAGACTTAGGTGGAGGAAAAGAAGGATTACTTCATATTTCAAAAATTTCAAAAGAAAGAATAAACAAAGTTGAAGATGTTTTAAAAATCGGAGATGAAGTTACTGTTAAAGTTTATGAAATTGATAATCAAGGAAGAATAAATTTAACTAGAAAAGATTTATATTCCGAAACAGAAGATGAAAACGAAGTAAAAGAATAGGGAAATATAGAAAAAGAGGCATGGTAAATGTCTCTTTTTTATTTATATAATTTTTTAGAATTATCTACAAAGCATAATTTAATGTAAGTAAAAATTAATCACTCAAATAAAAATTTTTTTGATAATTTTGAAAAAATTGCATATAATTTACTAATAAAATTTAAAAAAAGCTTTATAATACAATGTAGGCACGATTCTACAAAATTCTTAATTTTTCTTAAAAAACTTGAAATGAAATCCATAAAATGGTATAATAAAAACTGTGTAATAGTAAAATGGTATTACATACCAAAAACATATAAAGAGAGGTTGAAAAATGAAGTATTTATATCTTCTACAACAAGCTTTGATATGGATAATAACTATATATTGGGCATATCAAATAGTAGTAAGTTTTTGCTCGCTAATAAAATTAAAAGATAAGAAATTATTAATTGAAAAAGATCACAAATTTATGGCAGTTATACCTGCTCATAATGAAGAATCAGTAATTAAAAACTTAGTAGATAGTTTGCAAGAACAAGATTATCCAAGAGAATTATATGATATTTATGTAATTGCAGATAATTGTAACGATAATACTGCTAAAATAGCAAAAGATGCAGGAGCAATCGTTTTAAAAAGATTTGATGAAGAACATAAAACAAAAGGTTTTGCATTAAATTGGTTTTTACAACAAAAAATTGAGGAAAATGCTGATTATGATGCAATGTGTGTATTTGATGCAGATAATATAGTTGATAAAAATTTCTTGAAGAACATGAATAAGAAATTATGCCAAGGAGAAGAGGTTGTTCAAGGATATAGAGATATAAAAAATCCTACAGATAGTTGGGTATCATCAGGATATGCAATATTTTATTGGATGATGCATAGATTTTACCATTTAGCAAGATATAATTTAGGTTTATCACCATTACTAAATGGTACAGGATTTATGGTAAAATTTGATTTATTAAAACCAGATGGATGGCAAACAGAAACATTAACAGAAGATATAGAATATTCTTTAATAAATATAGCTCAAGGTAGAAAACTAGGTTGGGCTGTTGATGCAATAGTATATGATGAACAACCAACAACATTTAAAGCAAGCTGGTCTCAACGTTCAAGATGGTCAGTTGGTCATTTACAATGTATGAAAAGATATACAAAAGAATTAGCTAATGGAGTAAAAGAACATAAAACATTAATGAATTTTGATGGATTATTATATATGTTTGGTATACCTATGATGCTTTTAACATTTCTTTTATTAGGAGTAAATTCATTATTATATTTAGGTGCTGAAATGACATTTGCTGATTTAGTTGGGAATTTTTCAAGATATTTAATTGCAACATTTATTCTTCCAGTAATTACAGGAACATTAATAATGGCATTAGAGAAGAAGGAAATCAGACCAATGATAAAAGGAATTTTTTGTTATCCATTATTCTTAGGATCATGGATTTTAATAAATATAAAATGTTTAATAAAACCAACTACAACATGGGAAAAAATTGAACACGTTAGAGATATTAATATAAAAGAAGTATCTTCTAATACATTAAATTAGTAAAAATAGTTGAGAAGTAGAGGTTAATTCTACTTCTTTTTATTTGCTAAATTGCTATTTGTGTGAGTGGATTTTTTCGACTTTTAATTAGGCTTTGTAGATAATTCTAAAAATTTAGCGTTCCTTGCTGTCGTGCTTTCGCACTCCAAACTGCGCGTCACTCTGAATTTTTAAATTATTCTACAAAGCTTTAATGAATATGTGCAAAAAATTTACTCATCAAATAGCAATTTCTAAATACCCTAAGAAATAACCTTATACTTGATAGTAATTTTATAGTAGTTATTTAACTTCTAGGCTGTTATAAATTTTATTTATTGTAGTAATTTTAAATTTTGCACTTAATATATTATAAAAAATATAAATTATACAATTAAAATTACTCACACAAATAATAATTTTTATATTGTAAAAATACTAAAAAAATGATAGTATATGTTTACGTTTTATAAAATAAAATATCGTCAGAAGGGAATGGCAAATGGAAGATGTTGAAAAAATATTGCAAGATGTTATAAATAGTAAGAACATCTTAAAAAATGAACCTATGTCAAAACATACTTCTTTTAAAATTGGAGGAATTGCAGATTATTATATAGTTGTTAATTCTATTCAAGAACTAAAAAATGTTTTGAAAATTGCAGAATCAAATAAAATACCAATTACAATTGTTGGGAATGGAACTAATCTTTTAGTTAGAGAAGGTGGAATTAGAGGATTTGTTATAAAACTTAATTTGAATAACTTTAAAATTAAAAGAAGTTCTAGCGAAATTCAATTAACTGTAGAATCAGGAATGTCACTTGCAACATTAGCATTAATTGCAACTAAAGAAGAGATTTCTGGATTGGAATTTCTATCTGGAATTCCAGGAACTGTAGGTGGAGCAATTCGTATGAATGCAGGAGCTTATGGGAAAGAAATGAAGGATGTTGTTGTTAAATCTAGGTATATGACTTATGATGGGAAAATTAAAACATTAAATTTAGATGAACATAAATTTGAATATAGAAATAGTGTTTTCTCAAATCTAAAAGATGTAATAATTATCGATACAACAATTAAAGGTGAAAAAGGAAATAAAGAAGAAATTGAGAATCAGATAAAAGAATATTCAAAGCTAAGAAAAGAAAAACAACCTTTAGAATATCCAAATGCTGGTAGTACTTTTAAAAGAAAAGAGGGCTATATAACAGCTAAATTAATTGATGAATGTGGTTTAAAGGGGTATAGTATTGGAGATGCAGAAGTATCAATAAAACATGCTGGATTTATAATAAATAAAGGCAAAGCAACAGCAAATGATATTTTAAATTTAACTCAACATATAAAATGTGAAGTTAAAAAGAAATTTGATGTAGACATAGAATTAGAAATAATAGTATTAGGAGATGAAAAATAATGAAATCTTTTTTTGAATGGTTTAAAGCTAGTACCAAAGTTAAAAGATGGATTCTTTTAATTTTGTTTGGTATAGTACTTGTTTGTTATGGTATTGCAAAAATATTAGTATCAGAAGAAATTACATTTTTTGAATTAGGAAAAACAATAGTAATATTTGTTGTTGGTTTTATTTCAATAGTTGTGAGCGTTGTTTTTATACAAAAAAGATCTTTAGAGATAATAATTGAAGCAAATAACACTTCAACAGAAAAGGGGAAAAAAGCCCAATTAAATATAAAATCATTAATATTTAATAAAAAAGTATATGAAGAAGGTCCAAAAGTTGTTGTAATTGGTGGTGGAAAAGGACTAAATACAGTTATAGAAGGTTTTAAAAAATATACAAATAATATAACAGCAATTGTTACTATGTCAGATTATGGAAATATTTCAACAGATTCAAGAAGAGCCTTAGATACATTACCATTAAAAGATATAAAAGATAGTATAATTGCAATGTCTGATAAAGATGAACTTATGAGAAAACTTATGAATCTAAATTTTAGAAATGAAAGATTAATAGGTTTGAATTTTGGAGATATTTATTTAACTGCAATGAATGAAATATATGGAAATATCTCAGAAGCAATTGCTAAAAGTACAGAAGTTTTAAATATTAATGGAAAAGTAATTCCAGTAACTTTAGATGAAATTACAATTTGTGCTGAATTAGCAGATGGAACTACAATAAAGCAAAAAGATAGAATACCAGAAGTTGTTGCAGAGAAGGTTGAAAAAATAAATAGGATTTATATTGCACCTTCAAATTGCAGACCAGCAGCAGGAGTTATAGAAGCTATTGAAGATGCAGATGTTATAATTATTGGACCTGGAAGTTTATATACAAATGTGTTACCAAATTTACTTGTAAAAAATGTTTCTAAAGCAATAAGAGATAGCAAAGCAATGAAATTTTATATTTCAAACATTATGACTGAACCAGGTCAAACAGATAATTATGATTTATCAGAGCATTTTAGAGCAATAAAAGAACATGTTGGTACAGATATAATAGATTATTGTTTAGCAGATACTGGTGAAGTTGTGCCTGAATATATAAGAAAGTATAATAAAGAAGGTGCAGATTTAGTTGAAATAGATAATAAGAAATTAAGTAATTATAATATTAAAATTATTCAAAGAAATATGTCTTCAATTAAAGATGGAAGAGTTCGTCATAATCCAGAAGTTATAGCAGCAACTATAATTGAAATGATATGCAATGATTTGAAATTCCATGATATGCAGAATAATACTGAATATTTATTATTACAATCTGTATTAAAAGAACAGAAAAAATTAATCGCTCAAAATGAAAAGCGTTTAGTTAAAGTTTCAAACAAGCCTTCATTAAAAAAGAAAAAAACACATGATACTAAGAAAAAAAGTAAATTTAATGAAAAATATATGGATAGAGTTAGTTCAATAAAAAATACAGAAAAGAAAATTGCAGAAAATAGAAAGATAGCTAAAGAAATAGAGAAAATGGAAAATGTTAAAAAAGAATCTTTAAATAAAAATAGAAAAAAACAATAATAAAAATGCAAAGAAAAGGAAAGTGTACAAATGAAAATAAGTAAAAAAAAGATAGATTTAAAAGATTGCTTAAATAAAGAATGGATTATAACAAATGGTTTAGGAGGATTTTGCTCATCAACAGTTGTAGGTGCGAATACTAGAAGATATCATGGACTTTTAGTTGCACCATTAATGCAACCTGCTCAAAGACATTTATTGATTTCAAAATTGGATGAGAAAGTAGAAGTAAATGGAGAAGAGTATAATTTATATACAAACGTATGTAAAAATTATATTTCAGATGGTTATAAATATTTAGACAGTTTTGAAAAAGAATATTTACCAATATTTACTTATAAATTTAAAGATATAAAAATAGTAAAAACAATTTCCATGATTTATGGAAGAAATACAGTTGTAGTTCAATATAAAATTAAAAATGGAAAAAATGATTTAAAACTAACGTTAGCACCAGTTTTAAATTTTAGAGATTTTCATTATATGACACCAAATCATCAATTTTCATTAAAACAAAAGATAGATAATTCTAAAGTTAGAATTGAAATTGATGGAAATGCTAGTGTACCAATATATACATATGTAAATGATAGTATTTATATTGAACATGAAAATGATGTATTTAAAAATATGTATTACTTAAAAGAAGATGAAAGAGGATTTGATGCAGAAGAAGATTTAATTGTTCCAGGAAGATATGAAATACAAGTAAAAGCAAAAGAATCAAAAGAAATTACTTTTGTAGCTTCTCTTGAGGATAATACTGAACAAGTTGATAGTGATAAAGTAATTAGAGATGAAATTCAAAGATTAGAAAATATTATAGATGATTCAAATCTTTTAATAAAAAAATCTAAACTTACTAAAAATGAAAAAGATCTGAATGAACTATTAAAGAACTTAATTGTTACATCAGATTCTTTTGTAATTAAAAGACAGGCATTTGGAACGCATTCTATTATTGCTGGATTTCCTTGGTTTTTAGATTGGGGAAGAGATACGCTTATTGCTTATGAAGGATTACTTTTGATAACTAAAAGATATGAATTAGCAAAAGAAATATTACTTACATTTACAAGAGATATTAAATGTGGCTTAGTCCCAAATGGTTATTCAGGATTTGATAACAGACCATTGTATAATAGCGCAGATGCATCACTTTTACTTTTTGAACAAGTTAATAAATATTTACAATATACAAAAGACTATGATTTTATAAAAGAAAATATTTATGGACATTTAAAAGATATAATAAAAAATTATATGAATGGAATAAATTTAGATGATAATAATATTTATATAGATGAAGATGGGTTATTATCATCAGGTACAGAAACTACTCAAAATACATGGATGGATGCTAAAATTGGTAATGTTGCAATTACACCTAGAAATGGTAAAGTAGTAGAGTTAAATGCTCTTTGGTATAATGCTCTAAAAACATTAGAAAACTTAGCAATAAAATATGATGAAAAAGATTTTTCTGATATGTATAGAAAGTTAGCTACTAAACATCAGAAAGAATTTCAAAATCAATTTTATAATAAGAAGAAAAAATCATTATATGATGTTATTGGTGATGATAAAATTAGACCAAATCAATTATTTAGTATTTCTACGACATATCCAGTAATTAAACCATCATCAGAAATTGGAAAAAATATTTTTAAAATTTGTACAACAAAATTACTTACTAGATATGGCTTGCGTACACTTGCAAAAGGTGAAGAGGGATATATACCATATTATGAAGGTGGGCCTGTACAAAGAGATTCTGCATATCATCAAGGTGTTGTTTGGGTATGGCCAATTGGCTTATATCATGATGCTCTAAGAAATATAATAAATGACGAAAAAGATAGATTAGAAAAAGAAAAGTTGCTAATTGAATATGAAAAACTTATAAAAAATGTATTTTCAACATTCAAGAATGAAGTTAATGATGTTGGAATTGGAAGTATTTCAGAACTTTATAACTCACAAGCACCATTTATTGCAAATGGAACATTTTCACAAGCATGGAGTGTTTCTGAAGTTATAAAAATTATAACAAAAATGAAATAAAATGAAATTTTTCGACTGTCTCTAAATTTCATCAAAGGAGAAGTATATGATAAAGATAGAGAATTTAAGTAAATCATATGTAAAAGAGAAGAAAACTATTGATAATTTAAATTTAGAAATTAAGAATGGAGAAATCTTTGGTTTTTTAGGTCCTAATGGCGCTGGAAAAACAACTACTATAAAAATGATTACAGGTATATTAGATATAGATGCTGGAAATATATTTATAGATGATATTAGTATAAAAGATAATCCAATAGAGGCTAAAACTAAGTTTGGATTTGTTCCAGATAGTCCAGATTTATTTTTGAAATTAAAGGGAATAGAATACTTAAATTTTCTTGCAGATATATATAATGTTTCAAATGAAGACAGAAAGAACCGTATTGAAAAATATTCTAAAATGTTTGATATGTATGACAATTTGAATGACAGAATACAAAGTTATTCACATGGTATGAGACAAAAAATAATTGTTATTGGAGCAATGCTACATAATCCAAAAAATTGGATATTAGATGAACCAATGACAGGACTAGATCCTAAATCTGCACATGATTTAAAAAATCTTATGCGAGAACATGCAGACTCTGGTAATACAGTGTTCTTTTCTACACATGTTTTAGAAGTTGCAGAAAAATTGTGTGATAGAATTGGAATTATAAATAAAGGTAAATTAATTTTTGTAGGAACTTATGATGAAATGAAGAAAAAATTTAAAGAAGATGCTTCTTTAGAAGATCTATTTTTAGAAATTACGGAGTAAAATTATGAAAGATGTATTATTACTTACAAAAATTTTATTTAAAAGTTCTTTAAATAGAAATAGTAGTAAAAAAGAAAGCAAATTTGGAAAAATAATTTTATATTTGTTTGTATATGCATATATTGGTGGTTTTGTATCATATATGTCATATATATATATATCAAGTTTAAAACTTTTAAATCAAGAAACTTTATTTTTAAAGATGTGCTTTTCAGCAAGTATTTTGCTTGGAATTATTCAAACATTATTTACTAGTTTAAATTTATTATTTTTCTCAAAAGATATAGAAAATTTGTTACCATTACCTGTTAGTCCACTAAAAATAATTATGTCAAAGTTTAATTGTTTAATAATTGCACAATATTTTACATCTATTGTATTTTTGACACCAGTATTTCTTACATATGGAATATTGCTTAAATGTGAATTATTATTTTATATAATACGGATTATTAATAATTTTATTATTGCCAATTATACCAGTTGTAATATCTGCTTTAGCTATAATTTTAGTGATGAAATTTACTAAAATTATAAAAAATAAAGAGGTGGTGCAATATTTATCTGTTTTTATTATACTTTTCTTAGTAGTAATGCTTCAATTTTTTGGTGGTTCTGCTGGAAGGAGTCAAAATTTAAGTAATGAAGAATTGGCAACTAGTATTGTTTCAAAAGAAAATACGATAAATAATGCCTCTAAGCTATTTGTTACAATAAAACCAGCATTAAAAATAGTAGAAAATTATAATAATATTAATGGAATAAAAAATTTAGGTATTTTATTTGTAGAGTCAATTAGTGCATATTTTATAGTATGTTTATTTATTGCTAAAATTTATATAAAAACAGCAACTTCAATTATATCTATGGGAAACAAGAAAAGCAAAGCAATAAATGCTGGAAAAGTATTTGCTAAAAATAAATTGTGGAAAACATACGTAAAAAAAGAATTTAGCATTTTAGTACGAAATCCTATATATTTTATGCAATGTGTATTGCCTTCTTTATTATTTCCAATAATCTTTTCAATACCAGTGATTATGGCATATAAAGATTCAGGAGAAGATGCAATGATTGCATATACGAGTAATCTTGCGGAGTATATAAATACACAAGTAGGGTTTGCAGTAACGTTAATTGCGATATTAATTATGTATATATTTAATTTTATAGCATTAACAGCAATTTCAAGAGATGGACAAGATAG